>Ga0102929_1001062_pt1 | contig 16370 bp, 16 predicted proteins | sample SalPonR1_B_D2_MG_FD_78510 | JGI IMG/M metagenome (GOLD analysis project Ga0102929, IMG submission 78510) | Salt pond soil microbial communities from South San Francisco under conditions of wetland restoration - Salt Pond MetaG R1_B_D2_MG | ecosystem: Environmental > Aquatic > Marine > Intertidal... | reverse complement strand
GGGACCGGTCTCCGGCGTGAGGTCGCCCAGCGGGTATCCGTCCCCGCCGCCTGCGAGGAAGTTGACGATCGCGAGCCGCAGGGCCGGCTCGGACTGCGCCACGCCACCGATCACGTAGGGCGTGCCGCCCACCGTGACGTCGATGATCCGGCTGCCCGCCGGCTGCGACGCGTCGTAGGAGAACTCGAGCCCGGCTACCTGCGCGAACCGACCGTCGACGAACTCCACGCGCGACACCGCGTTCTCGAGCACCTCGAGCAGCCGCGTCGGCGTGATGCCCGGCAGCGTGTACACGAAGTTCGAGAAGGGCAGCGTCTGGAAGGTGTCGAACCGCGTGATGTCCGAGCCCGGATCGAGCACGACCGAGTTCCGGATCCCGCCGCCGTTCGCGATGGCGATGTCCGCACCACCCGGCGCAGCGGCCAGGATCGCGTCGGCGATGAGCGAGCCGTACGCGGTCTCGCGGGTCCGGACGAGCCCGCGGGTCCCGTCGAGTAGGATGTTCGTGCTGCCGACGATCTCGTTCTGCAGGTCCTCGACCTCGGCGGCCACCGGTGCCTCGACGCTCGCGAGGAGGGCGCCGTCCTGCGCGCCTCCGATCACCGCGATCGGTCCCGAACCGTCGAGGATGCGCTGCACCCGGCCGCCCTGGAAGATCACCTGCAGCCGACCCACGTACTCGAAGCTTCCGGACGTCGTCACGAGGGGAACGTCCTCCCCGTCGGCGTCCCGCGCGATGATCGGGTACGGGCCGTCGGCCTCATCGCCCGGAAGCAGCTCGCTGTCCGCTCCCGCGAGCAGCTCGTCGCCACCCCCGGCCACCACGATGTCGATGCCGCGGAGCCCGGCGATGAGCGCGCGGTCCTCCTCCACGCTCTGGAGGTGGCTGATGAGGATGATCCTGTTCACGCCCTCGGCCTCGAGCGCCATGTCCTCGGCCATGACCGCCGGCCGGACATCACCGATCCCGACGAGGCCGGGGCTCGAGATCTCGTCGAGCCGCTCCGTCGTGGCCCCGATGATCCCCACCGGGCCACCCTCGGTCTCGATCACGGCGCTGGCCGCGATCCGATCGGCAAGGCTGGCGAGCGCTGGCTCGGTCGACACGTTCAGGTTCGCGCTGAGGAACGGAGCGTCGTCCACCGCCCCGATGAAATCGGCGAGTACCGCCGGGCCGAAGTCGAACTCGTGGTTCCCGATCGCGATCGCATCGTAGCCGATCGCGTTCACGCCGATGGCGTCGTAGAACGGGTCGTACCCGGCGTCGGTGCTCGCATTGAACTGCGGGCCGGCGAGGAAGTTGTCGCCGGAGGATACGACGATGACGTCGCACGAGTAGTTCGGTGCGCGACCGCGGGGGCCACACTCCTCACCTTCCGCGCGCAGGTCGCCGATGAGGCTCGCGAAGCGGGCCACCCCGCCGACGTCGCCGTCGGCGAGCAGGGCGGACTCGGCGTCGTTGTTGTGGAGAAGCGTCAGCGCGAAGAACTCGCCGCGGTCGGGTCGGGCGTCCGCGGTCGCGTCGATCTGCTGCGTTGGCGAGACGGGGGTCTCGGCCGCCTCGTCGCAGGCGGAGAGCGCCGCCACAGCCACGAAGGCGAGGGAAAGACGTCGGAACATCGATGACTCCTGGATTCACTCGTGGGATTCCGGGTCGAAGAACCCGGCCCCCTCCGACCACACGGAGGTGGAATCCGAAGTTGCCCGCACGCCGTAACGACCCACCCGGGGAGGTGTGACGAGCAGGTCACCGGCAGGTCGCGATTCGCGACGAGGCTGAAGCCGGTCGCTCGGCGATCGAGCCACCAGGTGATCAGGGGCCGTACGGCGACGAAGCCGACCGCCTACGCCAGCGACGCCACGCGTTCACCCCGGGGAGCGCCGGCCACGCGACGCCCCTCGCCCGCGCCGCTTCGGGAAGGACAGCATCATCGGGACGCCGACCAGATAGAGGAGGGGAAGATCAGGTCGGTGACCGCCCACCCGTTCCAGGCGGCATGCTCGAGCGGATCGTAGATGTAGCTCCACGAGCCGGGATTGTTGACCAGGAGCATCGCCGCGATGGTCGTGCCGCGCAGGATGTCGACGGACTCGATCCGTTCCGAGAACTCGAATGCGCGTCTGGGCATCTGGGTCGGGGCCGTTTCCATGGCGGGAATGTGGGGTGCGCCTCCCAGCCCTGTACGCCGCATGCCGGGCTTCGACCCTCAGGGCACGTCGACCTCCGCGTAGCGCCCGATCACCTTGAGGTCTCCCGCCAGCCGATCAAGCTCGTCGAGTGCACGAGCCCACGCCTCGGGGGCCTCCCCCCGGGCGTCGACGAAGAAGCGGTACTCCCAGGGCCGCCCGGGAATGGGCCGCGACTCGAGGCGGGTCAGGTCGAGCCCCTCGCGCGCGAAGATCCCGATCGCCTCATGGAGCGAGCCCGGCGTGTGGGGGAGTGTGAAGGCGAGCGACACCTTCGACGCCGGGCGGACGCCGGGGTCCCGAACCTCCAGAGCATCCCGCGCCTCGGATTCAGCCCGCTCCACCGACGTGCCGGCGTCGTCGCGGGCCACGATCAGGAACCGCGTGAAGTTCCTCGGATGGTCCTCGATGCCCCGCTCGAGCACCTCCGCGCCGTACAGCTCGGCGGCGAGGGCCGGGCCTATCGCGCCATTCCATGGCACGTCCGTCACCCCCATCAGGTCGCGGATACTCCCCGCCGTGTCCCGTGCGACGATCTCCTCGACGCCGGGGCGCTCGGAGAGGAATCGACGGCACTGACGTAGCGCGACCGGATGGGACGCGACCGCACACACGTCCTCGAGCTCCGTCCCGGGGCGTACCGCGAGGCACATCTCCACGCGAACATACGTTTCCGCGATCGCCTGCACCGGATGCCGGACCAGGAGGTCGAGGTTCTCGGCCACCGCCCCGGCCAGGGCGTTCTCCACGGGTACGCACCCGAAGTCCGCGCGGCCGTCGAGTACCGCTTCGAAGAGCTCGGGGAAGTCGTGGCACGGGACGAGCTCGAGCGCGCCGAAATGGCCGAGCGCGGCAGCGTGGCTGAAGCAGCCCGGGTCGCCCTGGACGGCGACGTGGATGGGGTCAGCCACGTGACGACTCGGCCTGCGCGACCGTGGCGTGCGAAAGATCGATCAGACGCCAGAAAAACTCCCGCACGCGTTCGTCGTCGACGCCCAGATCCCGAGCTCGACGCGCGGCACGGCGCACCACCTCCGCCTCTCGGCCCGTGTCTCTCAGGGCACGACCGTCGGCACGCTTCGAGGCAGCGGCCCGACATGCGAGGCGCGTGCGGTCGCGAATCAGTTCGACGAGTGCCTGATCGAGACGGTCGATGTCGGAACGCACCTCCGCGAGGCGGTCCGGCGGATGTGCGGAATCGTTGGATGGCTTCATGGGTCCCTGGTACTCCGATGGAGAAGTCGGGGCCCGAGCAGCGCGAACATGACCCCGAGGATACGAAAAAAGCGCCCCGGCAGTCTGCCGGAGCGCTTCGCGTCGCTCTGTGGGGTCGAACCCTGCGTCGTCTCTGGGGGGTTCGGCTACACCTCGGCTCGCGTGTCCGGCGCCTGGGGGCGGGACACCATAAATCGTGTCGAGGTGGGAATCGTGAGGTTCATGCGTTGGAGACTAGGGTGAATCGGGCCGACTCCACAAGAGGGCGCGACAGTGCCGCATCATGCCCCCCCCGAGGACCCGGCTCCCATCGGCTGGAGGGCCCCAGCGCTCACGGACCACCGCGAGCCCGACGAGGACAGAGGCGGCCACGGGAGCGAACGACATGGTCGACGCGTTCGTCAGAAGCTGCGGCTGAAGACGATGTCGAATGCGAGGTATCACAGGTCCACATCGACGTCGCCCGACCCGATGTCGAGCTCACGGGAGAGCGCCCGGAACCGAACCTCCGGCCCGATCCGCCAGGTGTCGGTAAGGGGCATGAACAGTCCCGCTCCGACCTCGAACCCCGCGCCGTGTCCGGAGTCGTCGATCAGTTCGCCGTCCGAGTCTTCGAGCTCGATGTGGTTCAGCGTGACGCCGGCTCTCAGCCGATACGACGGTCCATGTCCGGTCTCGGCGCCGAACGGGTGGTCGAACCGCAGCCCGACGACATATCCGGTCTCCTCGAGATCCACGTCGGGCTCACCGAGCACCGCGTCCGGGGCGAAGCGGTGCCAGTCCCAACCGCCATACACGGACACGTGCGTGGCGATGCGGTAGGCGACGTTGGCCTCGAACCCGAAGCCGGTACCGACATCTTCCCCTTCGATTTCGGAGGTCGGAACGGCCGCCCCGGCCTGGAAATCGAGGCTCCAGGTCGCGTCGTCGGATGCAGTCTGCGCAGACAGCGGTGAGGTCAGGAACGTCGTGGCGAGGGCCAGAACCAGTGGACCACGAGTCTTCATGGTGAAGTCTCCCCTACGGATGATGACGCCCCCGAACGGGCGTGGGAGAATTCAGCTCCACCGCCGCGTTGGAACGGTGGGGTGCCTGCAAGATCGGGGGCTCGTCGAGTCCACCGTCCACCCCAAGGTCGCGCGGATGATGCCCGCGGTCTGTCGGAGAAATCCCCACTCTGATGTAGTGAGGCCTACCGAACCATCACCAAGGCGCGGTCCGCGCCGATCCCGGCGCGGCCCGTCACCCTAGTCGTCCGCCGCCCGGTCTCCCCAGGGACCGCCACCGATCGAGGCCACGACCTGCTGGGTCGAACCGACCGGTACGCGCAGTGCGTACGAGGCGCCCGGCGGCACGGTGTTCCCGAGCAGATGCGGATTGAGGGCGCGCATCGCGCGCATGTCCGCGCCCGTCGCCTCGGCTACACGCCACAGGCTGGTGCCCCCCGGCACCCAGACGCGGTCGTAGCTGTACGCCCGCTCCCGGACGACGTCCCCGAACCCGTACTTCTCGGCCTCGTTCGCGAGCATCGTCGCGGCGATCACCTTGGGGACGTACTCCCGCGTCTCCCGCGGCAGGTGGTGCTGGATCTCCCAGAAGACCGCCTCGTCGCCCGCGGCCGAGTCCGACCGGCGCAGGGCACCATCCACACGACCGGGACCCGCGTTGTAGGCGGCGGCCGCGAGATACCACGAGTCGTATCGACCGTGGAGGTACTGCAGGTAGTCGAGCGCGGCGTCCGTGGCGCGGATCGGGTCCCGTCGCTCGTCGACGTACTCGTTCACGCGCAGCCCGTACTGCTCGGCCGTGGGTCCCATGAACTGCCAGACACCCGCCGCAGCCTTGGCGGACGTGGCGCGAGGCTGGAAGCCGCTCTCGATTCCGGCGAGATACAGCAGCTCCTCCGGCATGCCGCGTGCCCGAAGCTTGTCACGGATGATGGAGCCGTAGACTTCCTCGTGGGCCAGGAACCGCTCCATGGTGGGGCGCTGGTCCGTCGTGAAGCGCTCGAGCCAGTACTCGACGCGCTCGTTCACCTCGAGGGGCAGGCTCGCAACGGGGGCGTCGTCCACCGAAGGGAGACGCACCTCGACGGATGCGGGGTCGGCCCGAAAGGCCGAGAGCATGAACACGACCGATACCACGGCGAAGAGCGCCGCGAGCGGCCATCTGTATCCGATGTCCCGTAGTCGGGACTTCCGATCCTTCTTCGTCGCCATCTTCCACCTCCTTCCAGTCATCCCCGGATGGCAGACAGACTGCTACCGGGATTCGGGCTGGGGAATGGAACTTCGGGCCGGAAACAGACCGGCGCTCCAAAGCGTCTCGACCAGGCGTATGGGGGTCGAGTCAGGGAAACCCGTGAAAAACTACCCTGTCACACCGGGCAGTGTTTCCACACGAAGGGTCGTCCAGAGGGATCTGGAGGAGGAGAGAACGACCCGGAGGGTGCTTTGCGAACCGACCTCAGTCGGCCGCGGGGTACACCGAAATCGCCTTCCGACGACGGAAGGTCTCGAACGTCACGACCCCGTCGCTCGTGGCGAACAGCGTGTCGTCCCCACCCTTCTTCACGTTGGCGCCGGGATGGAACTTGGTGCCACGCTGACGGATGAGGATGCTGCCGGCGGTGACTTCCTCACCACCGTAGCGCTTCACGCCGAGGTACTTCGGATTGCTGTCGCGGCCATTTCGGCTGGATCCGACGCCCTTCTTGTGTGCCATCGCTCGTCCTCTCTATCTGTGCCGATGATCGGGTCGACCCGTGGTCAGACCGCGATCTCCGAAATCTTGATCTCGGTGAAGCCCTGCCGGTGACTGTTCTTCTTGCGGTAGCCCTTCCGGCGCTTCCGCTTGAACACGATCACCTTCTTGTCACGCCCGTGCTTGACGACCTCGGCCTTGACCATGGCGCCGTCCACGACGGGCGTTCCGACCTTCACATCGGAACCGTCGGACGCAAGCAGCACGTCCTCGAAAACGACGGTCTCCCCGGGCTCTACGTCGAGCGTGGGAATCCGAATCGAGAATCCGGGCTCGGCCCGGAACTGCTTGTCGCCTGTGCGAAATACCGCGTACATGTATCGCCGCTCCGAAGGGGCGGAAGTGTTTCTATCGAGCCCGATAAGTTGGCAAATTCGGCCGATCGGGTCAACGGGGTCTGCAGGGTGGCTACTGAACCACGTACTTCTCGGTCACCTCGGTTTCCGCCGGGCCGGCCAGCAGGTGGAACTCGTCCTCCCGCAGAAGCGGATCGTCGCGGAAGGTGAGCTTCACGTCGGTCCGATCCTCCAGGCGCTTGAGGAAGTCCGGCTCCCGCTCGAGCACCTCGATGGCCACGTCGGGGTGCAGACGGATGATCAGGTTCTTCTCCTTCCCCTGCGCGCGGACCAGGCTCCGCTCGATGCGGCGCACCACGGTGGCGGGCGTGTACACGCGGCCCGCCCCGCCACAGTGCTCGCAGTCGGTCGTGAGCGTGTCGAAGATCGGTGGGCGAACGCGCTGCCGGGTCATCTCGATGAGCCCGAGGTTCGAGACCTCGAACGCCTTGGTGCGCGCCCGGTCCCGACCGAGGTGGCTGCGGAGCTCGTGCAGCACCCGGTCGCGATTGCCCTGCTCGTCCATGTCGATGAAGTCGACGACGATGATGCCGCCGATGTCGCGAAGACGAAGCTGGCGGGCGACCTCGCGGGCGGCCTCCATGTTCGTCCGGAGGATCGTCTTTTCCGGATCCTTCTTCCCGGTGTATCGGCCCGTATTCACATCGATCGAAACCAGCGCCTCGGTCGGCTCGATGATGAGGTAGCCGCCGGACTTCATGTCGACGCGCTTCTGGAAGGCCTGCTGAAGACCCTCCCGCACGCCGTACTCGTCGAAGAGCGGCTTGCCGGCCTCGTAGAGATGGACACGCTCCTTCAACTCGGGCGCCACGTCCGAGACGTACTGCATGATCTGGCTGTAGACGTCCCGCGAGTCGACGCGGATGGCGTCGAACTTGTCGCTGAACTGATCGCGGATGACGCCACTGATCAGCTTGGCTTCCGCGTGGATGAGGGCGGGTGCGTTCGCACTCTTCGCCTTCTTCTCGATCTTCTTCCAGATCCCGTCGAGGCGCTTGAACTCGCGCTTCATCGTGTCCTTCGTGACCTCTTCGCCCACGGTCCGGATGATCACCCCTGCGCGACCCTCCGGAACGATGTCCTTCGCCATCGAGCGGAGGCGGGAGCGCTCGCCGCGGTCGTCGATCTTCCGGCTCACGCCGACGTGCGACGACGACGGGATGTAGACCATGAAGCGGCCCGGCAGACTGACCTGCGCCGTCACCCGTGGACCCTTCGTGCTGATCGGTTCCTTGGTGACCTGCACAAGGATCTGCTGACCCTTCTGCAGCCGCGACTGGATGGGCGGGAAGTCCTTTCGGCGACGACGACGGCCGTTGCCGTTCTCGTCTTCCTCCTCGTCCCAGTCGATATCCGAGACGTGGAGGAATGCGGCCTTCTCCGTCCCGATATCGACGAAGGCGGCCTGGATGCCGGGGATGACCGCGTCCACGCGGCCAAGGTAGATGTCGCCCACGAGGCGACCCTGATCAGGCCGGTCGAACATGATCTCGACCAGCTGATCCTCTTCGAGCAACGCCACCCACTGTTCGCGGGCGTTCGCGCTCACGAGAATTTCACGACGCACCTGTTTGTGCTCCTTCCAAAGCGGTCCCCCGGTCTACGCGCGGCTCTCTCGCAGTGCGTGATGCAGTGCGAAGCACGTGGACGCGTGACCCAGCGACCGAAAATGTCTGTGTGTGAATACAAGGACCCCCGAGGGGCCCTTCATGTTCGCGAACCGCGGGACGCACCCCGGCTCGCAGCATAGTTCCAGCGTTGTTCGCACCCGGGTTCGAATCGTGACCCGAGCGGTCAGACTCCCGCGGTCGCGGCGGCGGCCGACACACGGTCGGCGGCCTCCATCTCACGCAGGATGTGACGCCCGATCACGAGCTTCTGCACTTCGCTCGTGCCCTCACCGATCTCGCACACCTTGGCGTCGCGCGCCAGCCGCTCGACCGGGTATGCGTCCGAATATCCGTCCGGCCCCATCAGCTGAATCGCCTTCAGCGTGGCGTCCATCGCCAGCTCGGAACAGAACAGCTTCGCCATCGCCGCCTCCTTCGAGAACGGCTCACCACGGTCCTTGAGACGTGCGGCGTGATACGTCAGGTGGTAGCCCGCCTGGATCTCCGTCGCCATCTCCGCCAGACCGAACTGCGTCTGCTGGCGGTCCCAGAGTCGACCCTTGCCGCCGGCGCCGGAATCCGGGGTGGATGCCGCGTACTTCAGCGCGGATTCATATGCGCCCTCCGCCAGACCGAGCGAGAGACCGGCGATCCCGATCCGGCCGGAGTCGAGCGTCTTCATGAAGTTGATGAAGCCCTGTCCTTCCTCGCCGAGGCGATTCTCCGCCGGGACGTGGGCATCCTCGAGAAGGAGTTCGCGGGTGTCGCTCGCGCGCCAGCCCATCTTGTCCTCCTTCTTCCCCGCCTGGACGCCATCGATGTACTCGAGCGCACCGTCGGTCCCCATCCCGACGCGCGTCTGCGCCTCGGGGTCGACGGTGGGCTTCGTGACGATGAAGGAGGTGATCCCCTTCGCGCCCGCATCGGGGTCGGTCACGGCGGTCACCGTGAAGACCTCGCCGACACCGGCGTGGGTGATGAAGATCTTGGCGCCGTTGATGACGTAGCTGCCATCGTCCTGGCGGACCGCACGGGTGCGGGTGCCACCGGCGTCCGATCCCGCATCGGGCTCGGTCAGGCCGAATCCGCCCAGCACCTCGCCCGTCGCCAGATGCGGGAGATATTTCCGCTTCTGGTCCTCGTTGCCGAACGAAAGGATCGGACCCAGGCCCAGCGTCGTGTGCGCCGACACCGTGATCGAGTGCGACGCGCAGTACTTCGCGAGCTCGTGGACGGTCAGGATGTAGCTCGTGTAGTCGAGCCCCATGCCACCGTACTCAGTCGGCACCGGGACGCCCAGCAGGCCCATCTCCCCCATCGCCCGGGCGTTCTCCCACAGAAACTCGGAGGCGTGGTCGAGATCGCGTGCCACCGGCACGATGCGCTCGAGGGCGAAGTCCCGGACACGCTGGCGGTGCGCGAGGTGCTCTTCGGTGAAGTACTCGTTCATTCGATCCGTATGGTGGGGCGTGCGGTGCTGCGCTCCGCACTGCTGATCGGCGTGGAGTCCGGACTGGATCCGAAGACTCGGAAAATAACCGGCCGCCCGGCGCGAGCGAAGCCGCGAGGCGTTCACGGGGCCGCGACGCGTTCACGAAGCCGCGAGGCGTTCACGACGCGGGGCCGGGTCACCGCAGAGCCCCTGCCGCCTGCGCAAGGCGGGAGACCAGCCATGTGTTGATGGATACCCGATCCCGGCGCGCCTCCTCCGCGATCCTTTCGTGCAGCCATATCGGCATCCGCAGCGTCAGGGTGCCGCTGAAGACACGGAACGTGTCCTCCCGTGGCAGCAGCCGCTGCTTGCGGATGCGGTCTGCGGCAAGGCCCTGCACGACCCCCGCGAGTTCATCCGCCGCCTCGCCGGGCGTGTCGCCGGTCGACCGGGCCTCGTTGCCGAACAGTTCGAGAAGCTCTGGACAGGTGGCCACCCAGCATCCGTCGTCCGGAAACCAGTGGATCGTGGTGCTGTAGGCGGGGATCGACTCAAGCGGCACACCTTCGGTGGGCCGGACCACTTTATCGAACTCCGAGTCCGGAATACGACTCATCGCGTCATCCTCTCGTGCGGCTCGGGGGCTGTCGTGCGGTTCGGGGCTGTCGTGCGGTTCGGGGCTGGATTGATTGCGCCGGGGCCGCACGCACCGCCGGCGACACCATGGTGGTGCGGGTGGGGGCATGAGATTGCCACTACCGATGGGCTCATGGTATCACCAGCGGTTCGAGGGATTCGGGGGAATCATTCCGCGGCCGGACCGGGGCCCGCTCCCTTCACCCAGGTAGGTCAGAAGCATCGTTCTCGGACCCCGCCTTGCGCGCAGGTAGCGCCGCACCGAGTGGAGTCGCTTCAGCGCTGCTCTGCGTGCACGTACGGATCCGACGATTCCGCCGAAGGGCCCTGACAGACGAAGGCGGTCGCGTGCCCGCAGGGTGGCCTCCGGCACGTCGACCGGGCCCCCGGAGCCCGGTCGACGGCGCAACCATCCCAACAGCAGCGTGGCTACACGGGGGAATGCGGAGTCCACACGTCGGCGCAGTTGGTCGAGGTCCCGTGGGTGCCAGAGGAGGAGGACGTCGGACGGCAGGCCGTCCCGGCCGGCACGGCCTGCTTCCTGGTAGTACATCTCGAGCGACCCGGGCGGCTTCCAGTGGACGACGAGTCGGATGTCGGGCTTGTCGACGCCCATGCCGAAGGCGTTGGTGCAGACGACCCGGTCGAGTCGGCCGCCGAGCAGCTCACGCTGGACCTCGGCCCGTTCGTCCGGTGGTCGTCCTGCGTGGTACGCCCGCGCCCGGAGACCCGCACGAATCAGGCCCTCCGCGAGCCGCTCGGCGTCCCCCCGGGTCGTGACGTACACGAGCACCGGGCCCGTCGCGGCTCGCACCTCGCGAAGCAGCGTTCGCCAGCGCTCGGTGGCTCCCCCGACCCTGCGCCTCCGCCACCGGAGGTTGGGGCGGTCGAAGCTCTGGATGACGCGCTCCGGATTCCGGAGTTCGAGCAGGCGCTCGAGTTCGCGGCGCACCGGAGGTGTCGCGGTGGCCGTCAGGGCCAGCGTGGGGGCACCGAGCGTGCGCCCCAGACCCGAAAGCACGAGGTAGTCGGGCCGGAAATCGTAGCCCCACTGGACGACGCAGTGCGCCTCGTCCACCACGAGGAGCGCGACCGGGAGTTCCAGGAGGAGGCGGCCGAGAGGGCCGGCGATCCGTTCGGGCGCAAGCAGAAGAAGATCCAGCCGCCCCGCCTTCGCGTCCGCCATGACGCGGTCGACCTCGCTGCGCGCCACCCGTCCCGCCAACGCCTCCGCCCTGAGCCCCGCGGCTCTCGCGCGCTCCAGCTGATCGGCCATCAGTGCGACCAGCGGGGACACGACCAGCGTGACCCCGGGCAACCGTGCGGCCGGCAGCAGATACGTCAGACTCTTCCCGCCTCCGGTCGGAAGCAGCCCGATCGCATCCCTCCCCACGAGAACCGCCCGGATCAGGGATTCCTGACCCGGGCGGAAGTCGTCGTGACCGAAGCGGCGCTTCAGCTCGTCTCGAAGTCCGGCGTCCCCGATGTCCACGCACGACGTTCAGCGTCCGGCGCGGGCGAAGGGAGGGCCGCATGGGACGCTGGACACGCGCGAGCGCCCCAACACGGGATCACGTGTCGTCCGACTCTTCTTCGCGACCCGCCATGACGCTCAACGCCGCCGCGCCGCCGAGCACGAGGAGCGCCGCCCACCGCAGCGCCTCGATGTCCGCACCGATCCCGAAGAGCGCGAGAATCGCCCCGGTCCCGAACAGGCGAATCCGCCACTGGAGGTAGCGGACCGGTCGATCCGAATCGCGACTCGGGCGCAGCATCAGCTCTTGTCGAGGAACCTGCGGACCCCTTCGCGACAGGCCTCGGTGGAGCGCGCGATGGCATTGACCTCGGCCCCCCGCGCGATCCCCTCGGCGAAGTCGGTGCCGTCGAGTCCGTACAGCAGCCGCTTGGTGAGGGCCAGCGCGGAGGCGGGACGCGTCGCGAGATCGCGCGCGAAGTCCAGCGCGGCGGCATGGAACGCCACCACGGGGTCGCCCGCGGCCGCGTCACCTGTGAGCACACGATTGACGAGACCGATCCGCTCCGCCTCCACCGCATCGAGCCGGTGTCCGACGGCCGCGAGTTCGAACGCCCGTCCCTCGCCCAGCTTCCGGCGCAGGATCGCCATCACCATGGCCGGCACGAATCCGAGGTGCACCTCCGGGTAGCCGAACACGGCCTCGTCGTGGGCCAGGATCAGGTCGCACGCGGTCGCCAGGCCGGCTCCTCCGGCCAGTGCCTTCCCGTGCACGGCAGCGATCACGGGCTTCTGCAGCGTACGCATCCCGACGAAGAGGTCGCCCATGCGCTGCGCGTCGTCGAGGCTGTCCTCGATCCCCATGTCGGCGATCGCCTCGAGTTCGGCCAGGTCGGCCCCCGAGCAGAAGTCCCTCCCCGCCCCGCGGATCAGTACGACGCGGACCTCGTCCTCCATCGCCGCGTCCGCCAACGCTTCGTGCAGCGCCTCGACCAGATGCCCGTTGAGCGCGTTCCGCTTCTCGGGCCGATCGAGCGTCAGAATGGCGACGCCGTCCACGACCTCGGCGTCGAGCGCCTCGTCGCTCATCCGTAGTCCTCCACCGACCATCCCTCCGGTACCCGCCCGCGGTCCGCGACCGTCTCCACGACATCCGCCGGAACGTCGATCTCCATTCGGAGCAGCGCCGTCGAGAAGACCTTTCCCTGGGCATCGTTCATCAGCGAGATCGTACCGCCTCCATCCAGGGCCCCGTGCAGAAGGAAATTGAGGGCGCCGAGATTCGGGAGTTCGAATCGCTCGACCTCGCCTTCGACCATCTCGCCGAAGTGGGCCTTCACGCGCTCGGCGGTCACCTGCTCGCGCAGGAGGTCGAAGTGGTCGGGATCGTACGCGATCAGCCCCACGTTCGCGGTATCGCCCTTGTCGCCCGAGCGGGCGTGGGCCAGGTGCACGAGCTGCAGGGGCACGGTGCCGGCCGCGTTCGCCTCGTGGGCGTTCGCAGCACCGGTCGGGACGTCGACGCTCATCCTACACCTCCTCGACGTGGACACTCAGATGCGGCTCCACCACCTCGCGGCGGAGGAGCGCGGGCCAGTAGGCCATGATCTCCTGGACGCGCGGGCGTCCCCCGGCGAATCCGGTCACCGACGGCGGGCCGGTCAGGATCAGCGGGGCGATCTCACGCGTGAAGCGCTCGACCGCCGCACGATCCTTCCCCCGCACCCCGACGCGCAGCTGCACCTCGGGAAGATCCGCGGGTGGTTCACCGACCAGCTGCCCGTGCGTGGAATCCCACCCGACCAGCTCGGTGCGCACCGCGTCGAACTCGAGCCCGAGGCGGTCGAGGCGCTGCCGGAGGATCTTCGCGGCGGCGCGCGCCTTCTGGGCGGCGTCCGGCCACGCGTACGTGAGCGTGCCCGTCGCCTTCCAGCCATCCGAATACGCGATGGACACCTTCAGGAAGTCGGTGCGCGGGCCCCCGGTGATGCCGGAAATCCGTACCCGATTCTCCCCGATCTCCTCGACGTCGATGGTGGTGAAGTCCGCCACCACGTCGGGGGTGATGTACTCGGAGGGGTCGCCCATCTCGTAGAGGATCTGCTCGGCGATCGTCTGCCGGGTGACCCGACCGCCCGTGCCCGGATGCTTGGTCACGACGAAGGTGCCGTCGGGGCTCGCCTCGACGATGGGGAAGCCGACGTTGGCCATGTCGGGCGCGTTCCACCAGTCGATCAGGCAGTTCCCACCCGTGGACTGCGCGCCGCACTCGTTGATGTGCCCGGCGACGACGCCGGTGGCGATCCGGTCGTGGTCGTCGCGCGTCCAGCCGAAGGCGTGCATCATCGGGGCGTACGTGAGCGCGGTATCCGTCGAACGACCGGTCACGATGACGTGCGCCCCCTGCCCGAGCGCCTCCACGATCGGCTCCGCACCGATGTAGACGTTGGCGCTGCGGACACGGTCGAGCACGCTCTCGAGCGGGTCACCCGTCTCCATGTTGGTGAGGGCGTGTCCATCGGCTATGAGGTCCTCGAGGCGGTCGAGGATGTCGTCGCCCTCGACGCGGCCGACCCGCGCCCGGCCCGCGACACCGGCGCGCTTCCCGGCCTCGACCAGCGCCGCGGCACACCCCTCGGGATTCACGCCCCCGGCGTTGGTGACGACGCGGATGTCCCGCTCGACACAGGCCGGGAAGATGCGCTCCATGAGCGGGATGAAATCCCGGGCATATCCGGCCCCCGGGTCCCGGTCCCGCTGCTTCTGCATGATCGACATCGTGACCTCGGCCAGGTAGTCGAGCATGAGGTAGTCGATCGGGCCGCCCTCCACCTGCCGGACCGGGGCGTCGAGGTCGTCGCCCCAGAATCCCTGGCCGGAGGCGATGCGAATCGTGTCGGCTGCGGAGTCGTTCACGGCGTCGGACGGTGCGTCAGACATGGGCCTCATACATGAGGAGGAACCTGGAACGCGCCGAGGTGCGGGCCGTCGTTGCGGCGCGCGGCGCGGATGAGCAGAGCGAGCGTCGGGCGAACTTCCTCGGCGGTGACGACCGCATCGACGAAGCCGCGCGCGCCCGCGAACCGGGCATCGAGCTGGCGGTCGTACTCGGCGCGGACCTCGTCCATCTTCGTCGTGAGATCCTCGTCCGGCACGTCGCCCTTCGCCTTGAGTTCGTCGAGCGCGCGGCTGAAGAGTGCCATCACCGCGCTCTCCCCCTCCATGACGCCCATGCGTCCCGTCGGGAGGCTGACGATGAAGTCGGGGTCGAAGCCCTGCCCGGCCATCGCGTAGTAGCCCGCACCCGAGGCGTGGTTCAGGGTGAGCACCAGCTTGGGCACGGTGGCCGTGGCCATGGCCTCGACGAATTCCGCGCCGGCCCGGATGATTCCGGACCACTCGGCGTCCGGGCCGACCATGAATCCGCTCACGTCCTGCACGAAGAGGATCGGCGTTCGGTGCCGGTTCATCGTCTCGATGAAGTAGGCCACCTTCCGCGCGCTCTCCGTGTAGACGATCCCGCCGAATCGCGGCGGGCCGTCCCGATCGTCCTTCACCATCCCTCGCAGGTTGGCGATGATGCCGACCTGCACGCCGTCGATCCGGCCGGTACCGCAGATCATCTCGGCGGCGTGATCCGGCTGGAACTCGTCGAAGGCGCTGGGAACGGTCCCGTCGTCCGCGGCATCCGGCGCGTCGAGAATCGTCTCGAGCACCTCGCGCGTGTCGTAGGGCTGCCGATGGTCGGGCGGGAGGATGTCGTACAGGTCCTCGACCGGCCGCACCGAGGCCGGAACGTCCCGATCCGGCGTGGGCGCGCCCGCGACCGAATCGGGCAGTTCGAGGACCAGCTCCCGCAGCTTCGCGAGGCACGCGTGGTCGTCCTCGACCGCGTAGTGGGCCACCCCGCTCTTCCCGGCATGGACCCGGGCGCCGCCCAGTTCCTCCGCCTCGACGCTCTGGCCGGTGGCGCCCTTCACGAGGTTCGGGCCGCCCAGTCCCATGAACGACGTCCCCTCAACCATCAGGATCACGTCGCTCAGCGCCGGCAGGTATGCGCCCCCGGCGATGCACGGACCCATCACCGCAGCCAGCTGCGGAATCCGCAGGTAGCGACGCATGATCGAGTTGTAGTAGAAGATCCGGGCGGCTCCGTACTGTCCCGGGAAGACGCCGCCCTGGTAGGGCAGGTTCACCCCCGCCGAGTCGACCAGGTAGATGATCGGGATGCGGCAGCGCATCGCGATCTCCTGGGCCCGGAGCATCTTGGTGATGGTCTCGGGCCACCAGGAGCCGGCCTTCACGGTCGCGTCGTTCGCCACCACGACGACCTCGCGTCCGTGCACCCGACCCACTCCGGTGACGACACCGGCCGCCGGAGCCTGCCCGTCGTAGCGATCGTGCGCCATCAGGAGGCCGACCTCCACGAAGGGAGCGTGGTCGTCGAGCAGTTCGTCGACGCGCTCCCGGGCGGTCAGCTTGCCCTGGTCGTGCTGGCGCCGGATGCGCTTCTCGCCACCGCCCTGGTACAGGCGTTCGCGCAGTTCGAGCAGTTCGTCGGTGAGGTCGCGGAGGCGGGTCACACCCGCTCCCCCTGCTCGGAGAACCACTCACGGATGTAGGCGATCGCCTCCGTGGTCGGGCTTCCGGGGCCGAACAGCCGGCCGACACCCTTCTCGTGAAGCGCCTCCATGTCG
>Ga0102929_1001061_pt1 | contig 16387 bp, 16 predicted proteins | sample SalPonR1_B_D2_MG_FD_78510 | JGI IMG/M metagenome (GOLD analysis project Ga0102929, IMG submission 78510) | Salt pond soil microbial communities from South San Francisco under conditions of wetland restoration - Salt Pond MetaG R1_B_D2_MG | ecosystem: Environmental > Aquatic > Marine > Intertidal... | reverse complement strand
ATGTATCGCTGTCCCGGAGATCACGGGGAGTTCGATCTTTTTTCACCTGGTCCGGACGGAGAACAGGGCGGAGAAGGAGACAACGCAGACATAACCAACTGGGAATAGCATGGGTTCCATGTCTGGCAGGAAGGGTTTTACCCTTGTAGAGCTGCTTGTTATTGTAACTCTTCTTTCACTCCTGGCTTTTCTGGCCTTTCCGCGTATCGCTGCAAGATTCGCGCCGGAAGACCTCTATCTTCAGCGAGGTCTTACCCAGTTGATGAGCCATGAAGGAGCACAATCTGGGATAAGGCTTTTTGTGGGCAAGGACGGAAAGTTGACAGCCGAAAGAAGAACTGTAGATCCGGAAGGTAACTTTGTTTGGGAAAAAATAGATGTAAAATGGTTTGACATTGACGGAAAGTGGAAGGTAGATCCTGAATTCTGTTATATTTTTCCGGATGGTACCTGCTCTCCCTGGAGACTTGAGTATTCAAAGAGCAACAGGGAACCTGAAGTCTTTTTTATTACTGTAACCTGTACAGTATACGGGGGTTCATCATGAAGTGCCCCCGTATACTGTAATTGAGTCAGGATATCTGCAGTAGCTCCCTGTACTTGGGATAGGGCCAGAGATCGTGTGCAATGTACTGTTCGCTTATGTCACAGAGAGACCTTGTCTCCTCGAATACTGGAAGTGCCTTTTCTGTATATACCCTTGCTTTTTCTTCTGTATCGGCATTCTGGACGGATTCCCGGATATCTGCAAGCCTTGTTATGGTTTCGACCAGATCGCATTTCAGATTGCCGAGGGTTTTGAGCTGAGTGGACCATGGGTCCCTGCCTTCCAGGGAAATGCCTTCAAGAGCTGCGAGAGAATCCTTCTCAAGCAGTATCTGCCTCGATATGGCGGGAAGAACTCCTTCCCAGACCATTGAGCTTAGAACGCTCATCTCGATATCAAGAGTGTTAACATACTGCTCAAGCCTTATATCGTAATATGCGGTTATTTCCCTGTCCGTCATTATGCCAAGACCTGTAAAGAGTTCCCTGTGTTCCGGTATGAGGAAAAGTTCAAGGGCTTCAGGAGTTGTGTTTGCAATTGTAAGTCCCCTTCTTTCTGCTTCCTCTACCCATTCATCTGAATAACAGTTGCCCTCGTAGCGTATGTTTTTGCTTTCTTTTGCTGCGTATTTTATTGCATCAAGTGCGGCATCTATAATGCCTACTTCGTTCAAACGTGACTCTATCTTTTCTGCCATTTTTTCAATGCCCCAGGCCCAGATAGCTGTAAGCACAGTCAAAGGGCCTGCAGGAGACTGGGGGGCACCGGGAGCGCGAAATTCAAACTTGTTTCCGGTGAATGCCAGCGGGGCGGTTCTGTTTCTGTCAGTGTTATCCAGAATTATGGAAGGCAGCCTTTTTAACCCGAGATCCAGACTGTTCTTTACAGGAAGATCCTCTGGAAGACCTTCTTCAATTTTCTGGAGGATATTTTCCAGTTCCCTGCCCAGAAAGACGCTCATGATTGCAGGAGGAGCCTCGTTACCTCCCAGGCGGTGCATATTACCCGGTGAGGCGATAGTAGATCTCAACAGGTCTATGTGTTTTGACAGTCCTAGAAGCAGAGCACTCAGGAATGTCAGGAACTGAACATTTTTCCTGTAGCTGCCAGATGGTTTCAGCAGGTTCCTGCCTTCGCTGTCCACAAGGGAAAAATTGACATGTTTGCCGCTTCCGTTCAGGCCTGCAAAGGGTTTTTCGTGAAGAAGGAGGGCCATTTTGTGCCTGCGTGCCATTTTCCGCAGGGTTTCCATCAGAAGCTGGTTCTGGTCACATCCAAGATTAGCCTCGCTTGCCTGAGGAGCACACTCGAACTGGCACGGGGCCACCTCGTTGTGTCTTGTGGTAAGAGCCATTCCAAATCTGTAGAGGTCCCGTTCAACGTCCTCCATAAAGGAAAGTACCCTTGGATGGATTGATCCGAAATAATGGTCCTCCATCTGCTGGCCCTTAGGAGGAGCGGAACCTATAATGGTCCTTCCGCAGAACTGGAGATCAGGTCTTTTTGATGCAAGTTTCTGATCTACGAGGAAATATTCCTGTTCTGCACCCAGAGTTGCATTAGTCCATTTAACTCCCCGGTTTCCGAAGAGTTTCAAAAGTCTCATAGATCTGTTTTCAATGGCCTCAAGAGCTTTCAGCAAAGGAGTTTTAAGGTCAAGTGGAGTGCCGTCATAAGCTATGAAAACAGAGGGGATGCAGAGGGTCCCTCCTTTTTTACTGTGTACTATGAATGCAGGGCTTGAAGGATCCCAAGCAGTATATCCTCTTGCTTCAAAAGTTGAACGGATACCACCAGAGGGAAAAGAAGATGCGTCAGGTTCGCTCTGGACAAGCTCACTGCCTTTGAATGATTCCAGGGGGAAGCCATTTTCATCGCTATAGAGGAATGCCATGTGTTTCTCTGCTGTTATATCTGTTCTGGGCTGGAACCAGTGTGTGTAGTGGGTTGCACCGTTGATGACTGCCCATTCTTTCATTGCTGTGGCAACCATGTCGGCTATTGCCGGATCAAGCTGCTGTCCTTCCCTTACTGAGAGTTCAAGCTTTTCAAATACATCTTTGGGCAGTCTTTCCTTCATTACCCTTTTGCTGAATACATTGACGCCGAATATTTCTCTGGGTCTCTCATATTCCATGTGAATCCCTCCTGGACGAACAAAAAGCTGTTCGGAATTAAAAATAATGTGTATTTATACCATTGCATAGAATATTATGCAAGTAATTTTGAAAAAAACCTGCAAAAAAATTGAGAGTAAGGTCAAATAACAGGTATTTCTAAAAAACAAACAGTTTAAATTCTTTTTGAGTCGTAAGATGCTGTTAACATAAAAAGAACTATGTCTTCAAATAATCCCTGGTATTTCTCGAATTATTTATGTCAAAAAAAATTTTACAAGATGTTGTAAAATCTAAGGTAGACAATTAATCTTTCAAACCCGGAAGGAAGATATAATGATCATAAGAAAATCATTCAAATTCGATGCAGCACATAATCTTGTCAGGTATCATGGTAAATGCGAATCCCTTCATGGTCATACATACAGACTGAAGGTAGGAGTAAAGGGAGTACCCGATGAAGAGGGGATGGTAATTGACTTCCTCGATCTTAAGGAAATTGTCGGTGAAAAAATTATATCCCGTCTGGATCACTCTTACATAAATGACATTATTCCCCAGCCTACGGCAGAAAATATCGCTGTCTGGATATGGGGTAAGATAGAGGGATCTCTATCTGAAAAGGGATGCTCTCTTGCCGAGGTCGAGGTATGGGAGACTGAAACCAGTAGTGTCTTTTTACGTGCGGAGGATATGAGATGAAAGATGTTCAGAACGAAAAAGATCACAGAAGAATACCCATAGACATGGTTGGAGTTTCAAGGGTTCATTATCCCATTACAGTTCTGGACCCCCAGTTCAAGGAACAGCACACGGTAGCAGAGGTAAAAATGTCTGTATCTCTTCCTGAGACATCCAGAGGAACCCACATGAGCCGGTTTATTAACATGCTTAACGAATACAGGGGAAAGATAACCCTGTCTGGAATGCACACAATGACAGAGAGCCTTAGAAAGAAGCTCAAGGCGGAGAGGGCCGAGATAATGTTCAAATTCCCCTATTTCGTTAAAAGAAAGGCTCCTGTAAGTGGCGTAGAGAGTATGTCCAGGTATGATATCGAATTTCAGAGCAGGTGCGATGAAAAGAACTTTGATTTTGTCCTGGGTGTTTCCGTACCAGTACAGACACTTTGTCCCTGTTCAAAGGAGATTTCTGAATCAGGAGCTCACAATCAGAGGGCAACAGTTGATATATTGATAAGGATGAATAACATTGTCTGGATAGAGGAGCTTGTGGACATAGCCGAAACAAGCGCATCTTCTCCTGTTTTTACCTTTCTGAAGAGGGAAGATGAAAAATACATAACTGAATATGCCTACAACAATCCGAGGTTTGTGGAGGATGTTGCAAGAGAAGCGGTTTTGCAGATAAAAAGATGTAAAAGGATCGACTGGTATAAGGTGACAGTAACAAGCAACGAAAGTATCCATAACCATGATGCTTTTGCTACTATCGAAGGAAGTAATGACAGTTGACAAAAACAGCAGGGGCAAAAATATCTGTAGAAAAAGTCTGGTAAAAAGGTGGGATTCAGGAATATGAAAGTAATGTTTGTCGGAAAACCCTTTGAAAAACTTAGAGATACCATAGATCCTGCTTTCAGTGATCATATAGTGAGAATTGTAGATGACGGGGATCTTGCCGAAGAGGTCGGATGGGCCGAAGCCGTAATTCTCAGGCCTATGGAATTCGGGGAAAACTATCTTTCAAAGGCTGACAACCTCAGGCTGGTTCAGAGGTGGGGTGTCGGTTATGAAGGACTTGACGTTGATGCCTGTAGCAGACATGGCGTATATGCCTGCAATGTTCCTTCAAGAGGTACAGGAAATGCCGAGAGTGTCGCAGAAACAGCAATTATGCATATGCTGCTATTGTCCAGAAGATTTTCGAGATCACAGGAAAAAATGAGGGAGGGCAAGATCTTCACTCCTCCTGGTAGGGCTTTGTGGAAAAAAAGAGCCTGTGTAGTGGGTCTTGGAGATCTTGGACACTGTGTTGCAGAAAGGCTTTTCTGTCTTGGAATGGAAGTAGTTGGAGTGAACAGGACCCTAAGGGAAGAATTTGAGAACTGGGGAATCAAACAGGTCTTTCCCCTGACGGAAATGGAGAAAGCCTTTGAAAATTCGGACTATGTGATCCTCTGTTTACCCCTTAATGAGTCCACCCTGGGTATCATTGGGGAGAATGAGCTCAGGTTTATGGAAAAGAGAGCTTTTCTGGTCAATGTAGCAAGAGGAGGTCTTGTCCAGAGGGAAGCTCTTGAGCATGCCCTGAAAGAGGAGTGGATAGCTGGTGCTGGCCTCGATGTATTGTGGGAGGAACCTCACGATCCAGATGATCCTTTTCTGAATAACAGAAAAGTAACCATAACGCCTCACATAGGAGGAGTAACTGATGCCTCAGTATCCGGCATACGAGATTTTATCGCAGAAAACGTAGACAGGATATCAAGGGGACAAAAACCATCTTCCTGTCTGAACCCGGAACTATAGAAGGTCTGGACTGGGGAGTTGATGAAAGTTCCCGGAATCCTGAAAATTGGTCGTACGGTTATCGCAATTCTACTGGTCTTTCTGACTATATGGGGTTTTATGGCCTGGAAAAAATATTACACTTCTCTTTTCCCGGATATCATTGAGGCCAGACCTTACAGTTACATGGTAAGACAGAGGATGTCCGGAGTGTTGCTCTGGAGAGAAGAATTAATACGAAGCCCAGCTGATGGAAATGTGATCTTTCGGAATCCCGGGATCGTAACCAGGGTAGCAAAAAAACAAGAGCTGGCCAGAATTGAAAGTGGTGGGAACAGAGCTTTTTCGGTAAAAAGTCCGGCTCCCGGATATTTTGTTCCTGGTATCGACGGCATGGAAAAAAACTGGACCTATTCCTTTTTGTGGTCTGGAGCCAATAAAATGCCGGAAGTTCATGTTATAACCTGGACGAAGAATAATTCTTTTGTAAATCAGGACACAGTGATTGGTAAGATAATACCCTTTCCACAGGAACTGCGTTATGTCGGATATGTTGATAACAGGGAAGACCTGGCGGATTCTCTAAAAAAAGGTACTATAAAGATACAGAGATCATTACGGGATATGCCACTGGAAGCAGAGGTAAGGGCGATAAAAACCTACGGGCCGAAGATAAAGGTATATCTTACATTGCCATTCTTTCCGCTGGACATTGTTTACGACAGGAACAGGGATTACTTTGTCTTCGTTGGAGTAAGATCAGGTGTTATTCTGCCCGAAAGCTGTGTAGTTCTCCGAGATGGAAGATACGGAGTATTCGTGATCAGGGGAGATCATGCCGTATACACTGAGGTAGAGGGTCTGCCTGAAAAAGATGACAGCTTTTTTGTCGAAAAAGGTCTGGAACCGGGGAGTCTGGTTGTTTTAGATGGAAGCGAAGCAAGGGAAGGGAGGATCAACCTTTGGTAGCTGACTACAAAAGAAGATACGAAGAGGTAATGGCCGTTATCGAAGACAGGGCATCAGTTAGTGGAAGGGATATATCGGAAATTTCACTTATGGTTGTTACTAAAAATCATTCACTTGATGAAATAACCGAAATGTCCAGACAGACAGGGCTAACCCTTCTTGGTGAAAATCGTGTTCAGGAAGCAGAGCCCAAGATACTCTCATGGAAAGATAGCATAACGCCTGAGTGGCATCTGGTTGGACACCTTCAGAGGAATAAGGCAAGAAAAGCCCTTGAGATTTTCAGCATGATACAGAGCCTTGATTCTAAAAGACTGGCAGATACCCTTCAGAGGATTTGCCATGAAAAAGAGATAAGCACTGAAGTTTTGATAGAGATTAATACTTCAGGAGAAGAGAGTAAACATGGAGTAGCCCCGGAAGAGACTGCAGTACTGGTAAAACATGTTCTTTCAGAGTGTCCGGACCTGGAATTGAAGGGCATGATGACAGTAGGTCCTTTAAAGGCCGATGAGAAAGGTGTCAGGAAGTCTTTTGCATCCTTGAGAGAGCTCAGGGACAGGATTTCCTCCGAACAAAAGATCTCTCTTCCTGTCCTTTCCATGGGGATGACAGGTGATTTTGGATGGGCAATTGAAGAAGGAAGTACCCTGGTGAGAATAGGAACAGGATTGCTTGGTGAACGCCAATACTGATCTGACAGACAGGAGGAGAGCAAATGCTTGGAAAATTTCTTGAGCTTCTGGGGCTGGACGATGTCCTGAAAAAAGATGATAAAGAAGAGGATCCCAACAGGAAAAAATGGGCTGACAGGAAAGACGATGTAGCAGATCATGGTGAAGAGTATACAACCGGGAGGGAAATCCCTGATACTAAAGAAGATCCCTCAGTGGTCCTTTGCAGGCAGGAAAATTGCCTTGTCTTTATGGATTCCATGGCATCAGCAATTGCAGAGGGAAGGGTGGTTATTGCAGATCTCAGGAAGATGGATAAAGATGACGGACAGCAGGTGGTTGACCTTTTATGCAGGGAGACCTATGCACAGGATGGTATAGTTTCGCGGCTATGTGCGGGGATATTTATGGCCTCTGCACGAAAAACTCTTGTGGAAGAGTGGATAGAGGAAAAGGAGGATATTCCTGAATAATAAAAACTGTCAGGAGGCTTTGTGCTAATGAATGATATGCTGACACCCCTCGATATTCAGAACAAATCATTTTCAAAATCCCTTAGAGGATACGATCCTTCAGAGGTTGATGAATTCCTTGATGCCCTTGCCGAGAGTATTCATGAATATTCTGAAAGTCTGAGAAAGACTGAACAGGAAAAACATATGATAGAGGATCAGTTAAAGGAGTACTCAAATCTCAAGAACTCCCTGCAGGAGGCTCTCCTTATGGCTCAGAAAAGTGCAGATGACAAGGTGAATGCTGCAAAGGAGCAGGGAGAGGCCATAATTGCGGAAGCAAGAGCAAGGTCTGAACAGATAATTTTCGAGGCGAATAATGAGAGGGAAAAGATCCGTAGAGAGATCCAGGAGCTTAAATCTTCTCGGAGTGAGATCAAAGCAGGAATGAAAAGTTTTCTGTCCCATTTTGAGGAACTACTGAGCAATTTTTCAGAGGAAAACTTTGTCAGGTCAACGGAGAAAGGCGAGTGAAGCATAAGTTAGATCTGGATTCTCCTGTAAGGTTCCTTCCCGGAGTGGGTCCCGTAAGGCAGCGACTCCTTGAGAATATAGGAGTTTCCGTAGTAAGGGATCTTTTGTATGCCTTCCCACGCAGGTATGAAGACAGAAGGTCTCTCACAGTTCTTTCAGATCTGAAACCCGGGATAACAGCATCTGTAATTGCACGTGTGCTTGAAGTAAAAGAGAGACAGGCCAGAAAAAGAAAAATGACCATAACTACAGCCCTTGTAACAGATGGAGCCAGTGTAGCTGAGACAATCTGGTTTAACAGGCGGGGTCTTCAGAAGCTCCTTTGTTCAGGTAGCAAGGTTGCCCTCTACGGCAGAATAGACAGAAAATATAACCGTTTTCAGATAGTTAACCCGGAACTAGAATTGATAGATGAAAAGGAAAGCGCGGAAAGTATTGGCAGGATAATACCGATCTATCCGTCCACTACCGGAATAAACCAGAGATGGTTAAGAAAGACAGTGGCATATGCATTGGAGCATTATATGGCTCTCCTGGAGGATGTGATCCCTGTTTCTCTTATGGATCAGCATGGTCTCATATCCCTGAAAAAGGCAGTTTTGTCACTTCATTATCCCAAGAGCAGAGAAAACTGGAAGCAGGCGAGACGGAGAATGGTCTACGAGGAATTTCTCGTTCTTCAGACAGGTCTTGCCATGAGAAAAAAGAGATTTGTCAGTGGACCTGCCGAAGCGCCTCTCTGTACCGGAGAAAGGTCTTTGTCGGATAGATATAAAAAGGAAATACTGCCCTTTTCAATGACAAAATCACAACAGAAAGTGCTTGAAGAAATATGGCAGGACATGTCGAAACCTTTTCCCATGCATAGACTCCTTCAGGGAGATGTGGGATCCGGTAAGACCGCTGTTGCAGTAACAGTAATCCTTACCGCAGTAGAGAATGGATACCAGGCTGCATTTATGGCACCTACAGAAATACTCGCCAGGCAACATTATGAGACTTTGAAAAACCCCTTAAGCTCTCTTGGGATCGATTGCGAGTTCCTTTCTGGTTCTGCTTCTGCTGCAGAAAGGACAAGAGTCCTGGGAAAGATATCAAAAGGGGATACCTGGGTAATAGCCGGAACACATTCACTTTTTCAGGAGGATGTAAACTACAGGTCTCTTGGTCTCGTCATCGTAGACGAGCAGCACCGTTTTGGAGTTATGCAGAGGCAGGCCCTCAAAAGTAAGGGCAAAAGCCCCCATACCCTTGTAATGACAGCTACTCCCATACCAAGAACATTGACCCTGTCTGTCTACGGGGACCTTTCAGTTTCCGTAATTGATGAAATGCCACCAGGCAGACAGAAGACAGAGACAAGGTGGGTAAAACCTGATAATATATCAAGGCTTTTTGAGTTTCTGGAAAAGCAGGTTGGGCAGGGACGGCAGGTGTACTGGGTATGTCCCCTTATCGAGGAGAGTGAAAAGATAAAGGCAACTTCTCTTGAAGAGAGATTTCAGAATTTAAAGAGCACCTTCTGCGATCTTTCAGTGGAAATGCTTCATGGGCAGCTGTATTCTTCCGAGAAGGAAGAGATAATGAAAAGATTCAAGGCGGGAGAAACTGATATTCTGGTCTCAACTACAGTTATTGAAGTTGGAGTAGATGTTCCAAATGCCACGATAATTGTTATAGAAGGGGCTGAGAGATATGGTCTTTCCCAGCTTCACCAGTTGAGAGGAAGGGTAGGCAGGGGGAATGTTCAGAGTTACTGTGTTCTCCTTTCAGATCCCGGGTCAAGTGAAGGGCTGCAGAGGATAAAGACCATGTGTTCTACAATTGACGGATTTGAGATAGCAGAGGCAGACCTTAAACTTAGAGGGCCCGGAGAGGTATGTGGGCTCAGGCAGCATGGCGTAACTGATTTCAAAATAGCTGATCTTGTCAGGGACAGAAAGATACTTTACCAGGCTCGAGAGGATGCCTTTAGTCTGGTAGAGAAAGATCCGGGTTTAGAAACAGCAGAATTGTTGAAAAGAAGGGTTATAAATGATCTTGGAGAGGTTTTCCTGCTTGTCGAGACAGGGTGATGACCTTTATGGATGCTGAAACTTACCTGGTAAAACTGATTTCTTCCAGGGCTTACACAAAAATGGAGTTAAGAAAGAAACTTGAGGAGAAGAATTACCAGGATTCTGATAAAATTGAAAAATTACTTGGTCAATATGAGGAATATGGTTACATAAATGATCATGCATATGCTAAACTTTACGTGACTTCCCATGAACAATGGGGGAGATTGAAGCTTGTTGATAAAATGAGGCAGAAAGGCCTTGATCGGAACGTCATCGATATAGCTCTTGATGAGTCCGGTTTTGACGAGACAGAGAATGCAATGCAGGTTTCTTGTGAAATGCTGCGAAAAGGGGAACCTGTTAAAAGGATCTATTCAAGACTTCTCAGTCGTGGTTTTACCTCCAGTTCTGTCCGGGAGGGTGTAAGGAAAGCAATGGAAACTTCTGGTATTTATGGTGACGGAGATTAACAGTACCTGATTACAGTGTAGTCATTTTTGTGTTTTAGTATACGATAAAGACTGCACCTTGAAAACTGAATAAGAGGTGATAATAAACAATGCATTTACCAATGATACTTGCTATAGCAGGAGGAATTGCAGTTGGAGTTCTCGCCGGCTTCCTGCTTTCAAGACAGATAGGAGCAAGGCATCTTGACGGGGCAAAGGCCCAGGCAGAGAAGATACTCAGAGAGGGTGTCCAGGAAGCTGAGCAGGTAAAACGGGAAAAGCTCGGTGAGGCCAGGGACGAAATATACAAACTGAGACAGGATGCCGAAAGGGATATCAAGGAAAGAAGAAGTGAATTACAGAGGACAGAACGCAGGATAGAACAGAAAGAAGAAAACTACGACAAAAAACTTGAGAAAATATCCATCAGAGAAGAAGATCTGAAAAACAGACAGGCCTCACTTGATGAAAAGCTCCATGAGGTTGAGGAGATCAGAAAAGAAGAAGTCAGTAAGCTGGAAGAAGTCGCAAACATGTCAATGGAAGAAGCAAGAGATCTGTTACTCAAGGAAATTGAAGAAGATGCCCAGCATGTAATAGGGTTAAGGCTGAAAGAGATAGAGGAAAAAGCCAAAAGAGAAGCGGAACGTAAATCAAGGGAGATCATTGTAACAGCTGTCCAGAGATGTGCAGTTGAGCATACATCAGATGTTGCAGTAAGCACAGTCCCACTTCCTTCAGATGAAATGAAGGGTCGGATCATCGGTAGGGAAGGACGGAACATAAGGGCCTTTGAATCTCTTACCGGAGTGGATCTTATCGTAGATGATACTCCAGAGGCGGTTACCCTCAGCAGTTTCGATCCGGTAAGACGGGAAGTTGCCCGACTGTCTCTTGAAAGGCTCATTCTTGACGGAAGGATACATCCCGCTCGTATCGAAGAGCTGATAGAGAAGGCCACAAGGGAAGTGGAAGAGCAGATCCTGGAAGCAGGTGAGGAAGCTCTTCTTGAAACCGGGGTCAAACACATGAGCAACGATCTTGTAAAAACAATAGGTCAGCTCAAGCTCCGATACAGTTACGGACAGAACGCGCTCAAACACAGCCTGGAAGTCTCTCATCTTTCCGGGATCATGGCAGCAGAGCTTGGAGTTGACGAGGAGATAGCGAGGAGAGCGGGTCTTCTTCACGATATCGGAAAGGCCGTTGATCACAAAATCGAAGGTCCTCATGCACTGATAGGTGCAGATCTGGCAAAAAGGTTTAACGAGTCTCCGGTGGTGATCAATGCCATCGCTTCACATCACGAGGACGTGGAACAGAAGAGCATATACGACATTATCGTTGCAGCAGCTGATGCGATAAGTGCATCGCGGCCTGGAGCTCGAAGGGAAAGTCTGGATGCATACGTAAGAAGACTTGAAAAACTCGAGGAACTTGCCAATTCCTTCAATGGAGTTAACAAGGCCTTCGCCATACAGGCTGGCAGAGAAGTCAGGGTAGTTGTGGCTTCCAATATTACAGACCAGGGAGTAATACATAAACTGGCCTGGGATATAGCCAGAAAGATCGAAGGGGAAATGAAATATCCCGGACAGATCAAGGTAACGGTAACCAAGGAAATAAGAAGCGTAGAATATGCGAAGTAAAGGAAATAAAGATGAAGATTCTTTTTATTGGAGATCTAATGGGAAAGCCTGGCAGGAATCTCACTGCCGGGCTTCTTCCATCGCTCAAGGAGCAATACGGACCCTTCGATTTCATAATTTCCAATTGTGAGAATGCTGCCGGAGGCAAAGGAATGACAAGAAAGGTCATGGATGAACTCTTTGCATCCGGTGTGGACATATTGACTTCAGGTAACCATATCTGGGACAAGAAGGAGTTTCTGCCCGTACTGGACGAGGAAAAAAGGGTCCTGAGACCCTTGAACTATCCTCCGGGTTGCCCCGGAACAGGAACAGGAGTTTTCGAAAAAAAGGGGAAAAGGCTTAGAGTCCTGAATCTGCAGGGAAGAGTTTTCATGCCGGTTACTGACTGTCCTTTTCGAAAGGCCGAAGAAGTGCTGGAAAAAGAAAGAGCAGATTGTCCTGTTTTTGTAGATTTTCATGCTGAAGCTACGTCTGAAAAGAGAGCTCTGGGCTTTTTTCTTGACGGTAAGGTATCCTGTCTCGCAGGTACTCATACACATGTTCAGACTGCAGATGAACAGATCCTCCCCTCAGGAACAGCGTATATTACTGATGTTGGCATGACGGGCTCACATCTGTCATCTATAGGAATGGAGATAGAGCCGGTAATAGGCAGATTTCTGACAGGACTCCCCGCCAGATTCGAGGTGGCAAAAGAAGGTCTTTTGCTTAATGCTGTTTCTGTAACCATAGACGATAATTCCTTTAAAGCTTCCGAGATCAAGCGGATAGTTGCAGGAGAAGAATAAATCAGACAGGCAGGGTCCCGGTTAACCGGGACCCTGCCTGTCTGTCTCTAAGTATAACTTCTTAATGGGGAATTATTATTTTTCCAGAGATATTTATCAACAGATCCTTGGCAGCATTTCTGCTACTGGCATGTCAATTACCCTCATGCCTCCTATGTCTGTTTTCATTCCCACCATCTTTTTATGTTCATCTACAACTTCTCCTATAACTTTAATCTCGCTGCAATCTTTGTGTCTGGCAAGTGCTGACAGTATTCTGTCCTCTCCTTCAGGGTCGAAAACTATGGCAGCACAACCCTCGCAGGCTAGGTAAAGAGGATCAAATCCCAGAACATCACATACTGAGATGACCTCGGAACTTATGGGAATCTCCTTTTCCTCGATCTCTATACCCAGATCAGTTCCCTCGGCCCATTCGCAAAGGACCGTTCCCAGACCTCCCCGCGTGCAGTCTCTCATTGCCCGAACAGATCTGTCCTTTGTTATTTCCTTTATCGCAGGCCAAAGGGCCGCGCAGTCGCTGGAAAGTGTCTTTGAGCCCAGGTCGTATCTGGCAGCACCAATGGTTGCCCCATGGGCTCCTATAGATCTTGTCACCGCAATTCTGTCTCCTGGTTTTATATTGTTCATTCCCCAGTAGAAGGGGGTATCAGCAGTACCAAGAGCGCAGGTCGTGATGAAAAGTCCGTCCAGGGAGTTTCTGGGTACTACCTTAGTGTCCCCGGCGGAGAGTTTGACTCCGAGATCCCGGCAAACAGCTGCCGCACTCTCCATGTACCCGTTGAATTCCTCCATGTCCATACCCTCTTCAATCACTACGCTCATAACAAGCCATTCAGGCCTTACGCCTCTTACCGCGAGGTCGTTGGTACTGCCGCATACTGCCAGTTTGCCTATATTACCCCCAGGAAAAATTCTCGGGCTTACTGTGAAACTGTCAATAGTTACAGCAATATCATTACTCAAAAAAGTACAATCCTCAAGATCTGAAACTGAAGGGTCCTTCCTGCCCGAGGGGAAAAGTTCCGTTATATTTTTTATCAACTGCTCTGTAAGCCTGCCTCCGCTTCCATGTCCCAAAGTTATCTGTTCCAGCTTTCTGCACCTCCCCGAAATCTGTAATAGGCTGAACACGAACCCTCGCTTGATACCATGCAGGGTCCTACTGGTGAAGAAGGAGTACAGATTGTCCTGAAAAGTGGACATTCTGGAGGAGTTATCCTTCCGGACAGGACATCTCCGCATCTGCATCCAGCAGGTGGCTCAACTTCCTTTGTCTTTAGATTCCACTTGTACTGTGCGTCTAATTTTCTGTATTTTTCTTTTATGGCAAGTCCGGAGGATTTGATTTCTCCTATACCTCGCCATCTGGCGTCGCAATACTCAAAAACTTCTGCCATTAGTTCTTTTGCCTTAATGTTACCTTCTTTTTTTACCACTCTTCCGTAAACGGAGGTCAGTCTTGGTTTCCCTTCTTCTATCTGTCTTACTATGGAAAAGATGCCCGAAAGTATATCTTCCGGTTCAAAACCGGTTATACATGAAGGAATACCATATCTTTCAGGAATTGACCTGTAAGGATCATGTCCAAGGATAACACTTACGTGCCCAGGTAAAATAAAACCGTCGATCTTTATTCCGGGATCTGATGCCAGAGTCTCAAGAACAGGAGGAGTCCTTTTGTGGAGACTTATTACAGAAAGGTTTTCAAGTCCTTTTTTTTGAGCTTCCAATAACATGGAAGCTGTTGCTGGTGCTGTGGTTTCAAAGCCTACAGAGAAAAAAACAATTTCCTTTTGAGGATCTTTTTCAGCTATTTCTATACATTGACTGGCTGATGTGATGATCCGGATGTCTCTTCCTCGGGCTTTCAGGTCAGCCAGGGAAGTCGAAGTTCCCGGAACCCGCAACATATCACCGTAGGTGGCCATAGTTACCATATCCTCTTCTGCAAGTTCAAGGGCGGCATCTATATCTCCCTGGTCTGTTACACAGACCGGACAACCAGGTCCAGATATCATCTTTATGTTCTCGGGGATAATTGTCCTCAGTCCATGCCTGAAGATGGAGACAGTATGGGTTCCGCATACTTCCATGAGGTTTATATTTTGTGAGCTTGCCCTGGTTATTGCCCTTACCAGAATGGACCCTTTTTCTGATCTGCTGTCGGAACTATGATTCATCTGCGTATTCCCGTATCTCTTCCCAGAGATTTTCCAGTTCTTTTGAGTCTTCCATATCAAGTTTTTCTATGGCAAACCCAGCATGAACAAGTACTGGGTCTCCTATAGATGGATCTTCAATCAGATCGGTCCTGATCTCGACCTTTATATTACCGGTAGCTGCGAAGGCTCTTCCACTATCTATGATCTCGATTATCCTGTGTGGTACTGCAAGACACATTAAGCATTCCACCTTTCCATGTAATTCTAATAGATAATCACCATTTCTCAAGAGGCCGTGCAAAATCGGAATTAAATGAATAATTCTTTTTGTTGAAAAAATGGATATTTTCCATTATCTTAAATCTGGATAAGCTTTTTGATGTATAATATAAAAACATGTTTCATCTGAAGGTCAGATTGTATTTCATTTTTTAAAGTACAACATATTTTTTGGTTTTCCTGAGAAAGGGGGAGGTGGTTTGATGGTATGAGTACAAATTGCTTTCAGGGGTAACCAAAAAGGACAACACAGAAAAGAAGGAGGGGTATTTACGATATGAGTAACGGTGTTGAAAGAGAACAGTGGGCGAGCAAACTGGGTTTCGTCCTGGCTGCTGCAGGTTCAGCGGTAGGTCTTGGAAATATCTGGAGATTCCCTTATATCACTGGACAGAACGGTGGAGCAGCTTTTGTCATTCTTTATGTAATATTGATCTTTGTGATCGGTTATCCGGTTATGATGGCCGAGATTTCAATGGGCAGAAAAGCCGAACTCAACGCAGTAGGAACCTTTAAGAAACTAAGAGGAGGCCCCTGGGTTTTAGTTGGCTGGTCTGGTATAGCCGCCGGTTTTATAATTCTTTCTTATTACGGAGTTATCGGCGGATGGACCTTCAAGTATATCTTTTCCTCCTTTACTGGCTTAATGGAAGCCGGAGCAGCAGGAGAGGCCGGGAACTTCTTTGGAGGCTTTGTATCAAATACAGTCCAGGTGGTTGGACTCCAGGCTCTTTTCATGGCTGTTGTAATCTCGGTAGTATATAAGGGAATAGGCGAGGGTATTGAAAAATACTGCAAAATACTTATGCCCGGTCTTTTTATCCTTCTGCTTGTGCTTATCGTCAGGTCAGTAACCCTTCCTGGCGCTGGAGAGGGACTTGCTTTCTACATGAAACCCGACTTTTCCAAATTGACAGGTGAGACTTTCCTCGCGGCCCTTGGACAGGCCTTTTTCTCCCTTTCTCTTGGTATGGGATGCATGATCACTTACGGAAGCTACCTCAACAAGGATTCATACATTCCAGGAGCAGCTGCCCAGGTCTGTGTTCTTGATACCATGGTAGCTATTCTTTCAGGTTTTGTCATCTTCCCGGCCGTATTCGCATTTGGTCTGGAACCGGGAGCTGGAGCTGGACTTACCTTTGTCACACTGCCATCTGTATTCTCACAGATGCCCGGTGGAGCCATCTGGTCAGGTCTGTTCTTCCTTCTCCTTTTCGTGGCAGCCCT
>Ga0102929_1001059_pt1 | contig 16417 bp, 15 predicted proteins | sample SalPonR1_B_D2_MG_FD_78510 | JGI IMG/M metagenome (GOLD analysis project Ga0102929, IMG submission 78510) | Salt pond soil microbial communities from South San Francisco under conditions of wetland restoration - Salt Pond MetaG R1_B_D2_MG | ecosystem: Environmental > Aquatic > Marine > Intertidal... | reverse complement strand
TGTGAAGTTCAGGCTTTTCGCCAGTTCCCTTGAATTCCCAGGCCGCGACGTAAGCGTAGTTCTCATCGTCACGCGTCGCTTCGCCATCCTCCGTCTGATGCTCTACCCGGAAGTGACCGCCGCAGGATTCCTCACGATCCAGAGCGTCGTGGACGAGAACTTCGGCAAACTCCAGGAAGTCCGCCAGGCGCCAGGCCATTTCCAGCTGCTGATTGAAATCCTCACCGGAGCCCGCAACCTTGACGTCGTTCCAGAATTCCTCCCGGATTTCCGGAATCTTCTGGAGAGTCTCCTTGAGGCTTTCTTCGCTCCGTGCCATGCCGACGTTGTCCCACATCAGGGAGCCCAGCTTGCGGTGCAGCTGCGAAGGTGTCTTGCTGCCATTGATGGACAGCAGCTTGTCGAGTTCGCCACGGACTTCGTCGGCGGATTTCTTGAACTCTGGATTCTCGTCAGTGACCGCGCCCGGCTTGGTCTGGGCCAGGTAGCCGCCGATGGTGTAGGGGATCACGAAATAGCCATCGGCCAGACCCTGCATCAGCGCCGAAGCGCCGAGGCGGTTGGCGCCGTGTACCGAGAAGTTGGCTTCGCCGAGCACGAACAGCCCGGGGATGTTGCTCATGCAGTTGTAGTCGACCCACAGTCCGCCCATCGCATAGTGCGGGGCCGGATAGATACGCATCGGCCGCTCGTAGCCGTCCTCGTCGGTGATCTTTTCGTACATTTCAAACAGGTTGCCGTACTTCTCCTGGATGGTGCTCTGGCCGACGCGCTCGATGGACGAGGCAAAGTCCAGATAAACCCCCCGGCCGCCGGGGCCGACGCCGCGACCTTCGTCGCACTGCTCCTTGGCAGCGCGCGAAGCAATATCCCGAGGTGCCAGGTTGCCGAAGGAGGGGTACTTGCGCTCCAGGTAATAATCACGGTCATCTTCAGGAATATCGTTCGGGTTCTTGCCGGTGTCTTCTTTGCTCTTCGGCACCCAGCAGCGCCCGTCGTTGCGCAGGGATTCGGACATCAGGGTCAGCTTGGACTGCCGGTCGCCGTGCTGCGGGATGCAGGTCGGGTGAATCTGGGTGTAGCAGGGGTTGGCGAAGTAGGCGCCCTTTTTGGCTGCCCGCCACTGGGCCGTCACACTGCAGCCCATGGCGTTGGTGGACAGGTAGAAGACATTGACGTAGCCGCCGCTGGCGACAATCACCGCGTCGCCCCAGTGGGACTCGATTTCACCGGTGCACAGATTGCGCACGGTGATGCCTTTGGCCTCGCCGTCGACCACCACCAGGTCGAGCATTTCCCGGCGCGGGAACAGCTTGACCGAACCGGCCTTGACCTGCCGCGACAGGGCCGAGTAGGCGCCTAGCAGCAGCTGCTGCCCGGTCTGACCGCGGGCGTAGAAGGTCCGGGAGACCTGGGCGCCGCCGAAGGAACGGTTGTCCAGGTAGCCTGCGTAGTCGCGGGCGAAAGGAATGCCCTGGGCGACGCACTGGTCGATGATGTTGTTCGAGACCTGGGCCAGCCGCCAGACATCGGCTTCGCGGGCCCGGAAATCCCCGCCCTTGACGGTGTCGTAGAACAGCCGGTAGATGCTGTCGCCGTCATTGGGATAGTTCTTGGCGGCATTGATGCCGCCCTGGGCGGCGATCGAGTGAGCGCGGCGGGCGCTGTCCTGGTAGCAGAAGGCGTGGACATTGTAGCCCAGTTCGCCCAGGGAAGCCGCGGCGGCGCCACCGGCCAGGCCGGTACCGACGCAAAGGATCTTGAATTTGCGTTTATTGGCGGGATTGACCAGCTTCGTGTCAAAGCGGTGACGATCCCATGAAGTTTCAATTGGTCCGGAAGGACATTTGCCGTCGAGTATCATCCAACCAACTCCCTATTGTACGAGCCCGAAGATAATCAGCAGAGGAATGGAGCTGTAGCCGAGCAGCACGATGACTGCGAAAACCTTGCTGATGGAAACGAAAGCCGGCAGAGTCCTGTCATTATTGGTCCCCAGGGACTGCCAGAAGCTCTGAAAGCCGTGGCTGACATGCAGGGCCAGGAAGATCATGCCGACAACATAAAGCAGAACGGTAAACGCCTGATGGAAGCCGCTGACCACCATGGTGTAGACATTGACCATATCGGTGGCCGGGTTCATTTCGTAAACCCCCATGCCCGGCACCCGGACCGTAAAATGCAGGATGTGGTAGACGACGAAAGCCAGCAGTACCAGACCGGAAATCACCATGGTCTGAGCGGCGAATCCTGTCCGCAGCCGCTTGATCTGTATGTTTTTGTCAGGCTTGGCGGCGCTGTTCTCCAGCGACAGCTGGATACCGAAGATGATATGCACCACGAAAACGAACAGCATGACCAGTCGGAATATCCAGACCACCGGCCCCAGGCTGTGCAGTTTCTGTGCATAAGCGTTGAGTGCATCAGGTCCGATAAATATCGAACTGTTGCCGAGCAGATGCACGCAGATGAAAGCGATCAACACGATGCCGGTCAAGGCCATGATGATCTTTCTGCCCACAGAACTCTGAATCACTGACATAGTTTCGATCCCTTGCGATGAAATGTGATTAAATAACTGAAACCGGATTTTCACGACCGGCGAGGCAGCCGCGAAGGTGGCCGTTTCCGGCCTTGGATTCTCCCGCTTTCAGATTGGCGGCCCTCTCCAACTGGTTGGAATGACATCCATAATTTGCCCCATTGCGGATCACATCGAATAGATTCCGGTCAAGCTCCTGTCAGGACGGATATGGCATATTTTTTTGCATACAGTATACAAAACATCCGTATACTAAACATCGTTATGAAAAAAATAAAGGAAAATCTGAAAAAGAACCTGCCTGATCGTTGTTTTCAGGCAGGGCAGGCCACTATTGCAACCCAAGATGAGAGAGAACCTTACGCAGCGCCTGCCCGCGATGGCTGATGCGGTTCTTGGTTTCGAGCGATAATTCGGCCATTGTCCGCTCCTGCCCTTCGACCAGGAACAGGGGGTCATAGCCGAAGCCGCCCTGCCCACGCGGACTGTGCAGAATGCTGCCGGCGACCCGCCCTTCAAACAATCGAGTCGGCTCGCCGGGCCGGCACAGCGCCATGACGCAGATAAAGGCCGCCTGGCGTCCTTGTGCCGGGACCCCTGCCAACTCTGCGAGCAGCTTGCGGTTGTTGTCCCGATCCTCGGCACCCGGGCCGGCAAACCGGGCCGAATGAACGCCCGGACGCCCGTTCAGGGCGTCGACGACCAGACCGGAGTCATCGGCGAGACAGGGCATTCCTGTCAGTTCAGCAATGGTTTCAGCTTTCTTGCGGGCATTTTCGGCAAAAGTCGCACCGTCTTCGACCACCTCGGGCAGCTCCTGCAGATCGCTCAGACCGCGCACCTTTATGCCTGCGTCCTCCAGCAATCGCTGCATTTCCGCGAGCTTGCCTGAATTGCGGGTGGCGAGGACCAGCGCCTTCATGGCTTCTCCAGAGCACTTTGCTGCAGATCCGTCAGGTGCCGGCACCCCCGCTGGGCCAGGCGCTGCATCGCTGCGAGGTCCTCGGCCTGGAAAGGTTCCTGCTCAGCGGTTCCCTGAACTTCGACAAACCGGCCATCGCCGGTCATCACGAAATTCATGTCGACCGCAGCCTGGGAATCTTCCTGGTAATCGAGATCAAGGAGGGCATGTCCGGCAAGGATGCCGACACTGATGGCTGCCACACTGCCCTTGAGTGGAGAAGCAGTCAACTGACCTGTGTCCAGCAAACCGGCCACCGCATCGGCAAGGGCGACCCAGCTGCCGGTAATGGCAGCCGTGCGGGTCCCGCCGTCGGCCTGCAGCACATCGCAGTCGACTTGCAGGGTTCTTTCTCCCAAAGCATGCAGATCGGTGACGGCCCGCAACGCCCGACCGATCAGTCGCTGGATTTCCTGGGTACGCCCCCCCTGCTTGCCGCGGACCGCTTCCCGCACGGACCGGGTTTGGGTGGCTCGCGGCAGCATGGCGTATTCTGCCGTCACCCACCCCTGGCCGGTCCCCCGCAGAAATGGCGGTACACCCTCCTCGACCGAAACATTGCAGAGAACCCGGGTGGCGCCGAAGCCAACCAGGACCGATCCCTCGGCATAGCGTGTGTAATGGCGTTCAAAGCGGATTTCCCGCAGCTGATCATGGGTGCGATCATCGCTGCGGATCGGGAGAGGCAAAGTCATTGGCAGCATCCTTGCTATCCTGGTAATAGGCCTGCAGGCCATCAAAAAGGGCCCTGGCAAGATCCTGTTGACGGGTCGGATTTTTGAGCATGGCCAGCTCGTCCCGGTTGGACATGTATCCCATTTCCACCAGGACCCTGGGCAGATCGCCCCGTCCCAGTGGCAACAGGGGGCGTTCCGCAACCCCCATGACGGTGAAACCGCCTGCAGCAAGTGCTTCCTCGAGCCTTTCGGCAAGCATGCGGCTGGCACTGCCCCCGGCGGGAGTTTCCGGCAGGTCACGAACCGTCTCGGCCTGAACGAAGAGCATCACTCCGTGCGCCTCGGGGGAGAAAAAATTCTGGGCATGCAGGGACAGCAGCACATCCGCCTCGGCAGCAGCCACCGCCTGCAGGCGCTGCCCGCCGTCGACAGCATAATCGCCGTCCCGCGTCATCAGTACGGGGGCTTCCTGGTTCATCTTCAACAGGCGTTCGATGCGTTCGGCGACAGCCAGGGTGATGGTCTTCTCTTTGCTGCCATCCGAAGCGATGACCCCGGTGTCGGTCCCGCCATGGGCGGGATCGAGCGCCACGGTCCATTGACTTCGATCATCGGTTCGCGGCTGTTTCCGCAACAGGAAAGCAAACAGCCGGTCCAAAGGGTCTTCCGGTGCCTCCGGGGCGGTCGGATTGTGGTTTCGGTACTGAAGCGGCTGGTCCAGCAGGGGAGCGAGTTGCCCCAGGATAAATTCCTCGGAGACACGCAATTTGCTGTCGATAAAGCGGGGGCGGTGAGCAATGGGTACGAAATTTTCACCGAGCTTGAGAAACTGGCTGCCCGGAGAAATCACCGCCAGGCCATGAGCGGTCCTGATCCGGAAAACATGCGCGACCGAATCCCAGTCTCCCCGCATTTGCAGTGCTTTGAGAACATCCTCGATGGCGACGAAAGAGGTTCCTTCGCGCTGATATACGTCCTCGATGACCAGCAGCTCGTCGCCTACCCGGCCGATTTCAACGATCGCCTCAGCCGGGCCGGGGGCCCCCATCAGGCAGGCAAGCAAGAGTAAAATCAAAGATTTCCGGAATTGCATGGCGACCGATTTATACTCCAGTTCCGGTGACCTGTCAACGCCAGGGAACAAGGTGCAATGCCCTTATTCATCAATCAGCGGCTGCGGACTAGGCACACTGCGTTCCAGGGCATCGAAAAGCCTCTCGACCAGATGGTTTTCCATATCCGTCTGTCCGGCTTTATCTGCTGGCATCGGTCGTATCTGCCCCCCGGCCGTCATGCCGTGACCGCCGGCTGTGCCGAGCCCTTCGGTCATGGTCCGGATCAGAACGCCGGCCCTGAGTTCCGGCGAACTGGTCCTTAGCGAAAGCACACCCTCCTCGCGGTAACGGCCGATGCCGAGGACCAGGTTCACGCCTTCGGCCCGCATCAGGAAATCGGCAATTTCAGCAACAATCTCCGGATGATCGACCTCATAAAGGTTGAACACCAGCAGGTCATCATAGATCCGCGCATTTTTAAGACCGCTGTCGAAGTAGCTGAAATAGGCCCGCGGCGATTTGGGGTGGGTGATCTCGTAAAGTATCCGGTTGTTGCTCAACGGCAACAGCTGCAGGTAGGCCTCGCGGTCGGCCCGTGTCCAGTCCCGCCCGAGGCTCTGGGTTTCCGACTTGATGGCATAGAACAGGAGTGTGGCCAGTTTGGTCGCGATTTTCACTTGCTGGGCAACCAGGTATTCGAACATGATGCTGGCCGCTGCACCGTAATCCGGCCTGACATCCACCCAGCGACAGGCTTCGGTTTCACCGCGCAAGCCGTGATGGTCAATAACCAGATCGACCCTGCCTCCGGATGGAATGGCATTGTTGCCGGTCCCCGGCTGGCAATCCACCAGACAGATGGACTTGTAATCCTCCAGACGGACTTCCCGGATCGGTACCGTCGGAATTTCCAGACGCTTGACCATTTCCTTGTTTTCCCCGCGACCGACTCCGCCGCCAAAAGCAATGGTTGCCTCCTGGCCGGTCTTGATCAGAAACAGGTGCCGCAAGGCGTAGGAGGATGCCAGGGCATCCGGGTCCGGATGATCGTGGGTCACGATCAGGATGGGACCTTTGCCGCGGATCCATTCAATCAATTCCGAAGAAAAGGTCTCCGAGTGGCTCAAATGAGGTTTCATGGCCTCTCCAGTTTCTCAAGCGCCAGCTCGAGGGCAGCGCGGGGCGTTTCTGCCGACAGAGTGCCGATGACATCCGGCCCCCCGGGGAGGACCACCACCGGTTTTCCCAGCTTGAGGCTAATGGCAATTTCCGAAAGGGTCCCGTACTCACCCTCGATGGCGATCAGGGCATCGGCGGTATGGGCGAGGATGACGTTGCGTGCATGCCCCATATTGGTCGGTACGCTGATGGTGACATAGGGATTGGCCCGGCTCCGGTCCGGGCCGGGCAGCAGGCCGAGGACCTCCCCGCCTCTTTCTGCGCAGCCCCGGCTGGCAGCCTCCATGACGCCGCCCAGCCCGCCGCAGACCAGTACGGCTCCGCAGCCGGCAATCTCCGCACCCACCTCACGCGCCAGCGCCAAAGCCTGCTCACTTGCCCGGGAAGCGCCGATAACGCCGAGTATGATTCTCCGTGATTGCACCATGTGCCTCGACCCAGGGGTGTTCGGAAGGCGCCCCCTTCAAACCGAAGTGCCGTCCCAAAGTCCCGGCATCAGCAACGCGCCTCATCATAGCTGAATCAGTACCCGACTTCAAATATTGCCTGCGAAGCAGATGTCATTTGTATTTCCCGCCGGGCATAAGCGCATCGGTGCGGAAAAATGGCGGTCAGCCGGCAGCCGTGAGTTTTGGCGGCATGCCGTTTTCAGAAGTTGCCTCTTGTGGAAGCTCTGCCGATCATTTCAGCGGTGAGCCGGAAATTTTTTCGATATACGTTAGAATAGAGACTGAAACGTTTATTTCAACATCAGGGAGGCCAAAGATGACCCCAGCAGCACCTGGTACCGACACCGTCAGCCACATTCTCAAATACTGCATCGCCGACGAGGACTTTGCCAAAAAGGTTTACCAGCAGGTTATTGCCGAAGGCGGGCGTACTGTTGCCCTGCCTGACGGGGAAGTTCAACTCTCCGAGGCCGAACATCGTGCATTTGCCGAACGGTTCAGTACCGAAGTTGAGCCGACAGTCTGGACATCCAAACGCGCCAAGGACTGGAAAGATTGAAGCACCGGTGCCACGGGGTTGGCCGATGAGGGCACCCCAAGCACCGCCTCCCCTCACCGGCGAGGTTTTGCAAGGGCCCTTTCTCAGACACCCTGCAAGGCGGCAGGGTCCGATGCTGAGTCCGGTTTGGACCGAATCTGCAAGCAGGTCCTGTCCGGGTGAAGTCGTTTATTCGGCGCGCATTTCCATATCAATCAGCAGCTGTTTGAGCTGTTCCAGAGTGGATTCGAGCATCTGGTTGTCGCTGGCCAGGTAAGCGTTTTCCTTTTGGCAGTCGGCCAGGCTTTTTTGCTCCCGGGCAAGGGCCGCCTTCTGCCGGCGCTGCTCGTCGATCAGCTGCATTACGATTTCCGCCCGGCGGCTCCATTCACCTCCGGGATACTCCTGCGGAAGATTTTCCAGAATCCTGGTATCACCGGTCTGTCCATACTGGTCCAGCCCCTGGGCAAACAGTTGCTTTTCAGCCGGAATCGGCAGATTGAATATCGGCGCACCGCAGCCTGCCAACACAAAAAGCAGGAAGACAATGGATCCGGTACGGATTGCTGCGGTCATCATAACATTTGCTTTCTGCGATCAATGAGGTAATTGCTGCCTTTGAGCTTTTTCAAATGCTCCTTCATCGTTGCACAATTCCGGCTGACGGTCAAAAGGGTGGGCTTTTCGAGATTTTCAGAAAGTGTTACGGCGATGGAGATGGTCAGTAACGGAAAGGAGCGTTTGATGCCATAGCGGTCGGTGGCTGTCACAAAACCTTTTTCCAGGTCCGCGGCCTCGTAGAGTTCAGGGACCAGTTTTTCGAAGCCGCTGACGATGGCCCCGGCCAGTTCTTCGGCACAATCGGGTGCGCTCAGGACGACATAGTCATCACCGCCGATATGGCCGACCAGATCATCGGCACATCCATGTTCCGCCACCACATCTCTCAGCATGCCGCCGACCCGGTTGATGGCATCGCTGCCGGCCTTGTAGCCGTAATGGTCGCTGTAGGCCTTGAAATTGTCCAGATCGATATACAAGTGGGCAAAGGGTTGCCCGCTGCTGATGCGCTGTTCCAGTTCGCGGTCAATGGCCAGGTTGCCAGGCAGGCGTGTCAATGGATTGGCATCAAGGTGCAATTGTTCGAGTTCGGCCAATTTCCGGGCCATCGAGGAAAAGTCCAGCGCCAATTGTCCGAATTCATCCCGGCTGTCAATTTCGATCCGTCCTTCGTAGCGACCGGAAGCGATTTCCCGGGTCGCCGCCTGCAGGGTCCGTATGGAGCGGTGCAGGCTGACAACCACCATGAGCACGACCGGAGCAGCCAGCAGAATGCCAGACAGACTGATAGTCAAAGCCCATTGATAGGCCTTGCCGCTCTGCCGGGTGATTTGACTCAAGGCCTGGTCAAGGAAGGTCTGATGCTCGGCGCGCAGATCAGCCAGGTATTCCAGAAGCTGGGTCCGCAGCGGAGCGGCAGATGATTGCGCCAGAGCCGCAGCCTGTTCCCACTCCTGATCGGCATAGGCCCTGGCAATAAGTTCGGCCTGGGCCGTATACTCGACCACTCTGAGGGGCAGGTTCGTGAAATGCTCGGGCAGCCTGATTTCCGCAGTGTCGGTCAGAATGCGCTCCAACTCGGCATTGCGCCGCTCGAACAAGCTCAGCAACTGGGGGTCCTGCAGGATCATGATCTGCTGCTCAAGGTTTTCCTGGGCGAGCAGGTTCTGGCGGATATCACGCAACAGATTGAAGGCCCGGAATTGGACGCCGACCAGTTGTTCGGTCCGCTGATTGTGTTCATGCAGGCTGTGCAGTGCATAGCCGACCGCCAGCAGGCTGCAAAAGGTGATCACCAGGTAACCGAACACAACCTTCCCGGTGATCGAAAAATGTCTCATCAAGGCCGCCTTCTGAAGAATGGACCAGCTGCAGTTTCTGAAGCTCTTAAGATAACATGTCTTTTAGAAACAAGAACAGTTCCTATAGTGGTCCTATAGTGGTCTTACTCTTACGGATGGAGCAGCCGAAGCCAGCATGGTTTGTTTAGATTTTCTGCCTGATGGGTTCAGACTTTGTTATTCCGGATATGATCGAGACTCCACGGGCCGCCGCCGGCCATCGCCAGGTAAAGAAAAACGAAGCAGTAAAAGACCGCCAGTTCGCCACCGTTCAAGATCGGCCAGAAACCTTTCGGTGCATGAGCCATAAAGTAGGCCACAGCCATCTGACCGCAGAGCAGGAATGCTGTCGGTCGGGTAAAAAGGCCGAGCAGAATCAGCAGTCCGCCGAAAAATTCCAGGGTTCCGGCCAACCCCATCAGCGAGAATAATTCCACCGGACTTTTGGCCGCATCGGCCGGCCAGCCAAACAGCTTCTGGGCCCCATGCTGCATGAACAGGAATGCGGTTACTGCACGCATGACGCTCAAAATACGGGGTGCCTGGCTTGCACAAAATGATTCGAGGTTTTTCATAGCTGATCCTTTCTGCGCTCGCAAACGCCTCCCGCCGTCAATCTCCCACATCGAAAGACTTCCGATTCTCCTTCTGCCTGGCACTTCACTGTGCCGCCCGACGTGCCTCGCCCAGCCAGTTCTTCCAGGTTTGCCGGTTTGCTTCAATCCACGATTCAGCGTGCCGGTTGATGTCCTCGGCCGATTTTTCGCCTGCATGCATTTTCGCGTTCTGGGCGTTGATGTCCGCCAGCGGCAGGCTGAAGACTTCGAAAAATCTGCGGATCGCCGGGTTCTCATCGAGAAACTGCCGGTTGCCGACGATGCGGATATCCGCCACGACAAAGCCGAGTTTGATCGGATCGCTGACGGCGCCGTCGATGCCGGACATGGTCATCCGGTCCTCGGCTTCCATTTCCACCGGTCGCGCCCTGATTTCGGGGACATTGATCCACATCACGTCCTCGCCAGGTTTGAACTTGGCAATGGTCCAATTGGGCGCCCAGGTATAGAAAAACACCGGTTCGCCGCTTTTGTAACGGGCCAGCGCATCGGCCATGCTTGCTGTGTATCCGGCCTTGATCGGATTGATGTGTTCATTCAGTTCATAGACATCGAGATGGTGGCTGATCGTATTTTCGCAGCCCCAGCCGGGCGGGCAGGCAACCAGGTCGGCCCTGCCGTCGCCGTCCTGGTCAAAGGCCTGCTTCACCTCCGGACGTTTGAAGTCATCGAGGGACAGAATGCCGAATCTTTCAACTTCCTTTTTGGACACGAGATAGCCTTGCAGCCCCCCTGCTTTGGAAACATAGCCGACAATTTCACCCCGCTCGTAAAAGTTTTTCGGCATCTGTTCGTTATGCATCGGAAACCAGCCGTTGGTCCAGTAATCGACGTCGCCCAGATAAACCGCCTGGTAAAAAAGAGGATTCTGCAGTTCAACCGGGTTTTTGACCGTGTAGCCGAGCACCTCAAGACCCTTGCGCACCAAAACTTCCTGAAAGTATCCCGTATTCCATGTGGCCCTGGCCGGGGTGACCTCTACACCGGCGCCGGGGCGATGGACCGCTGCGGCAACCTGCCACGGCGAGGCCATCAGAAACAAAAACAGAGCGACCGTCAAATTCGTTTTCATGGGTGATTCTCCTCTCGGCACTTGACACTGGACGGAAGAAAGGGTTCAAAAAAACACAGGCACCGGTTTCCCTCAGAAACAGGCGCCTGTGTTTGCTTTGGACGGTCCCGCCAGGTGCTTTCCCTTTCTCTTTTGTTGATGGAAGGAAGTCGTCGTAAAGAGGAATTTGCCATGAAATGCCCCTCATTCACCCTTCTGGCACGCCAGGCCGTATTATGCGACTGGCAGGGCTATCCGCCGGCCATGATCTGCTGCAGGTATTCCCGGCAATACCATTCGGAGGTTGCCTGGTAGATATCCAGAGGGGTCATGCTGCCGTGAATACATCGCAGTCAGGGCCTCTTTGTTTAGATGATAGCGCAGGGTATAAGGCTGTCAAGACAGGGTCCACCTCGACCCGGGGAGATCGGGGACGAAGCGGACTCACAGTTTTTCCGCATACTTTTTCAACAAAAGGCTGTTGGTCACTACCGAAACGCTGGAGAAAGCCATAGCCAATCCGGCAAACTCGGGTTTGAGAACGACACCGAACACCGGGTAAAGAACGCCAGCCGCCACGGGAATGCCAAGGATATTATAGAAAAAGGCCCAGAACAAATTCTGCTTTATCTTGGCCAGGGTCTTCCGACCGAGCCGGATGGCGCGCTCGACATCGCCGAAATCCGCTTTGACCAGAACGATGTCGCCGGTTTCTTTGGCGACATCCGTGCCGCTGCCCAAGGCAAATCCGATATCTGCCTGGGCCAGCGCCGGCGCGTCGTTGATCCCGTCGCCCACCATGCCGACCAGATTGCCCTGTTGCTGATAGCGACGGACGATCGCCTGTTTGTCTCCAGGCAGAATTTCGGCTTCAACCTCATCGATACCGAGTTCGTCGGCCACGGCGCGGGCAGCGTCGTATCGATCCCCAGTCAGCATGACCGTCGTCATCCCCCTTTTCTGCAGCGCTTCGACGGTCTGCCGGGCATTGCTCCTGACTGTATCGGCCAGGGCCAGGATGCCGGCAGCTTTGCCGTCCACCGCCACATAGACGAGGGTCTTGCCCATTTTCGACCAGATCTCGCTTTGTTCATCGAAGGCTGCGACCATTATGCCGCGTTTGTCCATCAGACGCCGGTTGCCGACGACAACCAGAGATCCATCAATCCGGCAGATCAAGCCACACCCGCCCATTTCTTCGACGTCACTGACTTCGCCGCAGACCAGCCCGGCACTTTCCGCCTTGCGGACGACCGCCCGAGCCAAAGGATGATTGCTTGCCGCCTCCGCCGCTGCAGCCCACCGTAATACGTCCTGCTCTGAAAAGGGATCGGCAGACACCAGAGCGGTGACCGAGAACTCGCCCCTGGTCAGGGTTCCGGTCTTGTCCAGCAGAAGCATGTCAAGACGGGCAGCGTTCTCCAGGACCGAAGCCCGCTTGAAGAGGATTCCCGCCGAAAGTCCGACGGCGCTGCCGACCATGATGGCGGTCGGTGTCGCCAGGCCGAGAGCGCAGGGGCAGGCAATCACCAGCACCGCGATGCCCAGTTTGAAGGCGAACAGAAATCCGGCGCCGAGTGGACCATACCAGACCAGGAAGGTCAAAACGGACAGCAGAACGACGGCAGGCACAAACCACGCTGAGACCTGGTCCGCCAGGCGCTGGATCGGGGCCTTGTCGCCCTGTGCCTGCTCCACCATGCGAACGATCTGGGCCAGGACTGTCGCGCTGCCGACCCGTTCGGCCTCGATCACCAGCCGTCCCGACGCATTGACCGTCGCCCCGGTGACAGTGTCCCCGGGCTGTTTGTCCACCGGCTGCGGCTCGCCGCTGATCATGGCTTCGTCGACCGCTGCCGATCCCGCAATGACCCTGCCGTCGACCGGGATCCGCTCTCCCGGACGGACGACCACCTGATCGCCGACCTTGACGCGACCGGCTTCGATCAGAATCTCTTCGCCATCGACCAGCAGGCGGGCCTGATCGGCCTGCATCCTGAGCAGACTTTTCAGCGCCTGGCTTGCCCGACCCTTGGCCCGAGCCTCGAGCCATTTGCCGAAACGGATAAAGGTAATCAGCATGGCACTGGTTTCAAAGAACACTTCGCCGGCAATTCCGCCTATTTCAAACAGGACCAGCACCGAATAGCCGTAAGCAGCGGTAATCCCCAAAGCGACCAGAACATCCATATTGGCAGCACCGTTTTTGAGGGATTTCCAGGCACTCCGGTAGAAGGTCAAACCGGCACTGAACTGGACCAGGGTGGACAAAACAAAAAGCAGATAAATTGTGTTCCTGCCGAAAGGCTGCAGCCACATCAGCGGCATGATCGGCAGTGACAGCAGGGCAGCGGCCAGCAACCAGAAAAGTTGGCGCCGACCTTCATCATCATCTCGGGGAATGGTCGCGTCCGAGCTGGCTCGATAGCCGAGGTCGTTGACCCTGGCAACCAGACTTTCCGGCCCGGTTTGGGCTGGATCATAGCGGACCGAGGCGCTTTCGGCGGCGAAGTTGACCTGCGCCGCGATCACTCCAGCCTGCCTGGCGAGTCCTTTTTCAATGGTCGCAGCGCAATTGGCACAGGTCATCCCCGCCAGGCGCAGAGTCACTGTTTCAGCCTGTCCTTGCCGCTGCTCTGTGTTGACCGGCGTCTCCGACTCGACCGCCGCATCAGGATGCAGCCGGTACCCAGCCTGTTGCACGGCTTGTTCGATCCCGGATCGGCTGAGCTTTCGACCATCATATTGCAGGCTTACCGCGCGCGCTTCCAGGGAAACCCGCACCGCCCTGACTCCGGCCAAGGCTTCGAGAGCGGCGGACAGTTTGGCCACGCACTTCTGGCAGGACATGCCGTAGACCGGAAGCGTGAGGGTTTTCTCGTCAAGGTGCATCATGTCCTTCTCACAAAGGCCATCGGCCTGGCCAGCAGCCATTCAAGAATTACCATACCACGATCCAATAGTTTCCAGGCAACCCTCGGTACGACCTTGCCCCGTCTGACCGAGGGAGACCTGCCCTGCGGCGCGCAATTGACTTCGTGGTTTCCCCTCTCTATAGTGAGTTCCTATGAAGACACTGTTCCTGGCCGATGCCCACCTGGACGACCCGCAAGATCGCAACTATCAAGCCCTGCTGGACTTCCTCGAAGAACAGCTGGACCAGGTTGGCACGCTGGTTCTCCTTGGCGATATCTTCGAATTCTGGGTCGGCTACCAGCATGCCGTCTTCGCCAACTATGTCCCTCTTCTCAACATGCTGGCCAGATACCGCAAGCGGGGTATCACAATTTATTACGTGGAAGGCAACCACGATTTTCACGTGGGTCCTTATTTCAGGAATCGTTTGCTTGCCAGGGTACTCCCCGACGGCGGCAATCTTCAGCTTGACGATCGCCATGTATTTATTGCCCACGGCGACCTGGCTAATCCGGCCGACCGCGGCTATCGGCTGCTGCGCAAGATATTACGCAGTTGGCCAATGCGGCAGGCGCTGCGCATTGCGCCCCCTGATCTGACCTGGCAAGTCGCAGCGAGGGCCAGTCGCCAGAGTAAACGGATCCGAAAACGAAAAAACCGGCAATGGCCGGCTCGCGAGTTGCTGCTGAATTATGCCCGCGACATGCAGCAGCAGGGCTATGATGTGGTCGTGACCGGCCACTTTCATCAACCCTTTCATGTCAAGGAAGAAGACTTCGAACTGGTCGCTCTGGGGGACTGGATCAGCCAGTTTTCCTATGCCGTCGCCGAAAACGGCCGCTTCGAATTGAAAACCTATCAGCCGTCCTCTTTGACCTGATTTGCAGCTCCCTCTTCTTCTATTTGCCGGACCAGGTCGCGCAGAGTCATTCCGTCAAGGGCATCCCTTCCTGAGGCCGCCAGCCTGCCCGCCAAACCGGCCACCGCTGCTTTTTCATCGCTGTCGAAATGTTGGTCGATATGCGCATCGCGATGGCTGTAGGTCTGCAGGAAGTCATGAATTCGAATGGCCTCCAGGGCGCAGCCGGGCTGGTAGGCACTCGCTTCGTTTTCACCGGATATCTTGGCGACGTAACCCTGTTTGCGCAAAGTCTCCAGGACATCCCGCAGCAATCGCGGTCGAATCGCCAGTCCGACAGCGATCTTCTCCTGCTCCAGGGCCGGTTCGCCCCGGTAAAAACGGCGCCCGAGAAACACCAGGATCGTCAGGGCGACCAGTTCCCGGTTGACAAACTCGCGGGCCTGCCCGCGGATCTCCTGGCGGATACTGGCCAGATTCTGGGTGGCATAGGTAAACTCCAGACCGAACAGGACAATCGCCCAGGACAGGTAAATCCAGACCATGAAGACCGGCAGCGCGGCCATGGTCCCGTAAATGGCATTGTAGCGCGCAACACCGACCTGCAGCTCGAGATAAAGCCACTGGCCCAACTGCCAGAGCGTGCCTCCGCAGATGCCGCCGAGCAGGGCGGCCCGCGGATTGACCTTGGTATTGGGCATGAACAGGTAAAGACCGGCGAAAACCAGCCACATCACCATGAACGGCAGGATCTTGAAAAGAAGCAGGACGATTTCACCCACATAGGCTCTTTCCATAAGACCCTGGACCAGGGTCTGGCTTTTCAGGGTCGATGTCATGGAAATCGCCACCACCACGAATATCGGTCCGATGGTGACCACCGAAAAGTAATCTGTAAAGCGCCGCAGCAGGGGCCGCGTTTCATCGACGCCCCAAACCTTGTTGAAACTTTTTTCGATATTCGACAGCAGCGTCAGCACCGTCATGACCAGAAACACCAGCCCGAAGGTACCGAGGCTGGCGACGTTGGTGTTATTGATGTAGGTGATGATCAGGGTGACCACGTCCCCCGAACCCGCCGCGAGCTTTTCCAGCAACAGCGACTGCAAAGTGTTCTGCACGCCCAGTCCCTTCAGGACGGAAAACATCAGGGCCAGAAGCGGAACGACGGATAGTAGGGTGGTAAACGTCAGGGCGGAGGCCCTGAGAATGCAGCGGTCGGTAAAGAAGCCGCGGAAAACGACCGTCCAGAGCTGCCCTTGCTGCAGGAGAAACTTGCGCCACCACCGCAGGTCGCTGAGATCGGCAGACCAAAGATCCTCGACAAAAAAATTCCGCAGTCGCCCCAGCAGGGAATTCACGGCGTCGCCTCCGAAAAAAATAGTCGTTTCAATGAGTTTACCGTAAACAGAGGAATCCGGCAATCCGCCGAGGTCGCTCCGACGGCCTTCAGGGAGTCTCTTCGACCTCAACCCGTTCGATGTTCAAACCAGAGCGCTCCAGCTCTTCGTCGAAAACGTCGGCGCGACCGACCAGAACAATCTTTTGCCGGTCAGGGAGCAGGTAACGTCGGGCAACCCGCTGAACGTCGGCCGGGGTCACTGCGGCAATGCGGTCCCGATAACGCTGCAGGTAGTCTTGCGGATAGTCGAACAGATCGAGGCGCATCTGC
>Ga0102929_1001057_pt1 | contig 16424 bp, 9 predicted proteins | sample SalPonR1_B_D2_MG_FD_78510 | JGI IMG/M metagenome (GOLD analysis project Ga0102929, IMG submission 78510) | Salt pond soil microbial communities from South San Francisco under conditions of wetland restoration - Salt Pond MetaG R1_B_D2_MG | ecosystem: Environmental > Aquatic > Marine > Intertidal... | reverse complement strand
CGTGGTTGTCCTTCTTGTGGGTCTTGAAATGTTCGGTCAGCGTGGTGATCCGCGAGGTCAGGATCGCGATCTGCACTTCCGGAGAGCCGGTATCGCCCTCCTTCGTCGCGAATTCCTTGATGACGCGGGATTTCTCTTCGACAGTGATCGACATCGGTCTCTCCTTCGGTCCGAGGGTTGCGGGCACAAGCCGGGATGTCGTCCAGCAAGGTCCGGTGCCCCGCCGCGCGGGCGCGCCGGGGATTGCGCGCGTATAGGGGAGATGCGCGCGAAAGGAAAGCCTGAATCCGCGCCGCTGCAAGGCCGCGCCCCCGTCACTCTAGACGGCGGGCGGCACCGGTGCCTGCCCCTGCGCGACCAGCGCGACATGGTCGAGCGTCAGCCCCCCGGCATTGGCGATCCGCGCAATCTCGATCCCGTCGAGCAAAAGGCGCTGCGTCGCGGGGTCATCGGCATCGGGCTCCAGCGCGACCTCGGGCTCTGCCCCCTCGGGCGCGTCATGAAGCACCATGAGCATGTCCTCGGCTACCGAGAAATCGAGGATTTCCGCCTGATGGCCGGCGCCGAGCCAGTCGCCCAGCATCACCGTGTCCGCGCCGCTGCCGGTGGTGACCACATCATCGCGCCCCGCCGCGATCACGTCGTCGCCACCGCCGCCGTTGAGATAGTCGCGGCCGGTATCCGAATCGTCGACGCCGACGGTCTCCGGATCGTCCTCGATCCCGCTCAGCGTGTCGTCGCCATGCCCGCCGAAGAGCGTGTCCGACCCGGGGCCGCCCTCCAACAGGTCGTCGTCGAGATCGCCATGCAGCGCATCGTCGCCCGTCCCGCCATGGAGCGTATCGTTCCCGGCGCTGCCCACGAGGCTGTCATCGCCGTCGCCGCCGGACAGAGCGTCATCGCCGTTATGGCCGAAAAGCCGGTCCTCGCCCGCCCCTCCGTCGAGCCTGTCGTCGCCGTCCTCGCCGTGCAGCGTGTCCGCGCCCGCGCCGCCGCGCAGCATGTCGTCGCCGTCGCCGCCGCGCAACTCGTCGGTGCCGCCGCTGCCGTCGATCACGTCCGCGCCGCCGCGCCCGGCGATCCGCTCGGGGATATCCTCGCCAAGGATCGTCTCGTCATGCCCGGCACCATCCACGATGTGCCAGCCCGCCGGGGTGCCCGCGTCGCCGGGCCCGGTGCCGGATTCCGGGCCGATGCCGATGCCGATGCCGATGCCGGTGCCCGTGTCGGCCCCGGCGACGCCGCCGGGCCCGGGCCCTTCCTCCGTCGTGCGATCCCCGGGGTCGCCGCCGCCGCTGTCGTCCGCCGCCGCGTCGAGCGCCGCGCTTATCAGGTCGGGGCCACCGCCGGACGGGGCCGCGCCGTCATCCGCCGCCGCACCCGCATCGTCGTTGGTTCCGGTCGTCTCGTCCTCTTCGGTGCCGAGACCGACAAGGGCCGACGCCCCGACAGCCGCAATTCCCAGGACGCTCGCCAGAAACAACATCACACACCCCTGCGCACCACCGGGGAAGAGTGCCACAGGCCGGCACCGGGCGGCAAGCGCGGGCTGGGGTGTTGGTTAATGCCCCGCCGCGGGCGCGGCCCGGCCCGGCGGGCAGACCTCGTATCCCGGCTCCTCGGGCTCGTCATCGACCAGGTCCGCCGGAAAGCCCGGCGCGGTGATGGCCAGCCCGGTGGCCTCTTCCAGCCGCCGGATGATGTCGTCGGACTGCGCCCGCGCGCCATAGCGCGCCATGCCGTCGCGGAAGATGTCGATCAGCATCGGCGAGACCTCGAGCGGCACGCCCGCGCGCTCGGCGATGGACTGGAACAGGCCGATATCCTTCATCACCAGGTCCATGGTGAAATTGACATCGCGCGAGCCGTTGAGGATCAGCTGGCTTTCCGTCTCGTGCACGAAGGACGTGCCCGAACTGACGCGGATCGCCTCATAGGTCGTCGCCATATCCATCCCCGCCGCCTTCATCGTCACCAGCGCCTCGCAGACCGACAGCAGGTTGGCGGTGGCGAGGTAGTTGGTCATCACCTTGAGCACCGAGGCGCTGCCCAGGTCGCCGGTGTGCAGCACCCGCCGCCCCAGCGTCGTCAGGAGCGGCAGGATGCGCTCGAACGTGGCGCGGTCGCAGCCCGCGAAGATCGAGATGTTTCCGGTCGCCGCGCGGTGGCAGCCGCCCGAGACCGGGCAATCCACGGCCGCGCCGCCGCGCGCGATCACCATGCCGCCCAGCCGGGTGATCTCGGAGGCGTCGGTGGTGGACATCTCCATCCAGATCTTGCCGGGGCCGACCTCGGGCAGCATCTCTTCCATCACCGCCGCGCTCGCCGCCGGGGACGGCAGGCAGGTGATGACCGCCTCGCAGTCGCGCATCATCTGCGCGGGGGCCGACGAAATGTTGCAGCCCCGCGCGGCAAAGCCGTCGCGAAGCTCTTGGTTCAGGTCGTGAACCTGCAGGTCGTGACCGTTGCGCAAGAGGCTCCCCGCCAGCTTGCCCCCGACATTTCCCAGCCCGATGAATCCGATCCGCATGCGCCCTCTCCCGGCAACCGTGTGATCTGCCAGCCTTTCGCGATTCGCTCGTGAAAATCAAAGGGGAAATTTCATGCACGCTCAGCGCAGCCGCAACGTATCCCCCGGATCGAGCCGCGGCTCCAGCACAACCCTCACCCGCTCCCGCGCCTCGGGTGCCTCTGCCTGCGCGGCAATGATCCCGGCGGCGCGGCACCCGATCTCGAGGCGGCAGGCATCCATCGTCGCCAGCCGGCGCGGCAGCCCGTCGAGCAACTCGACCCCGTTGAACCCGGCAAGCCCCATGCGCCCGGGGATGTCCACGCCCTGCTCCAGCAGGTAGAGCAGCCCCCCTGCCCCGATCATGTCATTGGAATAATACAGGAAATCCAGGTCCGGCGTGCGCTCCAGCATCCCGGCTGTCATCTCGCGGCCCTTGGCAAGCGCCGAGCCGCCGGAATAGAATTCGTGGTCGGCCATCTCGATCCCGGCCTTGGCCAGCGCCTCGGTGAACCCCTCGAAGCGTTTGCGCGCGCGATGGTCGAGCGGCATCTTGGTGCCCATGAAGCCGATCCGGCGATAGCCCGCGCGAATGATCGCCTGCGCCATCTGCTGCCCGGCGCGGCGGTGCGAGATGCCCACCACCGAGTCGACCGGCGTGCCGTCCACATCCATGATCTCGACCACCGGGATGCCGCTCGCGCGCAGCATGGCGCGGCTCGCATCCGAATGCTCCAGCCCCGCGATGATCACCCCCGCGGGCCGCCATGACAGCATTTCGTAGAGAACTTTCTCCTCCTTTTCAGGGCGATAGCCCGTCAGCCCCACCACCGGCTGAAGCCCGGTCTCCTCCAGCGCGGAGGTGATCCCGGTCATCACCTCTGGGAATACCATGTTGGACATCGACGGGATGATCACCGCCACGAGGTTGACCCGCTGGCTGGCGAGCGCACCGGCGATCTTGTTGGGCACGTATCCCAGCCGCCGCGCCGCCTCGAGCACGCGCGCGCGCGTCGCCTCGGACACGTCGCGCTTGTTGCGCAGCACGCGGCTCACGGTCATTTCCGACACGCCCGCCGCCTCCGAGACGTCGCGCAGGGTCAATGGGTGGTCGTCGGGTGAGCTCAAGGCCGTGGTCCGGACAAGGAAAGCATGCGCTCACTTAGCCCGATCGCGCGACCGCGATCAAGCCGGCGCGAAATCGCCGATGACAAACCCCGCCCGACACGCTAGACCGGCCCCGCGCGGCCCCGTGGCTCAACCGGATAGAGCAGCCCCCTCCTAAGGGGCAGGTTGCAGGTTCGAATCCTGCCGGGGTCGCCATGGCGGCCGGCTTCGGCCGGGGCGATACTGCGGCCTTTGGCAGCCGGGGCAATCCGGGCGACGGCGCGGCCATCGTGGCGCGACCGGCCGTCGTGGTCCGTTCCGACGGGACGGGGCAGACCCTGCGCGGCAGTCCCGCCGCCCGCTTTTCCGGAGCGCCCGCCTGTCGTGCAGCCGGAATACAGCGCTGGTGGCGTTCGCCTGTCAGCCCTGCGCGTCCAGCCAGGCGACGAGGCCGGGGATGACATCGCGCGCCGCATTGCGCCCGACAAGGCAATCCATGTGGCCGTAGCCGCGACAGACCCGCCGGGTGAACTGCGCCGCCGACCCGGGCAGCGCCGCGCGCAGCCAGGCCTGCGTGCGCAGCGTCGTCGAGGGCAGGACAAGCTGGTTCATCTCGCCCGAGATGAAATGGATCGGGAAATCGAGCCGCGCCGGATCGTCGAAATAACTGTCCTTGCCGTTGGCACAGACCGCGCGGCCCCGCTGCATGATCCGCGCCAGTTGCACGAAGGGCCAGGTCGCCACCGGGCCCACCACATGGTTGAGCGCGTCATGGGTCGCGGCGTTCAGCTGGTCGTGGTTGTAGACCGGGCCGAACACGCCGAAGACGCGGTGGCAGGTCGGGCTGTTGCAGGGCTCGCCCGTCGGGAAGGGCACGCCATAGACCAGCGCGTCGATCGCCGCGTCGCGTTGCGCCTGCTGCGGCATCGGGCGCGTCGCGGGCGGCACGCGCGTGCGCAGGTCGAACAGGTCGCGCGGTTGGGCCAGCCGCTCGATCACCGGGTTGCCGGTCATCGCCGCCAGCGCCGAGGCCATGCGGCTCTCGGCATCGCCGTGCAGAAGCTGCGCGAAATGCGTGTCGGCCTTCATCTGGTTGAACCAGCTTGTGACCGGGTGCACGCTGAACTGGCTGACGATCATGTTGCGGACACGGGCCATGTGCCCGCCCATCAGCGCCATCATCGCCGTGAGCGCCCCGAGGCAATGCACCATGAGCTGCACGTCCCGCGCGCCCGTCGCCTGCCGCACCGCCGCCACCGCCCAGGGCCAGTCGATGGCGGCGATGTCGTCGATGGTGTAATTCACCGCCGGTCGGGTGCCCGGCGCGTCGTTGGCCGGGCTGGCGCGGTGGTCGAATACCCACACGTCATAGCCCGCGGCCGCCAGCATTCCGACAAGCGACTGGTCCTGCCCCCCGCGATAGGTGTTCATGGCAAAGCCCATGCCGCGGAAGCCAAAACCGTTGGCGACGATCACCGGGCCCTTCTTGCCGCCGGCGAAGCGGGTCAGGCGGATCGGGGCACCGTCGCGGGTGACATGCGTCACGGTCTCGGACGGCACACCGGCGAGCGGCGGCATCGGATTGTCGGGCGCGTTGCGCGCCGGGAAATTGTAGAGATAGGCGGGCAGCCCGCCATAGACCTCGAAGATCAGCCGCCCGAAGAATTCCCCCCCCTGCATCGCCCCGATCGCGGTCAGCGCCGTTTCTCCGGTGCCGCCTTTCTGCAGGCCGTAACGGGCGATGGCATAGCGGATGGCGGGATTGAGGAAATCCTTCTGCCTGACCAGCCAGTCCAGGTTGTGATCGCCCACCCGGAGCAGGAATTTCGAGGCGAGGCCGAGGAGCGAGGCGTCGCTGGCCATCGTGCCGTGCACCGTCTGCGCCTGCTTCACGAGGTCCTGCACCCCGAGCGTCATCCGCCCGCGCAGCGCGGCTTTGCCGGGGCGGGCGAGATCGACATCGAGCGTCGTCAGATCGGTCCACCAGTTGCTTCCCGCACGGCGGCGCAGCGTCTTGACGCCGCGAAACCGGCTGTCATCGTCGAGCGTGCCCTCGTAGATCATCTGCCAGGACGCGACCCGGGTATCGTCCCGCCGCAAGAGCCGGAACGTGCCGCTAGTCAGGTGCCGTTCCTCCCTTCCGCCATCCGGACGTGTCAGGTGCACAAGGCCCGCCAGCGCGGCCTCGTGACCGGGATCGTCCGAGAGCATCCGCCCGACATCGGTGCTGCTGATCGCGAACTGCCCGACGATCCCGTATCCCGAAACCGCCCCCTCGCGCGCCGCGACGGCATGGGCGTCGGAGATCGGGTGCGGACGCGTCTCGCGCACCTCGCTCAGCGTGCCGTCCATCTCCTCGCCGAAGGCCAGGCCGGGCGGGAATTCCCCGGCGATCCCGGTCAGGAGCGCAACGAGATCGCGGGCGATCTTGGCCTCGGAATCGCCCGAGTGCAGGATGCCGAGCACCTGCCGGAGATACCCCGCGACGACGCCGAGCGCGGGCCCGACATCGCCGGTCATGTCCGCATTCCAGAAGGCGAGGCCGGTGAGATAGTCCAGCGGCTTGCGCTTGCCCCATGACAGGCTGTCAAAGAGCGCTTCCACGCGGTCGCGCAGCTCGGTCCGGACCGTTTCGGGGTCGGTTCCGATGCGGCTCTGCCAGTCTTCCAGCCGGGTGATCGCCCGGCCGATATCCTGCGCGGCGGTGGCCATCGCGCCGGGCGGCGGCGGTGGCGGCGCGTCGGCGAGGCGGGCCGATTGCGCGGGCTTCATCGGCTTTTCCTGCCAGCCCTCCCGCGCGATCAGCGCCCGCATCGCCCGGATGGTGATGGCCGAGATGGTGAGCAGCGGGTTGACGCCGAGCGACGAGGCGATCACCGCCCCGTCGCAGACCATCAGCCCCTCATGGACCTGCGTTCCCTCGCCGGTATAGACCCGGCAATCGGCATCCACCACGCCCCCGGCCGGGCTGTCGGCCATGCGGCAGCCGCCCACCGGATGCGTCGTCACCAGCTTCCAGCCATAGGGCGCGCTCCAGATCGGGTTGGGCAGGAAACTGGCCTCGATCGCGTCGCTGGCCCGACGCAGGATGTCGTTGTCGCGGGGAAAGGGGAACGCCTTGCCCACTCCCTTCCAGCACACCGTGACCGGCGCGGGGGTGTCGGGGTCCGTGTCATTCAGCACGATCCGCCCGCCTGCATCGTCATGCGACATCAGCAGGTAGGATTGCATCCGCGCGGTCGCCCCCGAATAGGACAGCCCCGCCAGCCCCTCGCCCGCCATCAGGTCGTTGCCGAGGGTGGCGATGTCCTGCAGGCGCCGGGTCGGGTCGGAAAACCGCGTGAAACTCGCGGTCGTCACGTCATCGCCGAAAAAGATCGCGGGATAGACCATCGACAGCGCGCCGGGGGCGACGCCTTCCTCGATCAGCACGCCGTCGCGCAGCGGGCTGTGCGCGTCCATGTCCACCCGGATGGTGCCGGCGATGCAGGGGCCGGGCCGCCAGGGCCCGCCGTCGCGCCCCGCCGGATCATGCACGCCCGCGCCGATGCTGTGCAGCGGCGGCGGATCGTCGGGCGTGGTCTGTGCCGCGCCCGAACCGGTGACGTTGGCATCGAAGCCGAAGGCCAGCACATCGCCATTGCCGGAAAACCCGTGGCCGAGCGCGCCCTGCGCCACCGGCAGCCCCGCCCGGGCCGAGCGCATCAGGATCTCGGTCGATCCCAGCGTGCCCGCCGCCAGCACCACGCGCCGCGCCCGCAGGTCGAGCCCGGTGCCGGCAGGCTCTCCGAACGTCGCCGCGCGCACCTGCCATGTGCCATCCCCGGCCTGCGTGACGGTGCTGACCTCGGCCTCGGTCACGATCACCGCGCCATTCGCCGCGGCGTGCGGCAGATAGTTCATCAGCGTGGTGTTCTTGGCCCCGTAATTGCAGCCCCCGCAGCAATCGCCGCAAAGCGTGCAGGCAGCCTGCGGGTTGCCGAAGGCATTGGGCCCGTTCTCGAAGGTGACATTGATCGGCGGCCGCTCGAAGGGCTGGTTCAGCGCCTTTGCGGATTGCGCGAGGGCGCGCAGCTTGGGCAGGTCGTAATGCTCGGGGAGCGGGGCCGAGCCGAGGCCGTGATGCGCCGCCTTGTAGGCGTTGGGCAGGCTGTTGGCGTCGTCCCCCTCGGCCCAGGCGTCGCCGCCCGTCCGATAGGCCGCGGGCCAGAGCCCGCGCCCCGCCGCATCGGTCTGGTCGAACACCCGCCGGTCGGCGGGCAGCGCGACATTGGCGTTGACCAGAGAGGTGCCGCCGAGCCCGCAGCCGACCACCACGCTCATGTCCTCGGCGATGCGCAGGTCGAGCATGCCGTTGGTATCGGTCAGCCGCCCGCCCTTGGCGGTGGTGATCTGCGTCTCGCGCATCGCGCCCTGCAGGTCGCGCGGATAGGCCCCCGGCAGGATTTCGCGGCCGCGCTCGAGCAGCAGCACGTTCTGCCCCGCCCCGGTCAGCATCTGCGCCGAAATCGCGCCGCCATAGCCCGAGCCGATCACGATGGCATCGTAGATCGCGCCGAGATCGGGGGCACCGTCGGCGCGCGCCCGGGCCAGCGGCGTGGATATGCGCGTCATGCGGATGCTCATGCCGCCCCTCCCCTCGCCGTGCCGTCCCCGGCGAGGCGCAGATACATGGCCTGCTTGTCCTCCAGGTCGGCGCGCACCGCGTCGCGGAAGGCGCTCCATTCCGCATCGGCAGCGGCGACGGCGGCCTGCAACGCCTGCACCATCGGATTGCCGGCATCATTGACCGGGTCCGCCGACGACACGGCGGGTTTCTGCACGAGCCCGTCGCCGCCCAGCGAATAGAGCGTGAGCAGCGCGGTGTTCATCTGCGCATCGACAAAGGCCAGCGCCGCCCCCTCCACTGAGCTCATCAACTCGGTATCGAGCACCCATCCGCCGGTATTGTAGACGGTGACAGGACGTCGGAAACGGTCGGCCACGATCTGGTCGGCAAAGGGCTTGTGCGTATGCCCGAAGATGAAGGTCAGGCGCATGTCGCCGGGCGCGCCGTCGAGTTCACGCCGCATCTGGTCGGCGACCACCTGGTCGATATAGGCGCACAACCCCTGCCTCGAGGCATCCGACAGGAACGCGGTATAGCTGAACCGTTCCATCCCGGAATAGCTGCCGACGAAGCTGTCCACGAGGCCGCGCGCAAGCTGTTGCAGCGTGTCCGAGACCTGCGCCGAACGCGGCAGGGGCAGGCTCGACTGCAGCATCGAGGCAAGCGCCGCCGCCATCCTGTCCTGGACGCGGTGGGCGCTGCCACCGCTGACAAGCCTTTCCTCGGTGCGTGCGATCTGCGTGCCCAGCGGGCCGGCGTCGCCAAAGCGCGACCAGGCAAAGTCGATCCAGCTTCCGTTCACCGTTTCCAGGGTTTCGGCCGTCATCGCGGGGGCAGGCTCGCCCGAGAGGGTCGCAGAAAGGCGTGTCATGAGCTTGTAGGCCGACTCGATGAAATGGCCGTGATGCAGCACGACAGCGCGACGCCCGGCCCCGTCAGAGACCGGGCCAAGGCCCTGGTTCGGATAATAGCTGAGCACCGGCGGCACACCGGACGGCATGAGCGCGTTGAGCGTCGCGCTGCCGGTCTGCCCGGCATGACCGGCGAACGCGGGGGTGACATGCGCCCAGTGACCGGGCCGCGCGGGCGATCCGGGACCGTCGGCAAAGCGCTGCGCGGTCCAGAGCGCATGGTCGTGATTGCCGGGCACGAAAGACATCCGCCCCGACAGCACCTGACGCGGCAGGTTGGCCACGAAGCCCTGGAAAACGCCGGCCGCCACATGCGGCGGCGCGAGCGACAGGTCGAGCATGTCCCCGAGCAACACGAGGTCGTGCGGATCGCTTCCCGAGAGCGAGGCGAGCGTCGCCTGCAGGGCGTCGCCGAAGGCAGCCGTCGTCCGGCTGGTCATGGTCGGATCGACCCGGCCATCGGGCCCCGGAACACTCAACAGGCTTTCTTCCGCGCCGGCGTGAAGGTCTGACAGGATGATCGTCGCCCGTGTCGGAATATGACTGTCCTCTCGGAAAAATGACAACCCGAACGCGATTGAAATCCGAAAACATACACGCCAAAGTTACCATTCGCCTGTTCGCGGCGCAACAAACATTGTAACCTGACGCAGGCTGGCCGCCGGCGGCGCGGCAGTCATCCCGGCGGGCGGACATGGGCAGGAGGCAGTATCGGAACGATGGCGAACGGAACGACGTGAAAGACGGCGCGCGCGAGAAACGCTGGGTTGCCAGCCTGATGCTGGACATCGTCGGCTCCACCGGCATGACCGAGACACTCGGGGCCGAACGCGCCTTTTCAGTGATCGAGGACGTGCTGGGCATGACCGTCGGGACCGTCGAGGCGCATGGTGGTCATTTCATCGAATATGCCGGCGACAGCGTTTTCGCCCTTTTCGGGGCGCCTGTCGCGGTCGAGAACGCCACGCTCTCGGCGGGGCGTGCCGCCGTGGATATCCTCGACCGTCTCGCTGCCCGCAAGGCCGAGTTCGCACGGTCTCACGGGATCGAGCCGCGCGTCCGGATCGGCCTTGCCGCAGGCGAGGTTCTGATCTCGGACCTGCGTTTCAGCGGGCAGCAACGCATCAATGCCCTCGGCAGCGCCGTCAACCTCGCCGCACGGCTGCAATCGGTGGCGCAGCCCGACGAGGTGTGGTGTTCCGAGGCGGTGGCGGACGAGTTGACCGGCCTTGCCGAGATCGAAGACCGCGGCAGCTATCGGCTGAACGGCTTCGAGACCCCGCAACGGCTGTTCCGTCTTCACCGGGTCAAGAGCACCGACGACTCGCTCGATATTCGCATGGCGCGCACATCCGGCCTCTTCGTCGGACGCGCCGAACCGTTGGCGAGGCTCGAGCAGTGGATGCGCGGAGACCGGGAGGCGGCGACCACGCTCTGGGTATCGGGGCCCGCGGGCATCGGCAAGTCACGGCTCGTGCGGCAAGCCTGCTCGACGCTGCCCGATCACGTGCATCTGCATTACGGCAAGTGCCGGGCGGCGGACGCGGCATCGCCGTTGCGTCCGCTCCTCGAGCTGATACGCGCCGCGGCGGCGCAGGACGGCATCACGGATGGCGCGGCGCTTGCTCCATGGCTGGCAAAGCTGGCCGGTGCAACCGACGCGATGCTCCTCCGCCTTCTGGCGAAAGACCAGCGGTCCACGGACAATGCCCCGGCCCCCGACCCGGAAAGCGGCGAGGGGCTGCGCACGCGTCGCGATATTGCGCGGGTGCTGCGCAGGCTCGCCTGCGATCCGGCGCGGCGCCTCGTGCTTGAGGACGTCCACTGGATGGACCCGGTCAGCCGCGAGGTGCTCGGCGAGGTCCTGAGTGCCCCGCCCGCCGGTCTGCGCTTGCTCGCCACGAGCCGCGACGACGCGCCCGGGGGTGCGCCCTGGATCGCGATACCCGTCGCCCCCCTGACCGGGGCCGACATTGCCGACCTGCTCCGGGCTGCCCATCCGGACCGTCCCGACAGCGCCGGGATCGCCCGGGCCCTCTACCGGCAGAGCGAGGGCAACCCGCTTTTTGCCGAAGAGTTGATGCGCCATATCAATGACGATGGCGGGAATATCCCCGACCGGGTGCCGAACGTGTCGGGCATCGGCATGATTCAGAACCTGATCTTCAGCCGCTTCGACACGCTGCCTGCGGCCGACAAGGCATTCCTTCGGCAGGCGGCGATCCTCGGACGGGAGGTGAAACCCGTTCATCTGGACGCGATCGAAACCGGCGGCACCGGCGTGGCGGCCATCCTGTCGCGCGCCGCCGAACTGCACCTGATCGACCCGGCGCAACCCGGTCAGAGACTGCGCTTTGCGCATGCCCTTTATCAGAACGCGATCCGCGACAGTATCACCGAGGCCGAGGCCGAACGCTTGCATCGGCGCGCCGGCGAGATCCTGCTTGCCACCGATACCGATCACGACGGAGACCTCGCCCCGGACCTTGCGTTTCATTTCGACCGTGCCCGGGACTGGCCGCGTGCGGCGCTATGCAACGTGCGCGCGGCGCAGGCGGCATGGCAGGTCTACGCGCTCGATACATGCATCGACCATCTCGAACGCGCCGAAACGGCGCTCCGGGCCGGCGGGGCGGATGCCCTGAGCGACGCGGTGTTTGCCGATTTCGTCACCACCTTTTGCCGCGTGCTGGACGTGGCCGGAGAATGGAACAGGCTGTCCGGGGTCGCGGCGGCTCACCTGCCCCGGCTGGCGCGGCAGCCGCAAACCCGCGAATGGCTGCTTGTTCTCATGCTCAACGCCAAGGCATGCAACCAGCAGGGCCGCCTCGACGACGCGGACCGGGCGATCCGGGAAACGCTGGCCCTGGCCGAGCAGGCCGGTGATGCCAAGGCGCTCGCGATGGCCCGCACCGTGCGCATGGATATTCTGAACGACAGCCCGGCCGGCGCGCGACGCGAGGATCTGGTCCGCCTTTTCGAGGATACCCGGGCTTATGCGCTCTCGGGTGCCGATCCGCACATGGCGCAGATGCGGCTCTACGAGATGGCGGCGTTCTGGCGGCAGGAGGGTGACGTGCCGCGGGCGCGGGACCTGGCCGCGGAGATCCTCGCCTACGGCCGCGAGCATGACGACCTGCGCGCCCGCACCTTCGGCGGCTGGATCATGGCCTCGATCACGGCGATGGTGGAGGAATACGAGGCCACCCGCGACTTTGCCGGTGAGGCCATGCGCGATGCGCTGCCGGGAACGATGGACTATACCACCGCACAGGCCTTTCACGCCGGGGCGACCCTGATGCTCGGGGCCCCGTCGATGACCGCCGGCGGGTTGATGGCGCTCTCGGAGGCGCGGCTCGGGGCGGGCGACACGACCATGGCGATCATCTGCGCGTTCTACGCCTCGGGCACCCTGTTTTCCGAAGGCCGTATCCGCGAGGCCCTGGCGGGGCTCGGGCGGACCGATACGCTGGTGCGGGCGGGGTGCGAGTGGGGCTTGCGGCAGCAGTATCACATCAAGCGCGCCGAGTCTTTCCTGACCGTGGCAGGGCTCTTGCCAAGCCCGCTGCCACAACCCCGCCTGCCCCTGACGGAAATACCCGCTGCCATCGGGCTGCGGCTCCGGGCAAGGACCCTCGCAAGCCTTGCCTATGACGAACTGGACCGCGATTTCGATGGCGGGCACGGGATTCATGGTGCCCGCGTCGATCTCGGTCGCGGCCTCCTTGCCGGGCGCAAAGGGCGCAGCCGCATCGAACGCGCCCGCGATGTTTTTCGCGCGCAGAAAGCGCCGATGCTGGTCGATCTGGCGCAAAAGGTCCTTTGAGGGACCGTGGACAGCGCCGCATGCGCCCGGCTGACCGGAGATGGCGCAAGGGGGGCGGATCAAGACGGAAACGGCCCGGCACGGAAGGTGACCCGAGCGCCGGGATCGGCGCAACGGCGTAGGGTGTACCGAGGGTGCCGGGGCGAACCTGCCGCGATGATGGCCGGCGCGCGGTGAATCTGGTAAGCTGGTGACCGATGGCGAGACGCAATCCGGTTAACCGCTCATGCATCTTTCTACGGCTCGCTGACCGTGTTCAGGTGCGTGATACCGACGGGGCAGCGCTCCGTTTCCCGACGCACAAGTCCCTGGCATTGTTCATCTACCTGGCGCAGGCGGGCGAGGACGGCGCCACCCGGGACCGGCTGGCCGAGCTGTTCTGGCCGGGCCGGCCGGATCAGGATGCCCGCCGGGCGCTGCGCGGCACCCTGCACGAGTTGCGGAGCGCGATGGGATGTCATGCACAAGACATCGTCCGGCAGGGACGGGAGCGCGTCTCGCTCGACCCGGCCGCGATCGCGACGGATACCGCAGCCCGTCAGGGTGCCGGGGCGGCGCCTTGTCACGACTTTCTTGTCGGGCTCGAGACCGGCACCCCGGGCTTCGACCAGTGGTGTGCGGAAGAACGGGCACGCCTGCGCGACGCTGCATTGACGACCGGGGCCGAGGCCATCGAAGCGGACCTCGCCAAGGGCCGCTTCGCGACGGCGCTCGAAGCGGCCGGGCGGGTGCTGGCACTCGACCCGTTGAGCGAGCCGGGCTGCCGCGGCATGATGCGCGCGTTGAACGGCCTCGGACGGCGGGCCGACGCATTGCGACGATACGAATCCTTCCGCGACGAACTGGCGACGGAGCTGGGGGCCAGGCCCGATGCCGCGACCGAAAGGCTGGCAGAGCATATCCGTCAAGCCGATGACCGTCTGCCGCGGGCCGGGCTGAGCAGACCGGACAAGCCCTCGATCGTCGTCATGCCATTCGCGGACCTGACCGACGGGCACATGGCGCATCTGGTCGAAGGACTGGCGTCGGATGTGCGAACGGGCCTGGCGCGGGACAGGTCCCTGTTCGTCGTTGCCGGAGACTCGGCCGATGCCTATCGCGAGACGATGCAGGGCGCGGCCGAGATCGCCGTCGAGCTGGGCGTGCGCTACCTCTTGCAGGGTCGCGTGCGGCTGGACGAAGAGCGCCTGCGGCTCGATGTCGAACTGACCGACGGGCTTCGGGACACGGTCGTCTGGAGCGCGCGCTACGACCGGTCGCGCGGGGGAATCCTGAGCGTGCAGGACGACGTGGTCGCGACGATCGTGGCCACGCTGCGCGGCTACAAGGGCATCGTGCAACGCAACGAGGCACGGCTTGCGCGATCCAGGCCCGACGCCGCGCTTGATGCGCAAGACCACCTGATGCGGGGCATGATGCTCAAGGAAACGTTCCTGAAGGATGACATGCATGCAGCGCGCGGCCATTTCGAAAAGGCGTTGGCCCTCGCGCCGAATTCGGCGACGGCCCATGGCTGGCTCGCCTGGACATGGTTCTTCGAGGTCTACCTCGGCTGGGCGGAAACGCCCGAAACGGCGCTGGCCCGAACGGCGGACCATGCCCGGAAAGCGGTCGATCTCGACCCGGATCTCGATTTCGCCCACTGGGCGCTGGGGGCCGCGTATCTGGCTTCGGGCGACAACGACATGGCGCTTGAGTGTTTCGAGCGGGCCCTGACCCTCAACCCGAACAATTCCGATGCGCTTGCCAACTGCGCCTGGCCGCTGATGTTCGAAGGCCGGCACGCGGAGGCCCTCGCGCGGCTCGAGCGCGCCATGCGATTGAACCCGTTCCATCCGGACTGGTATCTCTGGGGCCTCGGCATGGCGCGCTATCTTGAAGGCGACTTTCACGAGGCCTGCCGCGTGCTGCGCCGGATGGCCCGGCCGAACGAGCAGAGCAAGGCGCTCGAGATCGCCGCGCTCATGCGGTGCGGCGAGACGGACAAGGCGCGCGCGGAGGCCGGTGCGCTGGCGGATATTGCCCCGCATTCCTGCGTGCGTGCCCTGATCGCACCGCTGGGGTTTCGCGATGACCGGGTGAAAGAGGATCTTGCGACCGCGCTGCGCGCTGCGGGCGTGGCGGATGGCGCGCCGGGCTGACCAACGGTTTTCCAACGCGAATCGGCTTCGATCCTGACTGTCGGACAATCGACAAGAGGAGGATGCCGAGATGCGGACCGCGGACGAGAGCCTGATCAACGACACGATCGATCGCTACGTGGAGGGGATGCGCACGGCGGATGTCATGCTGCTGAGGTCGGCGTTCCACGAGCATGCCAACATGTTCGGGGATTTCGGCGGCGAGCTCATGGCCGCGCCGATCGCCGCGCTCTTCGACTGGGCCGCCGAAGACTTGCGGCCCGGTGCCTCGGGCGCCGGTCACCGCGTGGACGTGGAGGACGTGGAGATCGCCGGCGATGTCGCCTTGGCCCGGGTCCACGAACGGGATTTCTTCGGTGGTGACGCGCGCGAGTTCTTCACTCTCGTGCGGACCGGCGATGGCTGGCGCATCACCTGCAAATCCTGGGCGACAGTGTCGTGACCGTCGCTCGCCACGCCAGCCAAACCGATTTCAAGGGAGGTAGATCATGCCGGACCCGTTCCAGAATGTGTCCGCCGCCGGGGACGAGATGATCGGCCAGATCATCGATGCGCTCGAAGATCGGGCCGACGACCCGGCAATGAACGAAATCATCGCCCGCTACTTTGCCGACCTCGACTGGCCTCGCGGGGGCACGCTGATGGAGATCGGCTGCGGCACCGGCCCGGTGTCCCGGGCCGCCGCACGCCATAGCCCGGGCACGCGGGTCATCGGCACCGACCCGGCCGGGGAACTGATTGCGGATGCGCGCAGGCGCGGCAGGGACATTCCCAACCTGCATTTCGATGCTTGCGATGGTGCGCGGCAGCCGGTGGATGCGATGTCGGTGGACACGGTGATCCTGCACACGGTTCTGAGCCACGTCACCACCCCGCAGGAGTTGCTGGCCGAGGCGTTTCGCATCCTGCGTCCCGGCGGGCAGGTGGTTGTGTGCGACGCGGATTTCTCGCGGCTGTCGCTGGCGCTCTGCCCGGATGACCCGCTCGAAGCCTGTGCCATCGGGTTCACCCGCAATTTCGTGACCGATCCTTGGCTCGCGACGCGTCTGAGACCGCTTCTGGCGGAGGCGGGGTTCGAGACAGAGATATTCCGGACCGAGACGCGGCTCGATCTGGAGGGCCACGGTGGGCCCGTCTGGACACGGTTCGCGACCGGGCGTCTTGTCGCCGACGGGATCATCGGCGAACCGCTTGCCGAAGCACTCGTCGCCGAATGCGAACGCCGCATCGGAGCCGGAATGCTATACGGGTTCAACCCGTTCGTGACAGCTGTCGCGCGGCGGCCGTGATCCGGATGCGGGGATGCCGGCCATCCTGCGCG
>Ga0102929_1001053_pt1 | contig 16455 bp, 11 predicted proteins | sample SalPonR1_B_D2_MG_FD_78510 | JGI IMG/M metagenome (GOLD analysis project Ga0102929, IMG submission 78510) | Salt pond soil microbial communities from South San Francisco under conditions of wetland restoration - Salt Pond MetaG R1_B_D2_MG | ecosystem: Environmental > Aquatic > Marine > Intertidal... | reverse complement strand
TCGACCGACATCGCGATCGAGGCATCGCCGAGGTAGCGCTGGTTTCGGAATCCTCTCAAGGCTCCATCACCGCCCAGGCTGGTGTATGCGAAGTACGGTGCCGTGCCCAGCGTGCGTTGGCCGGTCACCCGTGCCGCGAGCGTCGGGCTGAGAGGTAACAGGGGGATACCGAGATACGTGGAGGCGACCCCTGCCACGATCCCGTAGGAGTCCGTGACGTCGAACTCGGTCGGGACGGCGGAGGCGCTCAGCGCGATACGGTATCCGGAGCGCGGTCGGACCGGGTCGTCTCTGCGATCCCAGGAAGCCGTGGCCACCGCCTCGACCTGGTCGAAACGCCCGTAGCCGTAGGGCTCGACCTCGTCGACCAGCGTCCCGCCGGCGTCGCGTGGGGCGAACCGGCGGTAGCCGACACCGAGCGTGACCCGGGTACTCTCGGACAGGTCGAGGCGCACACCGCCGCCGAGGAGAAGCTCACTGCGCCGGGCACGATAGCGGTCGTCGGATTCGGGAGCGTCCGTGTCGTTGCCGAACCCGTAGAAGCGGTCGGCCCTGGTGCCTCGCCAGTCGAAGCGCAGCTCGCCCCTGAGGGACTTTGACCATCCTCGGGCCAGGGGGCGGGTGAGGTAGGTGATGCCGAAGTTCGGCCGCCCCGTACCGGTGCCGATCGACGCGCGCATGTGCAGTCGGTCTTCCCAGGGGTAACTGCGAAAGGTGTGCCCGACCCGCGTCGACGCCACACCGAGAACCAGTCCGTCGTCCGGGTTCACCTGGACGGTGGGTCGACGACTCCATTCGATGCCCCAGTCCCTGGGCCGGGCCGCGTCGTCCGGCGGATCGTGGCCGGACGGTTCACGCCAGTCACTCCGGTCCAGCGTGGCCTCCGTCCCGAGGTCGAAGGTGTTGGACCCCAGTGCGTCGTGGACCCAGATGCTGCGGCCAGATGTGCCATCCCGGTACCGGTCGTCTCCGTCGCCCCCGAGGATGCGCACCACGATGGGGGATTCGGATGTGGCGCCGGAGATCTCGACACGGTCGTCGCCCGCGTGGGCGTGAACACGCACCTCCTTCGTCTCGGAGGGATGGAAGGTCCGTCGGTACCACGGGTCGGGATCCCGTCGATCGTCCCGCGTCGCGTGAATCGTCACGGTCGTCGTGCCGTCCGGACGTCGATGGAGACGGATGATGTCCTGCCGTTCCGTTCCATCGAGGTCCACAAACCGGGCAAGCATGCGGTAGTAGCTCGATGCGAAGTTCGCGAGCCCGTCCCGACGTTGGATGAAGGTCGACCGCAGGTCGGCGCCAACTCGATCGAGATACGCGTCGGGAAGGCGGTCGAACGCATCGTGCACGACGGAGTCGGGCAGCGACCGGACCAGCTCGGAGGTTACCGCGGCGAAGTCGGCGGAGTCGAGCTCCGTCAGGAGGCGACGGTCGAGATCGTTCACCGCCCGGGACATCGCCTCGACGGGTGGATATCCCGAGTTGAACCCGACGAACTGGGGATGCTGCAGCGACGCCACGGTCTGGATGAGACCGTCGAGCCTCGAGAACGCCCACAGTCGAGGCCCGGGGACCGGCGTGAAGCGCTCGACCTCGTGTCCGCCGAGTCGCTCGCGACGACCGACCCACGTCCATTGACCCGGATGCCGATTCCACTCGGCCACGAGTACGTCGAAGAGGCGGTGCCGGAGGAGTGCGCGCTGATCGACCAGGACATCGGGATCGCCACGCAGACGGGTGAACAGCGCGGGCGAGCGCAATGCGGTGCGGGTCGAATCCGCGCCGCCCATGTACGCGGCCGGGATCTCCCGGAGCTGTCCCACGACACCACGGAGTCGGTCGCCGTAGTCGGCGAGCGCGGGAGCGTCCGGAAGCACGCCGATGTCGAGATCGGAGTCCGGTAGATCCGCGGCCTCCAGGAGGCGTGAGACGACGAGGCCACCCATAGGGAGGGTCGACGAGACCTGGTCCTGGAGGACATCGCCTGCGAGGGACGCTCGCAGCCCGGGGTCGAGCCCGATCCTGGGCTCGAAATCGACGGGGATGAACTCGTATTCACGCCCATCTCCGTTCGACAGGCGGAGAATCCGTGAACTCTGTGAAGTGTCGCCCGCCACACGGGTCAGGCCACCCATCCGGGAATCGAGGTCGAGTACCGGCACGGGGATCTCGATCGACCAGAGACTCCGGTACCCTGCTCCGAGCACCCACCGCCGGAACTGGCCCGCCCCATAGTCGCGGCCCGGACGGATGGTCACCGTGCCTCCGGGCTCCTGCGCCTCCACGTGTGCGGCGGGCAAAAGCATGAGGGCGACTCCAGTGAGCCACACGACGGAGGAGGAGGACTTCACTATGGTCGGAAAGAAGAGGTGAGCGGGGGCCGATGCGATGTGGCTGCTGGACGGCACAGGGATCGCCGTACCCCAGGGAGGGTCCGGCGTCCGCTCCCGTGGCGAAGGAACTGCCCGAACAACGGTACTGCCACATCCGAGGGCCCGCGGCGCAGCGGGGTTGCCGCGCGTACGCGATCGGCGAGTTTTCCACCGGTCGAGCCACTACACCCGATCCCCGGAATGTCGGATATCATGACGGATGCGAGTCGGAGCAGCGACGAGGTCCTGGAGTTGCTCCGAGCCTCGGGTGCCCGGCGCCTTCGAGCCGTCCGGCTTCGATCCAATCGGTCGACCGTCTGGTCCCTCACGCGTGGCGGGTCCCAGCTCAACCTGCATCGGGCGTTCGCGGCAGCGCCCGAGGAAGTCCTCGAGGATCTCGCCGTGATCGCGCGGGCCGGTGGGCTCGCCGTTCCCGAGGCGAGGGAGGCGTCTCGACGGGTGTCCGAGTGGGCACCACTCCATCGAGAACTCGAGCGAATCCGAGCCGAGCCTCGGCGCGCCGGCCGGCCCGTCGGCCCCTGCTGCGCGACCTCCGACCAACTTGGGTATCTGCGACGCATGTATCGATACCTGAACCGGTCACGCTTCGCCGGGCGCCTTCCCGGGGGTGTACCGATCCGTCTGTCGGGACGAATGAAGAGCCGGCTGGGCCACATGAAGCCGTGTGTGGTCGACGGTCGACGCAGGGTCCTCGAGATCGCGATCAACGCGGATCTGATGCTCTCGGGCAACGACGACATCCGACACGATACGCTGGTGCACGAGATGGCGCACGCCGCCGACTGGCTGTTCGACGGCGAAGTCGGTCACGGACCGACCTGGCAGTGGTGGGCCACATACGCCGGGTGCGAATCACGTGCATGCACGACATCGCGGATTCGGCAGACGCCACAGGGAAGCGCGGTCTCTCGCGTCCCACCTCTTCCTCTGGCCGCCCGGGTCCTCCTGGACGCGGACGGCTGAGCCTCGTCAGGCCCCGAGCAGCTTCCTGGCCCGGTCGACCACCGCGTCGGCGGTGAAGCCGAACTTCTCGAACAGCACCTCCGCAGGTGCCGATGCGCCGAAGTGGTCGATTCCGATCGCACGGTTCGCGCCCCCCGTCCAGCGCTCCCACCCGAAGGTGGTCCCCGCCTCGATCGAGATCCTCACCACCTGTCCCTCGCCCAGCACGGACGCACGGTACTCCTCGTCCTGCTGCTGGAAGAGATACCAGCTGGGGAAGGACACGACCCGCGTGGGCACGCCGTCCGCTTCGAGCATCGTCCGCGCTTCGAGAGCGAGCTGCAGCTCGGACCCGCTCGCCATGAGCACGACCTCGGCCACGTCGCCCGTGGCCTCCGCGAGCACGTACGCGCCCCGCCGCAGTCCGTCGGCCGACGCGAACTCCGCTCGGTCGACCGCGGGGATCTTCTGCCGCGTCAGCGACAGGAAGGCCGGCCCGTCCTCACGCTCGACGGCGACCTGCCACGCGACGGCGGTCTCCGCCGGATCCCCCGGCCTCAGGTCCATGAGGTTCGGGATGGCCCGCAGCGCCATGAGCTGTTCGATGGGCTGGTGGGTCGGTCCGTCCTCCCCGAGACCGATCGAGTCGTGGGTGAAGACGTATGTGGCGGTCGTCCCCATGAGGGCCGCGAGTCGAATCGCCGGCCGCATGTAGTCGGAGAAGATCAGGAAGGTCCCGCCGAACGGACGAAGGCCCCCATGGAGCGACATCCCGTTCAGGACGGCCCCCATGGCGTGTTCCCGAACCCCGAAGTGCACAACGCGTCCGGAGGGGCTGTCGGGGAGGAGGTCCTTCCCGTCCCGGATATCCGTCTTGTTCGAGCCGCCCAGGTCGGCGGAACCGCCGACGAGCTCGGGGAGACGCTCGGCGATGGCGTTCAGCACCTTGCCGGAGCTGGCCCGCGTGGCCTCGGCCTGGTCGAGCGTCGGGAGATCGTCCGCCCACCCGTCGGGGAGGGTTCCGCGCATGACGCGCTGGTACTCGACGGCCAACTCCGGGAAGGCCTCACGGTAGGCGTCGAAGCGCTGGTGCCACTCGGCGTGGGCCTCGGCTCCGCGGGTCTTCACCTTCGCCCACTCCGTGTACGCCTCGGGAGCCACGTAGAAGGGTTCGTCGCTCGGGTATCCGTACGCTTCCTTCGCGCCGGCGATCTCGTCCGGCCCGAGGGGGGCGCCATGCGAGCCGGCGGTTCCCTCCTTGGTCGGCGCTCCGGGCGCGATGGTCGTACGGAGGATGACGAGCGTCGGGCGCTCCGTCTCGGCCTCGGCGGCCTCGAGAGCGGCGTCGATCGCCACCAGATCCTCACCGTCGTCGACTCGCACGACGTGCCAGCCATAGCCCTCGAACCGGAGCTGCTGATCGGTCGACATGGCGAGATCGGTCGACCCCTCGATCGTGATCCGGTTGTCATCCCAGATCCAGGTCAGCTTGCCGAGCTTCTGGTGACCCGCGAACTCGGCCGCCTCGTGGCTGATGCCCTCCATGAGGTCGCCGTCCGAGCAGAGCACCGTGGTGCGGTGGTCGACGATCTCGTGGCCGGGACGGTTGAAGCGCTCGGCGAGCCAGCGTTCGGCGAGCGCCATGCCCACCGAGGTCGCGACGCCCTGGCCGAGGGGGCCGGTGGTCGTCTCGACACCCGCGGTGTGCCCCACCTCGGGGTGTCCGGGGGTCTTCGATCCCCACTGACGGAAGTTCCGGATCTCCTCGAGGGAGACGTCGTAGCCCGAGAGGTGCAGCAGGCTGTACAGCAGCATCGAGGCGTGACCGACCGACAGCACGAAGCGGTCGCGATCGACCCAGCCGGGCTCGCTCGGGTCGTGCGCGAGGTGCCGGGCGAAGAGCGCGTATCCGACCGGCGCGAGCGCCATCGGCGTGCCGGGGTGGCCGGAGTTGGCCTGCTCGACCGCATCCATGGAGAGGACGCGGATCGCGTCGATACAGAGCCGGTCGAGATCGGTCATGCCGGGGGTTCGGTACGGGTCGGTGGTCGCGCTCAGGCGACGACGTAGTTCAGGAGGCGGTCCGGTACGTGAATCACGCGTCGGATCTCCCCCTCTTCGAGATAGCGGGCGACGTTCTCCTCCGCCCGGGCGGCCTGCTCGGCCGTTTCCTGGTCTGCACCCGCCGGCACCTGCACGGTGCCGCGGAGCTTCCCGTTGACCTGGACGGCCAGATCCACGGTGTCCTCCTTCGCTTTCGCGGGGTCGAACTCCGGCCACGGCGCGGCGTCGAAGATCGAGCCCTCGTGGCCGAGGTGCTCCCAGAGTTCCTCCGCGATATGCGGCGCGAAGGCGGCGAGCATCACGACGAGGCGCTCGACCTCGGCACGGGCCGGGGTGCGTCCACCGGCCCGGGCGACGTTCAGGTACTCCATCATCGCCGCGATGGACGTGTTGTACTGCAGGTCGGCGAGCTGCGCGGTGACCTGCTCGATCGTCTGGTGGAGCTTCCGCTCGACATCCGGATCGGCGTCGCGATCCTCGGCCGACAGGACGGAGTCCCACACGCGGCTGAGGAAGCCGCGCGGACCCTCGATGCCCTCGTCCCGATAGTCTCCGCCCTCGTCGAACGGCCCGAGGAACATGAGGTAGAGGCGGAAGGTGTCCGCCCCGAACTCCTCGATGATCGGATCGGGGACGATCACGTTGCCGCGGCTCTTCGACATCTTGGAGCCGTTTCGGATGATCAGCCCGTGTGCACGGAACTTCGTGAACGGCTCCTCGAAGTCGACGTGCCCGAGGTCGCCGAGCACCATCGTGAGGAACCGTGCGTACAGCAGGTGCAGCACCGCGTGCTCGTTTCCGCCGATGTAGGCGTCGACGGGCAACCACTTCTCGGTGATCTCGGCGTCGAGTGCGCGGTTGTCGAACCGGGCACTCGGGTAGCGCAGGAAGTACCATCCGGAATCGAGAAATGTGTCCGACACGTCGGTCTCGCGACGGGCGTCGGCGCCGCACTTCGGACACGATGTGCGGTACCAGGACTCGTCGCGCGCCAGCGGGCTGACGCCGTCGTCGAGGGGCTTGAAGTCCTCCACGCGGGGGAGCTCGACCGGCAGCTCGTCCTCGGGCACCCCGACGGGACCGCAGGCGTCGCAGTGGACGATCGGGATCGGCGGCCCCCAGTAGCGCTGCCGAGAGATGCACCAGTCGTGGAGACGGTAGTTCACGCGGAGTTCACCCAGACCGCGCTCGGCGACCCACTCGGTGATCGCCCGGATGGCCTCGTCCTTCGGCATCCCGTCGAACTGCGCGGAGTTCACGAGCGTACCGTCGCCCGAGGCGGCCTTCTCGAGAGGGGGGTCCAGCGGGGTGTCGGCGTCTTCGTCCCCGGTCGCGATCACGCGGCGAATCGGCAGACCGAACTCCGTGGCGAACTCGAAGTCGCGCTCGTCGTGACCCGGGACCGCCATGATCGCGCCCGTCCCGTAATCCATCAGGACGTAGTCCGCGATCCAGACCGGAATCGCCTCCCCGGTGGCGGGGTTGCGGCAGTAGCCGCCGGTCGGCACACCGGTCTTCGTCTTGTCGGTCTTCTGACGCGAGACGAGATCGCTGGCAGCGGCCTTCGTTCGATACGCCTCGACCGTGGCCCGCTGCTCGTCCGTGGTGAGCGCGTCGACCAGCGGATGCTCCGGCGCCAGCACCATGAAGGTGGCACCGAACAGGGTATCCGGACGGGTCGTGAACACACGGATCATCCGCGACTCGTCGATCGCGGTCACGGACTCGGGATCCGTCTTGGCCGGGACGCCGGCGTCGGCCGCGGCGGACTCGCCCCCGTGGATCGGAAGCTTCTCCGAGGGCACCAGCGGGAAGGCGATCTCCGCGCCCTCGCTCCGCCCGATCCAGTTCCGCTGCGCCTTGGTGGTCGTCTCCGACCAGTCGATCTCGTCGAGGTTGTCGAGCAGGCGCTGGGCGTAGTCGGTGATCCGGAAGAACCACTGTGCGATCCGACGCTGCTCGACGGGGGTGTCGCAGCGCTCGCACAGTCCGCCCACGACCTGTTCGTTCGCGAGCACCGTCATGCAGGAGGGGCACCAGTTGACGGGCGCCTCCTTCCGTTCCGCGAGCCCTGCGTCGAACAGCTTCAGGAAGACCCACTGCGTCCACTTGTAGTAGGACGGGTGGGTGGTGTCGACGGCGTGATCCCAGTCGAACATCCCGCCGATACGTCGCAGCTGGCGGGTGAAGTTCTCGATGTTGGACGGGATCAGGTCCATCGGATGCTTCCCGACCTTCAGCGCGAAGTTCTCCGAGTGGATTCCGAAGGCGTCGAAGCCGATGGGCTCGAAGACATCGCGGCCCCGCAGCCGCTGGTAGCGCCCGTGCACGTCCGCGCCCGTGAAGGCGTAGATGTTGCCCACGTGGAGCCCCTCGGCGGAGGGGTAGGGGAACATCATGAGGTTGTAGTAGGGATCCTCGGCCGAACGGAGCTCCTCGTCGGTGAAGGAGTTCGTGCCGTGGTCGTCCCAGTACGACTGCCACTTCCGCTCGATCTCGGAGGGCTTCCAGCTGCGCTTTTCTTCGTCCATCGGGTCCCCCGCAGGTGGCCTGCGGTCGAGGGGTCGGGGAGCCTGAAAACCTACATCCGAGGCGGGCTCATCCAAAGGCGCGCGTACTCGAGGACGCGTACTCGCCGGGAAGCCGCCGAGACGAAAAAAGCCCCCCGGCCGATCACGTCGGCCGGGGGGCTCGTCTCGAACGCGTGGGTCGGGACCTAGAAGAGTCCCCCCCCGCCGCCTGTTCTCCGGGGTACCGCGGTGCGACCCGTGGAACGTCCACCCGCGACGCCCCTGGTGCCTACGGAAGCGGCCCCACGCGACGGTGCGGCGGACGCGCCACCGGTACTCCCGCCGGCCCGGGTTCCCGCACTGGGCCGCGAACCTCCATAGGTGTATCCGCCACCGGGGGTCGGGCGGGCACGACGATACGTGTCACCCGAGTCGGGAACGTCGGTGCTCGGTCGCACGACGATGAGCCGCTCGCGGTACGGGAACCCGTAGCCGCCGTATCCGTAGCCCCAGCGATCCCATCCGTAGCTGTTGTAGAAGGGGCGGAACGCGCGATAGCTCCAGGGGCTCCAGTACCCGCTGTTGTAGAAGGGATCGATCCCCACGTAGGCCACGCCGCCGTAGCCCGTCGGGACCATGACTGCGCGAGGCCCTGATTCGGCCGCCCGGCGGGGCTGCTGTCCCACGTTGTCGGCCAGCACGAACTTGTCGGGGAATGCGTGCGCGACGACGATGTCGATGACGTCACCGGGAACGCCGGCTTCGTCGAGCGCGATGAGCGCGTCCGAATCGACGGGGAAGGGATCGAGCTGCTCCGCGACCCATGCCTTCGTCACGCCCGGACCCGTCCGCTGGTACACGTCGATGATGTCGTTCAGGCTGGACGGCTCGGACGCCTGCCAGCGGAGAAGCCGCGAGCGAAAGTCGTTCTCGTTGTTGGCGTCCGGGAATCCGCGCTGCGTAGCGAACTCGTCCGTGACCCGCTGGAAGGTCCGGCTCCAGACGGCAGCGCCATCCTCCAGGCCCCGGATGTCCACCCAGGTCCCCGGCGCGACCATCGCGATCAGTCCGGTCGACACCTGCAGCGTGCCGTCACAGTCCACCTCTTCGCGGAGATACACCCGCTCGCCATCGGGTGAGAACTCGGCGGTCGTGGTGCCCTCGCACGCCTCGTCGTTCAGCGGGCGGGGCCGACCATCCGCGATGATCGACTCGTCGCTGATGACACCTTCCTCCCCGACGGAAAGGAACTCGACGCCGCCTTCGGCCTGCTGAACGCAGAGCAGTCCGGCGTTGTCTTCGTCCGCCAGCCAGCACCCGGTCCAGGGAAGCCAGCGATCGTCCTGGGCGTCCTGAGCGGAAAGGCCGCCCGTCGCGAGAACGAGCGCTGCTCCCGCAAGGGTCGTCCGGGTCAGATGCCGGAAGTGTTCGGTCGTGTTCATCAGAATCTCACCGCGAGTCCAAGGGAGACGGAAAGTCCGGAAAGGTCGATGTCGTCGAAGGCGACCCAGTCGTTGCGCATCTTCGCGGACGCCCAGCGATACCGGCCGTCGAGAACGACGAGCGCATGGTTCGACAGCGCGTACTCGACGCCGCCGAGGATGTGGAAGAGTCGTCCTTCCGTGGACGACTCGAATCGGTCGTTCACGATGTCGAGAGTGGCTCCATCCACGATCTGACCCGCATCGTTCAGACACTGGTCGACCGGTGGCGAGAACCCGTCGTCGAGGACGCACACGACGAATTCGCCCGACTGCGAGAAGGAGTACTTCGCGATGCCGATCCCCGTTCCGAGATACGGAACGAACTTCTCCGGGATCCACGCCAGACTGCCGATCGACCGGCCACGATCCTTCAGGTAATACTTGACGTTGAAGCTGATCGGGGTCTGAGAGAACTCGGTCGCCTGCACGATCGGCAGATCATCGGCTCCGATGAACTCCCGATCCTCGGAGAGAATGTCCGACGACATCCAGCTCACATCGACCGAGACATCGAACCGTTCGGTGAGTCGTACCGCGAGTTCGGTACGCACCGTGGGGGAGTTGAAGTCCTGCTTCTCCACCGTGAAGAACTCGGTGGCGAAGTCGAACGCCTGACTTCCCGCCCGCGCCGCATTGAAGCCCCCGTGGAGACTGAGTGAAACGCGCGGCGTCGAGAGCAGGAAGTCCTGTGCGGCGAGGGTGGACGGAGCGAAGCCGATCGCGACCAGAACGGCGGCGGACCCGGCAACGAGCCGGGCCACCGGCGCACGCCGACCTGCGGCGAATCCCCTCATCCTGTCACCTCGGCGTAGATCCAAAGAATTCCTCATTATCTACACTAAACCAGCAAGAGGGGTGCCGCGAGGATCGCGGGGCACGGGAAGCGCCGTACGCCGCGGGGATTCGGCCGGGGAGACGCGTCCGGCGGAAGTCGAAGCGTCCACCCGACAGGACATTGGTGTCCACCCGCGGCCACGGGCGACGCTCACGGGCGACGCTAACGGGCGACGCTAACGGGCGACGCTTCAGAGGTCGCCTGGGAGATCGCCGAACACGGCCCAGGGGTCGTCACCGGACTCGGTGACCTCCACGATGCGGACGATCGCCTCCTTCAGCGTCCCCTCCGTCTCGAGCAGGTCCGCGAAGTCCGGAATGCGGTGGTAGTACCGCATCTGGCCGAGGAGGACTGCGTTGTTGAGCGGCTCGGACATGAACGACCCGAAGCGGAGCGACTCGAAGGTCGGCTGCACCTCCTGCTCGAACTCGGCGCGCATGGTCGTCCAGACGGCTTCCCGGCGTTCGAGCTTCGCGTCCCGGTCGAGTGTGGTGTCCGCGTAGACCTCCTGAAGGTCAGCGATCAACCGGTCCACGAAGACGCTCCAGCGCTGGACGTCCCGCCATCTGGCCTCGGCACGCAGGCAGCGCAGGGTGTCCGGGCCGCCTCCCTCCCGGCCGCAGAAGAACTCGACGGAACCGGCCCGACCGACGAAGGTCGCGAAGCTCTCGTTGAAGCGGACCTGTCCCGACACGAACAGGTGATTGTGGCTGAGCTCGTGGAGCAGCGTCTCCACCAGCTCGATCTCGTCGCTGCGGAGCAGGCTGCTGAGCAGGGGGTCGGCGAACCATCCGAGTGTGCTGAACGCGGCGGTGGGCCGCAGGAGCGTGTCGAATTCGTCCGCATCGAGCTTCGCCTGCTCCCGGCGGGCCGCCTCGTGGTCGAAGTACCCGCGGTAGGGGACGCGGCCCACGATCGGAAACCACCAGGTCAGGCTCTGTAGCCGGTCCGGATACGCGGCCGACAGCACGAGGGCGAGCGTATCGGAGTCCAGCTGGGTGTAGCTCGTGTAGGCGTCGCCCACGTCGAGTTCGAGGTCGTCGATCGCGAACCGACGAGCTTCCCGCGCGAACGTCAGCATGTCCCGGGTCCGCTGGTCGGTCTGCGGATCCAGGATCACCTCCGGGATGGGCCGACGCGCGGCGAGGATCTTCGCCTCGGCGATCCCCGCACGAATCACGTAGATGGGGGAGCAGGCGGTGAAGGAGGTCGCGACCACCAGCAGTCCGAGTGCCCCGAGGAACCAGAGCGAGAGTCGACGTTTCGTCATGTTCGGTGGTACCGGTGGGAGACACGCGTGTTCACGGCATCAGAGGGACGGCTCCGGCGGTGTCGCCGAAGGGCCCTTGTATTACGTTTTGCGCACGGGCCGGGCCGAACGGCCGCCGCCCCGGTTCCGTTCCAGATTTCCCCGACCACGATACAGGGTTCATGAACCACGGTTCGGATCTTCCCGAAATTTCCCCGAGCGAACTCGCCGAACGCCTCGAGCGGGAGGAGGACCTCACGCTCGTCGACGTGCGGGAGGGCTACGAGCGAGAGATCGCCGACCTTCCGGACCACGGTCAGATCCACATCCCGGTCGCGGAGTTTCCGGCGCGCCATTCGGAGGTCCCGACGGAGGGAGACGTCGTGCTGTACTGTCGCTCCGGGAGCCGATCCGCATGGGCGACCCAGTTCCTCCGCAGCCAGGGGTGGGACAACGTCGCGAACCTGTCCGGTGGAGTGCTCGGGTGGCGGGAGGACGTGGATCCGACGCTCGAGGAGTACTGACCGGATGATCGCGCCGCGCACGAGCCTCGGGCTCGCCTGCATGCTGCTCCTCGGCTGCTCCGACCTGCCCGACGCGGCCCTGTCGGATTCGGCCGTCGACGGCGCTCCGAACGCCGTCGTGGCGGACAGCGCGCCGGCGTCGAATTCCGAGACGAGTGCGTCGACCTCCGCCGATTCGGTCGAGGTCGTGATGACGGGGTCGGTCGTGGACGACCGCGCGGTGGGTACCGTGCCGTGTGATACGGTCGCGCGACCCTGCTTCCAGCGTCCGGACTCGCTCCGGGGGTTGTACGTGAACGCGTGGAGCGCGGGTTCGACGCGGCGAATGGCCCAGCTGATCGAGCTGGCGAAGCGCACGGAGATCAATGCCTTCGTGATCGACGTGAAGGACGCGACGGGCTACGTGAGTCACCGGTCCGCCCTTCCCGGGGTCCAGGCCATCGGCGCCGATCAGGAGATCCGCATCCGTGACCTGCCGGGGCTCCTCCGCAGGCTGGAGGCCGAGGGGATCTACCCGATCGCCCGGATCGTGATCGTGAAGGATCCGCTGCTGTCCGCCGTGCGACCCGAGCTCGCCGTCCAGGACACAGCCGGGGGAACCTGGATCGACTCCAAGGAAATCGTCTGGCTGAACCTCTACGACGAGGGCGTCTGGGACTACCACGTGGAGCTCGCCCGTGAGGTCGCGGACATGGGATTCCCGGAGATCCAGTGGGACTACGTGCGCTTCCCGGACGCACCGGCGTCGGATCTGGGGCGTGCCCGCTTCCCGGGTGACTCGATCGGCCCCCGGGCGGACGCCGTGCGCGGCTTTCTGGCGCACGCCCGATCCGAACTGGCCAGGGCCGGACTCGGCACCCGCAGCACCGCGGACGTTTTCGGTGTGACGACCAACGTCCATCGAGACGTGGGGATCGGGCAGGTCTGGGAGTCGTTCATCGACCGGGTGGACGCCGCGCTTCCGATGGTCTATCCGAGCCACTACTGGGCGGGGAGCTTCGGCCTCGACACGCCGAACGCCCATCCCTACGAGGTGGTGCACGGCGCGATCGAATACGCCATCCGCCGATCCGCGGCGGTCGACTCCGCCGGCCAGGTCATTCCGTGGCTCCAGGACTTCACGCTGGGGCCGCCGCGCTACGAGGCCCCGGAAGTGCGCGCGCAGATCCAGGCCACCTACGACGCGGGCGGATCCGACTGGATCCTCTGGAACCCCGGGAGCAGATACACCGAAGCGGCTCTCCGTCCCACCGATGGGTGGGCGGAGGAGCCGCTGGTGCGGATCGGAAGTCGGGTCGTTCCGGTCAGCGAGCGTTTCGAGGCGCTCGAGGCGGTTGGCGACTCCGTCGAGAAGGCGTCCGCCGCGCCGGACTCGACGCCGGCGACCTCCGGGAACTGAGGCCCGACCCGCGAGCGAGACCGTCGATCCGGCATACCGGGTCGAACGTCGTGGCGGGGAAGCCTCCGGTCAGGAGGCGTCTTCCTCTTCGACATTCTCGCCGTCGAACTCGGCCCGGGCGCGATCGACCGCTTCCTTCATCTCGGTCCAGGCGCCACGGAGCTTCTCGCTCACGTCGTCCCACGCGTCGTCACTGACCTTGCGGGCACGCCTGAGCTGATTTTCGAACTCGTTGCGCTTCTCGGTGACCGACTTCTTCGCCGCTTCGAGCTTCTGACGGGCTTCGACCTCGCCCTTCTTCATCTGCTCGATCTCCATCTCCTGGAAGCGGCGTCCCAGATCTTCGAGCTGCTGCTCCATCTCCGACGTGAATTCGGCGCGCTCCGGCGTATCGGTCATCGTATCGATGGTGTCTCCCTGTATATCGTGTTCGGTGTCCGCGACACTGCTGTGCCGTCGATATAAAGGTATGCGAAACAACAACTTGAGTTCCGCCCTGATGCGGGCGTCATCGGGTCCGACGGTGGCCGTCAGCCGGTGGTTGCGAACTGGAGTTCGTGGAGTCGGGCGTAGAGGCCGCCCGCCTCGAGAAGCTCGGCATGCGTGCCCTGCTCCCGGAGGCGACCCCGGTGCATCACCAGGATCCGATCCGCACCGACGACGGTCGACAGGCGGTGTGCGATGATGATGGAGGTGCGGCCCTTCATGAGCTCGTCCGTCGCTTTCTCGATGCGCTCCTCGATCTCGGAGTCGACCGAACTGGTGGCCTCGTCCAGGATCAGGATCGGCGGATCGAACACCAGCGCCCGGGCGAAGCTGACCAGTTGCCGCTCTCCGACGCTCAGCGAGATCCCCCGCTCTCCGAGCTTCTGCTCGTACCCGTTCTCGAGCCGCTCGATGAAGGGAGCTGCGCCGACGCGCTCCGCGGCCGAACGGACCGCCCGGGTGGAGACGTCGGAGGACCCGAGGCGGAGGTTGTACTCGACGCTCTCGCTGAACAGGAAGACGTCCTGGAGAACCAGGCCGACCCGCTCGCGCAGGTCGTGGACGCGGAGGTCGCGGATCGGCACGCCGTCCAGGAGAATCTCCCCCTCCTGCACGTCGTAGAACCGCATCAGAAGGTTGATGATCGTGGTCTTTCCGGCGCCGGTGTGGCCCACGATGGCGACCTTTTCACCGGCCCGGACGTGGAAGCTCACGTCCTCCAGCACCCAGTCCCACTCCTCGCCGCGCTTTCCGTAGGCGAAGGACACGTTGCGAAACTCGATCTCCCCCCGGGTCTCGGCGGGTAGTTCCACCGGGTCGGTCGGGTCCGTGATGGCGGCCTCCTCGTCGAGCAGCCCGAAGATCCGCTCGGAGGATGCCATCGCTCCCTGGAGCAGATTGTACTTCTCGCTGAGATCCTGGATGGGGCGGAAGAAGCGCCGGGCGTACTGCAGAAAGGCGGCGATCACGCCGACCGTGAGCGTACCCTCGAGCACCCGGGCGCCGCCCGACCAGATGACGAGGGCGAGCGCCGTCGCGGTGAACACCTCGATGACGGGGAAGAACAGGGCGTAGTACGTGATCGACCGGAGGTGCGCCTGGAGGTAGTTGTCGTCGAGCTCCGCGTGGCGCGCCTGCTCGGCGGGCTCACGGTTGAAGAGCTGGACGATGCGCATCCCGGTGAAGCGCTCGTGCAGGAAGGAGTTGAGCGCCGAGACGCGTTTCCGGATGTCGCGGTACGCGTCGCGGATACGGGATCGGAAGACGAACACGGCCCACGCAACGAAGGGCAGCACCGAGAAGGTCACGAGGGAGAGCTGCCAGTCCATCGTGATCATGAATCCGAAGATGAAGAACAGCGTGAACACGTCCCCGAAGACCGTGACGAGGCCCGAGGACAGGAGCTCGTTCAGCGTCTCGACGTCGGAGGTGATCCGCGTCATGAGCCGCCCGACGGGCGTCCGGTCGTAGAACTTCAGATCGAGCTTCTGGAGCTTCGCGAAGATCTCGCGCCGCAGGTCGTACATCACCGACTGGCCGAGCCAGGTGGTGAGAAGGCCCTGCGCGTACTGGAAGACGAACGCTCCGGCCGCGGCGCCGAGATATGCGAGGGTGAGCAGCCCAAGCAGGTCGCGGTCGCCGTTGGGGATCGCATCGTCGATCGCGCGCTGGGTCAGCCAAGGGCCCACCGCGGCGAGACCGCTCGCGACGACGAGCAGGAGGACGGCCAGCGCGACCTGCCACTTGTAGGGCCGGACGTAGGCCAGCAGACGTCGCATGAGGGCGCCGTCGTAGCCCTTCTGGAGAACCTCCTCTTCGACCCCCGGCGGGCGGGTCATCGATCCACGCCCGGCATGCCGATCATCTCCGCGACTCGAGTTCCCGGAGAAGGTCGTCCAGGGTGTGACCGTTCGAGAGGAGCGCGACGAGGGCGTGGTAGAGCACGTCCGCGGCCTCCTCGGGCGCCCGTCCGTCGTCGCGCAGGAGCGCCTGGATCAGCTCTGCGGTCTCCTCGCCGAGCTTCTTGATCCGGAGGTTTTCGTCCTCGAGGAGGCGGACCGTGTAGCTGCCTTCCGGGCGCTCCTCGGCGCGGGACGCGAGCGTTCGCCAGACGGCGGGGAGTGTGGCCTCCGCATCGGGCCGCGTGCCGGCGCCGAAGCAGGTGTCGTCCCCGGTGTGGCACGCGGGTCCGGCGGGGTGGACGCATGCGAGCACGGTGTCCCCGTCACAGTCGGCGTGCAGCGAAACGAGCTCCAGCGTGTTTCCGCTCGTGACACCCTTCTTCCAGAGCTCGTCCCGCGACCGCGACCAGAAGTGCACGAAGCCCGTCTCGAGGGTCTGCTCGAGCGCCTCGCGGTTCGCCCACGCGACCATCAGAACCCGGCCGTCGGATGCGTCCTGCGCGACGACGGGCACGAGGCCGGCCTCGTCGAGGGTGAGCCCGTCGAGGTCCTCCGCGTGGCGCAGCCGGCGGTCCGTGGGCGTCGTTCCGCCGGGAGTGGTGTCGGCCGCGCTCATCGTCCGCCGCGGTCGTCGTCGTCGCCCATCATGTCGAGCGCGCGCTCCT
>Ga0102929_1001051_pt1 | contig 16477 bp, 14 predicted proteins | sample SalPonR1_B_D2_MG_FD_78510 | JGI IMG/M metagenome (GOLD analysis project Ga0102929, IMG submission 78510) | Salt pond soil microbial communities from South San Francisco under conditions of wetland restoration - Salt Pond MetaG R1_B_D2_MG | ecosystem: Environmental > Aquatic > Marine > Intertidal... | reverse complement strand
TGGGTTGCCAACGAACCCGAGCGTCTGGCCAAGGTTCTTGACGCTCTGGAGCCGATTGCAGCCGAAACCGGTGCTTCGGTCGCCGATGTGATCGTGCTGGCGGGCAATGTCGGTCTGGATCAATCGCTCAAGGCGGCTGGTCACGACATCGACGTGCCCTTCGCTCCGGGTCGTGGGGATGCGACAGACGACATGACCGATCACGCAAGCTTTGATGTGCTCGAGCCGCTGGTCGATGGGTTCCGCAACTTCCAGAAGGAAAAATATGCGGTCTCCATGGAAGAGCTGACGCTCGACAAGACGCAGTTGATGGGTCTGACGGCACGCGAAATGGCCGTTCTGATCGGCGGCATGCGCATGCTGGGCACAAATCATGGCGGCAACAAGCATGGTGTCTTCACGGATCGCGAAGGCCAGCTGACGAATGACTTCTTCGTCAACCTGACCGACATGACCTATAGCTGGCACCCGCTGGACGATGGCACCTACGAGATCCGCAACCGCAAGACCGGCGAGGTCAAGTGGACGGCGACAAGCATCGACCTGGTGCTGGGCTCGAACTCGATCCTGCGGGCCTATGCAGAGGTCTACGCCCAGGATGACAACTCCGAAAAGTTTGCGCGTGATTTCGTCGACGCGTGGACCAGGGTCATGAACGCGGACCGTTTCGATCTGGTCGCGTAAGCCTTCAGAAAACACGCCCGGGCGGAGTATCTGCCCGGGCGATTTGCCATGTTTCGGCCGCCGAGGACTGACAAAAGCAACATTGGTGGGCGGATTGCACCACCGGGACGCTCCGAAGCTTTTTACATTGCCGTCATTTGACGATATTGCGCACCGAAGCAACTCGGGTCGGATCAGCAGGTAATATGGGCACTTCGGGCAACCTTTTATTTCTCATAGCTTTGCTGCCGTTCATCGGGGCGCTTGTTCCGGGGATCATGATTCGGGCTGGACGCAACGCGTGCGCGGCCTTCACGGCGGTTCCGACGGCACTGGCGCTATTGCTGCTGCTCACACTCGCGCCCGCCGTGATGGACGGGGAAACCGTGCAGGCCGAAGTCGAATGGCTGCCGCAGCTTGGCTTGTCAGCGTCATTCTTTCTGGACGGTCTGGGCCTTCTGTTTGCCTGCATGATCCTTGGCGTGGGACTTCTGATCACGCTCTATGCGCGGTTCTACCTGTCTGGCGACGACCCGGTCGGCCAGTTCTATACCTATCTCCTGCTGTTTCAGGGCGCGATGCTTGGGATCGTCATTTCTGACAACATCCTGCTATTGCTGATCTTCTGGGAGTTGACGTCGCTGTCGTCGTTCCTGCTGATCGGGTACTGGAAGCACCTGCCCGAAGGTCGGCAAGGCGCGCGCATGGCGTTGGCCGTGACCGGGGCAGGCGGGCTTGCGATGATCGGCGGCATGCTGATCCTGGGCAATATCGCGGGCAGCTATAACCTCACGGACATCCTTCAGGCAGGCGATGCGATCCGCGCGTCCGAGTGGTACATGCATGCGCTCATCCTGATCCTGCTGGGTGCCTTCACCAAATCGGCCCAGTTCCCGTTTCACTTCTGGCTGCCCCACGCCATGGCGGCGCCGACACCGGTTTCGGCCTATCTGCACTCTGCCACGATGGTGAAGGCGGGTGTGTTCCTGATGGCGCGGATGTGGCCGGTCCTGTCGGGGACGGATGCCTGGTTCTATATCGTCGCCACCACGGGCCTGATCACGATGGTGCTGGGCGCGTTGATCGCGCTGTTCAAAAGCGATTTGAAGGCGTTGCTTGCGTTCTCGACGGTCAGCCATCTTGGCCTTCTGACGATGCTCCTGGGGTTCGGGACCCAGGCTGCGGCAATCGCGGCGGTGTTTCACATCATCAATCACCTGACGTTCAAGGCCGCGCTCTTCATGACCGCCGGGATCATTGACCACGAAACCCATACCCGCGACATTCGCCGCTTGGGCGGGTTGCGCAAGCTGATGCCGGTCACCTTCGTGATCGGGACGGTTGCAGCGCTGTCGATGGCGGGGATTCCGCTGTTCAACGGCTTCCTGTCGAAGGAAATGATGCTCGAGGAGGCGTCGCACACCGATTGGGCCGGCAGCCCGTACCTCGTGCCCGTGATGGCGACGATCGGGGCCTTGTTGTCAGTGGTCTATTCGTTCCGCTTTATCGGCCACGTCTTCTTTGGCCCGGTGCGCGACGACTATCCGTCGCATCCACACGACCCGCCGTTCGGCCTCTGGGCCGCGCCAGCCCTACTGACGGTTCTCGTCGTGCTGATCGGTGTCATGCCGTTCCTTGCCGACGGGATCGTGGCGGCCGCCGCAAGCGCGGTGACCGGAGCCGAACTGAACCCGCACCTGAAGATCTGGCATGGCGTCACGCCTGCGCTCTTCATGTCGATTGCCGCCGTTGGCGGGGGTGCGATCGTGCTTCTGGCGCATGGCCCGCTGGACCGCGCCTGGAACAAGACGCCGCGTCCCGAAGCCAAGGCGATCTTCGACCGGCTGGTGGCACGCTGCGTGTCGCTCTCCCGGTTCATCGCGGAAGGGACCCATAACGGATCGATGAGCCGCTACCTTGCGATATTCACCGTGGCGTCGGTCGTCATGGGTGCCTTGGCCTTTGCGGGAAGCGGCATGTCCGCACCCACCCGCGGCCTTTTGCCGATTCCTGCGGTGATCGGAGTCGGCTGGGTGATGCTGATCGTTGCAACGATTTCTGTCGTGTCGATGCACCATCACAGGTTCCGCGCGCTCGTATTGATCGGGATCATCGGACTCACGATTTCGGCGGGCTTCGTGTACCTGTCTGCACCGGATCTTGCCCTGACCCAGATCTCGGTCGAAACCGTCACGATCATGCTGCTCCTCCTTGCGCTGCACTTTCTTCCGAAAGACACGCCACGGGAAAGCTCGACTGGACGAAGGGTGCGCGACGCGATCATCGCCCTGGCAGCAGGAAGTGGCGTTGCCGGGCTGTCCTTCGCCTTCATGCAGCGGGACATCTCGACGATTTCGTCCTTCCACATCGCCAACAGCTATGAAGGTGGAGGCGGCACCAACGTGGTCAACGTGATCCTCGTCGATTTCCGGGGCTACGACACCTACGGTGAAATCATCGTTCTCGGGATCGCGGGTTTTCTGATCTACGCCTTGATGCATTCGCTGCTCGACGGACCGGCGGCACGCCGTTTGCGGAACACGGATTACTCGCTTGACCGGTCGCGCGACCGGCACCCCTTGATGATGGTGGTGGTGACGCGCGTTCTCATGCCGATCGCCTTGCTGGTGGGAACCTATATCTTCCTGCGCGGCCACAACCAACCGGGCGGGGGCTTTGTGGCGGGGCTGGTCGTCGCCATCGCATTGTTGATGCAGTACATGGCGTCCGGCTTTGCCTGGACCCAGGCGCGACAACGGATCGAATATCACACGATGATCGGTTTCGGCGTGGTCATCGCCGGACTCACAGGCTTGGGCGCGTGGCTGTTTGGCAGCCCCTTCCTGACCAGCGCCTATACCTATGTCCACCTGCCTCCGATCGAGGAGTTCGAACTGGCGACTGCCATGCTGTTCGACCTCGGAGTGTTCCTGACGGTCCTGGGGGCGGTCATGCTCATGCTTTACAGCCTCTCGCGCATCGCCCGATATGCCGGAGAAACCGTGAACGTGACGCCGATGGACTACGACCCGGGCCGCGCGTCGGAAGATGGATCGGAGAAAAGCTGACATGGAACTCATTGTTGCTAGCGCGATCGGAACGATGACGGCTGGCGGGGTCTATCTGATCCTCCGTTTGAGGACGTTTCCGGTCATTCTTGGCCTCGCGCTCTTGTCCTACGCAGTTAACGTCTTCCTTTTTTCGAGCGGTCGGCTTGCCATCGACATGTCCCCGATCCTGTCGAGATACGGTGACGGAACCTACACCGACCCTCTGCCCCAGGCACTCGTGCTGACGGCAATCGTCATCTCCTTCGGGATGACGGCCGTGCTTGTGATGATTTCGCTCGGAGCCTTCCTCGAGGCTGACAGCGACCGCATCGACATCGATCAGACAGACTTCGACAAGGACGCCGATCAATGAGTCACTGGATCATCGTTCCCATCGTGCTTCCGGCGATGCTTGCGCCCCTGATCGGGTTCGTCATGCGGCACGATATCGTTCTGGCGCGGGTGGCCTCGGTTGTCGGAACCGCGCTGCTGCTGGCGGTGTCGGTCGGGCTTGTCATCCTGGCTGCGGATGGAGACACGCATATCTATCGCCTGGGAGATTGGCCCGCGCCCTTCGGGATCGTGCTCGTTCTTGACCGGTTGTCCGCGCTCATGGTGCTGTTGACGGCAAGCCTGGCCCTGATGGTGCTGATGCATTCGATAGCGACGGGCTGGGACGATCGCGGCAAGCATTTTCATGCGCTGTTCCAGTTCCAGCTGATGGGGATATGTGGCGCCTTTCTGACGGGCGACATCTTCAACCTCTTCGTGTTTTTCGAGGTGCTTCTGATCGCGTCTTACGGACTCATGATCCATTCCGGCGGCCGTGACCGAATGCGCGCGGGTCTGCAATACGTCGTGATGAACCTAGCCGGATCGACCCTGTTCCTGTTTGCGCTGGGCACGTTGTACGCAAGCACGGGAACGCTCAACATCGCCGATCTGGCAGCAAAAGTGCCAGAACTTCCGGCAGACGAGGCGGCGCTTGTCCGGGTCGCCGCGATGCTGTTGATGATCGTGTTTGCCGTCAAGGCGGCGCTTTTCCCGGTCCAGTTCTGGTTGCCGGCAACCTATTCCAACGCGCCCGCCCCAGTTGCCGCGCTTTTTGCGATCATGACCAAGGTCGGAGCCTATGCGCTCTTGCGTGTTCATACGGTGGCGTTCGGCCCGGGCGTTCCGGCAACCGACGGTCTGATCGGAGCGTGGCTGTTTCCGGCGGCGATCGTCACCATCGCACTGGGGGCCGTCGGCGTTCTCGGGGCGCGGCGGCTCATGCCGCTGATCAGCTTTTCGGCAATCGGTTCAATGGGCACGCTGCTGGTCGCGGTGGCTGCGTTTTCGACCAGTGCCACGACGGCCGCGCTTTACTACATGGTTCATTCGACGTTTGCAGCTGCCTGTCTTTTCCTGATCGCGGACCTGGTCGTGGCCCGGAGGGGGGGCGACTCTCTGAGCCCGGCGCCGGCAACGGTTCACAACGGGCTGTTCGCCGCCATTTTCTTTGCGGCGGCGATCGGCATGGCGGGTATGCCCCCGCTGAGTGGATTTTTGGGAAAGCTGCTGGTTCTTGATGCGATGCGGCAACCGGATTTCATGGTCTGGACCTGGACTGCGATCCTTGCCGGATCCTTGATGACCGTGGTGGGTTTCGCCCGCGCGGGAAGTGCGCTGTTCTGGAAGTCGACCTCCATCGCGGAACCGGTGCCGGACCCGCAGGTCGAAACCCTGCCCGAGCCGCCCTATGCAAGCGTGGCGAAACCTTCCGAAATCGTTCCGGTCATGTTTGCAACGGCTGCTCTTGCGGGTCTGGCAATCTTTGCCGGTCCGGTCACTGAGTACCTCGAACAGACATCGCTGCAACTGTTCGACCGGGCGGCATATATTTCGGCGGTTCTCGGTGGAGAATTCTAGACCATGATGATGCGTTTGATCCCTCACCCCCTTCTGAGCATCGCGCTCGTTCTGGTCTGGCTTGGCCTGGTCAACACGTTCACCTTGGGGAATCTCATCCTAGGAGTGGTCTTCGGACTGGTCATTCCCATGCTCACCGCGCCCTACTGGCCTGACCGGCCCCGGATCGGAAAACCGCTTCGGGTGATCGAATATGTTCTGGTCGTCTTCTGGGACATCGTCGTGGCGAATGTGCAGGTCGCCTGGATCATCCTGTTTCGACGGAACGCCAATATCAGGTCTCACTGGATCGTCGTGCCGCTCGAACTCCAGTCCGCCGAAGCTATCACCGTGCTTGCCGGCACGATCACCATGACCCCCGGGACGGTTTCGGCAACCCTTGCCGCAGATGGCGGATGTATCCTTGTGCATTGTCTGGATACCGACGATCCCGACGCGGTGCGTGACGAGATCAAGTCCCGGTACGAACGGCGCCTGAAGGAGATTTTCCAATGATCGAACTTGCTCTGCTCTTTGCGGCCGGCTGTTACGGGATCGCCTTGCTGCTCGATCTCTGGCGGATCGTGCTTGGCCCCCACGCCGCGGATCGCATCCTTGCGCTTGATACGATGGTGATCAATGTCATCGCCTTGCTGGTGCTTTACGGAGTCTGGCGCGGGACGGCGATTTACTTTGAGGCAGCAATGCTGGTCGCCATGGTCGGCTTCGTGTCCACCGTGGCCTACTGCCGTTTCCTTCTGCGCGGCGACATTATCGAGTAAGGACAGCCCATGGGTTTCGTGACCGAACTTCTTATCTCCATCTTTCTGGTCGTCAGCGGCATCTTCGGACTGGTCGGGTCCTACGGGCTCATCAAGCTGAAGGATTCCCTGCAACGGTTGCATGCCCCGACCAAGGCGACGACGCTGGGTGTCGGCGGTGTTCTGGTCGCTTCGATGATCTATTTCTACGTTTCCACGGGCTATCTATCGGTCCATGAACTGCTGATTTCGGTCTTCCTTCTGTTGACCGCGCCCATCACGGCCAACTTCATCGCAAAAACCTACATGGCGCGTAACCTTCGGCCCAACGACCTTCCCGAAAGCGAGAGCGACTATGGGTGGTCCATCTACGATGAGCCGCCGGAATCCCGTCCGGACACGTAAGCCCGACCCGTTTGCGGCTCAGAACGCCTTTCTGCCTGTCTTGATGTCGCCTGTCGTCAGAACGGGCGACGCATCAAGTCCACGGGCATCAAGCATATCCGCCACCCTTTCGAGCGTGGAGACCAGTTGCGCCTGCTCCCAATCGGCCAAGGCGAGGAACGCGCGGACATAGCGCTGCTGAAGCGCGTCGGGAGCGTCTTCCAGCCTGGCCTGCCCGTCTTGCGTGACCGTTACATTGGTCTGGCGGCGATCCTGGTTCGATGGCACGCGTTCGACCAGGCCGCGCGCCACCAGCTTGTCCACCAACGCCGAAACTGTCGCCTGGCTGACACCCATCTGGGTCGCCAAGGTCTTGGGTGTGACGCTTTCCTTTCCGTTGACGATCTGAAGCACCCTGAGCTGCGCCGGGGTGAGGCCCACAGCATGCGCAAGGTCGCGGGCGTAAAGCTCGGTCGCGCGCAGGATTCGCCTGAGGGCAATCAGGCTGTCATCCATTCTAAGTTCGGCATTTGTCGTCATCCCGCAGACCATGACACTAATTTGAAGCATCCCGCAATCTGCGATCTTAAGGGGAGCTCTTTGTTTGGCTAAGTAAATATTAGGGAAAACGTGAGATCCGCCGAAGAAATGAGAAGAAAATCCACCGAGCCAGGCAACCAAATGCCGCTATGTACGTTTATCGGGGTGACATGTTGAAATATGCATGACGATAGAGTAATTAGTTAGTCGAACTAACAAAGGGTCAAGAAAACATGGCAGAGCACAGTGACATCCCCCGAACGCGCAAGCCCCTTCTGCGCAAACCGGACGCGACGGACGGGGCTGCAATCTGGGAACTCGTGAAGGACTGCAAGCCGCTCGATGAAAACTCGATGTACTGCAATCTTGTTCAGGCAGAGCATTTCCGCGACACATGTGTGGTCGCCGAGCTTGATGGCGAGATTGTAGGCTGGATCTCCGGCCATATGATTCCCGACAAGGATGAACTGTTCGTCTGGCAGGTCGCCGTTGGCGGAAAGGCGCGCGGTCTGGGGCTTGGCAAACTGATGCTGATCGAACTGATCGAGCGCGACGCTTGCGACGGTGCGACACATCTTAAGACGACCATCACACGCGACAACGATGCGTCATGGGGTCTGTTCAAGTCGTTCGCCCGTTCGATCGGTGGGTCGCTGACCGACGTCCCGCACTACACGCGGGATATCCATTTCGAAGGGCGCCACGACACGGAACATCTGGTGTCGATCACCCTTCCGGCTGCGGATGGCCTCAAGCGCGCTGCGTGACCTGACCTTCGTTTTCTCCCTGAAAATCTCAATTCCAATGCCTTGAAAGGACATCTGATGCCCAAGGACATGAACATGAACGACTCGATTTTTGAACGCCGCGAGAGCGAAGCCCGCTCCTATTGCCGCGGCATGCCCGCGACCTTCACCACCGCAAGCGGATCCGAAATCACGGATGACACCGGCAAGACCTATATCGATTTCCTGGCTGGCTGTTCATCGCTGAATTACGGTCACAACGACCCCGACATGAAAGCTGCGCTGATCGAGCACATCTCGAATGACGGGATTGCGCATGGTCTGGATTTGCACACCAACACCAAGGCGGCTTTCCTTGAGGCGTTGGAAAAGCACATTCTTGCACCGCGTGACATGGATCACCGTGTGATGTTCACCGGACCCACCGGCGCAAACGCCGTCGAGGCGGCGATGAAGATCGCGCGCAAGGTGACGGGACGAACCAACATCATCGCCTTCACCAACGGCTTTCACGGTGTGACCACGGGGGCCTTGTCGGCCACCGGAAACGGCTATCACCGCGGTGGTGCAGGCATGTCGTTGAACGGTGTGACCCGCATGCCATTCGATGGCTTCTTTCCCGGTGAAACGGACACGGTCGAATTCCTGGACGCGATGCTCAAGGACAAGTCCGGTGGCGTCGATGCGCCCGCCGCAATCCTGCTCGAGACGGTCCAGGGCGAGGGTGGTCTGAACGCTGCCAGCCCGGAGTGGGTCAAGCGCATTGCCGACCTTGCGAAAGACCATGGGGCGCTTCTTATCATCGACGACATCCAGGCCGGATGTGGCCGGTGCGGGACGTTCTTCTCGTTTGAAGAGATGGGCGTGATGCCCGACATCGTCACGATGGCGAAATCGGTCTCCGGCTTCGGCCTGCCGATGGCGATGCTTCTGGTGCGCCCCGAATACGATATCTTTGGGCCGGCCGAACACAACGGCACCTTCCGGGGCAACACGCACGCCTTCATCACCGCGAAAGTCGCGATCGAGAAGTTCTGGGCGGATGACAGCTTCCAGAAGGAGCTGGCAGAGAAGTCGCAATTGATCCACGAGTCTCTTTCCGATCTGGCGGCGATGGTACCGGATGCCTACCTCAAGGGACGTGGCCTGATGCAGGGGGTCGATGTGGGGTCTGGTGATCTTGCCGGTGCGGTCTGCGCGCGGGCCTATGAAAAGGGCCTCATCATCGAAACCTCCGGCAGCGAAGACCAGGTGATCAAGGTTCTGGCACCGCTGACCACGCCGAAAGACACGTTGCGCAAAGGCTTCAAGATCTTGCTTGAAGCGGCGAACGACGTGCTGACAGGCCCCAACAAAATTGCTGCGGAGTAACGCAAATGATCGTCAGAGACTTCAATAAAATCGTCGAGCAGGAAAAAGACCGGGTTGTTTCCGACGCGAACTGGACAAGTGTGCGAATGCTGCTGGCCAGTGACAACATGGGTTTTTCCTTTCACATCACCTTTCTCGAAGAGGGCTCCGAGCACACGTTCGAATACAAGAACCACTTCGAAAGCGTATACTGCATGAAGGGCAAGGGCTCGATCACCGATCTTGCCACCGGCGAAACTCATGAGATCACGCCGGGTGTCATGTACGCGCTGGACAAGCATGACCGCCATGTGCTGCGGGCAGAAGAAGAGCTGGTCATGGCCTGCTGCTTCAACCCGCCGGTCACCGGCAACGAAGTGCACCAGGCGGATGGGTCCTACTCGGCGGCAGTGGAGGCGTAAGATGAGCCATACTGTGGAAAAAATTGGCGGGACGTCCATGTCCCGCCTGTCCGAATTACGAGAAACCCTCTTTATCGGAGGGCGGGAGAAAGAAGACGTTTACAACCGCGTCTTCGTGGTCTCGGCTTTTGCCGGGATCACGAACCTTTTGCTGGAGCACAAGAAATCCGGCGAACCCGGGGTCTATGCACTGTTTGCGAATGACGACAGCAACCACAAATGGCAGGATGCCCTGGACCGCGTCGCCGAGGCGATGAAAGCGGCACATGAGGACATCCTGACACATAAGGGCGATATCCAGCAGGCCCACATGTTCGTCGATGAACGTATCCTCGGTGCTCGGAATTGCCTGATCGACCTGCAACGCCTGTGTTCCTATGGCCATTTCCGCTTGCCCGAACACATGGGGCACATCCGCGAGTTGTTGTCCGGTCTGGGTGAGGCGCATTCCGCCTATGTCACGGCCCTGATGTTGCAGCGCAGCGGAGTGGAGGCGCGGTTCGTCGATCTGTCCGGTTGGCGCGACGAGGGCGATGTGTGTCTTGAAACCCGTATCACCGACGCCTTTGAAGACGTAGATCCTGCAACCGAAATGCCGATTGTGACGGGATATGCCCAATGCGTCGAAGGGCTCATGAACGAGTTCGATCGCGGATATTCCGAAGTGACGTTTTCGCACTTGGCCGCCCTCACCGGGGCGCGCGAGGCGATCATTCACAAGGAATTCCACCTGTCGTCGGCCGATCCCAAGCTGGTTGGTGAAAATGCGGTGCGCAAGCTGGGCCGGACAAATTACGATGTCGCTGACCAATTGTCGAACATGGGCATGGAGGCGATCCATCCGAAAGCAGCCAAGACCCTGCGACAGGCAGGCGTGCCCCTGCGTGTCACAAATGCCTTCGATCCCGGCGATCCCGGCACCCTGATCGACGATCAACCCGCAGAAGAGGCGGCGGCGGAAATCGTGACCGGTCTGGATATCGTGACGCTCGAGGTTTTCGAACAGGATATGGTGGGCGTCAAAGGCTATGACGCCGGCATTCTTGACGTGCTGACCCGGCACAATGTGCGGATCGTGTCCAAGGTTTCGAATGCGAATACGATCACGCATTATCTTGACGCATCGCTGAAAACGATGCGCCGGGTCGAACGGGACATTGCAAAGATGTTTCCGGCGGCCGAGATCACCAGTCGTCGATTGGCGATGGTGTCGGTCATCGGACGGGACCTGAACGGGCTGTCCATCCTCACCCGGGGCCTGCAAGCCATCGCCAATGCCGGACGCGAAGCGATCGGCGCGTCTCAGGGGCCGCGCAATGTCGATGTGCAGTTCGTCATGGACCGCGACTCGATGGAGACTGTCATCAAGGCGCTGCACGCCGAACTGATCGAACAGTCCCCGACACGTCTTTCGCGCGCGGCCTGACGGTCGTATCTTATTCCGATGCCCGTATCAGGGCATCGGGATATCGGTCACGTATTTCGGAATCTGATAGCCCTTCTGCACTGCCGGTCGCTCTGCGATCCGCAGATACCAGTCTTTCACATTGGGATATGCATTCAGGTCGATTTCCTGCCAATCGAACCGGGCGATCCACGGAAAGATCGCCATGTCTGCAATACTGTACGGTCCGGCGACATATTCTCTTCCGTCCAGCCGCGTGTTCAATACCGAATAGAGCCGCTGCGCTTCTTTCCCGTACCGGGCCTCGGCATAGTCAGATGTGCCCTTGTTGAACTTTAGGAAATGGTGCGCCTGTCCCAGCATCGGGCCAAGACCCCCCATTTGCCACATCAGCCATTCGACCATGCTCCAATACCCGTCGCCCTCGACGAGGAAGCGTCGGTGTTTCTGCGCGAGGTAGAGCATGATCGCTCCGCTCTCCATCAGTGACGCGCCTGTCTCCCGATCGACAATCGCCGGGATCTTGTTGTTTGGCGAAATCTTCAGGAATTCCGGCGCGAATTGGTCATCCTTGCCGATGTCGATGGCATGCACCGTGTAGGGCACGCCAAGCTCTTCCAGCAGGATCGAGACCTTGCGGCCATTCGGGGTGGTCCATGTATACAGGTCGATCATTCGGAATGTGCCTTTGTTGAGTAAACGCGTCGTCCGCAGCTTGACCAAGATGTGCAGGTATTCCGCCGCGGCAGTCAAGGTCGCCGCACGATGTTTGCGGGCGGGTTGCCTGCTTGACCAAAGGCATTCCGGTTCCCGGAGCCCTGATCGGATGATAAGTCGGGTCTTGTGACGAACTGTTGGGGTGCGCGAATTACATGACTTTTCAAATGCCGAGCGACCAGACACTGATATTCGGAATATTCGGGCTTGTCTTCGTTCTCCTGATCAGTGGTCGCATCCGATACGACCTGGTGGCGTTCGGCGCGCTTGTTCTTGCGGCACTCCTGGGATTGGTGCCCGGCGAGGACGTGTTTTCCGGCTTCGGGCATTCCGCAGTGGCGATCATTGCATTGGTGCTCATCGTATCGCGTGGGCTTGTCGGATCGGGGGCCATCGAAAAGCTGGCGACACGGTTGCTTGACCCCGACCGTCCCTTGCCGCTTCACATCGCAGTCATGGCCTGTGTCGGGGCGGCGATCTCTGCGGTGATCAACAACGTGGCGGCGCTCGCGCTCTTCATGCCGCTTGATATCGAAACGGCAGCCAAGGCCAGGCGCACGGTAAGCCGGTCGCTGATGCCATTGTCCTTTGCGACGATCCTCGGCGGCATGGTCACGCTGATCGGCACTCCGCCCAATATCGTCATTTCCGAATATCGCCAAAGCGCACTGGGCGATCCTTTCGAAATGTTCGATTTCGCCCCGGTGGGCCTTGCGGTCGCCCTCGCTGGGATTGTCTTTGTCTCCATTCTGGGCTGGCGGCTTTTGCCGGCGCGCGAGGGGGCACTGGATCACGAGGACGGTTTCGCCGAGGGGCGCTACATCGCAGAGCTTCGCGTCGGAGAGAAAGCCAAGGCCGATCCCATGACAGTCGCCGATCTTTATCCGCTTGCCGAAGACCTCGATCTGAACATCCTCGGCCTCGTGCGACAGGGCAAACGTCTTCCCGGCTTCTCGGCGCGGCAAGAGATCAGGCCAAGCGATTTCGTCGTCGTCGAGGGAGACCCGAAGTCGATCGAGGTCTTCATGGGCAAGGCGGCCCTCGATTTCGCGGGTTCGGAGAAGCACTCCGAAGGTGTCAACTCGGGTGGGTTGGCGTTGACCGAAGCGATCGTTCCCGAAGGAGCCCGCGTAGTCGGCCGGACCGCACGCAGTCTGAAGCTCCTCTACAAGTATTCGGTGACCCTTTTGGGCGTGTCGCGGAACGGTCAGCGGTTTCGGGATCGTGTCCGCCTTCTGACCATCAAACCGGGGGATGTGCTTTTGCTGCTGGGGCCTGCGGAACGCAACATGGCAGCGGCGCAGTGGCTCGGCGTTTTTCCCATCAAGGGGCGAGAGACCCCTGTCGTCCAACGCTCGAAAGCCGGGCTTTCGATTGTCATATTCCTCACGGCGATTGCATCGGCGGTCATGGGGTGGACATCGCTGCCTGTCGCGCTGGCGGCCGCCGTTATCGGGTTTGTCGCCATCGGTCTTGTCTCGGGACGGGATGTCTACCAGTCCATCGAATGGAAAGTGATCGTCCTTCTGGCGAGCCTCATCCCGCTGGCCGAGGCGTTCGAAGAGTCCGGGGGCGCCGAACTCATCGCGTCGCAGATTGTCCTGCTCACCGAAGGTTTCCCTGCATGGGTGGCGCTCTTGTTGCTGATGGTCGTGACGATGACGCTGTCGGATTTCCTGAACAACGTGGCAACCACGCTGATCGCGGCCCCGGTGGCCGTCGGCATGGCCGATGCCACCACGACAAACCCGGATGCATGGCTGATGGGTGTCGCGGTCGCCGCATCCTGCGCCTTTCTCACGCCGATCGGTCACAAGAACAACACCATCATCCTTGGGCCCGGTGGCTATCGCTTTGGCGATTATTGGCGCATGGGTCTGCCGCTTGAGGGGATCGTGCTTGCCGTGGCGATCCCTGCGATCCTTGTCTTCTGGCCTTTGTGATCGAGAAATCGACCGGTCCGCGCAAAAAGGCTTGTCGTCAGGAAACGGTGTTGGCGGCTTCCGTTCTTGCGACACGCTGCTTTTCGACATCCAGGTCAAGATCGGGGAATCCGTCGCGCGACAGCAGAATGGCCAGCGGGCGCAGGCTCTTGATATGGGAACAGACGATCATGATCGACACCATGATCGGCACGGCAAGAAACATGCCGACAATCCCCCAGACAGCCGCCCAGAACGCAAGCGACGCGATGATCCCGAAAGACGACAGACGAAGCGTCTTGCCCAGCAGGAGCGGGTCCAGGACTTGGCCTATGACAAATTGCATGATCCCGATGATGGCCAGAAGCGAAACACTGACCACCGTGTCTCCGGTCTGGATATGGCCCACCAAGGCGACCACGATTGTCGCGATGATCGATCCGATGTTCGGAATGAAATTCAGCACGAAAGTCAGCGCGCCCATCGCGAAGGCAAGCTCGAGTCCGAACGCCGTCATCACCGCATAGACAAGCGCACCCGTCAGCGCGCTGATCAGGGCCTTGACGACAAGATACCGGTTCACTCGGTGAACGATGGACGAGATGATCAGTTCGACCCGGGCGGCGCTTTCCTTGTCGCCCATCAGGCTTGTCAGCTTGGTCGAGAACCAGATGCGTTCGAGAAACATGAATCCCACGAACAACGTCACCAGTACCGCGCCGGACGCGATGTTTCCTGCCTGGCCCGCCATGGATGTCAGGTAGGGTCCGAAACGAATGCCGCGCAGCCATTCCAGAACGGCGGCTTCCACGTCTTCCCCCATCCAGCTGAACAGCTCGGCCACTGCGCGTTGGGCGGGATCGGCGTATTGGAGGATTGTCAGAACAACCGTGTTGGCCTGGGTCAGAAGGATCACCGAGGCCAGGATGAGAATTGCCGCGATCAGAAGCACGGCAAGCGTGGAAGCGATCCAGATCGAGACCTTCGCGCTTCCCAATCTCAGTTGCTGGAAGTAGCCGATCGCATCGGAGGTGAGCGAAAACAGCATGATGGCAATGGCCAGCGAAATGAGGAGGAACTTTGCCTGAACCAGAAGAAACAGGATTACGGCGAACGCAATGATCCCGAGAAACCAGCTCTGGATATTATGCGGGTTGGAAACGGCCGGTTTGTCCTGATCGAAATCGGTCTGATTGGGCATGTTGTGAATGTAAATCCAGTGGCTACGGCGCGACAGAATTACGCTACAATAGCTTGGCGCGGTCGGAAACCCCGCTGTCATGACGCATGTCGTCTATCGCGCCCATACGAAGACCCGTGCAACCCAATCGGGCAGGCAGGGTGCAAATGGCCTAGCCCAGCGCCTTGAGACCGATCCGTACGGCGCGGTTCGGGTTGTTTTTCAGGATATGTTCGCCAAGCGCCCTGGCCAGCGTCGTATGCCCTTTCTCGACGGCACGGTTGAACAGCTCTCTTTGATAGCGCGGAAAGCTGCGCCGAGTGCGCAGCATCTGGTAGTAATCCGCGGTTGTGAGCGTCCCGTTCAGGGCGCCTAGGATGATCGGGCTGAGAATGCCCATCTGGTTGAGCGAACTGCCAAGACGATGGCCAAGCAGCGGTGCCCGAAGATGCTGAACATTGTGACCGGTAAATCGCGCGGCGTGCTGGGCGTCCAGGGGTTCGTATGGATCGAACAGGATCGACACGCGGTTGGCAGCTTGGCTGACCTTCGCCGCATCACCGTAGTGTCCGGAAAAATCGCGGTCCCAGACAACCTTGTAGCGCGTTTCCCAAGGCACGACGCTTTTGTCGACCGTCGATTGCGGCGAGATCGCCACCACGTCGCAGCCCGGTGCAGCCGGTGAAAAGGCGCATGCGGCGTAGCCACCCATGGAGGCGCCGTAGAAAACCACACGTCTGAATTGCTCGAAGAAACCGCTTCCCTTCAACGCGTCGAACTGATCGTAGACCCAGGGTTCGCGATACCACGTCCACCCCCCTGCCAGCACACCCAGCATCGACCAGCCCTGCGCCTCGATAAAGCTGTAACCCCATGGGCGCCTGTCCTCGCGTTTGGTCATTGCGATGTCCAGGTTGTCGAAGGTGACGACAAGGGTATCCGGGTCACGCGGAACATAGAGAAAGCTGTGGCCGTTGGTGCCCGGCCGATACCAGCCATCCTTGCCGGCAAGCTGCGTCGCGATGGCATCCCAGCTTTCGTCCGGCGCGGTGGACGGCGGGTTTGGCGTGACGCGGATGCGCGTAACGGGTTTCCCCTCGTCTTCGCGCGTCGAAAGCGTCGTGTTGGTGCCGTAGGCCTTGAGGAAGGGAAACGCGCCAGAGCCGCGACGTACGTCCATGAACACCCGGGTGTCGGAATGTACGCAGCGCTGCAGGAAGCTTTCAAGGAACGGCGTTTTCCACTGGTCGCCGAAGCCCTGCAAGTTGCACAGGACATCGACGGGGCGAAGATCTTTCTCGGACCGGACCACCTTGATGCGATCGGGGTCGACCTCGTTGTCGGTCAGGAATGTGATGTACTCGGCCAGCCACGGCATGTCCTCGTCCTTGAACTTGGCGCGGCGGTTGGTGTTCACGAGGTGGATGTCGCAGTCGAACTTGTGATG
>Ga0102929_1001049_pt1 | contig 16487 bp, 18 predicted proteins | sample SalPonR1_B_D2_MG_FD_78510 | JGI IMG/M metagenome (GOLD analysis project Ga0102929, IMG submission 78510) | Salt pond soil microbial communities from South San Francisco under conditions of wetland restoration - Salt Pond MetaG R1_B_D2_MG | ecosystem: Environmental > Aquatic > Marine > Intertidal... | reverse complement strand
GCATGCGCCCTGAGAATGAAGGCGATCAAGGATGGGTGGGCTTGATCCATTGTCATGCCGTGCAGGTCCAGCTTACCTTCGGGGACAAGCTTGCCACGTTTCAATCGACCAAAGGTTTTGCGATCCATCTGAACCGGCGTGGCCCTGAGTCTTTCGGCCATTTCGGGTTCGATATCATGGGATGCATTCTTGGGCTTTGCATTCTGGCCCAAGTCAAAAGCTTCCATGCGTGCCTTGGGAGTCTTCTTTGGTGTCGGCTTGGGCAGCGGGGTATCTCTGTGCTTGCGGTCTGGATGCAGCTTTTCGGTTGTCTGGGCCACTTTGCGCCACAGCTCCAATTCCTCGGGCTTGAGGCGCCTGCGACTCATGGAACAAGGTCCGTCGCCATGGCAAAGGCGCGTTGAATCGGCATCAAGATGATCAGGCGCCCGGGGTCGCGTAGACGGCCTGCTGCCCGACCCGCTGCATCCCCCGTGCCAAAGAAAACATCGGCCCGCTGCGGCCCCTTGATGGCCGAACCGGTATCCTGCGCCACCATCAATCGGCGGATCGGCGTTTTGCCGCCTTTCTCGATCCAGACCGGGGCGCCAAGCGGTGTGAACTTCGGATCGACGGCAATCGTGCGTCCGGCAGTGATCGAACGGTTCATCGCACCAAGCGGGCCGGCCTCCGCTGGCACGTTATCCACACGGCGGAAGAACACATAGGACGGGTTGTGAAACAGCAGTTCCTGACCCTCAGTAGGGTTTCGACGGACCCAGTTCTTGATCACCTGTGCCGAGACTTGATGCACATCGTAGATCCCACGCCGCACAAGCTCCACACCGATGGAGCGATAATCGTGGCCATTCGACCCGCCATAGCCCACGCGGATCATCTTGCCATTGGGCAGGCGAATACGTCCAGAGCCTTGGATTTGCAGAAAAAACAACTCCACCGGATCATCGACCCAAGCGATCTCAAGGCCTTTGCCCTGCATGTAATCGCCAGTTTCGATCTCACGCCGTGTCAGCCACGGATTGGACACTTTCGAAACGTTTGGCTCACGATAGAGTGGGTATCGGTAGCGCGCCGATGGGCGCAGGGCGCCGTCCAGCTCGGGCTCGAAATAACCCGTGAACAAAGGGCGCGAGCCGTTATCAATCTCTACTGGACGAAAGAACAATTCGAAAAAGGATCTCGCGTCGGGTTCTTGTTGCGCCAAGGCACAAAGCGCGCGCCAATCAGGGTCGTCCATATCCGCACAGGTGTTTTGAAAGGTCGATAGCGCCTTGGCGTGATTATCGCCTTCCCAGCCTTTCAATTCATCGAACGTAAGGACTTTGTGCGATACTTCCTCCGCCGTGGCGGCAAAGGCCAGCCACGGCAGGGCGCAGAAAAAAAGCCGCAGCGCGCGGATCATTCGCCCGTAGCAACAAGCCGCCAGTTGGGGTCGTCAGACCCCATGATGCGCTCGAAGGTCCAACTGTCCTTCTGTCGCTTGGGCTGTCCCGGCTTGCCCTCGATAATCTCGCCATCCTTGTCGCGTACCACCGAAACAAGTTCGCCCACGAAGCGCACGGTCAATTCGGCACGGCGGGTTTCGGTATCAAAACTAGCATTGCCGAGCGAGGTTTCGCGGACACCGATAAACTCTGCTTCGATACTAAGGCCTTGTTCTTCGCGGGTGTCGACGACCTGTGCAAAGGCCTCGAACACATCTTCGGACAGGAACGGCGCGACGTCTTCGAGTTTGCCGTTTTCAAAAGCCATCAGGATCATTTCATAGGCGCCACGCGACCCCTGAAGGAAATCTCCGACACCGAATGAAGGCTCGATACGTTTCATCTCGGCCAAGGCTTTGGCGCTATCCGAACCTTCGGGCACGTTGTCGATGATGTCGTAATCGGGTCCGCCATCAATGACCTCAAAGTCCTGACGACGGCTATCTGTCGGACCTTCGCGGCGGCCGTCCTGCATTGATCCCTCGAAACCATCTCGGCTTCCAAGGACGCTTTTGAGCCTTAGGATCAGAAAAATCGCAATTCCAGCCAAGACCAAAAGCTGAATGATGGGCGAATTCATGGGCACCTCTTTTCGTGCGGGGCATGGTATGAAAACCGTTCCGCCCTTATGTAGGTGACTGATAGGCCCAAGTCTACCACAAGGGTCAACTGATAACGGAGTTTCGCCAATGTGGCTATTCGCGGCATTTCTTCTGGTTCCGCTGATCGAGATCGCACTTTTCATCCAAGTGGGCGGTGCAATCGGTCTTTGGCCAACCTTGGGTATCGTGGTTTTGACTGCGATTTTGGGGACATGGCTGGTCCGAACACAAGGTGCCATGGCCATGGGCAACCTGCGGCGCTCATTCTCGGATCTCGACGACCCGACAGAGCCACTGGCGCACGGAGCCATGATCCTGATCGCCGGGGCGCTTTTGCTGACACCTGGATTCTTCACCGACGGGGTTGGCTTCGCCCTTTTGGCCCCCCCGGTACGGCATGCCGTTTTCAAGTATCTACGGAAGCGCGTGCATGTTCAAAGGTTCGAAATGGGGCCGGAAAACCCGCGCCGCCCGCATCACCCAGATGTTATCGAGACGGAATATCATGAAGTCGGGCCAAATGATCCGCAATCCAGAGGCGATTCCGGCTGGACAAGGCATTGAGGCGGCCAAGCCTTGCTGCTAAGCCAACCGCCAACAGCTTTGTCCTTTGTGGAGATGAAAAATGGCCGAAGAAGAAACCGGCGTACAAGACCAACAACAGATCAAGATGAACGCACTGACACAGTTCGTGCGCGATTTGTCATTCGAGAACATCCTGTCACAGCGCGGCAGCGGTGGCGAGGTTCAGCCAGACGTTCAGGTGGGTGTAAACCTCGATGCCAAGAAGCGTTCGGCTGAAAACCAGTATGAGGTCATTCTCAAGCTGACCGTCAATTCCAAGAACAAGGGCACAGAAGAGCCTCTGTTTCTGTTGGAAATGGAGTATGTAGGGGTTTTTGAAGTGGAGGGCGTCCCTGAGGATCAGCTTCACCCCTTCCTTATGATCGAATGCCCGCGGATGGTCTTCCCGTTTGTTCGCCGCATCGTGAGCGACGTCACCCGCGACGGTGGCTTCCCGCCGCTCAATCTTGAGAACATTGATTTCGTGCAACTTTATCGCAAGGAAATCGCCCGCCGTCAGGCCGCGGCAGAGGCGGACAAGAAAGACAGGCCTGACGCCTGAGTCAGCCCAGTTTCTTCCAAAGCACGCTGTCGCCTATCGCCTCGATAAATGCGGCGTGGGCGGCGGCTTCTTTTTCAGACAGGCGCGATGGCAAGGGGTTTGGCCTTGGTTGCGGGCGCCAGACTGTTTCTGTGGAACTCGCCCTATCCTGACCCCCGGATGAGGAAACACTCAACGCAAAGTCGGGTTGCCTACCACCGATTAGCTCAAGATAGACTTCCGCCAAGATTTCGGAGTCGAGCAACGCGCCGTGGAGGGTCCGCGATGCGTTGTCGATATTGAACCTACGACAAAGCGCGTCCAATGACGCGGGCGAGCCCGGGAATCTTTTGCGCGCGATTGCAAGGGTATCCACGGCTTGCTCCCAAGGGAGCTGTTGGAAATTTAGCCACTTCAGCTCGGCGTTCAAAAATTTCATATCGAACGCCGCGTTGTGAATCACCAGTTTGGCATCAGCGACGAAATCGACGAACGACTGCGCCACTTGGTTGAACAAGGGCTTATCACGCAAGATCACTTCGCCCGGCCTGGGCGGGCGCGGCACGTCCAAAAGATCGGGACCGATGCCGTGAATATCGAAGGCATCCTGCGGGATGCCGCGTTCAGGGTTTATATATTCGTGAAAAGTACGGCCTGTGGGCATGTGATTATACAGTTCAATCGCCCCGATTTCGACGATCCGGTCGCCCTGTTCGGGATCAAAACCTGTGGTTTCGGTATCGAGAACGATCTCACGCATTGGCTAGCCTGCTCTTGATCTGTGCCACGACATCATGGACTTGTCGGCGCGCATGCTCAAGCGTGTCGGTTTCAATCACGAAATCAGAGCGTGCGCATTTTTCTTCATTCGCCATTTGTCGTGCGAGAATGGCATCGAATTGTGCTTCGGTCATGGTCCCACGCTCCAGCACCCTTTGCCTCTGAACATCCGTCGGAATGGATACACATGCCACGGCATCCACTTTTGACTCGAAGCCATTTTCAAACAAAAGCGGAATATCCAAGACGATAATATCGGCGTCTGTCCTTGCAATGAAATCCTGACGGTCTTGCGCCACGAGCGGATGGACAGCGGCCTCAATCCGTTTGAGCGACGAGGGGTCTCTGTCAATGATTTCCTTCAACTTACCGCGCGAAACCACTCGGTTTTCAATTGCTTCAGGGAACATGGCAGCAATCGGTTCGACCGCCGCGCCACCCTCCGAATATAGTCGGTGAACAGCGGCATCTGCATCCCAAAGCGCGCAGCCTTCCTCGGCAAACATCTTCGCCGTGGTGGATTTGCCCATGCCGATCGAGCCAGTGAGGCCTAGCAGGAAGCTCATCTCAAGGCCGCAGCGCGCGTAGCGGTATCGACGTCCGGCCGGACGCCAAACCAGCGTTCGAACGCCGGAACGGCCTGATGCAGTAACATTCCAAGGCCATCAACCGTGGTACAGCCAACCTGTTCTGCTTCGGCCAGAAGACGGGTCTTCAATGGGGCATAAACAAGATCGGTTACCAGTGCCTCTTTGCGCAATCCATCAAGGGGCACGCGCAAGGGCGGCTTTCCAAGCATGCCAAGAGAAGTTGTATTTACGACCGTCGCGCAATCTTCAAGCATGTTGCCCGCTTGCACCCATTCGACAACCTCAATGCGTTTTCCGAATTCAGATTGCAGGGCCTCGGCGCGGATGCGGGTTCTGTTCGACAGGTAGATATGCGGCACGCCGGCATCCAGAAGCGAAGCGATAACTGCCCGCGCCGCGCCCCCTGCCCCAAGGACCGCGGCAGGTCCAGACTTTACATTCCATTGTGGCGCGTTCTGGCGCAGATTCTCAATGAATCCATATCCGTCGGTATTATCAGCGCGCAGCTTGCCATCCTTCTGAAAGGTAAGCGTATTCGCCGCTCCGATCAGGGTTGCACGATCGGTGACCAGATCAGCAAATTCCATAACCTTTTCTTTGTGCGGTACAGTGATGTTGACGCCTACAAAACCCATTTTCGGCATGGTTTCGAGAACCTGTTCCAGATCATCCGCACTTACATCCATTGGCACATAGTAACCCTGTATTCCATAAGTCTTGAGCCAGTGACCATGTAGCTGCGGGGACTTTGAGTGCGCGATCGGGGATCCAATCACACCGGCGAGGGGAATACGGTTGTCGCTCATTTTTGCAGGTCTCCTCTCACCGTGAGGTAGTTCAATAGTTCCAGCAATGGCAGCCCGAGAACCGTAAAGTAGTCGCCCTGAACCTGAGTGAAAAGCCGCACGCCTTCCTCTTCAAGCTTATAGGCTCCAACCGAGTGTTGAATGCTCTGCCAATTGCGCTCCACGTAATCGACAAGGTAGGCATCAGAGAAATCCCGCATGGCCATACGGACAACACCGACATGGCGCCAAATTGGTTGGCCACCTTCATAGATGACGACGGCGGATAGCAATTCATGCCGCGTACCTCGCAGCCCTTTAAGCTGATCAATAGCATCGTCCGGTGTTGTTGGTTTTGACAGAAGCTCCTTGCCGAAGCTCAGAACTTGATCACAGCCGATAACAAGAGAACTTGGGTATTTGGAACTCACTTTTCGCGCCTTGGCTTCCGCCAGAGCATCGGCAATATTACGGGCAGATACTCCATTGGATAAAAGTGCGTCCCTGATCATGTCTTCATCGACCCTAGGGATCACGATCCGGAAATCGACACCTGCATTCCGCAGCATCGTGGCCCGAATATCCGAACCTGAAGCCAGTATGATGTCTTGGGGCATGTGGACAACTCGCTGCATAAACTCGTTAAGGTTCTATGAACCATTGAGTGTAATTTCCAGCATTCTGAGAACTTCGTAGAGATAGTGGGAAAACTAATGCACTTATTCCCGGGTATCCACGCAAGGAAAGGAACAATGCTGTGCCATTGGACAATGTGTCTTGTACTGTACCTTTCCCAATTTCGTAAACAGGATAACACGCACCGCATGTGATTCTAAGTACTTGAAATGATATGATTTAAACTGGCACTCTTCGAGACTTAAGATTTTTGCCAACAGGTTTTTCAACAGGTGGAATTGCCTGTGCAGAACTTTGTAGAAAAGCCATTAATCCACAAGAAATCGAGCCCCATAAACATCATCATCCTTTTTTCTTTTCTTTTTTATTTATAGAGAAGGTTGGCAAGCCGAGGCGAAGAATGTCCGATATCCTGATCACGCTTTATCCCTGGAACAAAGCAATCCATATCATGGCAGTGATTTCGTGGATGGCGGGGATATTCTATCTTCCTCGCCTTTTCGTTTATCACGTCGAACAATCGCAACCGGGCGATAGCCGCGATGAAGTCTTCCAAACGATGGAGTACAAGCTGCTTCGTGTAATCATGAACCCTGCGATGATCGCGACATGGCTTTTCGGGCTGGCACTTGTCATGACACCGGGCATTGTCGATTGGGGTGCGATCTGGCCCTATACGAAGGGTGCTGCAATTCTTGCAATGACATGGTTTCACCAATGGCTGGGCTTGAGGCGCAAGGATTTCGCCCGTGGGGAAAATGGCCTGACAGGCCGCCAGTTTCGGATGATGAACGAGGTGCCGACGATTCTTATGGTGATAATCGTCTTATCAGTCGTCGTTCGCTTCTGACCTTGGATTGACTCGACGCTGCGCGATGCGTATGTAGCAGCCAAGCACCCGTCCGGGTGACTATTTCTCCTGAGATACATATCGACATACGCGAAAAGCGCGTTGTCCAGAGGTACCCCCATGTCCGACGATCACCTTAACCTGTCAGACCTCAAGGCGCATACTGCCAAAGATCTTCTTGCCATGGCTGAAGAGCTTGAGATCGAGAATGCGTCGACCATGCGCAAGGGCGAGATGATGTTCCAGATCCTGCGTGAGCGGGCAGACGAAGGCTGGACCGTTTATGGCGATGGTGTTCTTGAGGTTCTTCAGGATGGTTTTGGATTTCTCCGGTCATCCGAGGCGAACTACCTGCCCGGCCCGGATGACATTTACGTGTCGCCTGAAACGATCCGTCAGCATTCCCTGCGTACCGGTGATACAGTCGAAGGTAAGATCAAGGCTCCAGATGACAACGAACGTTATTTCGCGCTCACTTCGGTCACTCAGATCAACTACGAAGATCCCGAGCGGGCGCGCCATAAGATCGCGTTCGACAACCTGACGCCGCTCTATCCCGATGAGCGTTTGAATATGGAAGTCGACGATCCGACCATCAAGGATCGCTCGGCACGTGTGATTGATCTGGTAGCGCCGATTGGTAAGGGTCAGCGGTCGTTGATTGTGGCGCCACCGCGGACGGGTAAAACGGTTATCTTGCAGAATATCGCAAGCAGCATCGAGAAGAACCATCCAGAGTGCTACCTGATTGTCTTGTTGATCGACGAACGCCCCGAAGAGGTGACGGACATGAAGCGTAGCGTGAAAGGTGAAGTGATCAGCTCCACCTTTGACGAACCGGCCGCGCGGCACGTTGCCGTCGCTGAAATGGTCATTGAGAAAGCCAAGCGTCTTGTCGAGCATAAACGAGATGTTGTTATTCTTCTCGATTCAATCACAAGACTTGGTAGGGCATACAATACAACTGTACCCTCCTCCGGCAAAGTTCTGACAGGTGGTGTGGATGCGAATGCTCTGCAACGGCCAAAACGTTTCTTCGGTGCCGCGCGGAACATCGAAGAAGGTGGTTCACTCACCATCGTGTCGACCGCATTGATCGACACCGGTAGCCGCATGGACGAGGTGATCTTTGAAGAATTCAAAGGCACGGGTAACTCGGAACTCGTGCTTGACCGTAAGATCGCTGACAAGCGTGTCTTCCCGGCGATTGATATCCTGAAGTCCGGAACCCGGAAAGAAGACCTTTTGATCGACAAACTGGATTTGCAGAAAACGTATGTTCTGCGCCGCATTTTGAACCCGATGGGTACGACCGATGCGATCGAGTTCCTGTTGTCGAAACTCAAGCAGACCAAGACGAATGCCGAGTTCTTTGATTCAATGAACACCTAAAGGGTTTCGCGCGGGGTCACGCCCATGGATACGATCTATGCCCTTTCAACTGCGCAAGGTAAGGCTGGCGTCGCGGTCATCCGCGTATCCGGCCCGATGGCCTTTCACGCCTGCGAGTCTGTGTCAGGCGATGTGCCGGCGCGACGCTACGCGGTGGTTCGGACGTTGCGGGACCTAGATGGCTTGCACTTGGATGATGCAATTGTGCTCACCTTTGCCCGTGACGCCAGCTTCACCGGAGAGGATGTTGTTGAATTTCAGGCCCACGGTAGTACGGCGATCATTGCATCTATCTTGCGAGTTCTCGGGGAAATAGATGGTCTTCGCGCAGCTGAGCCGGGTGAATTCACACGCCGTGCTTTGGAAAATGGTCGGCTGTCGCTTGCCCAAGTCGAAGGTCTTGCCGACCTGATCGAAGCGGAGACCGAGGCACAAAGGCGGCAGGCTTTGCGTGTGCTATCGGGGGATCTTGGGAATCTTGCTGAAGGCTGGAGGCAAAAACTGATCCGGGCTGCGGCCCTGTTGGAAGCCACGATTGATTTTGCAGATGAGGATGTTCCCGTTGATGTCGGACCAGAGGTGGCGGAGGTTGTGACCGGTGTCCAAGATGATCTTGAAAGGCAAATCCAGGGTGTTGGCGTATCTGAACGGATACGAACAGGGTTTGAGGTCGCCATCGTTGGTGCGCCAAACGTTGGAAAGTCGACATTGCTGAACGCGATTGCCGGGCGCGATGCTGCGATTACCTCGGAATATGCCGGCACAACGCGCGATGTGATAGAGGTGCGGATGGACCTCAAAGGCCTTCCGGTGACTATCCTTGATACGGCAGGGCTTCGCGAAACCGAGGATTTCGTTGAGTCCATCGGGATCGACAGGGCTAAACAGCGGGCGGAACACGCCGATTTGCGGGTTTTCTTGGTCGAGAATGGTCAACAACCGGATTTCTCGCTACAGCCAGAGGATATTGTTGTTAAGGCGAAGGCCGACCTTCTTGAAGCGGCAGACAATGCTGTTTCTGGCGTTTCTGGGCAAGGTGTTGGGGATTTGATTGACAGGATCACGGATACCCTTTCCGAACGCACTACTGGCGCTGCAATTGCTACGCGGGAACGACATAGGATGGCGATGGTCAAGGGCTATAGCGCCTTGAGTGACGCAAGGGCGCTCTTACCTCATGGTGAAGAGTCGGCCGATGTGGCGGCTGAGGAGATTAGAACAGCTATTCGTGCGCTTGATTCTTTGGTAGGACGCATAGATGTCGAGAGCGTTCTGGATGAAATCTTCAGCAGTTTTTGCCTCGGGAAATGAGGAGTGTTTCACGTGAAACATTTTGACGTCATCGTGATTGGCGGCGGCCACGCGGGTGCTGACGCGGCACATGCCGCGGCGCGTTTTGGTGCAAGAACAGCCCTTGTCACCCTGTCGCGTCGCGATATTGGTGTGATGTCGTGCAATCCTGCCATTGGCGGGCTCGGGAAAGGCCATCTCGTTCGCGAGATTGATGCCCTTGATGGTGTGATGGGGCGCGTGGCGGATCAGGCGGGTATCCAGTTCCGACTGCTCAATCGGCGGAAAGGCCCAGCGGTACAAGGGCCTCGCGCTCAAGCTGACCGCAAAATTTATCGCGAGGCGATGTTGTCCGAGATTGAGGCACAGCCCAACCTGACGGTAATCCAGGGTGAAGCAGCGGACTTCATTTTGGAGAATGACCGTGTTTCCGGGATAACCTTGGTGGACGGCTCCGAAGTCAAGGCAGGGGCCGTGGTGCTTACGACTGGAACATTTCTTCGGGGAGTCATTCACATTGGTGACGTGTCGCGTGCAGGGGGCCGAATGGGTGACAAGCCCTCTATCAAGCTTGCAGAGCGGGTTGATTCATTTGGCCTTACGCTCGGACGGTTGAAAACAGGCACCCCACCACGTTTGGATGGTAGTACCATCAATTGGGACGGCTTGGAGGAACAACCCGGTGACGATGATCCGGTTCTGTTTTCTTTTTTGTCCAAGGCGCCGTTTGCGCGTCAGGTTTCTTGTGGAATAACGCATACGAATGAAAAAACTCACGAGATCATTCGGGAGAATCTCGATCGGTCTGCGATGTATGGTGGACACATTGATGGGGTCGGTCCTCGGTATTGCCCGTCCATCGAGGATAAGGTAGTCAGGTTTGCCGAAAAGACATCGCATCAAGTCTTTCTTGAGCCTGAAAGCCTGTCGGACAACGTGATTTATCCGAATGGGATATCTACATCGCTCCCGGAAGAGGTTCAGGAGGACTATGTGCGTTCCATTCATGGATTGGAAAACGCGACCATCCTGCAACCCGGCTACGCCATTGAGTATGATTATGTCGACCCGCGTAATCTTGATTCGGCATTGGCGGTCAAGTCTGTGCCGGGTCTCTATCTTGCTGGCCAAATAAACGGAACGACCGGCTATGAGGAAGCAGCGGCCCAAGGCTTGGTTGCCGGGTTGAACGCGGCTCTATCGGTAGCAGGACAGGACCCTGTGTTTTTCAGCAGGTCGGATAGTTACATCGGCGTGATGGTTGATGATCTTGTTACGCGCGGCGTGTCTGAGCCCTATAGGATGTTCACATCGCGCGCTGAATTCCGGCTATCGTTACGCGCTGATAATGCAGATCAACGGCTTACGCCTATTGGGTTGGCAGCCGGATGTGTGGGATCGACGCGCCGGACGGTGTTCGAGGAAAAGATGGAGCGTTTGGACGCTGGCCGAGAGGTGCTGACATCGAAAAGTTACACTCCAAAGGATTTGGTTTCGACAGGCCTCAAGATTAATCAGGATGGAACAAGGCGGACAGCGTTTCAGCTTCTGGCCTTTCCGGATATTAATTTTGAAACCTTGGTTGCCCTCGATGCTGCATATCAGAAGATTGATGGCGAAACGCGCTCTCAGCTTCAGAAAGATGCACTGTACGCCAATTATATTGCAAGACAGAAGCAAGACGTCGAGATGATGAAACGGGACGAAGCTCAAGAGATCCCGAATGATTTCTCGTATGAGAGCATCCAGGGCCTGTCGAATGAGCTTAAATCCAAGCTTACTGTGGCGCGGCCATCGAATTTGGCGCAGGCAGCGCGGGTCGATGGCGTGACGCCGGCTGCACTTACCCTTATCTTGGCGTGTCTGCGCAAGGACAGACGGGCGAAATCCGCATGAGCAGACAGCCCGCGTTCGCCGGTGTTTCACGTGAAACATTGGAGCGTCTGGAGTGCTTTGCTGGGTTACTTAGAAAATGGAATCCGCGCATAAATCTTGTTTCGAGAAAGACGCTGGATGATGTTTGGGCACGGCACATCATCGATTCAATGCAGATACAGGAGCTGGCCCCCGACAATATTGACCATTGGGTTGATCTTGGGTCGGGCGGCGGGTTTCCTGGATTGGTTGTTGCTATTTTAGCCTTGGAAACTGGATCACCCCGCCGCGTTACTCTTGTTGAAAGTGATGTTAGGAAATGCGCCTTTCTCCGTACTGTCTTACGCGAGACCGGGGTAAAAGCAACCGTTCTCAACAAGCGGATTGAGGAGTTACCCAGCTTGAATGCCAATGTCGTGTCGGCGCGCGCCTTGGCTGATTTGCCCAAACTTCTTGGATTTACCGCCCAACATTTGGCGAAGGATGGCGTCGCGCTTTTTCCGAAAGGCGCGTCATGGCAGAAAGAGGTTGAAGACGCCCAAAGCCAGTGGAAGTTTGAATATCAGGTTGCTAAAAGCAAAACAGAAGATGGCCCCGCCATTCTTGGAATAACAGGAGTTTCCCGTGTCTGACCCCATTCGCCCCCACGGCCCAAAAATCATTGCCGTTGCCAACCAAAAAGGGGGCGTTGGAAAGACCACTACCACGATAAATCTTGGCGCGGCTTTGGCCGAGGCTGGGCAGCGGGTTCTGATCGTCGATCTGGACCCGCAGGGGAATGCATCGACCGGCCTTGGAATTGAGCTCGATGAGCGAGAGTTCACCACGTATGAACTGTTGCTTGAAGATATTGACCTTTCCGATGTCATTCGCCCGGCGAGCGCTGAAAATTTGATGATCATTCCGGCGACGGTTGACCTAAGCTCTGCGGATATTGAGCTGATTGCCAATGAAAAGCGCAGTTTTTTGCTCCATGATGCCTTACGTCAACACGCCATGGATGGATATAGCTTTGATTATATCCTCATTGACTGTCCGCCATCCCTTAACCTTTTGACGGTGAACGCGATGGTCGCCTCCCATTCGGTGCTTGTCCCGCTTCAGAGCGAGTTTTTTGCTCTGGAGGGCCTTTCGCAATTGATGCTGACCATTCGGGAAGTGCGCCAGTCGGCCAATCCAAGTTTGCGGATCGAAGGTGTTGTGTTGACGATGTATGATGCCCGCAACAACTTGTCTTCCCAAGTTGAGGAAGATGCCCGCAACAACCTTGGCGATCTCGTGTTTCAAACCCGAATTCCCCGCAATGTCCGCGTTAGCGAAGCGCCGTCCTATTCTGTTTCGGTTCTAGACTATGATACGGGCTCCAAGGGGGCGCAGGCTTACCGCGACCTTGCCCAAGAACTTATGAAAAACCAAGCGCGAGCCGCCGCATAACGAAGGGAGCCAGCTATGGCCGATAAAAAATCCAAACAACGTGGCCTTGGTCGAGGGCTCTCCGCGCTAATGGCGGATGTTGCTGAGGATAGCGCGCAGAGTGATGAGGCGCCCAAGGCGCCCGAGCGTGATATCCCGATCGAGAAAATTTCACCGAATCCGGATCAGCCTCGCCGAAGTTTTGACCCAGAAAAACTTGATGACCTCGCAGCGTCCATCAAGGAAAAGGGCATCATTCAGCCATTGATTGTGCGGCCAAAGCCGGACGCCGATGGGACTTTTGAGATTGTGGCGGGTGAACGACGTTGGCGCGCCGCTCAAATGGCCAAGTTGCACGAAGTTCCGGTTCTTATTCGGGAATTCGACGATACCGAAGTTCTTGAAGTTGCAATCATAGAGAACATTCAGCGTGCGGACCTGAACCCTGTTGAGGAGGCCGCAGGTTATCAGCAGTTGATGGACAACTTTGGCCATACACAAGAGAGGCTGGCCGAGGCCCTTGGCAAAAGCCGGAGTCATATCGCAAATTCGATGCGCCTGTTGGGTCTTCCGTCAGAAGTTCAAACCTATCTGGGCGAAGGGAAGCTTTCGGCCGGCCACGCGCGCGCCCTCATAACCTCGGATGACCCGGCTAAACTGGCCCGCGAGGTGATCAAAAAGGGTCTTTCCGTCCGCGATACTGAAAAACTCGCGAAAAAGCCGATGGGCAACATTTTTTCCGAGGATGGTGGCGGCAAGACATCCGCTACACCGACAAAGGACGCGGATACAAAAGCGCTTGAGGGCGATCTATCTGCCAATCTCGGTATGAAAGTCTCGTTGAATCACAAACCGGGCAAGGAAAACGGACAAATCACCATTTCCTACGATACTTTGGATCAGCTGGATGAGCTTTGTCGTTTGCTGAGTTCAAGCTGATGTCAGCAAGCTACTCAAAACCGAATTGAGTACCAGGCGACCGGCTTGGGTTGTTCGAACCCGGTCGCCAGCCTCTTTAATCATCCCAAGGTCAAGAAGATCATCCAGTGCCTTACGTGATAAAGGTTCTCCGGCAAGGTTTTGGTAACGCTGCTTGCTAATCCCTTCATTGATGCGAAGGCCCATCAAAAGGAACTCAATTGCCTGCTCTTCCGCTGGAATAGGCTCAAAAACCTTCTCGGGTTTAGGATGCCGCACGCTATCAAGCCAGCGCGCCGGATTGGAAAAAGCCTCTGTCGCGTTCCGGGCCCCATTCCGGGTAATACGCCCATGCGCGCCGGGCCCGATTCCGACGTAGTCACCATATCTCCAATAAATCAGGTTATGACGGGATTCGGCACCAATTTTCGCATGATTAGAAACCTCATAAGTCCCCAAACCCTTCGCATCACATAACTCTTGCGTCAGTTGATACATGTCCGCGGCAAGATCATCCTTCGGCAATCCTTTCAGGCCACCTTTGGAAAAACGATCTCCAAAGGCAGTGTTCGGTTCGATTGTCAGTTGATATAGTGAGAAATGATCGACGGCCATTTGCAGTGCCTCGGTCAATTCGTTTCGCCATTGCTCAAGCGTTTGATCTTGCCGGGCATAGATCATGTCGAAACTGACGCGACCAAAGTTTTCCCTCGCAATATCAAAGGCTTGCCGGGCTTCTGCGACGCTGTGAATCCGGCCAAGACGCCGAAGGTCATCATCATTCAGCGCTTGGATACCCATAGAGACCCTTGAAACACCGCCCTGCGCGTATTCACGAAAGCGACTGGCTTCGACCGATCCGGGGTTGGCTTCGAGCGTAACCTCAAGATCATTCGCGACTGGCCAGTGCTGCTTTACGCGATCCAAGATCGCGGCCACGGTGCCGGGATCCATCAAACTGGGCGTTCCGCCGCCAAAGAAAACAGAATTCAGTACGCGATCAGGCACTAACTCGGCGTAACGATCCAATTCCGAGAGATAAGCCGCTTTCCAAGCGGCCTGATCAATCTGACGCGACACATGGGAATTGAAATCGCAATACGGGCATTTGGCCTCACAAAACGGCCAGTGGATATAGAGGGCGAAGCCCCCGTTCTGCCAATCTTCAGCCAAAACAGCCCTTCACAAGTTTCGAAAAGGCATCTGCACGGTGGCTGATGTTGTTCTTTTCCCAGCGATCAATTTCTCCGAAGGTTTGATCGTAGCCGTCAGGTTGAAAAATCGGGTCGTACCCATGCCCTTCATGTCCGCGCATCGGCCAGACGATCTGCCCTTCTACCGTGCCTGGGAAAACCTCGTCATGTCCGTCAGGCCACGCCAGTACCAAGGTACAGCAAAATCGAGCTGTCCATGGTTTGGCTTCGCCGCTTTCCAAAAGCCGGTCATGTGCCTTGCCCATGGCCATTATGAAATCACGCCCGTTCTCGGTTTCGGCCCAATTTGCCGTGAAAACACCCGGCGCGCCGTCCAAGGCGTCTATCTCGATACCTGAGTCATCCGACAAGGCCGGCAGACCGGTCGCCTTGGCCGCCGCGTGAGCCTTGATCCGTGCATTCCCGACAAAGGTGGTTTCGGTCTCTTCAGGCTCATCCAGGCCCTTCTCGGCGGCACCAACAACGTGTACGCCGAAAGGCTCCAGCAAATTGGCGATCTCTTCCAGTTTTCCGGCGTTATGCGTCGCCACCAAAAGCGTGTCGCCGTCGAACTTACGCATCGACAGCCACCTTTTGTGCCGTGACCAACTCCGAAACACCCTTTTCGGCCAAATCCAAAAGATGGTTCATCTGGTCCCGGCTATAGGTCGCGCCTTCAGCACTCATCTGAACTTCGATCAACTGTTTTGATCCGGTCATGATGAAATTCCCGTCGACGCCTGCCTCGCTATCTTCCGGGTAGTCCAAATCCAAAACCGGTTGCCCCGCATAAATCCCGCAGCTCACCGCCGCCACCGGATCAATCATCGGATCGCTCACCACGTCGCCGAGTTTCATCAGCTTCTTGACCGCAAGGCGAAGCGCAACCCAACCCCCGGTGATCGAGGCACAGCGCGTCCCGCCGTCGGCCTGTATCACGTCGCAATCGACGGTGATTTGTCGCTCCCCAAGGGCGACCCGATCAACGCCAGCCCGCAACGACCTGCCAATAAGCCGCTGAATTTCAACCGTGCGGCCACCTTGTTTCCCAGCCGTTGCCTCGCGGCGCATGCGGCTGGTCGTGGAGCGCGGCAGCATTCCGTACTCTGCCGTGACCCATCCAAGGCCCGATCCCTTGATGAAGGGCGGCACCCGATCTTCGATGGTGGCGGTGCATAGAACATGGGTATCGCCCATTTTGATCATGCACGAGCCTTCGGCATGCTTTGTAACGCCAGTTTCGATTGAAACAGCGCGCATTTCACTTAAATCTCTACTCGACGGACGCATGGTTTCTCCCTCAATACGTTTGGCTTGGGGATACATGTGCCGCCCGTCGGATAGCAACCCCGATTGACCTTTTCCACTTAGCGTCTTTAATGACCGACCAGACGGGATATATGGGTCTTATGAGTGACGCAGGCAAAATTCTGGAACAGATGAACGACCGCTCGCGCGAAGTCTTTCGCCGCGTCGTCGAATCTTACCTTGCATCCGACGATCCTGTCGGCTCCCGCACGCTCACCCTCGACATGAGCGAAAAAGTATCTGCGGCAACCGTCCGTAACGTGATG
>Ga0102929_1001046_pt1 | contig 16524 bp, 17 predicted proteins | sample SalPonR1_B_D2_MG_FD_78510 | JGI IMG/M metagenome (GOLD analysis project Ga0102929, IMG submission 78510) | Salt pond soil microbial communities from South San Francisco under conditions of wetland restoration - Salt Pond MetaG R1_B_D2_MG | ecosystem: Environmental > Aquatic > Marine > Intertidal... | reverse complement strand
TCAGGAAGCCTTCCTCCAGCGCTCCGCGGTGTTCCAGAGCATCACGGAACGCGCCTACCTGGAAGCCCGCGACGGCCCCATAAACCTGTAGGAGGGCCTTCAGGCCCGATTCCTTGTCGGGCCTGAAGGCCCTCCTACAGGTTTCGTTAGCCGTAGATGCGGTCGGGGAGCCAGGTGACCAGTTCCGGCCACAGGGCCAGCACCCCGAGGGTGGCGAGCTGAATGATCACGAACGGGATAACGCCCCGGTAGATCTGGCCGGTGCGCACGGTCTCCGGTGCCACGCCACGCAGATAAAACAGCGCGAAGCCGAACGGCGGCGTGAGGAACGAGGTCTGCAGGTTGATCGCGATCATCACGCCGAGCCACACCGGGTCCAGTCCCATGGCCAGCAGCACCGGCCCCACGATGGGCACCACCACGAAGGTGATCTCGATGAAGTCCAGCACGAAGCCCAGCAGGAACATCACCAGCATCACCACGACGACGGCGCCGAAAACGCCGCCGGGCAGGCCACTGAGGATCTCCGCCACCGCATCGTCGCCGCCGTAGCCGCGGAACACCACCGAGAACACCGAGGCACCGATCAGGATCAGGAACACCATGCTGCTGACTCGCACGGTCCCTTCCATTATCTCCCGCAGCCGGGGCAGGTCCAGCTGGCGGCGGCCGAGTGCGAGCAGCATGGCGCCCATGGCGCCTACCGCCGCCGCTTCGGTGGGCGTGGCGATGCCCGCCAGGATGGAGCCGAGCACCGCCAGGATCAGCCCGAGCGGCGGCAGCAGCGCCCGGAATATGCGGGCTCCCAGGTGTTCGCCGTCGCCGGTCACGTCGTCCGGCGCCGGCATCGACTCCGGCCGCAGGAACGCGGTGGCCGCCACGTAGGCGACGTACAGCGCCACGAGCAGCAGCCCGGGCACGAGCGCGCCGGCGAACAGGTCGCCCACCGATACGGTCTCCGGTGAGAAGATGCCCTGTTCCAGCTGCGCTTCCTGATAGGCGGACGACAGCACGTCGCCCAGCAGCACCAGGATGATGGACGGCGGGATGATCTGGCCGAGCGTGCCCGAGGCGCAGATCGTGCCGCAGGCCACCGACGGCGAGTAGCCCCGCTTCAGCATGGTCGGGAGGGAGAGCAGTCCCATGGTCACCACCGTCGCTCCCACGATGCCCGTGCTGGCTGCCAGCAGCATGCCGACGAGGGTGACCGAGATGCCGAGCCCGCCGCGAACCCGTCCGAACAGCGCGGAAAGGGTATCCAGCAGTTCCTCGGCAATGCGCGCGCGCTCGAGCGTGATACCCATGAATACGAACAGCGGCACCGCCACCAGGGTCTCGTTGCCCATGATGCCGTACAACCGGTTCGGGATGCTGGCCAGGAAGGCCGCGTCGAACACGCCGGCCGCGATGCCGATGCCGGCGAAGACGAGGGCGGTGCCGCCCAGGGTGAACGCCACCGGAAACCCGGCCAGCAGCACCAGGATCACGGCGAGGAAGAGCAGCGCAGACATCCACTCCATCGCTCAGCCCCTGATGTCTTCGCTGTCGCCGTCCACGGCCGCCACCCCGTAGCCGCGGTACAGAGTCAGCGCGGAACGCAGCAGCAGGGCCAGCGCCTGCAGCGCCACCGCTGCCGGCATTATCAGCAGACAGCTCTTCAGCAGCGGCGTCCAGGGATACGGCAGCCCGCCTGCCTCGCGGGATGACTCGCGGATGCGCCAGGAGGTCTCGACGTAGTCCCACGACTGCCACAGGAAGAACACCATGAGCGGCAACAGGAGCAGCAGCACGCCGGCGATGTCCACCACCGCCTTGCCCCGCTCGGACAGGCCCCGGTAGAAGACGTCCACCCGCACGTGCTGGTCCTGCTCCAGCGTGTAGGCGGCACCCAGCATGAACACCGCCGCGTGCATCCAGGTGATGCTCTCCTGCAGCCAGATGAAGCCGGCGTCGAAGACGTAGCGCAGCACCACGACGAGGAACGTCACCAGCACCATCACCAGCGTGAGCCAGGAAACCGCGCGGCCGGTCGCCGTGCTCACCCGGTCGAGCGCGCGGCCAAGGCTCGCCAGCGACGCAGCCGTCGCCGCCCGGTCACTCATCCGCGCCGCCCGCCTTCTCGATGCGGCGCAGGAAGACCTGCATCTCCTTCGCCGCCTGCTTGTCGCCCCGCTCCTCGGCCACGGCGATGCCGCGCCGGTAGGCGGCCGCCGCAGCCCCGGCGTCGCCGGTGTCGGTTAGCGCGCGGCCCAGCAGTTTCCAGGCCGCGGAATAGCCGGGGTCGAGTTCCACCGCCCGCTGGAGGTGGGGCACGGCTTCCGCCGGTTCGGCGGCGGCCAGCCATTCGTTGCCCAGCGAATAACGCAGCAGGGCGTCCTCCCGCCCGCTTTCGAGCAGCTCCTGCAATGCCTGCCGCCGATCGCCCGCCATCAGCGCCTCCAGAATATCGGCGTCACCAGCACGAGCAGGGTGAAGATCTCGAGTCGCCCCATCACCATCGCGAGGATCGCCACCCACTTGCCGAGGGTGGGAACCGTCATGAAGCCGCTGGCCACGTCGCCCAGGCCGGGACCCAGATTGTTCAGCACCGCCGCCACCGCCGAGAAGGCGGTCACCTGGTCCAGGCCCGTGGAGAGCATCATCATCATCATGACCGCGAAAACCACCACGTACACCGAGAAGAAGCCCCACACCGCCTCGATCACCCGGGCCTGCACCGCTCTCGGCCCCAGTTTCACCGGGATTTCCGCGCTGGGATGCACCAGCCGCGCGATCTCGCGCACCCCCTGCTTGTAGATCAGCAGCCAGCGGATCACCTTCATGCCGCCGGCCGTGGAGCCTGCGCAGCCGCCGATGAAGCTCGCGAAAATGAGCAGCACCGGCAGGGCGCCGGGCCAGGCCGAATAGTTGGCGGTGGTGAAGCCGGTGGTGGTCGCGATGGACACCGCCTGGAACAGCCCGTGCTCCATGGCCTGCAGCGGGTTCTCGTAGGTGCCCCGCAGCGCAAGCACCACGACAATAGTCGCCACCAGCATCATCAGGATGAACGAGTAGGCCCGGAACTCCGGATCCTTGAAATAGTGCGCGATGCTGCTGTAGCGCCAGGCGAAGAAATGCAGCGAGAAGTTGATGCCGGCCAGGAACATGAACACGACCGCGATGAGGTTGATCGTGGTCGACTGGAAATGGCCGATGCTGAGATCGTGGGTCGAGAAGCCGCCGATCGCCACGGTGCTGAAGCTGTGGCACAGCGCATCGAACACGCTCATGCCCGCGGCCCAGTAGGACGCGGCGCAGATGATGGTGAAGCCGAGGTACAGATACCACAGCGCCTTCGCCGTCTCGGTGATGCGCGGCGTGAGCTTGGTGTCCTTGATCGGACCCGGCGTCTCCGCCCGGTAGAGCTGCATGCCGCCGACGCCGAGCATGGGCAGGATGGCCACCGCCAGCACGATGATGCCCATGCCCCCCAGCCACTGCAGCTGCTGGCGGTACCACAGGATGGAGCGGGGCAGGGCGTCGAGGCCCGTCAGCACCGTGGCACCGGTGGTCGTCAGGCCGGACATGGACTCGAAGACCGCGTCGGTGAACGACATCGTGGGCACGTCGGAGAAATACAGCGGCGCGGCGCCGAAGGTGCCCAGCACCAGCCAGAAAGACGCCACCACCAGGAAGCCGTCCCGCAGCCTCAGGTCGGCCCGGGCGTCCCGCACCGGCAGCCAGAGGAAGAAGCCCGCCGCGAGGTTGAGCAGGAAGCCCTCGACGAACGCCAGCCAGCCGCCATCGCCGTAGATCAGCGAGACGACGACGGGCGGCAGCATCGTCACGCTGAACATCATCAGCAGCAGGCCGAGGATGCGCTGGACGACGACCCGGTTCATCGCTCCGCCGATCCCCGCCGCTGTCTGTGACTCGCAGTAACGGTCATACCGGTCAGACGAAAGACACGCCTACCTGGAACAGTTCCTCCACGTCCTCGATGCGGCGCCGGTCCGTCATGAATAGGATCACGTGGTCGTCGGCCTGCACTTCCGTGTCGTGATGGGCGAATATCACCTGGTCGTCGCGCACCAGCGCGGCGATGGTCGTGCCCCGCGGTATCGGGATGTCCTCGATCCGCCGACCCACCACCTTCGAGTTCTCCGGCGAGCCGTGGGCCACGGCCTCGATGGCCTCGGCGGCGCCCCGGCGCATGGAATGCACCTTCACCACGTCGCCGCGGCGCACGTGTGCGAGCAGCGAGCCGATGGTCACCTGCTGGGGCGAGATGGCGATGTCGATGGTGCCCGCCTCGACCAGCTCGGCATAGGAGGGCCGGTTGATGAGCGCCATCACCTTGTGGGCGCCCAGCCGCTTCGCCAGCATCGCGGACAGGATATTCGCCTCCTCGGCGTTGGTCAGCGCGCAGAAGACGTCGGTGGAGTCGATGTTCTCCTCGAGCAGCAGTTCCTCGTCGGCGGCGTCGCCCACCAGCACGATGGCCTTGGCCAGCTGCTCGGAGATGCGCCGCGCCCGCTCCGGGTTGCGCTCGATGATCTTCACCTGGTTGGTCTGTTCCAGCGCCATGGCGAGGCGGAAGCCGATGTTGCCGCCGCCGGCGATGACCACCCGGCGGATGGGATCGTCCAGCTTGCGCATCTCGCTCATGAACACGCGGATGTCCTTGCGCGCCGCCAGGAAGAAGACTTCGTCGCCTTCGCGGATCACCGTGTCGCCGTCCGGCATGACGCTCTGGCCGTCCCGGTAGATGGCCGCGATACGGGCTTCGGTGTTCGGGATATGCTCCTTCATGTTCTTCAGCTGCTGGCCCACCAGCAGGCCGTCCCGGTCGGCCCTGGCGCCCACCAGGCGCACCCGGCCGTCAGCGAACTCCAGCACCTGCAGCGCGCCCGGATAGAGGATGAGCTGCTCCACGTATTCGCAGACGAGCTGCTCCGGGCTGATCAGCACGTCCACCGGCAGCGACTCCTGGCTGAACAGCTTCTTCGCGTTCATGTATTCCGCCGCGCGGATACGGGCGATCTTGGTCGGCGTGTGATACAGGGTGTAGGCGATCTGACAGGCGATCATGTTGGTCTCGTCGCTGTCGGTGAGCGCGATGAGGATGTCGGCGTCGCTCGCGCCGGCCCGGGTGAGCACGTCCGGATAGGCCGCATGGCCCACGACGGTGCGGATATCGAGGCGGTCCTGCAGCTCGCGCAGCACTTCCGGGCTGCGGTCCACGACCGTGACCTCGTTGGCCTCCTCCCGGGAGAGGTGATAGGCGGCCGAGGATCCGACCTGCCCTGCGCCGAGTATGAGTATCTTCATGTTCTTGCCGGCTGTCGGCCCCCCGGAACCGAGCCCAGTCTACATCAGTTCCAGGTTGGCATAGGTGAGCACCAGCCACTTGGTGCCGGCGCTCTCGAAGTTCACCTGCACCCGGGCGTGGGCGCCCTGGCCCTCGCAGTTCAACACCACGCCTTCGCCGAACTTGCCGTGGCGCACCCGCTGGCCGAGGCGGATGCCGTTCTCGCCGCCGGCAGGCTCGCGTCCGGTCCGGGACGGGCGCCTGGCGGGGGATATCACAGGCCGGCTGATCTGGGCCCGTGGCCGGATCTCCTCCACCAGCTCCGTCGGAATCTCGGCGATGAAGCGGGACGGCAGCGAAAAGCTGTCCGTGCCGTGCAGGCGGCGCTGTTCGGCGTGGGTGATGTAGAGCTGGCGCATCGCCCGGGTGGTGCCCACGTAGCACAGCCGGCGCTCCTCCTCGAGGCCGCCCGGGTCGTTGATTGAGCGCTGGTGGGGGAACAGCCCGTCCTCCATGCCGCAGAGGAACACCAGCGGGAATTCCAGGCCCTTGGCCGAGTGCAGGGTCATCAGCTGGACACAGTCCTCCCAGGCGTCCGCCTGGCCCTCGCCGGCTTCCAGCGCCGCGTGGGCCAGGAAGGCGTCCAGCGGCGGCATGTCGGTGTCGCTCTGCTCCGGGTCGAAGCCCCGCGCGGCGCTCACCAGTTCCTCCAGGTTCTCCACCCGGGTGATCGCCCGCTCGCTCTTCTCCTTGCGAAAGTGCTCCACCAGGCCGCTGGCGCCGATGACGTGATCCACCTGCTCGTGCAGATCCAGGCCCTTCGTGTCCCGGTCCAGCACCTCGACGAGATTCAGGAAGGCCCGGATGGCGTTGGCGGCACGCGCGTTCACGCCGTCGTCGCTGGCGAGCGCGCCTGCCGCGCGCCACAGCGAACAGGCGTTGGCGCGGGCGTAGGAGCGCATGGCCTCCACGCTGCGCGCGCCGATGCCCCGGGTGGGCGTATTCACCACGCGCTCGAAGGAGGCGTCGTCGTCCCGGTTGGCGATCAGGCGCAGGTAGGCGAGCGCGTCCTTGATCTCCGCCCGCTCGAAGAAGCGCAGGCCGCCGTACACCCGGTAGGGGATGCGCGCGTTGACGAGGCCTTCCTCCAGCACCCGGGACTGGGCGTTGGAGCGGTACAGGATGGCGGCGTCGGCCCGGGCGTTGCCCTGGGCCACCCAGTCGCGGATGCGGTTCACGACGAAGTCGCTCTCGTCCCGCTCGTTGAAGGCGGAATAGATGCGGATGGGTTCGCCCTCGGCCCCTTCGGTCCAGAGGTTCTTGCCCATGCGCCCGTCGTTGTTGGCGATGATCGCGTTGGCGGCCTCCAGGATGGTGCCGGTCGAGCGGTAGTTCTGCTCCAGCTTCACCACCTTGGCGCCGGGGAAGTCCTTCTGGAAGCGCTGGATGTGTTCCACCCGCGCGCCGCGCCAGCGGTAGATGGACTGGTCGTCGTCGCCCACCACGAAGGGGATGCCGCTGCTGCCGGCCAGCATCCTCAGCCAGGCGTACTGGATGGCGTTGGTGTCCTGGAACTCGTCAACCAGCAGATGGCGGAAGCGGCGCTGATAGTGAGCCAGCAGCTCCGGGTCGTTGCGCCAGAGCTCGTGCGCCCGCAACAGCAGCTCGGCGAAGTCCACCAGGCCGGCGCGGTCGCACTGCGCCTGATAGGCCCGGTAGAGCTCGATCATCCGGCGCCGGTTCGGGTCGCCGCCGTCGTCCAGGTGGTCCGGCCGCAGGCCCTCGTCCTTCTGGTTGTTGATGAACCACTGGACCTCCTTCGGCACCCAGCGGGACTCATCCAGCTCCATGCCGCGCAGCATGCGCTTTATCAGCCGCTGCTGGTCGTCGGAGTCGATGATCTGGAAGGACTGGGGCAGGCCGGCCTCGCGCCAGTGGCGGCGCAGCAGCCGGTGAGCGAGTCCGTGGAACGTACCGATCCACAGATGCTGCGCCGGCATGTCCAGCAGGCTCTCGATGCGGTTGCGCATCTCGTTGGCCGCCTTGTTGGTGAAGGTCACGGCGAGCAGGCTCTGGGGCGCGACGCCGCCCACACGGATCAGCCAGGCGGCGCGGTGCACCAGCACCCGGGTCTTGCCGCTGCCGGCGCCGGCGATCACCAGCACGGGTTCGTCGGCTGCGGTAACCGCTTCCCGCTGAGCGTCGTTCAACGGATCGATGATGGGCGTGACGTCCATGGACTCGCGTGGGTCGTGATGAGCTCGATGTACGAACGGCGGCGCGGCGGCAGCGGATGCCGGGAGCGGGCGCCGGGGGTGGGAGTATACCGGATGAGCCACCCGCGCTGGGGATGGCGGCGGGCGCCGGCAGTGGCCGGAGTCGGGTTAGACTTGGGCGCGCCGGTGGCGCGGGTCCCGCAGGGCGGGGCGGGGAGGAGACCGGCTGGAACAAGAAAGGGGACGCCATGGCCGTGCGCTGGCGGATCGCCATCATGCTGGCGGTCATCACGACCATAAACTACGTCGACCGGCTCAGTTTCGGCATGGTCATGCCGGTGGTCAGGGACGAGTTCGGCATCAGCGACCAGCACTACGGCTGGCTGACCTCGGCCTTCCTCGGCGCCTATGCGCTGGGCCAGCTGCTGACCGGCCCGGTCATCGACCGGCTGGGCACCCGCTTGTCCTTCACGCTGGCGGCCGCCCTTTGGAGCCTCTCCACGATGCTGCACGCCCTCGGGCGCGGGGTGGCGAGCTTCCTGGTGCTGCGTATCTCCCTCGGCCTCACGGAGGCTGCGAATTTTCCGGCCGCGCTGAAGGCGGTGGCCCAGTGGTTCCCCGCCAGCGAGCGCTCCACGGCCGTGGGCATTTTCATGCTGGGCGCCGGCGCCGGCTCCATCATCACGCCGCCGCTGGCGGCCGGGCTGATCGAGAACTTCGGCTGGGAGTGGGCATTCCTGGTGCCCGGCGGCATCGGCCTGGTCTGGGCCTGGTTCTGGCATCGCTGGTTCCGCCTGCCGGAGGACCACCCTCGCATCAGCCCCGCCGAACGCGATTTCATCCTCGCCGAGCGGGCTCCCCAGCAGGCCGGCGAGGGCTGGGCGGAGCTGCTGAAGCACCGGGAGTTCTGGGGTCTGATGATCTCGCGCTTCGTCAGCGACGGGCCGTTCTATTTCTTCGTCTTCTGGCTGCCGCTGTATCTGGCGGACGAGCGCGGCTTCAACCTGCGCGAGATCGGACTGTTCGCCTGGATACCGTTCGTGGCGGCGGATCTCGGCGCGTGGTTCGGCGGCTGGCTGTCCAGCCGCATCATCAAGAACGGGCGCAGCATCGACTTCTCGCGCAAGTTCGTCATCTGGCTGGGGGCGCTCCTGATGCTGGGCGCCATGCCGGCCGCCACCGCCGGCTCACCCTACGTCGCCATCGCGCTGATATCGCTGGGCATGTTCTCCATCCAGGTGAAGAGCTCGGTGTTCTTCACCCTGCCTTCGGACCTGTTCTCCGCCGGCCGCGTGGCGTCGGTATGGGGTGCGTACGGGGCCATCGGCAGCCTGGGCGCGGCGCTATTCGCGCCCATGGCGGGCTGGCTCATCCAGAACTACTCCTACCGGCCGCTGTTCGTGGCGGTTTCCCTGCTGCCGATACTCTCGGCCGCGCTGCTGATGATCTTCGTGCCGCGGATCCGCCAGCTCTCGGCCGCCTGAGCCGGCCTCAGTCCGGTGCCTCGTCGTCGTTGCCGTTCTTGCGGCTGCCCTCCCCGTTCACGGCCTCGGTGAGCGCGGCCACCCGCCGCTCCAGCGCCTCGAGTTCGCGCTGCATGGCCGGCTTCTTCTCCTCGCCCGCTTCCTTGATGGCGGCCTCGAGCGCGGACTTCGCCGCCTGCTGCTCTTCCAGCTCCACCCGCAGGGATTCGCGCTCACCCGCTTCCTCGGCCTTGTCGAATATGCGGTCCTCGGGCTTCTCCTCCGCGGGCGCCGGTTTCCCCGGCGTCGAAGCCCCATCCGCCTCCGGCGGCATGACCGGCACGCCGTCGCCGATGCGCCGCTGGTTCATGAACGCGGGCGAGACGATCTCGATACCGGCGCCGTGCAGCGTGTCCAGGATCGCGCGCCGGAGGTTGGAACGTGCCGTCAGCAGGTGTTTCACCTCCGCCAGGAAGCCCGACACCCGGTAGGTGACGGAGAAGTCACCCAGCTCGCGCACATGCACGAACGGCTCCTCCAGTCCCGATTCGGAGGCCGCCTCCTTCAGCAGCGTCTCTATGCGGCCGTGGGCGACGTCGTAACCGAGGGACAGCGAGGCCGAGATCATGGTGCCGGAGTAGTGCACGACGGTGACCGGATTCGTCACCAGGTAGAGGTTGGGGATGGTCGTGAGGTCGCGTTCCTCGGTCTGGATCTCGGTGTGGAACAGGCCCCGCTCGGTCACGCGGCCGAACTCCTCGCCGACGCTCACGAAGTCGCCGGGGCGGAAGCTCTTCACCATGCGCAGCATGAGGCCCGCCATGGCGTTGGACACGAAGGTGGTGGAAGACAGGGCGATGACGCCGGTGAGCACGATGCCGATCAGGCTCAGCACCTGGCCGCGGGTGCTGTCCGACATGGGCAGCAGCAGTACGACGAGCAGCAGCCCCGCCGCCGTCAGCAGCAGCATGATCAGTTGCCGGGGCAGGCGGGCCTCCGTGCCGAGGGGCTTGCGGGACAACAGCAGCCACTGGCCCAGCGCGAGCACCAGCGCCACGAATGCGATGGCCGCCAGCGCGGGGACGTAGTCGCCGAATGCCCCGATCAGGTCGCTCACGCCGCCGGACGCCGCGCCGCGACCGCCGCCGGCGGACCGGTGATCAACGCCGTCATCCCGGCCGCGGTCATGGCCACCGTACTAGATGCCCAGCTTCGCCAGCGTGTCCGCAATCTCCCGCAGCACGCGGTAGGTGCGCGGGTGTTCGGCCTGGAAATTGGTCGCCGACTCGCGCACCTGGTCGCTGAGCGCGTCGCCGCCTTCCGGCTCGGTTGTGGCCTCGCCGCCCTGATCGAGCAGCCGGTGGATGTCCTCGTCCACCTGGGTCAGCAGCCTGCGCATGTCCTCGTCCAGCTGACCGGAGCCCTCGAGCTCCCGGTGCAGCGTGCGGAGGTGATCCTTCAATCGGTCCTTTTCGGTCACTGGCCTGTCCGTCTGTCCGTGGGCTGTCCCGATTATGCCACGGCGGCGCGCCCTGCCCCGGCGGCGTCACTCATCCGAGCAGCTTCGGCGTCGCGAAGGGCATGATCAGGTTCAGCACGGCGTGGGCAATGACGCAGGCCTCGAAGCCCGTGCGGCGGAACAGCCACCCCAGCAGCAGTCCGGCCGGGAAGATCTGCGCGAACTTTACCCACTCCGGATCCACCCGGCCGATGTGCCCCACGGACCAGAGCGCGGACGAGAGGAAGATAGCGGCCCAGTAGCCGGCTGCGCCGCGGCCGAACAGCGCCGCGAAATAGTTCTGGATGCCCAGACGGAAGGTCAGCTCCTCGCCCAGGGACGTCACCACCAGGGCGGTCAGGAACCAGCCGAGGGCGGCACCTTCCGGCATCTGCCAGGGAGCGACCTCGCCGCCGCCGGCCGGCCCTGGTGCCGTGACGAGGAACAGGGCCGCGCTCCAGGCCGCGATGGCGAGCCCGCAGGCGATCCCCGCAGCCACGACGACCGGGGCGCTGCGCCTGTCGCCGTCGGTCCGCGGACGCACCAGCGGCAGCGGCTTCAGCCCCAGCCTCTCGGCAGCGGCCAGTCCCACCACGGTCTCGGTCGCGGCGCGGACGATGAGTATGGCGGTGGCGGTCAGGTAGAACCACAGCGGCACCACCTGGCGCAGCTCGGATTCGATCAGGTAGACCGCCAGGTCCGCCGCCAACAGCAGCGTGGCCGCCGCGAGACCGTAGCGCAACCAGGGAGGTGCGAAGAGGCGGCGTTGCACCGCCTCCACGAACATCGCGATCAGGATCGCGATCAGTGTGACGTTCGCGGCGACGGCCAGTGCATCCATGTACCGGCGGTCCCTGCGTCCGGATCAGTAGTGGGGCGGCGGCTCGTCTCCCCGGGGTTCGTCCATGGGGCCCGAGTCCAGCTCGCCGATACGCTCGAGGGCCAGCGCCAGGCGGGACTCCAGACTCTCGATCATGCGCAGCTGGGTCGCAACCTCGCCGCTGAGAGTCTCGTTGGAGTCCTCCAGATAGGCAAGCTTGGCCTCAATGTTCTCGATCCGGTCTTCCGACATCAGTGCACGTGGCCGTGTTCCACTTCTTCCTCGGTGGCCTCGCGGACTTCCTGCACCTTGACGTCGAAATGCAGCACCTGGCCGGCCAGGGGATGGTTGGCATCGATGGACACGCCGTCGTCATGGACTTCCCGGACGGTGATGATCTGGGTCTGCCCGTTCGGCCCCTCGGCCTGGAACTGCATGCCGGGCTTGACCTCTTCGACGCCCTGGAAGGCGCTCATCGGGGCCTTCTGGATCAGGTCCGGGTTCACCGGGCCGTAGGCCTCTTCCGGCTGCACGGTCACCTGCACCTCGTCGCCCTCGGCCTTGCCGGCCAGCGCCTTCTCCAGTCCGGGGATGATGTTCTGCGCACCGTGCAGGTATTTCAGCGGCTCGCGGCCCGCGGAGCTGTCGAGCTCGTTCTTTTCGTCGTCGGTGAGGGTGTAGTCGATGGCGACGACGCGGTTTTCAGCAATCTTCACAGGGTTCTCCATGCTGCTCATCAGCGGGGCGGTCGCGGCCACACCGCTTCGTGGATTGTCACGCCCGCAGGCGCCGGCGCGATGCCGGTCCCCGGGCCACTGCCCGTAGGGTAACGTTTTCGGCGCCGTTATGCAGGCAGGCCGGGCCTTCCAGTCAGGCCAGCGCCCGGTACAGCAGGTCCAGGCACAGCACCGTCCCGAAGAGGTAGGTGCCGAGGGCGCCGAGGAAGCGCAGCGGGTGTGGATGGCGCAGCGACGGCGCCAGCAGCATGCCCGCCACGATCATGTAGCGGCTGGCCGTGGCCCCGATCATGATCCACTGCAGCCAGACCGCGCTGGTGGCGGTGCCCGCCACCCATATCAGCAGCGCCAGCATGGGCGCGTACTCGATGGTGTTGCCGTGGGCGCGCACCAGCTTGTGCAGGATATCGGCGGGGTCGTCCGGGTAGCCGACTCCCGACTTCGCCCGCTGCCGCGCCAGCGACACTCCCAGTCCGAGCAGGAATACGAGCAGCCCCAGCAGGCCGATGCAGATCGCCATTACGGTCATCGTCGCACTCCCGCCGGCGGCTCAGCCGGCGTAGGAATAGGGGCCGCCGCGCTCCAGCGCCCGGCGGTAGGCCGGCCGCGCGTGCACGCGCTCGACGAAGGCGCGGATGCGGGGACAGGCGTCGCCGACGCCGCCCCGGGCCACCGCGGCCTCGAGGGGAAAGCTCATCTGCACGTCGGCGCCGCTGAGTTCCTCGCCGGCGAACCAGGGGCTGCGGCCCAGTTCTTCCTCGATGAAGCCCAGGTTCTGCTTCATGCGGGGCTCGATGAACGACTTCCTGACACCGGCGCCGATCAGGCCGCCGACGGGACGCAGCAGCAGCGGCATGGGCGGCTGCGACAGACGCCCGAAAACCAGGCCCATCACGAACAGCGGCATCAGTGTGCCTTCGGCATAGTGCAGCCAGTAGGTATAGCGCAGGCGCTCGTCCGAGTCCGCCGGCGGGATCAGCCGGCCACCGCCGTGGCGCCCTATCAGGTATTCGATGATGGCGCCGGACTCTGCCACGACGCGGCCGTCTTCCTCGATCACCGGCGAATTGCCCAGCGGGTGCACCTCCCGCAGGGACTCGGGGGCGAGCATGGTCTTCGGGTCGCGCTCGTAGCGGCGGATCTCGTAGTCGGCGCCCAGTTCCTCGAGCAGCCACAGCAAGCGCTGGGAGCGCGAGTCTTCCAGATGATGGATGGTGATCATGTTCTCTCCTCGTTGCGGCACGCTGGCGACGGCACGGCAGCGCGCCGGCGCACAGGGTACCGCAACGGGAGACGTCAGTGCGCTCTCACCCGCTCCCGGAACTCACGGGTGGTGTTCACGTGCGGGAATGGCATGTCCGGCACCGCCACGCCGAGCGCCTGGCACAGCGGTTCCCAGCCGGCGCCCGTGGGCCAGTCGATGAGGCGTTCGGGCGGTACCGCGGCCCGCACCGCAGCATTGTGCCGCTCGTAGGCTTCCAGGCAGGCGTTGTCGTCCTCGAGCAGGTCAGTGAAACGCTCGCGCATGATCGCGTGGATCATGTCTCCCCACGGCGTGTCCTCGTCCTCTTCCATCGCCTGGAAGATGGTTGCCCGGGCGCTGAGGAGCCAGTCCTCGGCGCGGCGATGGGAGAGGAGAACGAAGGCATCCGGGAACGCCTCGGCGAGTTCCGGCCAGAACGCCGCCGCCGGCCAGTCCTCCGTGCCGGCGTAGTCGCCGAGGAAACGCTGCCAGTCGGGCATGCGCCCTGCCGCGGCCGCCTTCCACACGGTCTCGTGCTCCCGGTGCGCGAGGACCTCGTCCATGTCGTAGCAGCGTCCGCCGAGCAGGTGCTCGAGCGCCCGTTTCAGCGAATGGGTGCCCGTCCTGCCGACCCCCGCGCCGATGACGCGGATTCCTGTTGCCGACTCGTTCACTGGTTCCTCCTTCCGATGCCGGTCGGCGCGGGCGGGGAACCCCGGGCCGGGTGCCGGCGCTCTGTGGTGGCTGCCTCGTTACCCGCCAGTTTCGCTCCGCGGTCGCGGCGTGTAACTATGGGATTTACGCAAGATGCCGGGAGGGCAGCGCCGATGGCCGCAAGCCTGGCCGCAGATGCCGTACTCTTGCTGCACGCGGCATTCATCGTGTTCGTCGTGTGCGGCGGCCTGCTGGCGCTGCGCTGGCCGCTGGCGGCGGCAGTGCACCTGCCCTGTGCCGTCTGGGGGGCTGCCATCGAATTCACCGGCGGCGTCTGCCCGCTGACGCCGCTGGAGCAGCGCCTGCGGGCGGCTGCGGGCGAGGCGGGCTACAGCGGCGGTTTCATCGAGCACTACCTCCTGCCGCTGATCTACCCCGCCGGACTGACGCCGACGGTGCAGCTGGTGCTCGGCAGCGGGGTGATCGTCGTCAACCTGGTCGTTTACGGCCTGGTACTGCGATGCCGGCGGGCGGGCCGACGCGGCTCCTAGAAGCTGCGCTTCCCCTCCACGCTGATCTGCACGGTATCGAGGGAGTCGTCGCCGTCGAGGGGGAAGGCGACGTCGATGTGGATCACCTTCTCGGTGCCGCCGCGCGTAGGGGCGAGGCGCAGGCCGAAACCCGCGTCCTTCAGCAGCCCGAGACTGGCGCCGCCCACCGGGTTGTCGCCCCAGGTGCGGCCGATATCGGCGAAGACGGCGCCGCCCACGCGGAAGAAGCGCCATGGGTACCAGTCGGTGAAGTAGCGCTGCTCGATGGTGAAGACCGCGCTCGCCTCGCCGGTCTGGTAACGGATCGGGTAGCCGCGCAGCCCCCTGTCGCCGCCCAGCTGCAGCGGGTTGTCCAGGTCCAGGTTTTCGCTCACCGCGCCGTGCAGGGTCATGAAGAACAGCCGCTTCTCCGACTGCTTGTGGTAATAACGCACGGAGCCCCGCACCAGGCCGTTCTCGATGTTGCCGGATTCGAGCCGGGCCGAGGCCCGGGCGTCCAGCAGCAGCATGCGGTCGGCGGGCGTGCCGTAGCCGCGGCTGGCGGCGCCGGAGACGATCCAGGCATCGCGGTCCGCGCCGAACGACTCGTCGCTCCAGCCGATACTCGCGGACAGCCGCGTGCCGAGGAAGAAGTCCTCGGTGCGGCCGATCTGGTCGTGGTTCGTGGTCTCCGTGTAACGGTCCTCGATGATCTCGACGCCGATATAGGGATAGACGAGCTTGCGGTCCTCCGGCACCGGCCCGGCCCGCACGGGATCGTCGGGCGGGCCGAACACGTTGTCGTCATAGACCACGCCCGCGCGCCAGCGGCGGGTCCAGCCGCCGCTGAGTCCCGCAGACCAGCCGTACCACGCGTGCAGCAGGTCCTCCTCGTGGCGGTAGTCGACCACCTCGTCGCCGAGTTCGTACAGCGATTCCTCCCGGTCGTCGGTGAAACCGGTGAAGCCGCCGGCCCAGCGCGTATCCAGGGCATAGAACGGCCGCCAGATGCTGAGGGCCTGGGTGGAGCCGTCCGTGTTGTCCGAATAACTGAGATCGAGGGAGATCCAGTTGCGCCCGAGCTGGCGGTCGGAATAAGTGATGCGGCGCGAGTCCCGGTCGACGTCGCTCTCGAACTCCAGCGCGATGGTCGCGCCACTGCCGAGGAAGTTCTGGTCCTCGACGCCCAGCAGCGTGCGGTTCTCGCCGCCGGAGCGCGACAGCGACAGCGAGGGCTCCAGCGTCCACACGTCGCGGGTACGCACCAGCACGTCCACTTCGCCGTCCTCGTAGGCCACCGGCACCACCAGCGCATCGAACAGGAAGCCGTTGCCGCGCAGGATCCGCTCGGATTCGGCGAGCAGGCGCGGGTCGTACGGATCGCCGCTAGAGAACAGCAGCTGGCTGGTGATGACCGAGGGCCGGGTCAGCGGGTGCAACCGGTTGGCCAGCCGGTACAGCGCCTTGTCCTCCTCCGCCTGGCTCGTGTCGAAGATCTGCTGGCGGTCCAGGCGGACCTCGCCGATCACCGCTCCCATGGCCACGAGTTCCTCGTCGCTCGGCAGGCTCTCGGGGCGTTGGTAGCTGAAGGCGGGCTCGGGCTCCGTGGGGTCGGCCGCGCCGGCCGGCGCGGCCGCCAGCAGCGCGAGCAGCACCGTGGCGGCCCATCTCCCCACGCTCAGCGGTTGCGGCCGTAGCTCTCGTGACTGGACACCCATTCGTCCGCGACGATGGCGCCGCCCAGCGAGAGCTCCCCGCAGAGCACCGTCGCGGCCACGATCTCCGCCAGTTTCAGCACCTTGCCCTTGCCGTAACATCCGAGTACCTCCAGGCACTCCCGCTGGGTCGGCAGTCCCGTGCCGCCGCCGTGGGTGGCGACGATCAGGGACGGCAGCGTGATGGAGAAATAATAATCCCCTTCCGGCGTCAGTTCCGCGTGGATGATGCCGGCACTCGATTCCGCGACGTTGGCCACATCCTGGCCGGTGGCGATGAACATGGCCGTGATGGCGTTCGCGGAATGGGCGCCGTTGTTGTTCGCCCCGGACAGCATGGCACCGAGATTCGCCACCT
>Ga0102929_1001042_pt1 | contig 16535 bp, 13 predicted proteins | sample SalPonR1_B_D2_MG_FD_78510 | JGI IMG/M metagenome (GOLD analysis project Ga0102929, IMG submission 78510) | Salt pond soil microbial communities from South San Francisco under conditions of wetland restoration - Salt Pond MetaG R1_B_D2_MG | ecosystem: Environmental > Aquatic > Marine > Intertidal... | reverse complement strand
GCTACCTGCGCGAGCGCGAGCTCGTCTCGGCGGCCTACCTCGAGAAGCGCCTGCCGGTGCGGCTTGTCGATGGCCGCGAGGTCGAGGCCGTGACCTACGTCATCGACCCCGACCACACGCAGTATTGCGGCGCGCTGGACCTCGAGGAGCAGGCCCGGATCATCGCCGCCGCCCATGGCGGGCGCGGACCCAACGCCGAATACCTGCACAATACGGTCGCACATCTCGGCGAACTCGGTATCGACGACCCCGATCTGGCGTGGCTGTCCCGCCGCGTGCGCGCTTTGGGCGGATAATTCCTTGGCTTGACAGGCTTCAACGCGTAGGGTTGCGCCAAGAAAATCAGTGTCGGGAGCGTCCATATGGACCAGCCGGGCCGCGAGGTCGAGCCGCAATTCACCCACCCCGTGCGCCAGATCATGCTGATGCTGATCGTTCTGGCACTGACCGGGTTTGGTGCCTTCGTGGCCCTGCCGCGGGTGCTGCCCGTGTTCGAGGCGAACCCGTACCTCAACGGGTTTATCTTTTTTGTTTTCGTCATCGGTGTGCTGGCCTGTTTCTGGCAGGTCTTCCAGTTGATCGGCTCGGTGCGCTGGATCGAGGGCTTCGTTGCCGATTATCCGGGTCACGAGATGACCAAGGCACCGCGGCTGCTGGCACCTCTGGCCACCTTGTTGCGGGCGCGCGGCAAGCGCATGCAGATCGCCTCGACCTCGGCGCGGTCGATCCTCGATTCCGTGGCGCAGCGCATCGACGAGGCGCGCGAGATCACGCGCTACATCGTCAACCTGCTCATCTTTCTGGGTCTGCTTGGCACGTTCTACGGGCTGGCGACCACCGTTCCGGCGGTTGTCGATACGATCCGCAGCCTTGCGCCGCAGGAAGGCGAGGGCGGTGTGGATGTCTTCAACCGTCTGATGACGGGACTGGAAACACAGCTTGGCGGCATGGGCGTGGCCTTTGCCTCGTCGCTTCTCGGGCTGGCGGGATCGCTGGTCGTCGGTCTTCTCGAATTATTCGCGGGACACGGACAGAACCGCTTTTATCGTGAGCTGGAAGAGTGGATGTCGACGATCACCCGGGTCGGCTTCTCTTCCGGCGATGGAGAGGGGGGGCTTGAACAGAACCTCGTGGGTAGCGTCATCGACCAGATGACCGAACAGATGGAATCGCTTCAGCAGATGATGACGCAATCTGATGTGAGCCGCGCCATGGTCGACGAGAAGCTGGGAGTGCTGGCGGACTCGGTCGAACGTCTGACTCACAGGATGAGCGAGTCGAACCCCCTCAACGCGACACTCCTGCGGGTCGCCGAAGGTCAGGAGCAATTGATCGAACGCATGGATGCCCGTGCATCCGAGGGTGGCGAGGGTCTTGATGCCGAAAGCCGGATGCGCCTGCGCTCGATCGACGTGCAGATGCTGCGTATTCTCGAGGAGATCAGCGCCGGCCGGCAGGAAACAATGACGGAACTGCGCACGGATCTGGCGGCGCTGTCGCGGGCGCTGTCGCAGCCACGCGGGCCTTCGCGGGGTCGGGGCAAGACGCAGCCCGTCGTCTCCCCGAAGGATCCTGGAGGTGAGTGATGGCTCTCTCCCGGCGCACCGGCCAGAGGTTTCAATCGTCGATCTGGCCCGGCTTCGTGGATGCGATGACTGGACTCCTGCTGGTCCTCATGTTTGTCCTGTCCATTTTCATGATCGTGCAGTTCGTCCTGCGCGAGACGATCACCGGACAGGAAACCCGGCTGGATGAACTCTCTGCCGAGGTGGCGGCGCTGTCGCAGGCCCTGGGGCTGGAGCAGGACCGCAACGAAGACCTCCAGCAGCGCGTCGGGGAATTGACGGCAACGCTTGGCGATGCTCGTGAGCGGGAGCAACGGCAGACTGCGCTGATCGCGTCTCTTCGGGCCGAAAGGGCCGCGCAGGAAACCGCGCTGGAGGATGCGCAATCCCGTATCGCCAGTTTCGAGGAACAGGTTGCCAGCCTTCTGGCCGAGCGTGATGAAGCGATCGGCCGTATCGCGACGCTGGAAGACGAAAAGACCGACCTTCAGGACGAAAAGCAGGATCTTCTTTCCCGGCAGGAGGCGGCCCAGCTTGCCCTTGCGGAATTGCGTGACGAGATCGACGCCCGCAGCGAGGCAGCGAGGCTTGCGGCCGCTCAGCGCGAGGCGCTGGAGGCAATGATTGCCGATCTGCGCCGCCAGAACGCTCAAGGAGAGGAAGCGCAGGCGGCACTCGGGGACCGGATTTCCGATCTTCAGGATCAACTGAGCGAAGAGGAGAAGGCGCGCCTTGCCGAAGCCGCCGCCGCGCAGGCCCTTCAGGAAAAGCTGAAGAATGCCGAGGCCGAACTGACGGCGATGACATTGGCGCTCGAGGAAGAGCGGCGCAAGGCCGAAGAGACCCTGACCATGCTGGCCGCCGCCGAGGCCGCGACAGAGGATCTGGACCTGCAATTGGCACAGGCTCTTGTCGCGCGTGATGAAATGCAGTCCGTGCTGCAGGATCGCGACGCGCGGATTGATGTGCAGGCCGCGGAAATTGCGCAATTGCAGGCGGCTCTGACCGAAGCGGGTGCTCAACTCACCACTGCCGAGGCGGATATGCGCGCCGCCACCACGCGCCTTGAATCGCTGGAGGCCGAGCTTGCGCGCGCCCTGGCTGCCGCGTCCGGGGAGCGCGAGGCCGCGGAAGGGCTTCGCCTGCGCCTGAGCGACACCGAGGCGAAGCTGAAGGAACTGCGCGCAACCAGTGCCGAAACCGAGGCCGAGATGGCGGCGCAGGTGGCCGGGCTTGAAGAGCGTCTTGCACGTGCTCTGGCCGATGCCGAGGAAAAGGCCGCGGCCCTGGACGCCCTGCGCGCGCGTCTTGCCGATACGGAAACGGCCCTCGCGGATGCCTTGGCAGCGCAGGAGCAGACCCGCGAGACCCTTGACTCCGAAACCCGGTCTCTGGAGCAGCAGTTGTCACAAGCGGTGGCCGAAGCCCGGCAAGCCGGCGCCGAGGTGGAGGACCTTCGTACCCGCCTGAGCAAGCGGGAGGCGGAGCTGGCCGAATTCCGGCTGAGCACCAAGGAGATGCAGGCCGAATTCGAATCGCGTCGCACGCGGCTGGAAGAGCGTCTGGCGCGGGCGCTGGCAGAGGTGGATGACAAGAGCAGCGAAATCGCCGCGTTGCGCACCCGCCTGGCAGAAACCGAGGCCGCGCTGGCGGACGCTGTCGCGGAGCGTGAGGAAACCTTGGCGGATTTGCGGCAGGACCGCTCAGACCTCGAGGAACGGCTGGCCGAGGCTCTTGCGGCCAAGACCGCCGCGGAGACCGAGGCCGTGGACAACGCCGACGTGATTTCCGACCTGCGCCTGCAGCTGGACGAAGCCAAGGCCGAGCTTGCCCGCGTCCGTGAGGACCTGGCTGCGGCGCGGGCCGCATCCGAGGAGATGACCCTGACGGCCGAGGAGGTACGCCAACGGCTGGCTGCGGCGCTCGCGGCGAAGACACAGGCCGAAAGCGAGACGACCCAGCAGGAAGACCTGATTGCGGATCTGCGCGCCCGCCTGGAAGCCTCCGAAACGGAACTGGAGGAAACGCAAAGGGCGCTGGCAGAGGCACGCGCGGCCTCCGAGGATATCGCGCTATCGGCCGAAGAGGTGCGTCAGAGGCTTGCGGCGGCCCTCGCTGCCAAGCTTTCGGCCGAACAAAGGGCCGCCGAAGAGCTCAGCAAGGCAGAGGAACGTGCGGCCTTGCTGGCCGAAGCCCGTGAGAAGCTGGCCGAACAGGAGGACATGGCCGAGGCCGCGCGGCGTGAACAGGCTTTGCTCAATCGTCAGGTTTCCGCTCTGCGCACCCAGCTTTCGGAACTGCGTGCGCTGCTTGACGATGCGAAAGTTCGCGATGCCGCGGCTGAAGTGCAGATCCAGACCCTCGGACAGGACCTTAACGCGGCGCTGGCACGCGCCGCCGCGGAAGAGCGCAAACGCCGTCAACTTGCCGAAGAAAAACAGCGCCTGGCGGAAGAAAAACGCCGGCTCGCAGAAGAAAAGAGCAAGCTGGAGGAAGAGAAGCGCAAGCGGCTGGAAGAGCAGAAGGAAGCTCTCGAGAAGTACCGGTCGGAATTTTTCGGCCGGCTGCGTGATATCCTGGGCGCACAGGAAGGTATCCGGATCGAGGGCGATCGTTTTGTTTTCTCGTCCGAGGTTCTTTTCGCACCGGGCGAGGCTGATCTTTCGGCAGACGGCGAACGCGAAGTTGCCAAGGTTGCACAGATACTGCGGAACGTGACGGACGAAATTCCGGCCGGCATCGACTGGGTCATCCAGGTGGACGGGCACACCGACAACGTTAAAATTCGAGAAGGTGCCGAGTTCGAGGACAACTGGGAACTGAGCCAGGCGCGGGCCCTTTCCGTGGTGCGGTACATGATCGACGCTCTGGGGATCGCGCCGGAACGCTTGTCGGCCAACGGTTTCGGCGAGTATCAACCCATCAATACGGCGGACACAGCCGCAGCGCGGGCTCAGAACCGTCGTATTGAATTGAAGTTCACTGAAAAATAGCCGGTTTGGCGGCGCCGCGCTCGGGGTGATGCGTCGTGGCGTCGATACGCGGGATGCGTGTTGCAAGAAGGTAGGGGCCGGCGCCATCAGGCGCCGGCCCTCATTTCTCTAACTCCTGATATTCACTCCGCGGAGTTCAGTGATCAGTCGGCCGTCAGAAGTGGCGGGCGCTTGCCGGACAGGCGCGGACGATCCGGACCTTCCAGCTTGATATCGATCTTGCCATCCTTGATGCCAACCTTCACGACACCGCCCTTGGCCAGTTTTCCGAAGAGCAGTTCCTCGGCCAGCGGTTTCTTGATGTGCTCCTGGATCACACGTCCAAGCGGGCGAGCCCCCATCTTGTCGTCATAGCCCTTCTCGGCCAGCCATTCGGCCGCGGGCTTCGTCAGTTCGATGGTGACGTTGCGATCCATGAGCTGTGCTTCAAGCTGCAGGACGAATTTCTCGACAACCTGGAGAATGACTTCCTTGGGCAGTGGTCCGAAGGAGATCACGGCGTCCAGACGGTTGCGGAACTCCGGCGAGAACGTCCGCTCGATCGCGGCGGTATCCTCGCCTTCGCGCCGATCCCTGCCGAAGCCCACCGCCGACTTCTCCTGTTCGGCGGCGCCTGCATTCGAGGTCATGATCAGTACCACGTTGCGGAAATCGACGTTGCGTCCGTTATGATCCGTGAGGCTGCCGTGATCCATCACCTGCAGCAGGATGTTGAATACGTCCGGGTGCGCCTTTTCGATCTCGTCGAGCAGCAGCACGCAATGCGGATGCTGATCGACCCCGTCGGTCAACAGGCCACCCTGATCGAACCCCACATAGCCCGGCGGGGCTCCGATGAGCCGGGAAACGGCGTGCTTCTCCATGTATTCCGACATGTCGAAGCGCAACAGTTCCACCCCGAGCGTATCGGCCAGCTGTTTGGCAACCTCTGTCTTGCCGACACCCGTGGGACCGGCAAAGAGGTAGTTCCCGATCGGCTTTTCCGGTTCGCGCAGACCTGCGCGGGCCAGCTTGATCGAGGACGACAACGCGTCGATCGCCTTGTCCTGTCCAAATACGACACGCTTGAGCGCCCCTTCGAGATCCTTGAGGATCTCCGCATCGTCTTTCGAGACGTTCTTGGGCGGGATACGCGCCATCTTGGCGATCACCCCCTCTATTTCCTTGGTGCCGATACTCTTGCGCCGCTTTGAGGCAGCCACCAGGTGCTGCGCTGCGCCCGCCTCGTCGATCACGTCGATCGCCTTGTCGGGAAGTTTGCGGTCATTGATGTATCGCGCGCTCAGATCGACGGCGGTGCGCAAGGCATCATTGGTGTATTTCACGCTGTGGTGGTCCTCGAAATACGGCTTGAGGCCTTTGAGGATCTTGACCGCGTCGTCAACCGTCGGCTCCACGACATCGATTTTCTGAAAACGGCGCGACAACGCGCGGTCCTTCTCGAAATGCTGGCGGAATTCCTTGTATGTGGTCGATCCCATGCAACGCAGCTTGCCGCCCTGAAGCGCCGGCTTGAGCAGGTTGGAGGCATCCATTGCCCCGCCCGAGGTCGCGCCCGCGCCGATGACGGTGTGGATCTCGTCGATGAAAAGTACCGCGTCGGGATGATCCTCCAGCTCGTTCACGACCGCCTTGAGCCGTTCCTCGAAATCGCCCCGATAGCGTGTGCCGGCCAGAAGCGCGCCCATGTCGAGAGAATAGATCGTGGTGTTGGACAATACCTTGGGCGTGTTGCCCTTTACGATCTTGTGCGCCAGACCTTCCGCGATGGCGGTCTTGCCGACACCGGGATCGCCGACAAGGAGCGGGTTGTTCTTTCGCCGGCGGCAAAGCACCTGGATGCAGCGCTCGACCTCGGAGTCGCGCCCGATCAGCGGATCGACGTCGCCGGTCCGCGCCTTCTCGTTGAGGTCGACGCAATATTTGGCGAGCGCCGATTCCCCGGCTTCCACGGCGTCGGACTCGGCTTCGGTCTTGCCCGACGTGTCATCGGAATCCGCCGACCCGGTGACCGGGCGCGATTCACCGTATGCGGGATCCTTTGCGACACCGTGCGCGATGAAATTGACCGCGTCGTAGCGCGTCATGTCCTGTTCTTGCAGAAAGTAGGCCGCGTTCGATTCACGTTCCGCGAAAATCGCGACCAGGACATTGGCGCCCGTCACCTCCGTGCGGCCCGAGGACTGCACGTGAATCGCAGCCCGCTGGATGACGCGCTGGAAGGCCGCGGTGGGAACGGCCTCGGACCCGTCAATGTCGGTTTCGAGATTGGACAGTTCCTCGTCGATGAAATCCACCAGAGTGCTGCGCAGATCTTCCGTGTCGACACTGCACGCTTTCATTACGCGCGCTGCATCCGGCTCGTCGATCAGAGCCAGAAGAAGATGCTCGAGCGTGGCGAACTCGTGCCGGCGTGCATTGGCCATTGCCAGTGCAGCGTGGATTGCCTGTTCCAGTGTATTGGAGAATGACGGCACTTTCCTTCGCTCCTTGATGATCCGGGAGGCCGGGTACGCCTCCATCGTTGCCTACATGTATTAAAGTTTGGTCGATATGGCTGCTGCTTCAAGGGTTTTCTGGCAAACACCGGTAACTTTTCTTCGGATGTGCGCCCTATGGTCGCGCGATTGCAGGGTCAGAAGCTGTCCTTGCGGCTGCGTATCTCTGCGAAGACATCGGCCGGGTCGGCGCCTTCCATGCCCAGATGCGCCTGAATCGCCGGATCCTCGGCGCGCAGGAACGGATTGGTGTCAAGCTCTTCGGCCAAAGTCGAGGGCACGGTGGGCTGCCCCTCTTCGCGGGCCGCGTCGATCATCGCCTTGCGGGCCGTGAGGGCGGCGTTGCCCGGATCGACAGTGACCGCGAAAAGCGCGTTGTTGCCGGCATATTCGTGACCGGAACAGACGGTCGTGTCCCCTGGGAGCGCCGCGAGCTTCTTGAGGCTGTTCCACATCTGCGGTGGCGTGCCCTCGAAGACACGGCCGCATCCCAGGGCCATCAGGCTGTCGCCGGAAAACACCACCCGGCTTTCGGGAAAGTGGAAGGCGATGTGTCCAACGGTGTGGCCGGACACATCAATCACCTCGCCGACCTCGTTGCCGATCATGACGGGATCGCCTTCGCGCACCGCGATATCCAGCGCCGGCAGGCGGTGTGCATCCGCTTCGGCACCGATGACACGGGCGGGTGCCTCCGACAGCAGCTGATCCAGCCCTTGGACATGGTCGGCATGATGATGCGTCAGAAGGACATGCGACAGAATCCAGTCCTCTTCGTCCAGCGCGCGCAGGATCGGTGCCGCTTCGGGAACATCCACGGCGGCGGTCTGACCGGTGTCCGGGTCGTGGGCCAGGAAGGCGTAATTGTCGGACAGGCACGGAACGGTCCGGATTTCGAGTGTCATGGTGTTTGCCCTTTTGCCGGTTGCTGTTACCGTTCAGAGTGACGGATCGCGGGCGGCGCTGCAATGCATCTCGATGTACAGGACCTTCGCAATTTCTATTATCGCGGCGTTCTGGGGCGGGCGGCGCAGAAGGCCGTGCGCGCGGGGATTGCGGAATTCTGGCCCGAGGCGCAGGGGCAGACGGTGGCCGGGTTCGGCTTTGCGGTGCCGTTTCTTCGGCCCTATCTCGACGGTGCGAGGCGGGTCGTGGCATTGATGCCTGGGCCTCAGGGAGTGATCGGGTGGCCACAAGGGATGCCGAATATTTCGGTCCTTTGTGAGGAAACCATGTGGCCGCTGGAGACCGGGCATGTCGACAAGCTTCTGGTGGTTCACGGGCTCGAGGCGAGCGAGCGGCCCTCGATGCTGCTCGAGGAATGCTGGCGGGTGCTGGGGCCCGGTGGCTCGGCGCTTTTCGTGGTGCCCAACCGTGCCGGGCTGTGGTCGCGCAGCGATCGCACGCCGTTCGGCCACGGGCGCCCCTATTCGCAGACCCAGCTGGAAACCCAGCTCAAGGCGCATAATTTCCTGCCGGAGCGGCATGTTACCACGCTCTACCAACCGCCGTCTCGGCGCCGGTTCTGGCGCAAGACGGCTGGGATGCTGGAGAAAGTCGGCGGCTCGTTGCCGGTGATTGCGGCGGGGGGTGTCCTGATGGTGGAGGCGACCAAGCGGGTACAGGCGCCGGGCGGCCCCGGCCTGCGTGAAACCGTGCGCAAACCGCTGGATGTGCTCAAGCCCAAGCCCGAGGCCAAGCCGGTTTGAGGTTTGCGCATTTCGCAAGGGGCCAAGGAGGCGTTTTGGGATCGAGCCAAGACGGGGCGAGCCAATCGGCCCCCGTCCGGGATCACCCTTGCCGGTTTCTGTGGTGCGCGGACATGACGGAATTGGCCTGACGCCCCGGACCGGCCCGTGTTGCGGTTGCGCTAACAACACGGGCGGACCATTGCGGGCGGTGCGCGGCAGGAATCGCAAAAATCCTGTGGATAAGTGATCTTTTTCATGCCGCCGCGGATGCGCAAACCGTCGCAGGGTGAGTAACAATCTGAAAACATGTAGTATTCAACGGTATACAATTGTTTTTGCCGCGCTTGCTAGCTGCGCAAGGCTCTGCTAGACCCACGCCGAATTTCGGTGCTATGAGTACTCAGCGCATGCCAAAGCCCCCGGAGACGGTTCTGCCGTCGGAACCGGGGCCAAACTGTCGGAAGGGTGGACGTGTCCGAACCAGCTTCGATTGCCTCAGGGATTGCCGAGCGCTATGCGACGGCGATCTTCGATCTCAGCAAGGAAAACAAAAAGCTCGCCAAGCTCGAGACCGGCGTGAACGATCTTGCCGCCGCGCTTGATGAAAGCGCTGACCTGCGGGCGATGATCGCGTCTCCGATCATCCCGCGCAGCGAGCAGGGCAAGGCCATTGCCGCTTTGGCCTCCGAGATGGGGCTGATGGTGCCACTGGCGCGCGGCCTGGGCCTGATGGCCCAGAAACGGCGCCTTTTCGCGGTGCCGCAGCTTGTCACGCATCTGCGGGCGATGATCGCCGAGGAAAAGGGCGAGGTTACCGCGCAGGTCACCAGCGCCAAGGCGCTGACCAAGGCGCAGTCCGAAAAGCTGGCGGCGACGCTGAAGAAGCGTATCGGCAGCGATGTCAAGATCAATGCGACCGTCGATGAGAACCTCATCGGCGGTCTTGTCGTAAAGGTGGGCTCGAAGATGATCGACACCTCGATCCGCTCGCGCCTCAACTCCCTCCAGAATGCAATGAAAGAGGTCGGATAAATGGGTATCCAAGCTGCAGAGATTTCTGCGATCCTGAAGGACCAGATCAAGAATTTCGGCCAGGAAGCCGAGGTGGCCGAGGTTGGTCGGGTCCTGTCGGTGGGCGACGGCATCGCGCGGGTTCACGGGCTGGACAACGTTCAGGCGGGCGAGCTGGTCGAGTTTCCCGGCGGCGTCATGGGCATGGCGCTGAACCTGGAAACCGACAACGTGGGCATCGTGATCTTCGGATCGGACCGAGAGATTTCGGAGGGTGACACGGTCAAGCGGACCAAGTCGATCGTGGACGTGCCGATCGGTGACGAGCTGCTGGGCCGGGTCGTGGACGGCCTTGGCAATCCGCTGGACGGCAAGGGCCCGATCAAGACCAAGGAACGCGGCGTGGCCGACGTGAAGGCGCCGGGCATCATCCCGCGCAAATCGGTGCATGAACCGATGGCCACCGGCCTCAAGTCCGTTGACAGCATGATCCCGATCGGACGGGGCCAGCGGGAACTGATCATCGGGGACCGCCAGACAGGCAAGACCGCCGTGGCCCTCGACACGATCCTCAACCAGAAGACCTACAACGAGGCCGCGGGCGATGACGAGAGCAAGAAGCTCTATTGTGTCTACGTGGCCATCGGGCAGAAGCGCTCGACCGTGGCACAGCTGGTGAAGACGCTGGAGGAGAACGGCGCGATGGAATACTCCATCGTCGTGGCTGCCACCGCCTCGGATCCGGCGCCGATGCAGTTCCTGGCACCCTACTCGGCCACCGCGATCGCCGAGCATTTCCGCGACAACGGGCGGCACGCCCTGATCGTTTACGATGACCTGTCCAAGCAGGCCGTCGCCTATCGCCAGATGTCGCTCCTGCTGCGCCGCCCGCCGGGCCGCGAAGCGTACCCGGGTGACGTTTTCTACCTGCACTCCCGCCTTCTGGAGCGGTCCGCGAAGCTCAACGATGACAACGGGGCGGGCAGCCTGACGGCCCTGCCGATCATCGAGACGCAGGGCGGGGACGTGTCGGCGTTTATCCCGACCAACGTGATCTCGATCACCGACGGGCAGATCTTCCTTGAGACCGAACTCTTCTATCAGGGCATTCGCCCGGCCGTGAATACCGGCCTGTCGGTGAGCCGGGTCGGCTCCTCGGCGCAGACGGCAGCGATGAAGTCGGTCGCCGGCCCGGTGAAGCTGGAACTGGCGCAATACCGCGAGATGGCGGCCTTCGCGCAGTTCGGTTCGGACCTTGACGCGGCGACACAGCAGCTGCTGAACCGCGGTGCGCGCCTGACCGAACTGATGAAGCAGCCGCAATACTCGCCGATGACCAACGCCGAGATCGTGTGCATCATCTATGCCGGCACCAAGGGCTACCTCGACAAGATCTCGGTCAACCAGGTGGGCCGGTTCGAGCAGGGGCTTCTGAACCACCTGCGCAGCAAGCATCAGGACCTGCTGGATTTCATCACCAACGAGGATCCCAAGATCAAGGACGATGCCGAGGACAGGATCAAGGCGGCCATCGACGAATTCGCCGCGGACTTCGCGTGAAGCGGGGAATAGGCCATGCCAAGTCTTAAGGACCTCAAAAACCGGATCGAGTCGGTCAAGTCGACCCGCAAGATCACCAAGGCCATGCAGATGGTCGCGGCGGCCAAGCTCCGCCGCGCCCAGGAAGCGGCAGAGATGTCGCGGCCCTATACCGAGCGTTTCAATGCGGTCATGGGGCGCCTCGCGGCAGCCGTGGGCGACACCGAGGACGCGCCCAAGCTGCTGAGCGGCACAGGCTCGGATGACGTGCACCTGCTGATCGTGATGACTGCCGAGCGCGGCCTTTGCGGGGGCTTCAACGCAAACATCGCCAAGCTCGCCAAGGCCGAGGCCGACAGCCTGAAACAGGCGGGCAAGACGGTCAAGATCATCACCGTCGGCAAGAAGGGCCGCGACGCCATGCGCCGCGATTACGGTGACATGTTCGTCGATCACGTCGACCTGAGCGAGGTCAAGCGCGTGGGCTACGGTGACGCGCAATCCGTGGCGGCGAACGTGCTGGACAGGTTCGAGGGGGGAGAGTTCGACGTCGCAAAGATCTTCTTCTCGCGCTTCGAGAACGTGGTCAGCCAGATCCCCACCAAGCAGCAGATCATTCCGGCCGATTTCGACGCGCCGGAGGATGAAACGCAGGGTGGCACCTTCTACGACTACGAGCCCGACGAGCAGGCGATCCTGTCCGAGCTCCTGCCGCGCGGCGTGGCCACAGCGATCTTCAGCGCGTTGCTGGAGAACGGGGCCTCCGAGCAGGGCGCGCGGATGAGTGCGATGGACAACGCCACGCGCAACGCCGGCGAGATGATCGACAAGCTGACGATCGAGTACAACCGCTCGCGTCAGGCCGTCATCACCAACGAGCTTATTGAAATCATTTCGGGCGCCGAGGCGCTCTAGAGAACCGGAGACGAAACATGGCAAACGCAAAAGGCACAATCACCCAGGTGATCGGCGCCGTGGTGGACGTGCAGTTCAGCGATCACCTGCCGGCGATCCTGAACGCGCTGGAAACCGACAACAACGGCAAGACGCTGATCCTGGAGGTCGCGCAACACCTTGGTGAAAGCACCGTTCGCTGCATCGCGATGGACGCCACCGAAGGACTGGTCCGCGGCCAGGAAGTGACCGACATGGACGGCCCGATCACCATGCCGGTGGGTGACGCGACGCTGGGGCGGATCCTCAACGTGGTGGGTGAACCCGTGGACGAGGGCGGCCCCGTCGAGGCCAAGGAGCGCCGCGCCATTCACCAGTCCGCCCCCTCCTTCGAGGATCAGTCGACCGAAAGCGAGATCCTGATCACCGGCATCAAGGTCGTGGACCTTCTGGCCCCCTACGCGAAGGGCGGCAAGATCGGCCTGTTCGGCGGTGCCGGCGTGGGCAAGACGGTTCTGATCATGGAACTGATCAACAACATCGCCAAGGTGCACTCGGGTTACTCGGTCTTCGCCGGCGTCGGCGAGCGGACTCGCGAGGGCAACGACCTCTATCACGAGATGATAGAATCCGGGGTCATCAACCCCGATGACCTGACCAAGAGCCAGGTCGCGCTGTGCTACGGCCAGATGAACGAACCGCCGGGTGCGCGCGCCCGTGTGGCGCTCTCGGGCCTGACCTTGGCCGAACAGTTCCGCGACCAGTCCGGGACCGACGTCCTGTTCTTCGTCGACAACATCTTCCGCTTCACGCAGGCAGGCTCTGAGGTGTCGGCGCTTCTGGGCAGGATCCCGTCGGCCGTGGGTTACCAGCCGACGCTGGCCACAGACATGGGCGACCTGCAGGAACGGATCACCTCGACGAAATCGGGCTCGATCACGTCGGTGCAGGCCATCTACGTGCCCGCGGACGACCTGACCGACCCGGCGCCGGCAACCTCGTTCGCGCACCTTGACGCCACCACGGTTCTGAGCCGGGCGATTTCCGAGCTTGGCATCTACCCGGCGGTGGACCCGCTCGACTCGACCTCGCGCCTGATGGACCCGGCGGTGGTTGGCGAAGAGCATTACCAGGTCGCCCGTGACGTGCAGGGCATCCTGCAGCGTTACAAGAGCCTTCAGGACATCATTGCCATTCTCGGCATGGATGAACTGAGCGAGGAGGACAAGCTGACGGTGGCGCGGGCCCGGAAGATCCAGCGTTTCCTGTCGCAGCCCTTCGACGTGGCCAAGGTGTTCACCGGGTCGGACGGTGTGCAGGTGCCGCTGGAAGAAACCATCGCCTCGTTCAAGGCCGTGGTTGCCGGCGAATACGATCACCTGCCCGAGGGCGCCTTCTACATGGTTGGCGGTATCGAGGAGGCGGTCGCAAAGGCCGAGAAAATGGCCGCCGACGCGGCGTGATGTGACGCGCGTCCCGCTCCGGGAGGGCAGGCCCCTCCCGGGCAGGGCGCGACAAGGAGGCCCAGATGGCTGAAAAAATCCAATTCGATCTGGTCTCGCCCGAGCGGCTGCTGGCTTCGGTCGAAGCTGCGGAAGTCCAGATACCCGGCGCCGAAGGCGACATGACGGCGATGGCCGATCACGCGCCGCTGATCACCACCCTGCGGCCGGGTATTGTCCGGGTTTCGGGAAGTGACGGCGACGCGGAATATGTGGTGACCGGCGGATTCGCCGAGATCAACGGCGAGAGCGTATCGGTCCTGGCTGAACGTGCGCTGCCGCGTGCGGATGTCACGCAGGACGAGTTCAAGGCGATGGTCGACGAGGCCAATGCGAAGCTGGAAAAGGCGCAGGAAGCCTACGAGAACGAACCCGGCCCGGTGGACGAGGCGGCGAAGCTGCTTGCTGACATGGTGGCGCTTGGTGACGAGATGGGCCTCGCGGCCTATTGAGGGGCATCCCCTTGTGATGGCTGTCAGCCTGACCCGGATGAAATGGTGAACGCGGTTGCCAAAGAGCCCCCTTCGCGGGGCTCTTTTTCGTGTCAAACTCCAGCCGCATTCACGCTATAGTGAGTTCGTTCGGGGACGTGAGGCCATGAAACATATCGGAAAACAGCCCTTGGGCATTGACCAGGGAGAAGATGTCCTTTTCTCGGATTTCGCCGATAACGGCGAGATGTGGACCGGTATAGGCGAGCGTGAGCGGCGCATGCCGGTACAGTTCTCAGGCGCTTTCACGGCGGTGCCGACAGTCCATGTCGCGCTGTCCATGTGGGATATCGACAATGGCTCGAATGCGCGCGTCGAGATCGTCGCCGAGGCCGTCAGACCGGATGGATTCGAGGCGGTTTTCCGAACCTGGGGCGATACGCGGGTGGCCCGCGCGCGATTCAGATGGATTGCCATCGGGCCCGTCCGCGACGAGGATGACTGGGATCTGTACTGACCCCGGCAGGGTGCTGCGCCGCAGCGGCGCCGCGACCTTCGGGAAACGGGCGTGTCAGGTGCCGAACTGGCCTTCATAGACGGGTTCAAGCGTCGGGGTCTCGAAAAGCGACGAGACGCTGGTGCCATTCCAGATGTTGAGGATCGCCTGTGCGAAGACGGGTGCGGTGGGGATGATGCGGATATTGGGCGTGGCCCGGACAGCATCCGTGGCCGCGATGGTGTCGGTGATGACCATGGATTTCAGAACCGAATTGGTGATCCGCTCCACGGCTGGCCCTGACAGCACTCCGTGGGTGGTGTAGGCGTGCACCTCCAGTGCGCCGTTGTCCATCAGGACCTGCGCGGCCTTGCAGAGGGTTCCGGCCGTATCGCACATGTCGTCCACGATGATGCATTTCTTGTCGGTGACATCGCCGATCACCGTCATCTCGGCCACTTCGCCGGCCTTTTCGCGGCGCTTGTCCACGATCGAGAGCGGCGCCTCGATCCGCTTGGCCAGTTCGCGGGCACGGGCGACGCCGCCCACGTCGGGCGAAACGATCATCACGTCCTCTATCGAGCCCTTGAACTGGGTCATGATATCCAGAGCGAAGACCGGCGAGGCGTAGAGGTTGTCGACGGGGATGTCGAAGAAGCCCTGGATCTGCGCCGCGTGCAGGTCCATCGTCAGCACCCGCTCGATCCCGGTGCCGACCAGCATGTTGGCCACCAGCTTGGCCGAGATCGGTGTCCGGGCCCGCGACCGGCGGTCCTGCCGCGCGTAGCCGAAATAGGGGATCACCGCCGTGATGCGCTTGGCCGAGGAGCGGCGCAGCGCATCAGCCATGATCAGCAGTTCCATCAGGTTGTCATTGGCGGGGTTCGAGGTGGGCTGGATGATGAACATGTCCTCGCCGCGAACGTTCTCGTAGACCTCGACGAAGATCTCGGCGTCGTTGAAACGTTCGACCCGGGCATCCACGAGCCCCACATTGACGCCGCGATGCATGGACATCCTTCGGGCGATGGCGTTGGCCAGCGGCAGGTTGGCGTTGCCCGAAATCAGTTTCGGCTCTGGCGTGTGCGGCATGGCAGGAATCCCCGGATGGCAGACGATGACAGATTCGTGACGTTGACACCGCTTAGCATGGGCTTAACGTCTGGCAAAGTTCGCCAGTCAGGGAGAGGCGCGGAAAATGGCCCATATCGACTATTATCTTTCGACGTTGTCGCCCTTTGCCTATCTGGCGGGCACCCGGCTCGAGGAGATCGCGGCGCGGCACGGTGCAACGATCACCTACAAGCCGATCGACATCATTGCGCTGTTCGCCCGCACCGGGGGCACCCCGCCGGCCGAACGTCACCCCAGCCGCCAGGCGTGGCGCGCGCAGGATCTTCCGCGGCAGGCCCGCAAGCTGGGGATGCCGCTCAACCCGCAACCGGCGCACTGGCCGACCAACCCGGCGCCTTCCTCCTATGCGATCATCGCAGCGCAGGGCGCGGGGGGCGGCGACGTGGGCGCGCTGGTTCATTCGGTCTTGCGCGCCTGCTGGGCCGAGGAGCGCGACATCGCCGAGGACAACGTCGTGCGTGATTGCCTTGCCGCGGCCGGCTTCGATCCGGGGCTGGCTGACAGCGGGTTGCTGAGCGGTGCCGAGACCTATGCCGCGAACCTCGAGGAGGCGGTGGCTGCAGGCGTCTTCGGGTCGCCCTTCTACGTCACCGATGGCGGGCAAGTGTTCTGGGGGCAGGACCGGCTGGAGGATCTGGATCTGCAGCTTTCCGGCAAACTCTGAATGCCGCAGAAGGTGAAGGCGGGGTTTCCCACCGCATGGACGACGTTCGGACAGGGGCCGCGCAAGGCGCTGATGATCCACTGTTCGCTGGCGCAATCGGGCAGCTGGGGCGGCATG
>Ga0102929_1001034_pt1 | contig 16611 bp, 14 predicted proteins | sample SalPonR1_B_D2_MG_FD_78510 | JGI IMG/M metagenome (GOLD analysis project Ga0102929, IMG submission 78510) | Salt pond soil microbial communities from South San Francisco under conditions of wetland restoration - Salt Pond MetaG R1_B_D2_MG | ecosystem: Environmental > Aquatic > Marine > Intertidal... | reverse complement strand
CGGGATCTGGCCTATCTGGTCAATGCGCTGACGGTGGCGCTGGTGGCTGCAGGAATGTTCCTGTGGGTGCTGCGCAACACCGACGAACCCGGCACCAGTGTCGATATGTCGGGTGAATACATGGACGGGGTTGTCCGCGCGGGGGTGATTGCAACCGCGTTGTGGGGGGTCGTCGGCTTTCTTGCCGGCACGTTCATTGCCTTCCAGCTGGCCTTTCCGCATCTCAATTTCGAATGGGCGCAGGGATACATGAATTTCGGCCGGTTGCGGCCTCTTCACACCAGCGCGGTGATTTTCGCTTTCGGGGGCAATGCGCTCATCTGCACATCGTTCTACGTCGTGCAGCGCACCAGCGCCGCGCGGCTCTGGGGCGGCAACCTGGCGTGGTTCGTCTTCTGGGGCTATCAGCTCGTTATCGTGCTGGCCGCGACGGGCTATCTGCTCGGGGCGACGCAATCCAAGGAATACGCGGAACCTGAATGGTACGTGGACCTGTGGCTTACGGTTGTGTGGCTGGCCTATCTGGCGGTCTTTCTTGGCACTATCGTCAAGCGCAAGGAGCCGCATATCTACGTGGCCAACTGGTTCTATCTTTCATTCATCATTACCGTCGCGATGCTGCACGTGGTCAACAATCTCAGCATCCCGGTCTCGATCTTCGGATCCAAGTCGGTCCAGGTCTTCTCGGGCGTGCAGGATGCGATGACGCAATGGTGGTACGGACACAATGCTGTGGGTTTCTTCCTGACCGCGGGCTTTCTCGGGATGATGTATTACTTCGTGCCGAAACAGGCTGAACGTCCGGTCTACAGCTACAAGCTCAGCATCATCCATTTCTGGGCGCTGATCTTCATCTACATCTGGGCCGGTCCGCACCACCTGCACTACACGGCGCTGCCCGACTGGGCCTCGACCCTCGGCATGGTGTTCTCGATCGTTCTGTGGATGCCGTCCTGGGGCGGGATGATCAACGGGTTGATGACCCTCTCGGGGGCGTGGGACAAGCTGCGTACCGATCCGATCATCCGCATGATGGTGATTTCCGTAGGGTTCTACGGCATGTCGACCTTCGAGGGGCCCATGATGTCGATCCGCGCGGTGAACTCTTTGTCGCACTACACCGACTGGACGATCGGGCACGTGCACTCGGGTGCGCTCGGCTGGAACGGCATGATCACCTTCGGTGCGCTCTACTTCCTCGTGCCGAAGCTGTGGAACCGCGAACGGCTCTATAGCCTCAGCATGGTCAGCTGGCACTTCTGGCTCGCCACTATCGGCATCATCCTCTACGCCGCATCCATGTGGGTTACCGGCATCATGGAGGGGCTGATGTGGCGCGAGGTGGATGCCAACGGCTTCCTCGTGAACTCCTTTGCCGACACGGTGGCGGCCAAGTTTCCGATGTACGTGGTGCGCGGTCTTGGCGGGGTTCTCTACATCACCGGTGCAATTATCATGTGCTACAACCTTTACATGACCGTCCGGCGGAGCCCGGCTGTGGAAAGCAGCCACTCCACGGTCCCGGCCGCGTAAGAGGAGGGACTGAGAAATGGCAATTCTGGACAAACACAAGATACTCGAGAAGAACATCACGCTTCTGACGATCTTCGCCTTCCTCGTGGTCACCATCGGCGGTATCGTGCAGATCGCACCCTTGTTCTGGCTCGAGAACACGATCGAGGATGTGGAGGGCATGCGCCCCTACTCCCCGCTCGAACTGACCGGGCGCGACATCTACATCCGCGAGGGATGCTATGTATGCCACAGTCAGATGGTGCGGCCCATGCGCGACGAGGTGGAGCGTTACGGGCATTACTCTCTTGCGGCGGAATCGCAGTACGACCATCCGTTCCAGTGGGGATCGAAGCGTACCGGGCCGGATCTGGCGCGGGTCGGCGGGCGCTACTCGGACGAGTGGCATGTTGATCACCTGCGCGATCCGCAATCGGTGGTGCCGGAATCGGTGATGCCCAAGTACGGGTACCTGGAGGACCGGCTCATCGAGCCCGAGCATATCGAGGATCTTCTGGAGACCCACCGCATGGTCGGTGTGCCGTACACAGACGAGATGATCGAGAACGCCAAGGCGGATTTCAAGGTACAGGTCGAACCGTTCGGGGATTTTGACGCCATGCTGGAACGTTATCCGGGGGCGCAGGTGCGCAATTTCGACGGCGCGCCCGGCATTTCCGAGGCGGATGCGCTCATCGCCTACCTGCAGATGCTGGGCACGTTGGTTGATTTCTCGACCTTCACGCCAGTGGCAAGCCGCTGAAGGAGGGCCGGATCATGGAAACCTATTCCCTGCTTCGCGAATTCGCCGACAGCTGGATGCTGCTCTTTCTCTTCGTGTTCTTCATCGGCGTCGTAATCTGGGTTTTCCGCCCCGGCGCCTCGAAGACCTACGAGAATCCGGCGAACATTCCCTTCCGTCATGAAGACAAACCCGCCGGCGACGATGAAGCCGACGCCAAGGAGGCGTAAGACATGGCAAAGCAACCCAACAAGAAACAGGAACCGGAAACCACCGGGCACGAGTGGGACGGAATCCAGGAATTCAACAACCCCTTGCCGCGCTGGTGGCTGTGGGTCTTTTACGCCACGATCATCTGGGGCATCTGGTACACCATCGCCTATCCGGCCTGGCCGGGCATCAAGGATGCGACCTCGGGGTACATGGGCTGGTCCACACGTGCCAACGTGGCCGAGTCCATCGCCGAAGCCGAGGCAGCGAATGCGGAGATCAACCAGCGGCTGGTGTCGGCGGAGCTGGCACAGATCCCTGAAAAGCCCGAACTGGCAAGCTATGCGTCATCGGCCGGTGATGCGGTGTTCAAGACGTGGTGCGCGCAGTGCCACGGATCGGGCGCGGCTGGCGCCAAGGGGTATCCCAACCTGCTTGACAACGCCTGGCTCTGGGGCGGGACGATGGAGGAGATCCATTATACCATTTCCCACGGCATCCGGAACGAGGATGACCCGGACGCGCGCTACTCTCAGATGCCCGCCTTCGGCGAAATCCTGTCCGGCCAGGAGATCGAGCAGGTCGTCAATTACGTGATGACCCTTTCGCCCAGCTATGATCCGCAGGACGCATCGTTGGCAGAGGCGGGAGAAGGCGTGTACCTGGACAATTGCGCGGCCTGCCACATGGAAGACGGCACCGGCGACCAGTTTCAGGGCGCCCCCAACCTGACCGATGCGATCTGGCTTTATGGCGGGGATTACGAGACCGTGAAACATACCGTCGTGAACAGCCGCTTCGGTGTGATGCCGCCCTGGACCGACAGGCTGAGTGACGCCGAGATACGCGCGGTGACGGCCTATGTGCACCAGTTGGGCGGCGGCCAGTAGGCCCCGCTTGCACAACACCCGCGGGCAGTTCCATGTCCGCGGGTCCGGCACCGGCCCTCCCCACCTGTTCGCGCGTTTCCGGGGAGGGCCGGTGACCGTCTCGACTGATCAGGATCAGACCACGCTCAGCACCACGATCATCGCCAGCGCGTAGATCAGGATGCCACCACCTATCAGGAAATAGTGGAACTTGCCGATCACGGTGGCTTTTGCAAGGCTGCGCGCCTGTTCCATCAGGTCTGGCCATGTGTAGCTGACAAAATCACCCTGAGTGAAAATGGCCGTGATCCGTCCCTCGTCATCCACGACAGGCAGCCGGCGGAACCGTTCGTTCGACATGATCCGCAACCAGTCGAGAAGATTGTCATCTTCCTTTGCAAGGCGCGGCTCTCGCGTCATGATCTCTGACAGTCTGGTTTCACCGGGATCGCGTCCCGTCGCAACCAGCTTGTTCATGATGTCCCTTTCGGTCACGACACCGATAACCCGCGACTCCTTGTCAGTGACGATGACGCAGCCATAGCTTTTGGCCGACATGTCGGTGACCGCCTCCGCAACCGTTGTATCCGGGTCACGGGTCAACGGGCGTGGCTTGCTGGGATATTCCGGTCTGTCCCTGAGGCGCGCACCCTGGCGCGGTGTCGTTTCGGTCAATTTCCGTCTCCTGTTCGCGGTTTGGCGGTGTCCGCAGGAGTTAGGCCTCGCCTGTCCCGAGTCAAAGTCGGCGCGGCGGTCCGGGAGCCGCCGCGCCTTGAGGGTCCGTCCGGGCCAACCCCGCAGGGCCGGGGAAAGCCCGCCCGAACCTTTCCACGTAACACCCGAGTCAGGAGGCCATCATCGCCTGGCTAACGGCCGACGAATTTTCCTGGCGCCTTGATGGGGTCGGTCGGTTTGGGTGGCGCCGTCCCCGGCACCTGAGGGCCGCTGGAATCTCCGGGAGATGGATGCCGGATCAATCGCGGCGCCGCCCCGTCAAATGAGCTTCCAACTCGGCATTCCGGCGGTTGTCGAAGCGCTCTCCACCTGTCCAGTGCGCCGGCGCATCCCAGCGGGCGGGATTATGTCTGCCCGTTGCGGTTCTGAAAGTATTTGCGAAAATCCCAATCATGGCGTTTCCTTTCCTGATTTGCGTTCTGACTTGAATATGGACATATTCGTGCCATCCTGCGACTCAGGAAAAATTCAAATATGTAAGTTTGGCTTACACGATGGATTGGCTTTCCCTGCCGCCGCTGACATCTCTTCGCGCCTTTGCCGCGTTGTCGGAAACCGGGTCGACCGTGGCTGCCGGTGCCCAGCTCAATGTGAGCCATGCGGCAATCAGCCAGCAGGTCAGGACGCTCGAGTCGCACATGGGTGTACGGCTTGTTGACAGGACCGGCCGGCAATTGTTGCTGACTGCCGAGGGCCGCGAACTTGCCGAGGCATTGAAACTGGGATTCGGGGCAATCGCCCGCTCTGTCGACGCGCTGACCGGGGCCGATGCGGATCGCCCGCTGCAGGTTTCGACCACGCCGAGCTTCGCCGCGCATTGGCTGATGCCGAGGCTGACCGAGTTTCAACAGGCCCATCCGGGCATCGACCTCATGATCGATCCGACGCCACAGATCGTCCGGCTGGAACCCGGCGGCCTGGACATCGCGATACGCTACGGCACCGGCGACTGGGCGGGACTGGATGCGCATCCGCTTTTTCGCAGCCCGATCATAGCGGTGGCCGCCCCCGAGCTGGTGGCCGATCGCGAGGTCAGCGAACCCGCCGACCTGACCGGGCTGCCGTGGTTGCAGGAATTCGGGAACAATGAATCAAGCGATTGGCTGCGCCGCAGGGGGGTGAGCCGTGACCGCGAGGGCGGTCTGACGCAGGTGCCGGGCAATCTCTTGCTGGACGGGTTGCGAAACGGGTACGGCGTGGCCGTCACAGTTCATGAATGGGTGCGTCAGGACATAGAGGCCGGGCGTCTTCTGGAACTGTTTCGCGACGATGGGACGGCGGGATATCACATTGTCACGCGGCCCGGGGTCCTGCGCCCTGCGGCCAAGGCATTCGCGGCCTGGCTGCGCGGACAAGCCGCGACAATGCGCGCGTTGTCATCCGTTGGCGCCGAACGACGTCATTGATAACATCATTTTCAGAGTCAGAATTTGATGCATGTCAAGGTCCACGGGACCTGCACCTGAGACAAGACCGCGAGCAGAACGCGCAAATTCGGAGTGATTCCGTTGGCACAATCCCAGCCTGAAACGCCAGAAAGCCTTTATGCCGCGCGGGAACCCGTATTCCCGAAGCGGGTGAGCGGCAGTTTCCGAAATCTCAAGTGGGTGATCATGATCGTCACCCTCGGGATCTACTATGTGACCCCCTGGATCCGTTGGGACCGCGGACCCAACCTGCCGGATCAGGCGGTGCTTGTGGACCTTGCCAACCGTCGCTTCTTCTTTTTCTGGATCGAGATATGGCCGCACGAGTTCTACTTCATCGCCGGACTGCTTGTGATGGCGGGGCTTGGGCTGTTCCTGTTCACCTCCGCGCTTGGCCGGGTCTGGTGCGGCTATGCCTGTCCACAGACGGTCTGGACCGATCTTTTCATCCTCGTGGAGCGCTGGATAGAGGGTGACCGGAATGCGCGATTGCGCCTTCACCGCCAGAAAAAGCTGGATTTCCGCAAGGCAAGACTGCGCCTGACCAAATGGACGACATGGCTTTTGATCTCGGTCGCCACCGGTGGTGCATGGGTGTTCTATTTCACCGATGCACCAACGCTTCTGGTCGATCTCTTCACGCTCGATGCGCATCCGGCCGCTTACACCACCGTTGCGATCCTGACGGGCACAACCTTCCTGTTCGGTGGGTTCGCACGCGAACAGATCTGCATCTACGCCTGCCCCTGGCCGCGTATCCAGGCGGCGATGATGGACGAGGATACGCTGACCGTGGGCTATCGTGAATGGCGTGGCGAGCCGCGCAAGCACTCCGAAGAGGTCAAGGCCGGGGCCGAGCAGGGTGACTGCATCGACTGCATGGCCTGTGTCAATGTGTGTCCGGTCGGGATTGACATCCGCGATGGTCAGCAGCTCGAATGCATCACCTGCGCCCTGTGCATCGACGCATGTGACGATATCATGGCCAAGATCGGCAAGCCGCGCGGCCTGATCGACTACATGGCACTGACCGACGAAGAGCGCGAGCGCGCGGGTCATCCGCCAAAACCGATCATCAAGCACATCCTGCGTCCGCGGACGATCCTCTACACTTCGCTCTGGGCGCTCGTGGGTGTGGGTCTTCTGTTCGCGCTCTTCATCAGGTCCGACATCGACATGACCGTTGCTCCGGTTCGCAATCCGACCTTCGTGACCATGGCCGATGGCACGATCCGCAACACCTACGAGGTCCGCTTGCGCAACAAGCACGGTGAGGAACGTCCCTTCCGAATGACCGTCAAGGGCGACCCGGCGGTGCGCGTGACGCTTGAAGGCACCCCATACGAAACGGTAACCGTGCCGCCCGACAGTACGTACAATCAGCGTGTCTATCTTCAGGCACCGCCCGGATCCGACGCGGCCAACCGGGAACGCACGGATGTGCGCCTGTGGATCGAAGACATCTCGAGCGGCGAGCGCGCCTACAAGGACACTGTATTCAACGGAAGGGCAAACTGATGGGCGAACGCAAGATCACGGGCCGCCATGTCTTCCTCGGTTTCGCGGCGGCCTTTACGGTGATCATCGGGGTCAATCTCCTGCTTGCCTACTCGGCGGTCAACACGTTTCCGGGGCTTGAGGTAAAGAACTCCTATGTCGCCAGCCAGACTTTTGATGAACGTCGTGAAGCGCAGGAAGCTCTGGGTTGGACAGTGGAGGCAAGCCATTCCGGCGGTCTTCTGACCTTGGCCATCACGGGGCCCGACGGCCGCCCTGTCGAGGTCAAGGCGCTGGATGCCACAGTTGGCCGGGCCACACATGTGGCCGAGGACGTGCGCCCTGATTTCCGTTTTGACGGAAAGGCTTATCTGGCATCGGTGCCGCTTGGTGACGGGAACTGGAATATCCGTCTCGAGGCAATGGCCGACGATGGCACGATGTTCGAGCAACGGGTCGTGCTGGTCAAGGAGTGAGATCGCTAAAATGACTGCAGGCATGCGCCCATCGCCAACGGCCTGCCCGGCCTGCGCTTCCGCACCGGCGGCGGGACATCTGGCCGGCCCGTCACCATCGCCGACCGCGCAGATCGCTCTTTCGCTTCCGACAATCCATTGTTCAGCCTGCATCAGCCGCATCGAAAAGGCGCTCAACGCCGACCCCCGGGTCAATTCGGCACGCGTTAACCTGACGTTGAAGCGCGCGAGTATCGACGCCGGGCCCGATGTCACGGCACGGGAGATGCAGGATCTGGTCCAGGGACTAGGCTATGAGGCGCACGAACTGGATGCCGGCACCCTCAACGCGACCGCGACCAACCGGGCAGGGCGCGACCTTCTGATGCGTCTTGCCGTCGCCGGATTCGCCTCGATGAATGTGATGTTGTTGTCGGTCTCGGTCTGGTCCGGGGCGGAAGGGCTGACGCGCGACCTTTTTCACTGGATATCGGCAGCGATCGCGCTTCCGGCCATCGCCTTCTCGGGGCAGCCCTTCTTCCGCAATGCGTGGACAGCGTTGTCGCGCCGGCAGCTCAACATGGATGTCCCGATCACCCTGGCCATCGTCCTGGCGATCGTGACCTCTTTGTGGGAAACGTCGTTATCGGGAGAACACGCCTATTTCGATGCGGCTCTGGCCCTGACCTTCTTTCTGCTGGCCGGCCGGTACCTGGATCACCGCACCCGCGCAATCGCCCGGTCCGCCGCCGAGGAGCTGACCGCGCTGGAAGTGCCGCGTGCCCTGCTGTTGCGTGGTGACGGCTCCGGAGTGGAGGATGAGGTGAACGTGGCGGATCTGCGCCCCGGCGATCTGGTTCGCGTGCGTCCGGGGGGGCGCATGCCCGTGGATGGCGAGATTGTCGAGGGAACGTCCGAGATCGACCGCTCGTTGCTTACCGGGGAGACAGTGCCGGTCTTCGCCGGGCAGGGGCAGGAGGTTTCGGCGGGAGAAGTGAACCTGACCGGGCCTCTCACGGTGCGGGCCACCGCCGTGGGCGCTGACACCTCTTTGCATCGAATGGCGGATCTGGTTGCGATCGCCGAGTCGGGACGGTCGCGTTACACCTCGCTGGCCGACAGGGCCGCGAAGCTTTATGCGCCGGGGGTCCACATTCTTTCGGCGCTGGCTTTCGCAGGCTGGTATCTGGCCACCTGGGATTTGCGTACCGCGCTGAACATCGCCGCCGCCGTGCTGATCATCACCTGCCCCTGTGCCCTTGGCCTCGCGGTGCCTGCAGTGACGACAGCCGCCTCCGGGCGGCTTTTCCGGCGCGGCATGCTTATCAAGCACGAAACCGCGCTGGAACGGCTTGCGGAAGTCGATACAGTCGTGTTCGACAAGACCGGCACTCTGACTTCGGGGTCGCCCGTCCCCTCGAACCTGTCGGATCTGCCGCGCCGCGACGTCGAGTTGGCGTTGGCGCTTGCCGAGGGATCGTCACATCCACTGGCGCAAGCCATCAGCCGGAACGCCCGCGCCGCCGGCATCGTACCCGCCCCGGTGACCGACCTGACCGAGGTGCCGGGCTATGGCACCCAGGCCATCCACGAGGGGCGGGAGGTCCGCCTGGGGCGGGCCGGATGGACCGGGGCGGACGGCATGGAGGCAACAGCGACTTTTCTGCAGCGGGCCAATGAGCCACCGGTCGCTTTCACTTTTGTCGATCGGCTCCGCGAAGGTGCGGCCGAGGCCGTGACGGCCCTGCGTGACAGTGGCCGGGAGGTTATTCTCATGTCGGGTGATACCACACCGGCGGTCGAGATGCTGGCGGGGCGACTTGGAATCACGCGCTGGCTCGCCGAGGCACTGCCGGCGGACAAGGCCGATCGGATCGCCGCTCTGCGTGACCAGGGACGCCGGGTACTCATGGTGGGTGACGGTCTCAACGACACCGCGGCGCTGGCGGCCGCGCATGTCTCGATCTCGCCCGCTTCCGCGCTGGATGCCGCGCGGGTGGCCAGCGATATCGTTCTGTTGGGGGGAGATGTTTCGCCTATCGCCTCGGCTTGTGATACAGCACGAGCGGCCACACGCCGCATCCGCGAGAACTTTCGCATCGCGACAGTCTACAATATAGTCGCGGTTCCATTGGCGGTGGCCGGTCTCGCAAGTCCGCTTATCGCGGCACTGGCAATGTCGGCCAGTTCGATCACGGTTTCGCTCAACGCCCTGAGACTGAGGTAGGCAGAAATGAACATCCTCGTTTTCCTGATCCCCGTGTCGCTGTTTCTGGGCGGACTTGGCCTGCTGTTTTTCGTCTACACGGTGAGATCCGATCAATACGACGATCCCGAGGGAGATGCGCGACGGATCCTGAGCGACGAATACGACGATCACCCCAAACAATAGTCCCTGCCAACTCGACAACCTGATCGCGGCACAGGACGGCCGGCGTTTCCGAAAGGTGCGCCGGTTTGTTCCGGTCGCGGCGCGGGGCCGTGCCTTCGGGTTGCCCGCGGACGGATATTCCTGTCAAACGGAATGGCATGGTGGTTCCGGGTCCGAAGGTGGCCTGTGCTCAGGCGCCGTCACCGGGATGTATCATGAAACAGGTGATCTTCTTTGCCTGAAGCCGTCGACAGGCCAGATCCGCCTTCTCACGGGTAAGGCCCATGAAATTTGCGTCATATCCGTCCTGGCTTCGGCTCACCTTGCGTAACGCTCCGTCGAGGGTCGTGATCTCGTTCAGGGCGGTGGCAAGCAGCACTTTGCGGGCCTGATAGCGGCTGCCATAACGGCCCACGTTGATCCCCCAGTTCCGCCCGCCGGAGGTAGAAATCCGTGTCACGACCCGAGGTGTGTCGTTGCTCTTTGATGTCTCCCGGACCAGATCGACGGGTCGGGCGGCGGGTTTCACGGGATCGGCCTTGGCTGTTGCCGCCTGTGCGGCGTTCAGCGCCTTCTCGATCCCGGCCTTGTCGGCGATGATCACCGGCGGCTCCGGCAATGGACGGGCGCGCGGACGCAGGCTTTTTCGCACCGCTGCTGCCGCGGTCAACCGCACCTTCCTGCCGAAGGCGCCCGGAGCGTTGCCGCTGCCGATCCGGCCCATGTAAGGGGGGCGGGATGGGGTGCGCAACGCCACGCGTGACGGTGCGGCGCGAAAGCCCAGATCCAGAAGCTCCTTGACCCGTGCGTTACGCGTGCGGGTGGACCGGCCTCCGAAAACCGTGGCGATGACCCGTTCTCCGCCCCGCTCGGCGCTGGCCACAAGGTTGAAACCGGCGGCACGGGTATACCCGGTCTTGATGCCGTCGGCACCACGATAGGCGCGCAGCAGTTTACGATTCGTGTGATAGACCTTGCCCATTCCGGTATTGGCACTGATGCGCGAGAAAAGATTGTAATAATCCGGGTAGTCATAAAAGACGTGACGACCCAGGATTGTCATGTCATGCGCCGTCGAGAGGTGCCCGTTCTCTGTCAGGCCGTGGGCGTTCCGAAACGTCGTGCGGCTCATGCCCATTGCACGGGCAGTGCGATTCATGCGCCGTGCGAAGCGCGCTTCCGATCCCTCGATCGCCTCGGCCAGCGCCGTGGCCGCATCATTGGCCGATTTTACGGCCGCGGCACGGATGAGATAGCGCAGGCGGATCGTCTGACCGGCGCGCAATCCCAGTTTGCTGGGTGGTTCGCTGGCCGCGTGCCGCGAGATGCGTACCGGATCGTCGAGGCTGATCTCGCCATTCTCGACCGCCTCGAACACGATGTAGAGGGTCATCATCTTGGTCAGCGAAGCTGGATGCAAACGTGTATCCGCATTCTCGCCATGAAGGATCTCGCCGCTGCGCGCATCCATGACCATGGCCGCGTAGGGCGCCGAAGCCGCGCTGAGCGGCACGAGCACCAGAAGCCAAAACGCCGTCACCACAAAAACGCCCAGCCGGGCGTGTCGCCTGCTTGATGTCAGGGAGTGTCCGCTCATGTCCTGCCTCATGCCACCGGTTTGCCCGGTCGACCCGTTTGTTACCGACGAGGCATAGCACATTCAGAGTGACTAATAAACCCTTATGTATAAAGAGTTTTGACGGCACGGTGAAGAAGATGACCCCATATGTTGGGCCGCTGGCCACAAGCTGCGCAAGACCGTCTATTGTGGCGGGAATGTGGCAGCGAAAAGGGCGCACCCAGCGAGGATGCGCCCTTTCCTTGCGGCCCCCGTTTGGCGGGGCTCAGTTCAGTGCTTTGTCGGTCACCTCGTGCGTCCACGCGCCGTCACCGGGATGTTCGGTGATCACCGGATCCGAGCCGCCCGAAAGAAGCGAGTCCACCGTGCGCTCGAAATCGGCGGGATCGAGTTCACCATTCGATCCGGCGGTCAGCTTGGCGATTTCCCGCATCATGCGCTTCTGGTGCTTTTCCGTCTGGGCGCCGGTCGCGTCGTTCTCGAGCACGATCATCGCCGCCTTGTCCGGGTTTTCCTCGGCCCATTTCCAGCCCTTCATCGAAGCCCTCACGAAGCGTGCCAGCTTGTCGACCTCCTCGGGATCGTCGAGCTTCTCCTCAAGAACGTAAAGGCCGTCCTCAAGCGTCGCGACGCCCTGTTCCTCGTACTTGAAAGTGATCAGTTCCTCGGGCTTGATGCCCGCGTCGATCACCTGCCAGTACTCGTTATACGTCATGGTCGAGATGCAGTCTGCCTGCCCCTGAAGCAGCGGATCGACGTTGAAGCCCTGCTTGAGGACTTCGACACCATCCTCGCCGCCATCCGTCGGTATACCCAGCTGGCTCATCCAGCTCAGGAAGGGGAACTCGTTGCCGAAAAACCAGACGCCAAGCGTGCGGCCGCGGAAATCCTCCGGCTCCTCGATGCCGGTGCTCTTGAGACAGGTCAGCATCATGCCCGAGGATTTGAACGGCTGGGCGATGTTGACCAGCGGCAGGCCCTTTTCCCGCGCGGCCAGCGCGGCGGGCATCCAGTCCACCATCACGTCGGCGCCACCGCCCGCGATCACCTGGGTGGGCGCGATGTCCGGCCCCCCGGGCTTGATGGTGACATCAAGGTCTTCTTCTTCGTAGAAGCCCTTGTCCTGGGCGACGTAATAGCCGCCGAATTGCGCCTGGGTGACCCATTTGAGTTGCAGGGTCAGGTCGTCAGCCGCATGCGCCATGCCGGCCCAGGTGCCCAGGGCCGCAAGCCCGATTGTATTGAAGATCTTGTTCATTTCTTTTCTCCCTTGTTGAACTGGTTGTGTTTTCCTCACGCCCGGCCTCTCTGTGATGGGTGCCAGAATGTCACCGCCTTTTCCAGAAGCGCAACCCCCCCGTAAAAGCCCGAGCCGACAATCGCGGCCACCACGATTTCGGCCCAGACCATGTCGATGGCAAGCTGACCGACCGAGGTTGAGATCCGGAAACCCATTCCCTTGATGGGTGATCCGAAGAACTCGGCGACGATGGCGCCGATCAGCGCGAGGGTCGTTGCGATCTTGAGGCCGTTGAAGATGAACGGCATGGCCGCCGGCAGGCGCAGCTTCAGAAGCGTCTGCCAATAGCTTGCCCCGTAGGTGCGCATCAGGTCGCGCTGCATGCTGTCTGTGTCGCGCAGCCCGGCCACGGTGTTCACCAGCATCGGGAAAAAGACCATCACCACGACGACTGCCGCCTTGGACTGCCAGTCAAAGCCGAACCACATCACCATGATTGGCGCCACGCCGATGATCGGAAGGGCGGCGACGAAGTTGCCCACCGGCAGCAGACCACGCGTGAGAAACGGCGAACGGTCGATGATGATGGCGGCCAGCACCGCGGCGCTGCAGCCCATGGCATAGCCCGTGAAGGCCCCCTTCACGACGGTCTGGACAAAGTCGATCCACAGCGTGCCAAGACTTGCGGCAAAGCGGTCGGCGATGGCTGTCGGGGCAGGCAGGATGACCGGGCTGACCTCCAGTCCGCGCACGATCAGTTCCCACATTACCAGGATGGTGAGGCCGAAGATGACCGGCACGGCATAGCGCGCCGCCCGCGCGCCGGTCTCGGCCAGCCGCACGTTGGCCCACCACGCCACGAGCCAGATTAGCAGTGCCAGTATGACCAACGTCATCGTGCCACCCCCATGCGACGGTCCGCGGCGCGCTGGATCGTACCGACGGCGATGATCAGGATGCCTGCCAGGATCGCCGCGGCGAACAACGCGGCCCACATGATGAGTGGCTGGCCGAACTGGCTTCCGATCAGCATTCGCGCGCCCAGCCCGTTGATCGCGCCGGTGGGCAGCTCGCCAACGATCGCGCCGATCAGGCTGGCGGCGATGGCGACCTTGAGCGAGGCGAAGAAATAGGGCAACGATGCCGGCAGCCGCAGTTTCCAGAACACTTGTGACCGATTCGCGCCGTAGGTCTTCAGCAGGTCGAGCTGCATCTGGTTGGGCGCGCGCAGCCCGGACACCATGCTGACCAGGACCGGAAAGAACGACAGGTAGGCTGAGATGATCGCCTTTGGCAGAAGTCGGTCCTCGACTCCGACCGCGTTGGCCACCACCACGATCATCGGGGCCAGCGCCACGATGGGGACGGTCTGGCTGATGACAGCCCAAGGCATCACCGACATGTCCACCGCGCGACTGTGAACGATGGCGATTGCCAGCCCCACGCCGATGACGATGCCGAGTGCGAAGCCCCAGAGTGTCGCCTCCAGCGTGACGAAACCGTGATAGACAAAGCTGCGCTTGGATGTCACGGCGTGGCCGAAAACACCGTCCCACAGCGCCACGACGACCTGGTGGGGGGCCGCGACCAGGGGGCGGTCCTGTGTCATCGTGGCGACCACCAGATCGGTGAATTCCATGTCGCGGCCCAGCCTCTCGGCCATCTGCAGCGCCCAGGTGGAGTTCATCCAAATGGCCGCGATGTACCAGATGACGACGATGACGCCGACGACGGTGAGCACGGGCAGGGCGTTGCGCATCACACGCCCTCCCTGCCGGGCCGGTGGCGGCACCTTTTCTGGTCAGTCCTCATAGCTGTGCCCCGCTCGCAGGCCTTCGCGGACGCGATGCGCGACCTCAAGGAATTCTGGTGTGTCGCGGATGTCGAGGGGGCGATCCCGGGGCAGGGGGCTTTCGATGACATCCGTGATCCGGCCGGGCCGCGGGCTCATCACCACGATACGGGTGCTCAGATACACCGCCTCGGGGATCGAATGGGTAACGAAACAGATTGTCTTGTTGGTTTTTTCCCATAGACTCAGCAACTGCTCATTGAGGTGGTCACGGACGATCTCGTCAAGGGCCCCGAAGGGCTCGTCCATCAGCAGGAGATCGGCATTGAAGGCCAGGGCGCGGGCGATGGACGCGCGCTGCTGCATCCCGCCCGAAAGCTGCCACGGAAACTTCTTCTCGAACCCGGCGAGATCCACCAGTCCCAGAACCGAATTCACCCGACGCGCCTGTTCGGCCCGGTCATACCCCATGATCTCCAGCGGCAGCCGGATATTGCCGCCGATGGTGCGCCATGGATAAAGCCCGGCTGCCTGGAATACATACCCATAAGCTCTTGATTTCCGTGCATCCGCCGGGCTGGTGCCGTTCACCTCGATATCGCCCGCGGTGGGGCTCTCGAGATCCGCCATGACCCGCAGGAAGGTTGTCTTGCCACAGCCGGAGGGGCCGATGAAGCTGACAAAATCACCCTTTTTCACCTCAAGGCTCACATCCTTGAGCGCGTTCACCGGCCCGTCATTGGTCTCGAATGTCAGTGACAGGTCCTGCGCGCTGATGACTGTTTCGGTTGTCACTCCCGGTCCCCCGCTTGCACGGGGGCATTGCCCCCCGCTGGCCTCGATCTGTCAAGATGCCATTCCCGCCGCATCGCGGAAATGGCGCTTTCGTTCAAATCCCTGCCGGAATATTCATCGGATCCCGGTCGATCTGCTTGGGTGCGGTCAGTTCCTTCCATTTGCTCAGCGCGGTATGCGCCGACGGGAAGGCCGGACGCGGCACGAAGCGCCCGCGGCCGGGCTGGGGCTGGGAATTCTGCCCCCAGGCCCAGATGACCTCGCCGCGGGAGATCGTGTAGCGCGCCTGCGCGGAAACCTCGAAGCCCTCGAAGACGTTGTAATCGAGTATGGAATGATGGTTGGAGGCGCTGATCGTCTTGGTGATCCTGGGATCCCAGACGGTGATGTCGGCATCCGCGCCTTCCACCAGCGCCCCCTTCCTGGGATAGATGTTGAGGATTTTGGCCACGTTGGTGGAGGTTACGGCGACGAACTCGTTTAGGGTCAGCCGCCCGGTCTCCACCCCGTGGGTCCACAGCACCGCCAGCCGTTCCTCCAGCCCGTTGGACCCGTTGGGGATCTTGGTGAAATCGCCCACACCCATGCGCTTCTGCTCGGTCGAGAAAGCGGCGTGATCGGTGGCCACCACTTGCAATGAACCGGCCTGCAGCCCGGCCCAGAGCCCGTCCTGGTGCTCCTTGGAGCGGAAGGGCGGCGACATCACCCGCCGTGCGGCATGGTCCCAGTCCTTGTTGAAATACTCGCTTTCGTCGAGCGTCAGGAACTGCGCCAGTGGCTCGCCATAGACCCGCATGCCCTTCTGTCGTGCCCGCCGGATCGCCTCGTGCGCCTGTTCGCAACTCACATGCACGATATAGAGGGGCACACCCGCGGCATCGGCGATCATGATGGCGCGGTTGGCGGCCTCGCCCTCGACTTCCGGCGGACGCGAATATGCGTGCCCCTCGGGCCCCGTGATCCCCTTTTCCAGCATCTGCTGCTGAAGGTCGGCCACAACATCGCCGTTCTCGGCATGGACCATCGGCAGCGCGCCGAGTTCCTTGCAACGCTTGAACGAGGCCAGCATCTCGTCATCCTCGATCATCAGCGCGCCCTTGTAGGCCATGAAATGCTTGAACGAGTTCACACCCATGTCCACGGCGTCCTTCATCTCGTTGAAGATGGTCTCGTTCCAGCCCGTGACCGCCATGTGATAGCCGATGTCGGAACAGATCTGCGGCGCCGATTTCTCGTGCCAGTTGTTGATCGCGTTCTTGAGGCTGCCATCGGCGCCCGGCAGGCAGAAATCCACCAGCATCGTGGTGCCCCCGCAGGCCGCGGCCCATGTGCCGGTCACGAAGGTCTCGGCGGCGGTGGTGCCCATGAAGGGCATCTCCATGTGGGT
>Ga0102929_1001033_pt1 | contig 16615 bp, 15 predicted proteins | sample SalPonR1_B_D2_MG_FD_78510 | JGI IMG/M metagenome (GOLD analysis project Ga0102929, IMG submission 78510) | Salt pond soil microbial communities from South San Francisco under conditions of wetland restoration - Salt Pond MetaG R1_B_D2_MG | ecosystem: Environmental > Aquatic > Marine > Intertidal... | reverse complement strand
GGGCTCCTGGATGGTCTGGCCGATGAGGCGCCGGGGGCTGAGCGAGGCGTAGGGGTCCTGGTAGATGATCTGCATCTCCCGGCGCTTCGCCTTCATGGCCTCCGGCGAGAGCGCCAGCACGTCCTCGCCGTTCAGGTGCACCGCGCCGGCGGTCGGTTCGGTCAGGCGCAGCACCGCCCGGCCCAGCGTCGACTTGCCGCAGCCGGACTCGCCCACCAGGCCCAGCGTGCGCTGGCGCTCCAGCTCGAAGCTCACCCCGTCGACGGCCCGCACCCGTGCCTGCACCCGCCGGAACAGTCCGCCCCGCACCGGGAAGTGCTTCTTCAGGTCGACGACTTTCAGCAGCGGGGTGGACACGGCGTGATCCTCAGGCCAGCGGATGGAAACAGGAGACGGCGGCGGGCGAGCCCGGCCCGCCGTCCAGCACCGGGCGTTCCCGCCGGCAGTCCGCCGCGGCCCGGGGACAGCGCTCGGCGAAGCGGCAGCCGCTCGGCAGGTGCGCGAGGTCCGGCACCATGCCCGGGATCACCGGCAGTTCGGCGAGCTTGTCGTCCCGCAGCCGGGGAATGGAATCCAGCAGCCCGCGGGAATAGGGATGGCGGGGCGCCTCGAACAGGCGGTCGATGTCGGCCCGCTCGATCACTTCGCCGCAGTACATCACCAGCGCGCGGTCGCAGGTCTCGGCCACCACCCCCAGGTCGTGGGTGATCAGCACCACCGCCATGTGAAACTCGTCCTGCAGCTTCACGATCTGCTCCAGCACCTGGGCCTGGGTGGTGACGTCCAGCGCGGTGGTGGGTTCGTCGGCGATCAGCACCTTCGGATCGCAGGACAGCGCCATGGCGATCATCACCCGCTGGCGCATGCCGCCGGACATCTCGTGGGGATACTCGTCGATGCGCTTGTCCGGCACCGGGATGCCCACCCGAGCCAGCATCTCCACGGCCACGGCGCGGGCCTGGCGCCGGGTGTATTGCTTGTGTCGGCGCAGCACGTCGACCATCTGGCTGCCGACGGTCAGCACCGGGTTCAGCGCGGTCATGGGTTCCTGGAAGATCATGGAGATCTCGTGGCCGCGCAGATCGCGCAGCTGCTCTTCGGGCATGCGCGCGAGGTCCCGCCCGCCGAGCCGTATCTCGCCGGAGACGATGCGCCCGGGCGGCGACGGGATGAGCCCGAGGATGGAGAGCCCGGTCACCGTCTTGCCGCAGCCCGACTCGCCGACGATGCCGAGCGTCTCGTTGGGATAGACGTCGAAACTCACACCGTCCACGGCGCGTACCGGTCCGTAGCGGGTGGAGAACTCCACCACCAGGTCGCGCACGCTCAGCACCGGCTCGCGGACACTCACGACCCGGCCACCTTCTTCGGGTCCAGCGCGTCCTGCAGCGCGTCGGAGAACATGTTGAACGCCATCACCAGTCCGAACAGGAACACCGAGGCCCAGACGAAGTTGTTGAAGAAGCCCGCCAGCACCTCCAGCGTGGACTCGGAGATCATCAGCCCCCAGCTCACGCCGTCCTGCACGCCGAGGCCGAGGAAGGACAGGATGACCTCGGACTTGATGGCGGCCACGAACACGATGGTGGCCTGCACCAGCAGGATGTGGAACGTGTTCGGCACGATGTGGCGGAAGATGATGGTGATCTGGGCTACGCCGATGGCCCGGGAGGCTTCCACGAACTCGAAGTTCCTGAGTTTGATCACCTCGCCGCGCACGAGCCGCCCGGTGGTGGTCCAGAAAACCGACACCATGGCCACGTGCATGGACCAGGGATTGCCCTCCAGCGCGAAGGCCACGGCGGCCACGAACAGGTAGAAGGGGATGGAGTCCAGCACGCCTTTCATCCACAGGATGATCTCGTCGATCCAGGTGCCGCTGAAGAAACCGGCCAGAGCGCCGAACAGCGCGCCGATCAGCGTGGAGAGAACCGCCACGACCAGGCCGATCTCGAAGGCCGTCTTGGTGCTGTAGACCGCGCGCTGGAAGATGTCCTGGCCGATGATGTTGGTGCCGAACCAGTGCTCGGCGCTCATGGGCGCCCATTTCGGGCCTTCGACGTCGCTCCACTCCGTGGCCCAGACGCCGAGCCACACGCCCAGCGCCATCACGAAGTACACCAGCACCACGCCCAGCCCGATCATGCCGGCCCGGTCCCGGCTGAACTTGTAGACTGCCTTGCCCCAGATGGACTCGGTGCGTTCCGGCTGCGCGGACGGGGCCGGATCCACGCCGCCGCGCAGCTGGTCCGAGGTCTCCGGGATGGCGCTCATTTCAGCGACACCCGCGGGTCGACGGCCCGGTACATGATGTCGGTCACGAGCAGGGTGATCACGAACAGCACGGCGGTGAGGCCCACCACCGCCTTCAGCACCGGCTGGTCGCCCGTGGTGATGGCGTCGAAGGTCACCTTGCCGACGCCGGGAATGCCGAAGTAACTCTCGATGAGCAGGCTGCCGCTCACGATTACCAGCGGTATGGAGAACATGATGCGGGTGATGATGGGGATGGCCGAGTTCTTCAGGATGTGCTTGTACAGTAGTTTGCCCGGCGGAATGCCGAATGCCCGCGCCGTGCGCACGTGATCGCGGGTCATCTCCTCCACGAGTACGGCCCGGTAGAAGCGGGTGTTGTAGCCCAGCGCCACGAACACCGTGGCCAGCGTCGGCACGGTCACGTACATCACGTAGTCGTGCAGCGAGTTCACGTTCCAGCCCCGCACCGGGAACAGGTTCAGGCCGTAGCTCGAGGAGAGCAGCAGCTGGAAGCCGATGATGACGATGAGGAAGGACACGCTCATGCCCACCACCGAGAAGCCCATGATGGCCTTGTCGATCCAGCCGCTGCGGTGATAGGCGGCGACGAGTGCGAGCAGAATGCCGAGCACGTTGCCGAGGATGAACCCGGGCGTGATCAGGGCGAGCGAGATGGGGATGCTGCGCCCGAGCATCTCGCTCACCGGCTCGCCGGTGGAGTCCGAGAGCCCGAAGTTCAGCGTGACGAGTTCCTGCAGATATTCCCCGTAGCGGACCAGGAACGGCCGATCGTAGCCGAGTTCCTTGCGAACCTCGGCGATCTGCTCCTCGGTGGGATTCTTGCCCAGCAGCTCGTAGGTCTGGTCCGGCCCGAAGTACACCATCAGCAGGAAGCTGACGAAGGTGACGCCCAGTATCAGCGGGATGCCCCCGACCAGCTTCCTGACGGCGTACTGCAGGGTCTCCAAGGTCAGGTCTCCCCGGCGCCGTCGGCGATGTCCACGAAGCGCAGGAAGAACCCGCCCACGATCTGGCGGTCGGGCATGGCGATCACGTCCTTGTGCCAGAGGTAGAGCCGGGTGCGGGACAAGCCGCTGATGGCGACACAGTCGTCGATGACCAGGCGGTTCATGCGCCGGTAGATCCCGGTGCGCTCGGGGCTCGGCAGCATCACGGCGGACTTCTCGTACAGGCGGTCGTACTCGGCGTTGCGCCAGTTCGCGTCGTTGGAGCCCGGCGAGCCGTTCGGGCCGTAGAACAGCTGCAGGGTGTTCTCGGCGTCCGGGTAGTCGAGGCCCCAGCCCTTGGCCACCAGCGGCAGCCGGCTCTGGGAGACGTCCTTGATGAAGTCGCCGAAGGTCGCGTACTGCTTCAGTACGATCTTCTCCCGGGGATAACCGATCTTCTTCATGAAGCCGCGGAACTGCTCGTAGAACAGCCGCTGGCTGACGCCGGACTGGGCGCCGTAGACGAGTTCCGGCAGGTTGTCCGCGTTCCAGCCGTTCTCGGCCAGCAGCCGGCGGGCACCCTCGATGTCCAGCGTCACGCTGTCCCGCGACAGCCCGGGTTCGAACTCCGGTGCCGCCGGGGTGATGATGCCCGGAAACACCTGGCCGAGGCCGAAGTAGAAGCTCTGGTTGCGCCGGTACCAGTCGAAGCCCTTGACCATGGCGCAGCGCAGCGCATGGTTGCGTCGCTCGCGCTCCGGGTCGGCGTTGTAGCCGATCTCCGGGAAGTCCATGTTGAAGGTCATGAACACGAAGCCCGCCTCCACGCCGTGGTGCAGGTGATACTGCGCGGCGATCTCCGGGGTGGGCGTGATCGGGTCCTTGGAGGCGAGGATGCGGTCCACCTGCTCGTTGGGCACGGTCAGGTACTGAATCTCGTTGCCCTTGGTGAAGGAATTCCAGCGCGCCGCGTTCTCGGTGATGAAGTCGATCTGCAGGCGGTCGACGAACGGCGGCGAGCGGCCCTCGATGGCCTCCACGCCGGTGTAGGCCTGGGTGGCCGGGTCGTAGCCCTCGGCGGCCAGGTCGACGGGCTCGCGGCGGAACTTCTCGTTGCGCTCGTAGACCACCCGGGAGGAGTCGTAGGCGATCACCCGAAACGGGCCGGAGCCCACCGGGTGGGAGCCGAACTCACGGCCGTACTTCTCCACCGCCTCCCGGGGCACCACCGCGGCGTAGCCCTGGGCGAGGGTGTAGACGAACTGGGGGTAGGGCTTGGTGAGCCGCACCTCGACGCTGTAGCGGTCGATTGCGCGCAGGCCCTCGACTTCTTCATCGTAGTCCGAGCCGGCCTCCTTCCAGGCGTCCAGACCGACGATGCGGCCCTGCCAGAGCCAGGCGCCGCGAGGGCGCTGGGAAGAGTCGAAGTGGCGCTTCAGGCTGTAGACGAAATCTTCGGCGACCACCTCCCGGCCGACACCGCCCTCGAAGGCAGGGTCGTCGATGAAGTGCACGCCCTGCTTGAGACGGATGCGATAGACCAGGCCGTCGTCGGAGATCTCCGGCATGGCCGCGGCCAGGTTGGGAGCGGGTTCGTAGGGCCGGGCGAGGTACTTGAACCGATACAGCGTGTCGTAGGCGTTCAGGACGACCGTGTTGGCGTAGATATTGGAAGACTGGACCGGGTCGATGGTGGAGGGCGCGCCGTCCAGCGAGTGGCGGTAGACCTTGATGTCAGCCGGAGTAGCGGGAGCCGCCGGATCGGCGGCGTCGGCGGCCCGCTCGGTCTCGCCGCAGCCGGACAGCGCGAGCATGCCGGCGCAGGCCAGCACGGTAGAGACGATCAGACGCCGCGGATGGACCATGCCCCGTTTCCGCCCTTCAGGCACAAACGCGTGAAGCTACCACTTCCGGACGGCAGGCAACAGCGCTCCGGTCTTCATTTTACGTTTGCTCAGGGACAGCCGCGGCCTGGCTTGAGCTGCACCAGTTCCTCGATCACGAGAGTCTCGCCGTCGTCCGTCGGCTCGAGGCGGCCGCGAATTGTCAGCAGGGCCAGCTCGCCCCGGGGCACCCGGCCGTACTGGTGCACGAGCCGCCGGTAGTCGCCCGCGCGGGCGACCGGCCAGGCGAGACCGCTGCGGCATTCCCGGAACCGGCGGCCAGCGCCCTCGTATTCCCCTTCCACCGTCACCGTGTCGGTGAACGGCACGAGATCGCCACGGCGCTCGAGGCGGTGGGGCAGGTCGGAGGGGACCTGCATCGCAAGCCGGCCGTCTGTCGTTCGCTCGAACCAGCGTTCCGGCCCGCTGCCGCGCAGGCGCAGCACCGCTTGCTCCTCGTCCCAGACCCAGCGGCCGAGAGCGTAATAGCGTTCGTCCCCGTCGTCGGCCAGGTAATGCTGGCGCAGGAAGAAACCACCATCCGGGCGCAGCCACAGGGTCACGTCGATACCGGGGCAGTCGGTGCAGGGGAAGGTGCCTTGCCAGAGGCCGGGGGCGGGTGCCGGCGCCGGGGAGGCGGTAACATCAGCGGTGTGCCTGTCGGCCTCGCCGCAGCCTGCGGCCGGCAGGACGGCCAACAGCAGGGCTGCATGGACGAATCGCCGCAAACCGACCATCGTCCTAGAACGCCATGTCCAGCCGCAGCGAGAGATTGCGGCCCGGCGCATCGATGCCCGAGCCGTGGATGCGGTAGCGCTTGTCCAGGATGTTCTCCACGGCCAGCATCAGGCGCCAGCCCGCCGCACTTTGCCAGGAAGCCTTCAGATTCAGCGTGGCCCAGCCCGGCGTACCCTCCGGGTTGATCCGGCTGTCGCGCACGTCCCTCGGACTCAGGCGGTCCTGTTCGGCGGCGAACTCCATCCAGGGCTCGATCTTCAGGGCCTCGCTCAGCGCGATGGGCAGGGAGACGGCGCCATTGAGGGGAGGTATGCGGTCGCCGGGCGTCGTGCCGGCGTCCGCCTCCTTCTCTTCGCCGCGGGTGTAATTCAGGACGGCGCGCAGCCTGGTGCGGTCTGAGAGGTCGAACTCGCCGCCCGCCTCCATGCCGTAGATGGTCGCACTGGCAATATTCCGGTTTTGCACGACCTGCCGGCCTGCCGGCGTAATCTCGCCGGTGAGCACCGAGCTGATGCGGTTCGAGTAGTCCACGACATAGGCCATGACCTCGGCCCTCAGGCCGGGCCGCGCAATCCGTACACCCAGATCCAGCTGGCGTGCGCTCTCGGGCTCCAGCTCCGGGTTGGCAATGTTGAAGCGGCCGCCGGGGCGCGGTCCCAGCGTGCCCAGGTCGAAGATGTTCGGTGCCCGGAAGCTGCGGCTGGCGTTGGCCACGAGCTGCAGCTCGTCGGTGAGCCGGTACAGCCAGCCCAGCTCGCCGCTCAGGTCGCTGGTGTCGACCTCCCCGGCGGGTGCGCTCGCCGTGGCTGCGAGCGAAACGTTCACGTCGGTGAGCCGCAGACCGCCGATGAGCGCCTGGCGGTCGCTCACCTTCCATTCGGCCTGGGTGTACAGCGCTGCCTGATCCACCTCGGAGCCGTCGGGGAAGCGCGCTGCCACGGGCGTGCGCTCGCCGGAAGTGATGTCCTCCTCGATACGGCTGCTGCTCACCTCGTCGTGATACCACTCGGCGCCGTAGGCGATGCTGCCCCAGGCGTGGCCGCGGACGCCGTTCACCGAGAGCTCGAACAGATCGCTGCGGTTCTGCTCCAGCCGCCGCACGGCGGAGCCGGTATTGCGGCTGCGCCGGTCGTCGTCGATGCGCTGCCAGGCGAGGTCCACCACCCAGTCGGTGCCCAGCCAGCCGTCCGTGCGGCCGTGCTGGAGGTGCACGAACTGCCGGCGGTTCGGCTCGAACCAGAACTCGGCGGACGCGGCTTGCGTCTCGCCGAAGCCGGGCACGAGTTCATCCACCCGGGGGGTGGAGGGCTGTTCCAGGTGCTGCACGTCGAGGAACCAGCGCTGCTGGTCGTCGGGGGTGTAGGCGGCCGCGAGCCGCCCGGCGCGGGAACGGTAGCCGCTGGGATCGATGCGTTCGCCGCCGCCCACCCGCCGGTTGCCGAGCTCCCGGTAATCGAAGCTGCCGAGTACCGCCAGCCGCTCGTTACCCGCTTCCGCAGTGGCGGACACGGCCCGTTGCAGCTGCGCAGTGTCGGCGCCCACGGAGAGATCAGCGGCATACGCGGTCTCGCCCGCAGGCGACGAAGGAACCCGGGTCACGACGTTGACCACGCCGCCTACGGCGTCGCTGCCGTACAGCGAGGCTGCGGCCCCGCGGATGACCTCGATGCGGCCGACCGCGCTTATCGGTACCAGCGCGAAATACTGGGTGGGGGCATTGCGGAAGATGGCGTTGTTCAGGCGCACGCCGTCGACCAGATGCAGGATCTCGGAGCCCTTCAGACCGCGGATGATCACCTGGCCCTGGCCCGCGGTGGTCTGCTGGCGGTAGAGCCCCGGCTCGAAGGCGAGGGCGTCGGTTATCAGTGCCTCGCCAGCGATCTCCTCCTGGCCGATGCGGGTGAGGGCGGCGGAGATGTCACGGATGCTCGCCGCCCTGCGGGTGGCCGTGACCTGGATCTCGTCGATTACGGTTTCGGCCGCCGGCGCCGGTAACGGCATAACCAGGGCGGACGAGAGCGCGAGACCGAGCGCCACGGCGGCGCTGAAACGGAGCGGTGATTTCCCGATTTTCGGGTTCATGAAGTCTCTTTAGATACGAACAAGGCCGCGGAGGATACGGATCGCGGCAAGGCTTCGCCACCGCCTCGCTACCAGCCCCCACCCCCGCCGCCGCCACCGCCGCCGCCGGAGAATCCGCCTCCGCCGCCGCCGGAGGAGGAGCCCGGCGGCGTGGCCGCCGATGCGATGGCGGAGTTGAGCGAGCTGCCCACGGCCCGGCTCATCTTCACCGGTTCGCCCGCATCCCAGTGGCCCGCGTACCAGCGGGGATGCCAGTCTGCGCCCGTTTCGCCGCGCAGCCGGGCGAAGACGCCGGCGAAGCCCTCGGCCCAGGGCTGCTCCACCTCCAGCGCCAGTGCGTAGGGCAGGTAGGCCTCGAACAGCTCGGGCGTGCGTTCGGGCGGATTGCGAAGGTCGAGCTCGTCCTTTTCGGCCACCTCGAGATACAGGCGGAAACCCTCCACCTTGTCGAGCAGTCTGCGGCCGTGGGGCGTCGGGGCCTTCAGCAGCCAGGCGAACAGCAGGATGGCAGCCCCGCCGGCCATCAGAGCGATGCTACCGCCCAGGGTCAGTCGGTCGGCCACCGCCGCGCCGATGCCCGCACCGACCAGCAGCACCACCGCCGGCAGCAGGAGCCCGCTGTTGCTGACGAAGTAGCGCTGATAGTAGTCGCGCTTCAGTGCCTTCTCGTGCGCCTTCATGGCACTGCCGACGAGGCTGTGGTTGTCGTTCTCCAGTGCCACCCGGTGGCCGTCTGCGAACAGCCGTGACAGAGTCACGGCCTCGCCCGGTGCCAGCGAGCCGTCGTCGCTCTTCGCCGTGCGCAGCAGCGCGTAGTCGCCGTCGTCCTCCTCGATGGTGACGAATCCCTTCACCGCCAGGTTCAGCACCGCGGCGGTGAAGGCGCGCCGGTCGTAGCCCATCTCGGCCACGTAGCGCAGTGAGGCCGGCGAGTAACCCTCCGGCGGCTCGTACCGGGGGAAGATCACGCCGGCTTCCGGGTCGACGCCGAGGCGCCGCCACGCGGTGACCAGGTAGAACAGGGAACCGCCCGCTCCGGCAAGTGCGATCAGCAGGCCGAGATTCTGCGACAGCAGCAAGCGCAGGTCGTCCGCCGCCGTGGGTTCGGCCACGTTGCCCTTCGGCCAGGAGACGACGACCGTCAGCCCCTCGCCCGGGCCGAGTCCGCGGGTGGTGCGGAAGACGCCGTTGCCGCGGAAGTCGACGTCGGCCTGGTAGTCCCGCCCCCTGGCGCCGAACGAACCCGTGTACGCCTCCACCGCGATGGCGGCCGAGTCGACGCCTTCCGGCAGGCGCACGGTGGCGGATGCCGCGTCGATGGGAAATGCCCAGCCGTTGCCGGTGACGTTCCAGTACAGCTCATCGTGGTCGTCGAAGTAGCCGAGTACCCGGTCGACGGTGTAGGTGATCTCGTAGACGTGCCGGCCGGGTGGCACGAGCGTGTCGGCCGAACCCGCGTAGAGCCGGATATCTCCGCCCCGGCGTTCGGTATGGTAAGGCTCCGGGGAACCGTTCCGCCGCACGGAGTGGAACTCCGGCACGATGCGGATGCGGTTGCCGGCCGCGTCCTCGTAGTCCGTGGGGATATCCCGGTAGATGCCGCGGCGGATGCGGTCGCCCTGCGCCGAGACCTCGATGGTCTCCGTGACGGTGATCGGCCCTTCCGCCGGCACCCGGATGTCGGCGTGATAGGCGTGTATGCGCTCGTCTGCAACGGCGGCGGCCGCCGTGAGCATCAGCACGGCCGGCACCAGGAGCGCGGTGCGCGCGGCCAGCGAGATCCTGTGCGCGAGGCCGTTCACGGACCCAGCCTGACCGCCGGCGCCGTCTCGGTGCCTGCTTCCGCGTCGAAATATTCGGCCTCGCGGAAGCCGAGGGTGCGGGCGACGACGAGATCCGGGAACGACTGGATACGGGTGTTCAGGTCGCGCACCGCACCGTTGTAGAAGCGCCGGGCGTACTGGAGCTTGTCCTCGGTGTCGACCAGCTGTTCCTGCAGGTCGAGGAAGTTCCGGTCCGCCTTCAGGTCAGGGTAGCTCTCGGCCACCGCCACGAGCCGGTCGATGCCCCGGGCGAGTTCATCCTCGAGTCGCGCCTTGGCCGCGGGCCGGTCGGTTCCCTCGCTCTGCCGCCGCAGCTCGGTCACCGCGGTCAGGGTGGCCCGTTCGTAGTCGGCGTAGGCACGAACCGCCTCCACCAGCCGCGGGATGAGATCGTGGCGGCGCTGCAGCTGCACGTCGATGTCGCTCCAGCCGGCGCGGGTGCGGTTACGGTCGCGGACGAGGCGGTTGAAGATGAGGACGGCCCCGACGGCGACGCCGAGCAGCGCGAGGATGACCAGCGTCTCCGCCACCGGCGTGTCAGGCGTCCGCGGTGCGGGCCGACGCCAGCAGGTCGTGGAGGGCGGGGTTCTTCGCCTGCAGCTCGTCCGCGTCGAGGCCCAGCACCTCGTGGGGGAAGACCAGCCATTCGTCGGTTTCGTGGTTCCAGTAGTCGGGCGTCATGCTCGTGCGGTTGCGCGCGGGTTTGAACCAGGGTACGGCGATGCGCACGTCCTGCGGCATATTCGCCCGGGTCTTGCGCCTGAGTTCCTCCATGACGGCCGCGATGCTCTTGCCGCTGTCGAAGACGTCGTCGACGATCAGCAAGCGGTCGTCGTGGCAGATCTTGTCCACGATGTAGTCGAGGCCCAGCACTTTCACCACGGCGTCCTGCTGGTCGATGCCACGGTAGGAAGAGGTACGGATGGCGATGTGGTCGGAATCCACGCCGAAGTAATAGAGCAGTTCCTGCACCGCCATGCCGACGGGTGTTCCGCCCCGCCAGATGGCCATGATCATAGTCGGCCGGAAGCCGCTCTCGAGAATTTTCGCTCCGAGCAGGAACGATTCTTCCAGCAGTCGCTGGGCCGAGATGTAGATTTTCTCCATCCTGTCCTTCGGAGCGTGCGGCGGGCAGCGCAATGTCTATAATGTGGAGTCCAAGACCGCCGATGTTAACGCTTTTACCCGGGGGCATCGACACGCCATGGAACGCCGCTTCATCGCCGCCAACGACCTGCTGCTGGATTCCTTCCGGCTCGCCGTCGATATCCACGACGCCGGATTCCGTCCCGACTTCCTGGTGGGCCTGTGGCGCGGCGGCACGGCCGTCGGCATCGCGGTGCAGGAGGGGCTGGAGTATCTGGGCGTGGAGACGGACCACATCGCGGTGCGTACCTCCTATACCGGGCCGGATTCCTATCACAAGCGCGATCCTGCGGTGGCCGGGATACGGGTACATGCGCTGCAGTATCTCGTGGACCGGCTCGAGGCGGAGCACCGCCTGCTGATCGTGGACGACGTGTACTCGACGGGCGCGAGCGTGCAGGCGGTCATCGCCGAGCTGACCCGCAAGACCCGCCGCAATCTGCCCCACGACATCCGCACGGCGACGGTCTGGTATCGGCCGACGGAGCGCACCGTCGCGCCGCCCGACTTCTTCATCCACGAGACGGCCGACTGGCTGGTGCTGCCCTACGAGCTGCAGGGCCTGAGTCGCGACGAGATCCGCGCCAACAAGCCGGCGGCGGCCCGGCTGATCGAGGGGCTGGCGGAGAAGCTGGCGGAAAAGACAGGTCCGGCCTGAGGCCGGCGTGAGTTCCGCGGGAGGCCGGCGTCAGGCCGGCCGGACCGGCTCGGCGAGGACGTGGGTGGCGCGAACGCAGCGCTCGTCGCCGAGCATCAGCAGGGCGAACACCAGTTCGGCGAGATCCTCCGCCGCGGCCGTCCGCCGCCGCTGCAGGGTGCCGGCGGCCGGGTCCAGCACCACGAAGTCCGCTTCCTTGCCGGTCTCGAAGTTGCCGATGCGGTCATCCCAGGCGAGCGCGCGGGCCGCACCCAGGGTGGCGAGATAAAGGGCCTGCCACGGCGACAGCATCTGGTCCTGCAGATGCAGCACCTTGTAGGCTTCCGCCGCCGTGCCGAGCAGGCTGAGCGTCGTGCCGGCGCCGACGTCGGTGCCGAGCCCCACCGGGATGCCGTGGCCGCGGGCCCGCGCGAGGTCGAACAGGCCGCTGCCCATGAACGAGTTGGAGGTCGGGCAGAACGCGATCACGCCGCCCGCTTCGGCCATGAGGGAGTAGTCCTCGTCCTGCAGATGCAGGCAGTGGGCGAAGACTGCGCGCTCGCGCAGGAGACCGGCGGCGCGGTACACGTCCAGGTAGCTGCTCCGCTCGGGGAACAGCTCGGCCACCCAGGCCACCTCGTCCCGATTCTCGGCGAGGTGGGTGTGCACGAACACCTCCGGGAACTCTCCAGCGAGGCGGCCGGCCAGCGCCAGCTGCTCCGGGCTCGAGGTGGGGGCGAAGCGGGGCGTTATCGCATACTCGAGGCGCTCCCTGCCGTGCCAACGCTGCAGCAGTTCCCGGCTCTCGGCGTAGCCGCTCTCCGCCGTATCGCGCAGATAATCCGGGCAGTTGCGGTCCATCAGCACCTTGCCGCATGCCACCCGCAGCCGGCGCGCCAGTGCGGCCTCGAACAGTGCGTCCACCGAGGCGGCGTGGACCGTGGGGAAGATCAGTGCGGAGGTGGTGCCGTGGGCCAGCATCAGGTCCAGGAAGTCGCCCGCGACGCGGTCTGCCAGCGCGCGGTCGGCGTAGCGGCGTTCCGTCGGATAGGTATAGCGCTCGAGCCACTGCAGCAGCTGCTCGCCGTAGGAGGCGATCATGTCGATCTGGGGGTAATGCACGTGGCAATCGATGAAGCCCGGCACCAGGAGGCAACCGCGGTAATCGGTGACGGACACCCGGTCGCTGCCCGGGTCGGCCGCCTCGCCGCCTTCCTGGCCGGCGTCCTGGCCGACCAGTTCCGCAAGGAGCGGTTCGGCCGGGCCGACCCGCGCCACCTTGCCGTCCTCGGTGACGAGCAGGCCGTCCTCGAAGTACTCCAGCGCAGAGCCTGCCTCCCCGTCGCCCGGGTCGGCGAGCAGGTGCAGGATGGAGGCCCGGAAGGCGCGGACGGCCGGGCCGCTCACGGCGCCGCTCCGGCGTCGGGGGACGGCAGGTCGGGGACGGCGGGCACGACGACAGGTCGGTCCAGCGTGTGGGTGTCGCAATTGTCGCTGCTGGCGACGTCGTCGATGATCAGGAACTGCTGGCCGGCGGCGAGGCCGATCAGCGGCACGTGCCAGGTGCCGGCCCGGTAGTTCACGCCCTGGCTGCCGTCGGTCAGGAAGGCGCGCAGGTCGTCCGCGGCCGGCGCCGCCCCGGCCGGCGCCACCACCACGACGAAGCGAAACCCGGCGAGCGGCACGAACGCCTGGCTGCCGCGGGGATGACGCTCCACCATCGGGCAGGTCACCGGCTGGCTCGCCGCGCGGCGGCAGCGGGCGATGCTCACACCGAGGCGCCCCGCGGCGGTCAGGCGGGCCAGGTCGTCGTAGCGCTCGAAGCGCGCGTCGTTCATGGGGTCCGCGCTCGCGGTCCCGGCACCGATCACATCGCCGTAGGGACGGAACGTCTCCGCCGACAGCGGCTCCAGGGTCAGCGTGCGTGCAGTATCCGCATCAATCACGGATGTCTCCGGGTGCCCGGCCCGTGCCCGGACCCACGGCACGACCCCACAGGCGCAGGCGGCTCACGCCGCCGTCCGGATAGATGGCGAGCCGCACGTGGGTCACGACGCCGAGGTCGTTCAGTTCGCCGCGGATGTGGTGGCGGGTATCGGCGCCGAGCGGCACGGCGGGCAGAAGCTGCGGCCAGTCGGCCGATTGCCGCAGCAGGGAATCGATGTCCGCGCCGTCCATGCGGGCGGCCTGCAGGGAGGCGCGGGCCGGGTAGTTGCCCTTGAAGTGGGCGGTATCGATCTCGGCTTCCTCGATGCGCCCGGGCCGGCCGAGCGCCAGTATCGCCCAGTCGTGACCGGGGCCGCGCCGGCGCCGGGTCTCCCAGCCGTCGCCCATGTTCACGCCACGACCGGGCACGTTGAGATTGTGCATGCTGCCGAAGTGCTCGTCGCTGCAGGCCAGGGCCCGGCCGCCGTGCTGCAGTGCGAACAGGTCGATGGGCTCCGACGGTGCCGGGGCACCCGGGTCGGGCCGCACCTCGCCGTAGATGCGCAGCCGCGCGACGCCGCCGTCCGGGTAGATGTTCAGCCGCAGATGCGAGACCGGCTCCCTGTCGTCCACCGGCAGGTGGTGGTGCGAGTCGCCGGCGAGTTCGACCCGGGGCAGCAGCACCCGCCAGGCGGCATCCGTGCCCGGCACTTCGTCGTCGGTGAAGCATGCGTCGATGGAGGCGGCCTGGGGATAGTTGCCGGTGAAGTGGCTGGTGTCGATCTCCAGGCCGTGCACGATGCCCGGCAGGCCGAGCCGTACGATGCACCAGTCGTGGCCGGGTTCCCGGCGCCGGCGGGTTTCCCAGCCGTCCATCCACTTGCCGTGATCGTCGTACTCGTCCGGCAGGAATACCGGCGCCTCGGGCTTGATGAGCCGATCCTTTGCGCCGAAGAACTCGTCGTTGGCTTCCACCACACGGGTGCCGAAGCGGGGCTGCTCCAGCGGCGTCCACTGGTGGAACGGGTGGCGGTCGGTGTCCGGCTGGTGATCACTCATCGGGGTCTCGCTCATCCGGCTGCTCGCTCATCTGATCCAGGCGGAGCCTGGCAATGCGGTGAATCTCATCCAGCGCGCGCCGGAACTCGGTGTCCGGCGGGTTGCCCAGACGCTCGCCGAAGGCCGCCAGGATGTCGCCGCGGCCGGCGCCGCGCACCGCCATCACGAACGGGAAGCCGAAGCGCCCGTGATAGGCCTCATTGAGGCTATGGAAGCGCTGGTATTCCTCCGGCGTGCACTGGTCGAGCCCGGCGCTGTGCTGCTCGGCCGTGGACTCCTCGGTGAGCGTGCCCGCCACGGAGGCCTTGCCGGCGAGGTCCGGGTGGGCCCGGATGAGTGCGAGCTGGCGCTCCCGGTCGGCGTCCTCGACCACCGCCGCGAGCCGTGCCGCGAGGAGATCGACGGGCGCCTCGGCTTCCGCCGGCAGGTCGCCGCGGGCCCAGGCTTCCTGCGCCACCCAGGGCGAGGACTCGTACACGCCGCCATAGCGTTCGACGAAGGCGGACTCGTCGTCCGGGACCGGCAACAGCCCGTCGCGGGAGGCGTTCATGAGGCAGGGGCCTCGTGGCGCTCGAGCCAGTGACGGGCGATGTCGATGCGCCGCGCCACCCACACCCGCTCGTGGCCGGCGACGTAGTCGAGGAACCGGGCCACCGCCTGCGCCCGGCCCGGGCGGCCGGCGAGCCGGCAGTGCAGGCCCACGGACATCATGCGCGGCCGGCGCTCGCCCTCGGCGTACAGGCAGTCGAAGGTGTCACGGAGATACTGGTAGAACTGTTCGCCGCTGTTGAAGCCCTGGGCCGTGGCGAAGCGCATGTCGTTGGCATCCAGCGTATAGGGCACCATCAGCTGGGGCCGGCCGCAGCTCGTGTCCCAGTACGGAAGGTCGTCGGCGTAACTGTCGGCGCTGTAGACGAAGCCGCCGTGCTCGACGACGAGGCCGAGCGTGTTCGGGCTGCAGCGGCCGAGATACCAGCCTTCCGGCGGCGCCCCGGTGAGCGCCGTGTGGATGCGCACCGCTTCCTCGAGGTGGGCGCGTTCGGTCTCCCGGCCCACGAACTGGTAGTCGATCCAGCGGTAGCCGTGGCTCGCCACCTCCCAGCCGGCATCGATCATCGCCTCCACGGCGGCGGGATTGCGCTGCATGGCCATGGCGACGCCGAACACCGTCACCGGCATGTCACGCTCCGTGAACAGCCGATGCAGCCGCCAGAAGCCGGCGCGGGCGCCGTACTCGTAGAGCGACTCCATGTTCATGTGGCGCACGCCTTCGTAGGCCTCGGCGCCGACGATCTCCGACAAAAATGCCTCCGAGTGGCTGTCGCCGTGGAGCACGCAGCGCTCGCCGCCTTCCTCGTAGTTGATGACGAACTGGACCGCGACGCGGGCACCGCCCGGCCAGCCGGCCGCGGGCGGCCGGGGGCCGTAGCCGGCGAGGTCGCGGGGATACGACTTCGGGTCCGTGCCGCTCACGGCTGCGGCTCCCGCGCGAGCGAGCGGTACCAGCCGTCGATGACGGCACGTTCCTCCGCGGTCATGCGCGTCAGATTGCCGATGGGCATGGCCTGCAGCACCACCGTCTGTTGATGGATGCGGGAAGCGGCGGCCAGCACCTGTTCCGGTGTCTCGAGCATCACGCCCGCCGGCGGCGCGGCGAACCCGGGGTGGCTCGGCTCGGCGGCGTGACAGGAGACGCAGCGCGCCTCCAGCACTGCCTGGGCCTGCCCGAGCGACACCGGCCCGGCTGCCGTGCTGCCGCCGTCCGCCCGCGGCGCGATGGCAGCGGCCACGCCGGCCAGCAGCAGCGCCGCGGCCAGCGGCGGCAGCAGCGGGTTGCGGCCCGAGTGGCGGGCCACGAAGTAGACCCGGATCAGCGCGCCGGCCAGTGAGATGGCGATCAGAATCAGCCAGTTGTACTCGTGCGCCCAGGTCATCGCGTAGTGGTTGCTGATCATCACGAACAGCACCGGCAGCGTGAAGTAGGTGTTGTGCACCGAGCGCTGCTTGCCGCGCAGGCCGTCCGCCGGGTCCGGCGTCTCGCCCGCAGCGGCGGCCGCCACCATGCGCTTCTGGCCGGGGATGATCACGAAGAAGACGTTGGCCACCATGATGGTGCCG
>Ga0102929_1001028_pt1 | contig 16645 bp, 10 predicted proteins | sample SalPonR1_B_D2_MG_FD_78510 | JGI IMG/M metagenome (GOLD analysis project Ga0102929, IMG submission 78510) | Salt pond soil microbial communities from South San Francisco under conditions of wetland restoration - Salt Pond MetaG R1_B_D2_MG | ecosystem: Environmental > Aquatic > Marine > Intertidal... | reverse complement strand
GCCTATCATGAAACCCTCAAGATCACCGGCAGCGGCGTAGTCTTCACCGGGGTGACCCTGGCCATCGTCACCGCCACCTGGATCATCTCGCCCCTGCAGTTCCAGGCGGACATGGGCATCCTGCTGACCTTCATGTTTCTGGTCAACATGCTCGGTGCCATTATCGTTCTGCCCGCCCTGGCCAGCTGGTTTCTGCGCATCGGCAGGAGGGTCTGAACCCGGGATGTCCGATTGTCGGATGTTTCCACAGTTTGAGGCATGAACGTGCATTCAGAGCAGTGGCAACCCCAGTCAGCCTCGGTCATTGCCGCGATCATGGCGGCCTGCGACCGGTTCGCCGAGCGTCCTGCATTCATATACCGCACGTCCGGCAATGAATTCACGGTGTCTTTCGCCAAACTGCGCGAAGACGTCATTCTCCTGTCGCGGGCTCTGCGCGAGCGCAAAATCGGCGCGGGCAGTCGGGTGCTGGTCCTTTCCGACAATCGCTATGCCTGGATGGTGACCGATCTGGCGCTGATGGCGCTGGGGGCCGTCAGCGTCCCGCGCGGCAGCGACACCCCTTCCCGGGAACTCGCCTATATCCTCGACCATGCCGAATGTTCCTTCCTGGTCGCCGAAACCGAAGCGTTGCTCGAAAAGCACCAGGAAGTGATTGACCAGCACAAGGAAATCCGCGCCGTTTTCCTGATCGAGGGCGGCCCGACGCATACGCTGTTCAGCCGCATCTACAGTTACAACGACCTTCTCGAAGACCGGACTCTCACTCCGGCCGACTTCCGGGAATTCGCTGACCAGGTCGCGGCCCATGACCCGGACGGGTTGGTCACTCTGATCTATACTTCGGGGACCACCGGCAATCCCAAGGGTGTGATGCTCACCCATGCCAACATCGTCTTCAACATTGAAATGCTGCCGGTGCTGGTCCAGCTCAGCGAGCATGATCTCTGGGTCTCGATCCTGCCCAGCTGGCATATTTTCGAACGGACCGCAGAGTATCTGGCCTTGTCCGGCGGCAGTTGTACCGTCTACTCCACCCTGAAAACCTTTGCCGCCGATCTCGAGCATTATCGGCCGACCCTGGTCGCCACCGTGCCGCGCCTCTGGGAATCCCTTTACGGCCGGGTCTTGAACGCCATGGCCGAACGCGGCCGCTTCAGCCGCAGAGTCTTCGCTCTGCTGATCGCCATTGCCGTACGTTTTCGGCGCTCCCGGCGCCAATGGAGAGAAGAGCTTCCCCGCTTCCGGAGGGCTGCCTTGCCGGTCCGTTTTGGGGTTAAGGTGGCCGCGCTGCTGAAGATGGCGCTGCTCGGGCTGCCTTATCTGCTGGCCCGGAAAAAGCTCGAACCCCTGCGCAGTCGCTTCGGCGGCAGACTGCGCATGGCCATCAGCGGTGGCGGCGCCCTGCCGGCTTACCTGGAGGAATGGCTGGACGCCATCGGCCTGCGCATCGCCAACGCCTACGGCATGACCGAATGCGCGCCCGCCATCGCCGGCCGCGGTTTCAACAGTCGCATCTTCGCAACTTTGGGACCGCCGGTTCCCGGCACCGAAGTCCGGATCGTCGACCCAGAGGGTCACATGGTCGCGGCCGGGGTTGAGGGGGAGGTCGAAGTCCGTGGCCCGCAGGTTTTTCCAGGTTATTTCAACGATCCCGAAGAGACTCGGCGGGTATTTACCGCGGATGGTTTTTTCCGCACCGGCGACCTGGGCAAGCTGACCGTGACCGGTGAGCTGGTGCTGACCGGCCGCTGCAAGGAGATCATCGTGCTGGCCAGTGGCGAGAACATCGACCCGTCGCGCATCGAGGGGGCGATCGGCCAGCTGCCCTTCATCGCCGATGCAGTGCTGGTCGGCCAGGACCGCAAAGGGCTGGCGGCATTGATCGTCCCGGACTGGGAGAAGCTGAAGGAATTTTTTGCCGAGAAACTGCACACCAAAGCGGAAGGTGCCGAAGAACTGGAAAAAGACCCGGCCCTGCGCGAACGCGTCCGTCAGGAAATCAATCGGCTGCTGAATGCCAAGCAAGGCTTCAAACCGCACGAGAAACTGCAGAAAATCGATTTTCTGAAAAAGGAATTCACGGTCGGCGAGGAACTGACCAATACCATGAAGAAGAAGCGGCATGTCATTGAACGGAAATACCGCGAGCTGATTGACCGGCTGTTCAAGTAATCCTCTGATCGAGGGCCTGGCCACCCAAAATCAAGATGCTCCTCCGGGTCCCCGGCGGGGGCGTTTCATTTTTGATGTTCTGAATTTGCTGAACACCTCGACCACATGGATTGCATCTTTGACCGGAGGACGGGGACAAGAATCCCAGGGCAGGACCAGCGGAAAAAATCACAAAGAAGTGGTCAACGCCTTTACGAATGCTTTTATGAAATTATACTTGAGAACATCGATGTCACCATGAACAAAAGGGAGTTGCCTCATGATCAAGGCATACGCGGCAAGCGAAGCCGGCGGAAAGCTCGAACCGTTCGAATACGAACCGGGCCCCCTCGGCGTCGGCGAAGTGGAAATCGAGGTCGAGTATTGCGGCATCTGCCACAGCGACCTGAGCATGCTCGACAATGAATGGGGACTCAGCAAATATCCATTCGTTCCGGGCCACGAGGTGGTCGGCACCCTGGTCGCCGTCGGCGACCAGGTGCATGGCCTGCAGCCCGGCATGCGGGTCGGCCTGGGCTGGCAGTCGGGCTACTGCATGACCTGCCCGAGCTGCATGGGTGGCGACCACAACCTGTGTACCGACTATGAAGGCACCATTATCGGCCGGCACGGCGGTTTTGCCGACAAAGTCCGGGCCCAGGCGGCCAGCGTGATTCCTCTGCCGGCCGAAGTCGACCCGGCCAGTGCCGGGCCCCTGTTCTGCGGCGGAATCACCGTCTTCAACCCGTTGGTCCAGTTCAGCATCCCACCAACGGCCAGGACCGCGGTGATCGGCATTGGCGGGCTCGGCCATCTCGCCCTGCAGTTCCTGAAGGCCTGGGGGTGCGACGTCACCGCCTTTACCTCGAGCAAGGAGAAGGAGGAAGAGGCATTGACGCTGGGTGCCCACCAGACCATTGATTCGCGGGATCCGGCGGCGATCAAGGCTTCTGCCGGGCAATTCGACCTGATCCTTTCGACGGTCAACGTCAAGCTCGACTGGCAGGGTTACGTCAACGCCCTGCGGCCAAAGGGGCGCCTGCACTTCGTCGGTGCCGCCCTGGACCCCCTCGAATTCATGGTGTTCCCCCTGATCGCCGGGCAGCGCTCGATCTCCGGATCGCCGGTCGGCAGTCCGGCAACCATCGCCAGAATGCTTGCTTTTGCCGCCCGGCACCAGATTGCCGCACTGACGGAAATCTTTCCCTTCGAACAGGTCAATGAAGCGCTGGAGCGGCTGCGCAGAGGCCAGGCGCGCTATCGAATCGTTTTGAGTCGTTGAAAAAGGCGGGCCTGCCGCCGCTGCAGGATTGCGACGCAATGCAAAAAGCCCCTCCGTGGCAACGGAGGGGCTTTTTGCATTTGGCGTCCCCAGGGGGATTCGAACCCCCGTCGCCGGCGTGAAAGGCCGGTGTCCTGGGCCAGGCTAGACGATAGGGACTTAAGGGTTTTAAGTGCCCAGCGGGAAGTGTACCCGCATTTTGCTGACGCCATTTATGAAAATTTACTGCGTGTTTTCAAGGGTTTAAGCGTTCCGCATCCGGCAGAACGGGCTGCCGGATGCGGAATGAAAAAATGGTGAGCCGGGAGGGGATCGAACCCGCGACCATCTGATTAAAAGTCAGATGCTCTACCAACTGAGCTACCGGCCCACAGAAGGGACTTTATATCTTGTCACCTGGCAGCTGTCAACCCCTTTTCCGGAAAAACAACCGCTGCGCTGCCCCTCAGAGCAGGCTGAAGGGATTGCTGATCTGGATTGTCTGATCACGCCGCGGTCCGATGGAGATCAGCGCCACCGGACAACCGGTAACCTCCTCGAGACGGGCCAGGTAGGCTCTGGCCTGCGCCGGCAGGTCCGCCAGCGAAGCCGCTCCGGCCAGGTCGCGCTGCCAGCCGTCCATTTCCTCGTAAACCGGCGTACTGTCGCGCAAAATCTCGGGGTCCCGCGGGAAGACCTGCAGCTCCCGGTCCTGGTAGCGATAGCCTGTGCAGAGCTTGATTTTGGGCAGGTCGCTGAGAACATCCAGCTTGGTGATGGCCAGCCCGGTAAGACCATTGACTCTGACCGCCTCGCGCAGGGCAACGGCATCAAACCAGCCGCAGCGCCGCGGCCGGCCTGTGGTGGCGCCGAATTCCTGGCCGGCCTGGCGCAGACGCTCGCCCTCTTCCCCCTGCAGTTCGGTCGGGAAGGGGCCTTCGCCGACGCGGGTACAGTAGGCTTTGGAGATGCCGATGACGGCGTCGATGACCTGCGGTCCGACGCCGGTGCCGGTGCAGACCCCGCCGGTGACGGTCGAGGATGACGTGACGTAGGGGTAGGTGCCGTGGTCGATGTCGAGCATGGTTCCCTGCGCCCCTTCGAAAAGGACATTCTTGCCGGCACGGATGCTCTGGTCGAGCAGGGTGGAGGTGCACCCCAGATATTTTTCGATCTGGCGCGCATAATCGCTGTATTCCTCGAATAATTTCTCAGCATCGAGAGGAGCTTCGCCGAAATATTTTTCGAGCAGGAAGTTTTTTTCGGGCAGCATTTCTTCGATGCGCTGGCGCAGGATCCGGGGTTTGATCAATTCATAGAAGCGGATGCCGCGGCGCCCGATTTTGTCCTCGTAAGTGGGACCGATGCCCCGTCCCGTGGTGCCGATCTTGCGGTCCAGTGATTTCTCCCGGGCCAGGTCGACGGCGACGTGCCAGGGCATGATGATGTGGACGTTGCCGTCGATCACCAGCTGGCCGTCTTCCTGCAGGTAGCCCTTGGCTTTCAGATTGCCGACTTCCTGCAAAAAGACCTTGGGATCGAGGACCACGCCGTTGCCGATGATGCAGCGCTTGCCGGCATGCAGGATACCCGAGGGGATCAAGTGCAGAACGGTTTTCTCGTCGCCGACGACCAGAGTGTGACCGGCGTTGTTGCCGCCCTGGTAGCGTACCACCTCGTCGGCGTGCTCGGTGTAGATATCGACGACCTTGCCTTTGCCTTCGTCGCCCCACTGGGCGCCAATGATGACAACGTTTGCCATGTAAATTACTCCGGAGAAGAATTCAGACGCAGCTGGCCGTCCATTACCGACGGCATGTCCAGTTCGGTTTCCCGGCCATCGGTCGTTTTGACCAAGGTCAGCCGGTCGGCGTCTTCGTGAATGATCAGCAGGTTGCGGAACTGCATGCGCCGGGCATAGGCCAGACTGGCATGCCGGTCGCGCGCGATAATGTCACGGGCCACCGAGTAGCCCTGGCCGCGAAGGACAGTCGCCAGGCGATGGGCCGGATGTTTGTCCTCCGCCGCGGAAAACAACAGGATGTCGGTGCCGTAATCGACCCGTTGGTCGAGTTCCCGGTCAAGGGCGAACAGCAGGTTGAGCAGACTGAACGTCAAGCCGGTCGCCGGCGCCGGGAAGCCGTAGCGGCCGGTCAGCCCGTCGTAGCGGCCGCCGGCACAGACGGCATGTCCGAAGCCGCCCAAAAAACCCTGAAAAATCAAACCGGTATGATAGTCGAAGCCGCGCAGTTCGCCGAGGTCGATGGTGATGTGCTCCTCGACCCCGTAGCTGCCCAGGATATCGAGCACCTGGTGCAGGTTGTCCAGGGCCTGCCGCGAGATATCGTTGTCGACCACCCGGGCCGCCCGGTCCAGAATCTCCTTGCCGCCGAACAGGCGCGGCAGGGCGAGAATTTCGTCGCGGCGGCTGTCGGAGATCGGCAGGTCGGCCAGCAGCTTGGCCAGTCCGGAGCTGTCCTTGCCGGCAATCGCCGTGCGGACCGCCTCCGCTCTGGCAGGCACCACGTCCAGGCCGGACAGGATGCCGCGCAGGAATTCCACCTGGCCGATATCGATGGTGAAATCCCGGGAACTCGTCTCCTGCAGGCTCTCGATGGCCATGACGATCATTTCGGCGTCCGCTTCCGGATTGTCCAGGCCGATCAATTCCACCCCGCACTGGTAGATGCCGCGCTCCTTGCCGAGCCTCTGCTCCGCATGGCGCAGCACGCAGCCGCTGTAGCTGAGGCGAAAGGGCAGGGGCATCTCCTGCATCCGGGTCGCCGCAATCCGGGCGATCTGCGGCGTGATGTCCGGCGGGAAGGCAACCAGACGGCCGCTTTGGCGGTCGTCGAAGCGGAAGGTCTTTTCGCGAAGATCTTCGCCGAGGCCGAGTTCCAGAACGGCCAGGTCTTCCAGCGGAGCAGGCGCAACCCGCCGGAACCCCCAGCGTCCGAAAACCTCCATGAGGCGGCTCTGCAGGTATTCCAGTTTGCTTGCCTTGATCGGCAGGAAATCCTTGACGCCCGTGGGCAGACGGGTTTCGATCTGATTGGCCACTTTGAAATCCTTGCTGCTGCCGATCAAAGGGTGATCTGGTGCGCCGACAGGATATGCTCGTGGGCACGCAGTCTTTCCAGAGTTTCCTTCGGGATGGGACTGTCGACGCTGATCAGTGAAACGGCTTTATCGTTGATCACCTGACGGGAAAGATTCATCATGGCTATGTTGATGTCGGCTTCTCCCAGAACTTGGCCGATATAGCCGATCATGCCCGGGCGGTCGGCATTAAAAAGCACCAGGATGTGTCCTTTCGGAATGGTTTCCACGCTGTAGCCGTCCATGCTGACGATCCGGTAGTCCCGTTCATTGAACATGGCGCCGGTGACGGAGTGTTCGCCCTTGCTGCCGCTGATGGTCAGCCGGATCAGGCTGGAATAGCCCTGGGATTCCTTGCTCTTGGTCTCGACGATGCGGATGCCGCGTTCCCGGGCAAGGTGCGGGGCATTGATATAATTGACCGTCGGTCCGGCGAGGGGAGTCAACAGGCCTTTCAGGGCGGCCATGGTCAGCGGAGCCACGGGAAAATCGGAAACGCTTCCGGCATATTCGAGACGGACTTCCCGCAGACCTTTGGCCGACAGCTGGGCCTGGAATGCCCCGAGTTTCTCGGCCAGCTCGATGTAAGGCCGCAGGGTTTCCAGCAGGTCGGCGCTGATCGAGGGAACATTGACCGCGTTGACGATCATGCCCTGCTGGAGGAAGTCGATAATCTGCCGGGCCACCTGGACGGTGATATTGATCTGGGCGTCGCGGGTTGCGGTTCGCAGATGAGGGGTGCAGACGACCTGATCCAGATTCAGCAGCGGGTGGTCGGCAGGCGGCGGCTCCTTGGTAAAGACGTCAAGGGCCGCACCGGCAAGATGCCCGCTGGTGAGGGCTTCGGTCAGAGCCGTTTCGTCGATCAGCCCGCCGGTGGCGCAGTTGATGATATAGCTGCCCGGTTTCATGGCTGCCAGGGTCTCTGCGTTCAGCAGATGGCGGGTATCGACATTGAGTGGGGTGTGCAGGGTGACGAAATCGGACCGGGCCAGCAATTCTTCGAGTTCGACCTGCTCCGCGCCGAGCAGCCGGATGGTTTCCCCGGCCAGGTTCGGATCGTAGACGATCGCCTTCATTTTCAGAGCCAGAGCCCGTTCGATGACCAGGCGGCCGATCTTGCCGGCGCCGACGACGCCCAGGGTCTTGCCGGAGATCTCGACGCCGAAAAAGCGTTCCGTCTCCCAATTGCCGGCCTGGGTCGAACGGCAGGCCGCAGGAATCTGCCGGGCCAGGGACATCAGCAGGGCGATGGTATGTTCGGCGGTCGTCGTGGTGCTGCCGAAGGGGGTGTGCGTGACGACGACCCCTTTGCGGTTGGCCGCCGCGAGATCGATATTCTCGGTCCCCACACCGGCCCGTCCGATCACCTTCAGGTTGGCAGCTGCGGCAAAAACCTCTTCGTTGACCTGGGTTCCGCTGCGTACCACCAGGGCATCGGCGTCGGCCACGGCCGAGAGCAGCTGGTCGGCGGAAAGGCCGGGCTGGTAGTCAACCTGAAAGTCTTCGGTCTCCTCGAAAACCTTGAGGCCTTCTGCCGGAAATTTGTCGGAAATCAGAATTTTCACGGGACGTTCCATTCATCAGGATCTGGCCAACTCCCCAACATGGAAAACTAGCAACCCGGCCTCGGGCTGTCAAGGTGAAAGAAATTTCCGGACCATCGTCCCGGATGGCTTCTCCCGGGAGCTTATTCCGTTGCGGCAAGCTGCTTGAGGAAAGTAATCAGCAGGCGAACCCCGACGCCGGAACCTCCGGCAGGTCCTTCCGGGGTCGCTTTCTCGCGCCAGGCGGTTCCGGCAATATCCAGGTGGGCCCAGCGGGTCTCCTGGACGAATTTTTTGAGAAAAGCGGCGGCGGTGATGGTGCCGGCGGGCCGGCCGCCGGTATTTTTAACGTCGGCAACGTTGCTTTTGATCTGCTCGAAATAGTCGTCCCAGAGCGGCAGGGGCCAGACCCGTTCGCCGCAATCCTCGCCTGCCTTGCGCAAGGATTCGATTAATCCTTCGTCATTGCCGAGCACAGCACTGGCATGATGGCCAAGAGCAATAATGCAGGCGCCGGTGAGGGTGGCGAGGTCAATGATCAACTGCGGCTGGCGGCGCTGTACATAGGTAAGAGCATCGGCAAGAATCAGGCGTCCTTCGGCGTCGGTATTGATGACTTCTATCGTTTGTCCCGACAGGCTGGTCAGTATGTCGCCGGGGCGAATGGCGCTGCCGGAAGGCATGTTTTCCACTGCGGGGACCACACCGATCAGATTGACCGGCAGTTCCAGCAGCGCGGCCGCCAGCATGGTGCCGAGGACGGCAGCGGCACCCGCCATATCCATTTTCATTTCTTCCATTTTTTCAGCAGGTTTGATGGAAATGCCGCCGGAGTCGAAGACAACACCTTTACCGACCAAAGCGACCGGAGGCTGGTCGTCGGCTCCTCCGGAATATTCGAGAGTAATCAGGCAGGGTTCCCGTTCGCTGCCTTGGGCGACGCCAAGAAGGGCGCCCATGCCTTCTCCCTGCAGGGCTTTGCGGTCCATGATCTGGCAAGTGATGCCGGTCTCTTCGGCGATTCGCCGAGCCTGGTCGGCGAGAAAGGACGGGGACTTGATATTGCCTGGTTCATTGACCAGGTCCCGCGCCAGGCTGACGCCGCGAAGCGTATGACGGGCACCGACGATCTCCCGGTCGACGGCTTCCTGTTCCTCCCGGCTGGTCATCAGCAGGAGGATGGTCTCCGGCAACTGCTCCGGCCGCCGCTCATCATCGGTACGGTATTTGTCGAACCGGTAGCCGGCCAGCAGGATGCCTTCGGCGACGGCGCGGCCCCGGTCGGCTGCGGTGGTCCCCGGCAGTTCTGCCAGGACCAGCGTTGTGGCCAGGCTCTGCAGTCTGGTTTTATTCAGCTGATTGACACCCTGGGCGGCCGCCTGGCGCAATTGATCGGTCCGGCAGGCGTCCCGCTTGCCCAGGCCCACCAGTAAAACTCGGGCTGCAGGCAGTCTGCCTGCTGTGTGCAGCAGCAGACTCTCGCTGGTTTTGCCTGAAAATTCGCCGCTGCGGCGGGCCTGGGACAGGCCGCCCTCGAGATGCTTGTCAAGTTCCTTGAGCAGCGGCAGGGAAAAGTCGTCCTCAAAGACGCCGATCAGCAGACAGTCGGTTTTCTGTTGGCAGACGCTGGTTGTGCAGACTTTGGTTTTCATGACAGGTTTGGCTCCGTAAGGGACGCGGGGACAGCTCCCCGTTGGAAAATAGACGGCGCTTGAAGGCGACTAGCGGTTACCGATCCGGCTGAGGAATTTGCCGGCGGATCGGTTCAGAAAATGCTCTCTGCCCAGGGATTCAAAAAGCGGGGATTTACGCAGGCCGAGAGCACGAAGCTCGTCGATAATCGGCTGATACCTTCCGAGTTTGAGTCCTTTGCGGAAAGTTTGAATGGCTTGCCTCTTCTGGTGGGCCAGCAGGCAGATGCGCCCCAACTGGCAATAATGCTCCGGGTTGTTCGGATCCAGGTGCAAGGCTTCCTGGCAGAGCTGCCTGGCTTTCTGGAACTGACGACGTTCCTTGGCCAGGCAATAGGCGAGCAGGGATTTGGCCCGGGGCGACGGGTCGGCTTTATGAGCATTCTCCAGGTGGATGAGGGCCACCAGGGAATCGCCTTCCGCCAGTGATTTGATGGCTTGATCGACCAGATACTGCGAGCTGCTGTTCATCGTTTTCACCGTGGTTGATAAGTTGCGGACTCCAGAACAAGGTCAGCATAACCCACTGCAGTCCCGGCAGCAAGTCGCGGTTTGCCGGCGACGATAAATCTTGCTTCGTTCAAGCAGGAATGCTAGCTTAAGGTGCTAATTTTGCAGTTTAATGCTTTGCGCCGAATCGGTCTTCCTGGCAGGCCGAAACAGGCTTTTGAGGCTGGAATGTTCGGGTTTCTCCAAAATCGCCGGTCCCTGTTGAGCTTCTTGCTTCTGGTGACCGGCCCCCCGTGGACAACAGGCCATGTCTTTATTTTTCCGTTGTACTCCGGCAGGATAGATTTCTGGATTGAGGTACGGCACCGGTTGGCGGGCGCCGGTTGTGAAAGGTCTGATTGATGAGGCTTCGTTTCAAAATACTCCTGGCTCTGATAACCGTATCCATCGTGCCCTTGGTGGCCTCGTTGTGGATCGCCGGCGAGATGTCGACCGAAGAGTTGGAAAGGCAGCTCAGCGCCCGGGCGAGACGGGCGTCGATTTTCCTCGAGCAGACGGCCACCAATGCTTCCACGGAAAATCTCAAATACATCAAACTGCTGGCCAGTAACCCGCTGATGGTGAATGCGGTGTATTCCAGCTCGGTCAGCGGCAACGCTTCCCAACTGGTCAGCGTACTGGCCAACATCGACGATCTGCCTTTTGACGAAGTCCAGATCCTGGATGTGGAGGGCGCAGTTTTGTATCGCGACCTGGCTTTCGACGCAGAGGCTGGCAAGATATCGGGTCCTGACCATCCGGTGATCGAAGCCTCCCTGGAGGGGGAGGCTTATGCGGAAACCGGCGTTTTTGACGGACGCATGGCAATCGTCGCCGCCGCGCCGATCACCATGTACGGCGAACCGATCGCGCACATGATCGGGGTGGCGTTTTTCGATGCACGGCTCGCCCATCGCCTGAAAAGCCTCAGCGCCATGGAGATCGCTTTCTATGACGGCCGGGGTATTTTCTACTCCACTTCCGACGGACTGGCGAATATCGAACTGCGGACGGTGCTGAATTCACGGGAATACCGCACGCAGATCGAGGGCAGAAAGCAGATGATCTCTTATGTCTCGGTCGGCAACAAGGAACGCGGCATTCTCATGGCTCTGGATGTCACCGATATCGGCGTGGCCAAGGCCCGGGTCCAGAAGTTTCTGCTGCTTGTGGCGGTGGTCGCCGCCCTGCTCGCTACGGTGGTCGGCCTGCTGGTGGCGACCGGCATCGTGCGCCCGCTCCAGGAGGTGGTCGACAACCTGCGCGAGATCGCCGAAGGGGGTGGCGATTTGACTCGGGAACTGGCGGTCAGGACCAGGGACGAAGTAGGACATCTGGCTCTCAGTTTCAACAACTTCCTGCAACGGCAGCGGGAGATGGTCAGCCGGATCAGAGAGGTTTCACAGGGCTTGTCCCAAGCCAACGAAAGAATCAAAACCTCTTCCCATGAAGTCATGGAAGGAGCCGTGCGCCAGTCTCAATCGCTTGAGGAGTCCTCGAAGGCGATCGCAGGGATTGATGAAGCGGCTGGGGGCATTTCGGAAAGCACCGGTTATCTCGTGTCTGCCGCCGAGGAAAGTTCTTCCGCCATGCTGGAACTGGGTGCAACCATCGAAGAGATAACCGGTCAGATGGAAAAGCTGTTCGCCACCGTTGATGAGACCTCCAGTTCCATCAACGAAATGTCCGTCGCCAGTCAGCAGGTTTCTGAAAACGTCAACACCCTCTCCTCGTCCACCGAAGTGACCGTTTCCTCGATGCTCGAGATGGACGCCTCGATCAAGGAGATCGAGGAGAATGCCAAATTGACCAGCCGACTGTCCAATGAGGCGGCGGAGGATGCCCAGAAGGGCAAACAGGAAGTTGAAGAGACCATCCGCGGCATCGAGTCAATACGCGACACGGTTGATCGGGCCGGGCAGGCGATTACCGAACTTGGCAATCAGTCGGGCGAGATCGGCAAGATCCTGACCGTTATTGACGAAGTTGCCGATCAGACCAGTCTGCTGGCTCTGAATGCCGCGATCATCGCCGCCCAGGCCGGCGAGCACGGCAAGGGATTTGCCGTGGTCGCCGATGAAATCCGGGAACTGGCCGAACGTACAGCCGTCTCGACGCGGGAGATCGCGACCATTATCGGCAATCTCCAGGAAGGAACCCGGGATGCGGTGCTGGCCATGAACCAGGGCAATGAAAGGGTCCAGCAGGAGCTTAAGCGCTCGCAGCAGGCGGGCACGGCCCTTGAAAAAATTCGGGCCAGCACCTTGAAAGCGACGGAACAGGTCAACAGCATTGTCCGGGCGACCCAGGAACAGTCCCGGGGCAGCCGCCAGGTGACCGATTCCATGAACCAGGTCGCTGCCATGCTCGAGCAGATCGCATCGGCGGTCAACCAGCAGTCGAGCGGCAACCGGCAACTGGCCGAGAGTGCCGAGGCGATGCGCGACATCGCCGCTCACGGTAAACAGAGCACCGGGGAACAGAGTCGCGGAGTCCGCCAGATTACTCAGAGTACCGAGCAGATTCGCTCCATGATCACCCGCATCGACGACGCCACCAAGGAGTTAAGCCAGCGCAGCCGCCAGGTGGTGGAGGCGGTGAGCAGTGTTCACAAGGTTGCGGAAGGCAATGCCGGCCGTACGGCGGAACTTGATCAGGTGGTGGAAATACTCGACCGTTTGACCGGAGAACTGAAAAATGAGGTCGGGGCATTCAAGGCATGACTGCAACATCCCTGTCCCTGACCATTCTCGGATCAGGGACCAGCACCGGTGTCCCGGTCATAGGCTGTCGCTGTACCGTCTGCCGCTCCGCGTCGCCGCGCAATCAGCGCAGCCGCTGCAGCGCTCTGCTCCAGTGGGGAGGACTCAATGTGCTGGTCGATACCTCGACCGACTTCCGGCTGCAGGGTTTGCGGGAAGGAATCGATCGGGTGGACGCCGTGCTGTTTACCCACACCCATGCCGATCACATCCATGGTATCGATGACCTGCGGACCCTGCGCCCGGCAGACGGACGCGTCATTCCGACCTATGGATCACGACAGAGCGTTGCCACCCTCAGACGGGTGTTCAGTTACATTTTCAGCGATGAAGACGAAACGGGCTACCGTCCCCGTCTGAGTCTCCACCAGGTCGACGAACCCTTCCCATTGTTCGGCCAGACGGTGATCCCCGTACCGCTCTGCCATGGAGCCGGGGAGGCATTCGGGTATCGGATCGGTTCTCTGGCCTATCTGACGGATTGCAGTGCCGTACCTGCGGCGTCCATGATGTTCCTCGAGGGTCTTGAAGTCATGGTGGTGGATGCCCTGCGCTTTACCGAACATGAAAAGCATTTCAATATCGCCGGCGCCATCGCCCTGGCGAAAAAGCTTCAGGTTCCGCGGACCCTGTTGACACACCTGGGGCATGACGTCGATCATGAAAGACATGGCTCCGAACTGCCGCCTGGCGTCGAGTTCGCCTATGACGGTCAAAAGCTGAAACTGCCGCTGGACAAGGGGGCGATTTTTTAAAAAATGAACCCTGCCACCCCACAGGAAATCCGCCTGCACGGCCATCTGAATGAGACCATCGAATACTTCGCGATGGCGATGGCCCGGGATGTCTACAGCCGCTATTTTTTCGAAATCAGCGATCAGAGTTTGCGCTTTTTCTCGCCCGGCAACGAGTTTGTCCTGCACCCGGAGGGCATCAGCCACCGGGGCAACGGCGGCTCTTTCTGCGAATACATGTTCGGTGTCGAACAGCCGTTGTCGGACCTGGCCAAAACCGACGCCCGGAACCGGCTGGTTCTCTACGGCGCCTACTACCGGGATCAAAGCCAACTCGAATTTACCGGCAAAACCGAGGAGACCCAGTCCTATGAGCGGGTGTTTTTCGACGGCAATGCCATTCACAACTACTTTTTCTTCCTGACCGGCTCGGTATCCGGCCCCTTGCAGGAACAGCAGGAGTCACTCGCCCGGCTGCTCGGCAAAATCCTGAAACAATCGCCCCATGTCGGCCTGGGCGACGATGCCGAACTGCTGGAAGACATCTACGGCCTGCTCGGTCATCGCAGTGCCTTTTATCTGATCAAGCTGGTCAACAAGAAACACAAGCAGTATCACGATCTGTTCCGTTACCTTTACGGCACCTACAAGTCCATTCCCGAGCTGGAATTCGAGAAGTTGCTGGACCTTGCGGAGCGTCTGGGCATCGACAAGTATCAGCAGGAGAGAATCCGGATCGACGTCATGTACAAGCATCCGGACAATCAGCGGATCGTCGACGAATACAAGAACATACTCATCGAGTGCAACCGGAAGGGCAGCATCAACCAGCTTGAGAACGCCCGCCTGACCCGCCTGAAGACCTTGTCGGTCCGCAACAAAATCCCCTCGGCGCTCTTTTACGCCCTCGACGAGCTGCTCAAGCACGACAAACTGGTGGACCTGGAGGAGCAGGACTACCTCGCGGAAACCCGCCAGGTTCTGGAAGGTATCTTCTTTGCGGACGCCCAGATCGACGTCAGCATTACTCCGGAAGATATGGCCCTGCTGCTGCATGCCAAACGGCAGGCCAGCGAGAATCGCGATCACACCTTCGAACATATCCTGCTTGAGACCGGCAAAGCCTGCGACGAGAAAATCCATGAAGGGGGAGATATTTCGCTGCTCGAGAACTTTTCCTATATCGTCACCTTTTTCGATCGCTATGACAATGCTTCGGCGATCATCAACGAACTCGCATTCATGGAGAATTCCCGGTTCGGCGAGGAACATGTCCGCAGTCTACTGGGCAGCAAGAAAGCTTTCTGCGAATTGCGGAAATCTCTTTGGAATGATCTTTTCATTGCACCCGTTCTGGAAAACAAGTATCTCGGACAGTATGGCCGTAAAAAACTGTTGGGCTTGAATAAAGGGTTGGAGGCGATCGAGGAGGGACGGTTGACGGTGAACGATCTGCTCGAACAGATTCATGCAATCAGCGGCGAAGAGCGCTTGTACGAACTGTTGCTTGCCCACGTCAAGGAGCGGATCCGCAATTTTTATTCACGCTACAACACCCATGCCGAACAGGAGGCCCTGCTGGAAGAAGTCGGCGCGGAACTGCGCAGCAAAAGAGTCTATGAAAGGGATATTCCGCCGGCCCTGTTCCGCAATGTCGTGGTTAATATCAAAAAGGAGGCGATTTATCTTCACAACCTCCTGCCCGGCATCATCGCTGAGCGTGACGTTGCACTGCGGGAGGACTTTCTTGACAACAGCGGTCTCGACCGTTTTTATGTGGAGGAACTCGAACGCGAGTATTTCGAGCTCAATAACCTCGACATGGACGACCTGTACCTGATCCGCAAAGGCTATGCGGCCTGAGGTCGGCGGAACGCCTGAAAATCATCGATATGAAATCTCCGAACCTCGAGAAAATTCGCAATATCGGCATCATCTCCCACATCGATGCCGGCAAGACCACGGTTTCGGAGCGGTTTCTTTATTATGCCGGCGAAATCCACAAGCTGGGCGAGGTGCATGACGGCCTGGCCACCATGGACTGGATGGACCAGGAGCAGGAGCGGGGCATCACGATTACCGCCACCAGCACGACCTGTCTCTGGAAAGATATCAGGATCAATCTGATCGATACCCCCGGCCATATCGATTTCACCATCGAGGTCGAGCGCTCCCTGCGGGTTCTGGACGGCGCGCTGGCAATTTTCAGTGCCGTCGACGGCGTTCAGCCGCAAAGCGAGTCGGTTTGGCGGCAGGCCGATCGTTACCATGTGCCGCGGATCTGCCTGATCAACAAAATGGACCGGATCGGCGCCGATTACCGTGCCGTGCTTGAACAAATGGGGCAGCGTCTGAACGCCCGACCGGTGCTCATGCAACTTCCGGATGGACTGGAAAACGATTTCGCCGGAGTGATCGACTTGCTCGAGATGCGGCATCTCTCCTTCGCCGACGCCGACCTGGGGGCGACGGTCGAGGTCGGTGACATCCCCGACGATCTCCGAGCTGCCGCCGTCGAAGCGCGCGAGGCCCTGGTCGAGGCCGCTGCCGATTGGGACGATGAACTAATCGCCGACTTTCTGGAAGGGCGGGAGGTTTCCGCAAAGCGCCTGGTTCAGGCACTGCGCAAAGGGGTACTCGCCTGCGAGCTCTTTCCGGTCTTTCTCGGTTCGGCCCTGCGCAACAAGGGGGTGCAGCCGCTGCTCGATGCGGTCGGTGCATTGCTGCCTTCGCCTCTCGACGCACCGTCCGTCAAGGCCCGCCATCCGGACGGCGATCGGACCGTGCTGCTGGACTGTGACCCGGACGGGCCATTCTGCGCCCTGGCGTTCAAGGTCTTGTCCGACGAGGGGCGCAAACTGACCTATCTGCGCATTTACTCCGGGTCTCTGGAAGCGGGCGGCGTCCT
>Ga0102929_1001026_pt1 | contig 16664 bp, 16 predicted proteins | sample SalPonR1_B_D2_MG_FD_78510 | JGI IMG/M metagenome (GOLD analysis project Ga0102929, IMG submission 78510) | Salt pond soil microbial communities from South San Francisco under conditions of wetland restoration - Salt Pond MetaG R1_B_D2_MG | ecosystem: Environmental > Aquatic > Marine > Intertidal... | reverse complement strand
CTCGTCCGGGATTCAGCCGCCGGTCTCGGCTCGGTGGCGACGGCTGCCCGACGTGCGGCGGCGGCGAAGATCATCGCGAGCGAAACCGCCATGTTCGCGGCGGACGAAGCGGTGCAGATCTTCGGCGGCTACGGCTACATGCGCGACTACCCCGTCGAGAAGCGCATGAGGGACGCCAAGGGACTCGAAGTGATCGGCGGGACCAGCGAGGCGCTGCGGCGCGTCGTGTCACGTGAACTGCTGGCGGCGGCTCGGGCTTCCTGACGCCCCGCCGGGTCTACATACATCGAACGAACAGTCGGAGACGGAATGGATATTTTCGAGCGCATGGGCAAGCACGAGCACGAGCAGCTCGTGTTCTGGAGCGAGCCCGAGTTCGGCTACCGCGGCATCATCGCGATTCACGACACGACGCTGGGGCCGGCGCTGGGTGGCACGCGATTCATGCAGTACGATTCCGACGAGGACGCAATCATCGATGCGCTCCGGCTCTCTCGGGGCATGTCCTACAAGGCCGCGGTGGCCGGCCTGAATCTGGGCGGCGGAAAGTCCGTCATCGTCGGGGACAACAAGACCCGGAATCGTGAGATGATCTTCCGGGCGCACGGCCGCGCGGTCGAGTCGCTCGCGGGTCGCTACATCACCGCCGAGGACGTGGGCACCTCGCCCGACGACATGGAGTTCGTCCTCATGGAGACGGAGCACGTCACGGGCATCATGGGGCGTTCGGGAGACCCGTCCCCGGTCACGGCGTGGGGCGTGTTCAGCGGCATCCGCGCCGCCGCGATGCACCGCTGGGGCTCCGATGAGCTCACCGGAAAGAAGGTGGCGGTCCAGGGCCTGGGGCACGTGGGCTACCATCTCTGCCAGTACCTGCACGAGGCGGGTTCGGAGCTCATCGTCACCGACATCGACGAGGGCCGGGTGCAGGTCGTTGTGGATGACTTCGGTGCCACGCGGGTCGACACGGACAGGATCTACGGTGTCGAGGCGGAGATCTTCGCGCCGTGCGCGCTCGGCGCGGTGATCAACGACGACACCCTCCCGGTGTTCAACTTCGAGATCATCTGCGGAGCCGCGAACAACCAGCTCGCCCGCACGCGCCACGGGAAGGCGGTCGACGAGAAGGGAATCCTCTACGGCCCCGACTACGTCGTGAACGCCGGTGGTCTGATCAACGTCTACGGCGAGTTGAACAACTGGTCGCCGGAGCGCGGAAAGCGGAAGGCCACGGAGATCTTCAACACCTGTCTCGAGATCTTCGAACTGGCCGAGGACGCGGACATCCCGACCTCGGAGGCGGCGGACCGGGTTGCCGTGCAGCGGGTCCGGAACGTACGTCACCTGAACCGCAGCTTCGTCTGATCGACACGACTCCGGTCCGGCACACTCGAACCCTGCACGCCTCCGAGGCCCGATGTACCACGAGAACCTCGCCGTAACCGATCCCGAGATCCACGATGTGCTCGATCGTGAGGGGAGGCGTCAGACGGACCAGCTGGAGATGATCGCCAGCGAGAACTTCACCTCCCGGGCGGTCATGGAGGCGATGGGCTCGGTCCTCACCAACAAGTACGCCGAGGGGCTTCCCGGCAAGCGGTACTATGGCGGGTGCGAGCATGTCGATGTCGCGGAGAATCTCGCGATCGACCGCGCGAAGCGTCTGTTCGGCGCGGACCACGCGAACGTGCAGCCGCACTCCGGCGCGCAGGCGAACCAGGCGGTGTATCTCGCCTTCCTCGAGCCGGGGGACACCACGCTCGGCATGGATCTCAGCCACGGAGGGCACCTCACCCACGGTTCGCGGGTCAACGTGTCGGGAAAGCACTACGACGCGCATTTCTACGGCGTGCGGGAGTCCAACGGCCGCATCGACTACGACGCGGTACGTGAGAAGGCACTCGAGGTGCGGCCGAAGCTTCTGGTGGCGGGCGCGAGCGCGTATCCGAGGACGCTCGACTTCGAGGCGTTCGGGGAGATCGCCCGTGAGGTCGGCGCGAAGCTCCTCGTGGACATGGCGCACATCGCGGGGCTCGTCGCGGTCGGTGTCCATCCCTCACCGGTCCCCCACGCCGACGCGGTCACCACGACCACGCACAAGACGTTGCGGGGACCCCGGGGCGGTCTGATCCTGACGACCGAGGAGCACGCGAAGGCGCTCGACAAGGCCGTCTTCCCCGGCATGCAGGGGGGCCCCCTCATGCACGTGATCGCGGCAAAGGCGGTGGCTTTCCGCGAGGCGCTCCAGCCCGACTTCCACGGGTATGCGGAGCGCGTCGTCGCGAATGCCCGGGCGCTCGGTGACGCGCTGCTGGCCCGGGACTTCCGTCTCGTGTCCGGAGGCACGGACAACCACCTGCTGCTCGTGGACCTCCGCCCGAGTCACCCGGAGCTGTCGGGCAAGGAGGCGGAGCACGCCCTCGAGGCCGCCGGCATCACGGTCAACAAGAACACGGTGCCGGGCGAGACCCGCTCTCCCTTCGTGACTTCCGGGCTCCGGATCGGTACGCCCGCCCTCACCACCCGGGGGATGGGGCAGGAGGAGATGCATCGGATCGGAGAGTGGATGGCGCGCGTACTCGCGTCCCCTTCGGACGAGACGCTCATCCGACGTACCCGCATCGAGGTGGGGGAGATGGCACGGTCCTTTCCCCTCTACGCAGGTCTCGTCGCCGAGCATACCTGAGCCGGCCCCGCCGGCCCCGCTCACCCTTCGCCTCTCCCTCGCCGGAGAGGAACTCGCGCACCCCGGATCGGGTCGCTGGACCGCAAGGACTGGCGTGGGTCCGACGTGCGGCTAACTTTGGCGCCATGCCGAACGTGGAACTAGCAAACGAAATGCTCGAGCAGCTCACGGAGCGCGACGCGCGGTACGACACGCGTGCCTACCTCCATGTGCTCGCCGCGCTCCAGGAGGTCATGGACCGCCTGGATCGGCCGCGCCACATTTCGGCGCGTGAACTCACGGTCGAGGTCGGGCGGCTCGCGATCGAGCGGTACGGACTGCTCTCCCGGACCGTCCTGGAGCACTGGGGTATCCACGCCACGGAGGACGTCGGAGCGATCGTTTTCGCGCTCGTCGAGGCCGGCCTCCTGGTCAAGCAGGACGAGGATCGGGTCGAGGACTTCGAGAACGTCTTCGACTTCGAGGAGAAATTCGAGAGCGGGTACCCCTGGGGCGCCTGGAACTGACGACGAGACGGCAGATACCGCCTGGGAGGTGGATCGATGGGTGACGAGAGATTTCCGATGTGTCTGAAGTGCGAGGCGGGTCCGATGCTGCCGCTGTCCGACTACGGGCGCGACGGAGCCCCGATTCGCTACAAGGCGTGGGTGTGCGCCAATCCCGGGTGCGGATTCAACATCCGGATCGACAACGGCGACATCTCCTTCGGGAAGTCGGTCGAGCAGAGCTTCAAGTAGCCGTCCGGGGGATCGCCGAGCCATGCGTACAGGGCCGCTCGTTCCATCCCCTCATCCCGTTCCGACCGGAACGGAGTCCCGCGTGATCGACCGGTGGGCCATGGAGCAGGCCGGCGTTCCGTCGCCCGCCCTCATGGAGCGCGCGGGAACGCATGCGGCGACGCTCATCGCGCGCCACCTCGGACTCCCGGACCCGATGCGTGCAGTGGTCGTCGCGGGGAGCGGCGACAACGGCGGAGACGCCCGGATCGTGGCTCGCTGTCTCGAAGCATGGGGCCACGAAGTGCGCCTTCTCGAGACGGGATCCGACGAGCGCTCCGAGGTGCTGACCCGTCGACGCCTGTCCGCGAAGCCCGTCGCCGACCTCGACGACGACCTGCTCCGAGCGGCTCTGTTCTCGGCCGACGTCGTGGTGGACGGCATGCTCGGCACCGGGGCGTCGGGCGAACTCCGCGGCGAGGTGCTTCGCGTGGCCCGGCTTCTCGACGATCTGGGAGATCGCGCACCGTTCGTCGTGTCGCTGGACACGCCGACCGGCACCGACGCGGACACCGGGGCGGTGGTGCCGCTCGCGCTCCGTGCGTCTGCCACGATCGCCTTCGGGTGGCCGAAACTCGGGACGCTTCTCCGGCCAGCCCGCTCGCATGCCGGGCGTCTCATCGCCGTCGAGATCGGCTTCCCCGATCTCGACGACGAGGGCGCCCCGCCCGCGTCCTGGCAGGCGCTCGACGCCGGGTGGGCTCGGGGGGTGCTCCCGGTGCGGGCCGCGGACACGCACAAGAACGAATCGGGTCCCGTGCTGGTCGTGGCCGGATCGGAGGGGATGGCCGGGGCGGCGATCCTCGCGGGCCGTGCAGCCCTCAGGGCCGGTGCGGGCTATCTCCGGGTGGCCTCGGTGCCGTCGAACCGCGAGGTCGTCCAGACGGCTCTTCCGGAGGCGGTCTGGGTCGACCGTACCGACGAGTCGGCCCTTCACGCGGCACTCGCGGCTTCGCGGTCGCTCGTGGTCGGCCCCGGAATCGGTACCGACGGCGCTGCGGCGGAGGTTCTCCGGGTCGTTCTCGACGCCGACCTTCCCGCGGTCGTGGATGCCGACGCCCTCACGCTGATCGCGCGGGGCGAAGCGGAGGTGCCGACCCGGGACGACGGGTCGGCGATCCTCCTGACACCACATCCCGGCGAGGCCGCGCGGCTGCTGGGCGTGGAGACCGCGGACGTCCAGGCGGATCGCCCGGCCGCGCTCGAGCGGCTCCGCGAGCAGACCGGAGCGGTCGTGCTCCTGAAGGGCAGTCCGTCGCTGGTGGCCGGAGCCCGGAGGTGGCTCGATCCGACGGGCTCCTCGGATCTCGCGACCGCCGGGGTCGGCGACGTGCTCTCCGGCACGATCGGCGGGCTCGTCGCGCGCGGGGTCGACGTCGAGCCGGCTGCCGGACTCGGACTCTGGCTCACCTCCACGGCGGCCCGAATCGCGGACCATGGACCGGGGCTGCAGTCGGTGGACCTTCCGGACCACCTCCCGGCCGCCATGGCGGAGACCCGCGCGGGCCGGGGGCTCAGGCGCGCCGAGCCGTGGGTCACCTTCGACGACCCGGCCGGCGCTTCATCGAGCGCTCGCGGGAGCACTTCGGGGGACGGCCCGTGACCGTGTCCACGCCACTCGCGGACGGCCCGGAGTTCGACGTGATCCGTGCGATCCTCGCAGGCGGGGAGGAGGACGCGAAGCCGTCGGGACGTCACGACCCGATGGTCGGGCCCGGCGACGACGCGGCGGTCCTGCACGACGGGACCGTCGTTTCGACCGATGTCGCCGTTGAGGGGGTTCATTTCCGGACCGACTGGCTGGATCTGCGGGTCGCCGGGGATCGGGCCACACGGGCCGCACTGTCGGATCTCGCCGCCATGGGAGCCGGGCCTTCCGCGGTGTTCGTGAACCTGTCCGGCCCCGATCCCGAGGCGCTGGTGGCCGCCGGGCGAGGCGTGCGGGACGCGGCGGAAGCGTTCGGGGCCGAGCTTCTCGGTGGAGACGTGGCCGCCGCGGAGGGCCCGCTCACCATCGGCGTCACCGTCGTCGGTCATCTGGCCGGTCACGCGCCCTGGTGCCGGTCCGGCGCTCGACCCGGCGATGCGCTCTGGGTCACGGGCGATCTCGGTGCGGCCGCCGCGGCCGTCGAGACCTGGAGCGAGGGGGGGGAGCCCGACGAGGAGGCGCTGGAGCGTTTCCTCCGTCCGGTCCCGCACTTCGCTCCGCTGGACGCGCTCCATGCACACCTCTCGCCCACGGCCGCCATCGACGTATCCGACGGTGTCGCGGCGGACGCCCGGCATCTCGCCAGAGCCTCCGGCGTGCGCATCGTCGTCGAGGCGGCACGCATCCCGATCGCCGCGTGCGTGGCCCGGGGGCGGGGCCGGGAGGCGGCGCTGGCGTTGGCGCTCGGGGGTGGCGAGGACTACGAACTTCTGATGTCGGCGCCCGAGGCGGACGGCCTCGAGGCGGCCGTCTCGGCGGCGACGGGGATGCGGCTCACCCGCATCGGGCGGGTGGAGCAGGGCGAAGGGGCGGTCCTCGAAAGCGAAGACGGCACCGTGCGTCCGCTCGAGGGGGGCTTCGGCCACTGGGCCTCGCGCGGCGGATCCGTCCCGTCAGGCGAGTCCATGTCGTGAGGCGCCCGATACGATGATCCGGACGCTGCTGAACATGGTCCGGCTGATTCCCGTGGCCATCGCGTCCACCGTGTGGCACGGGATCCGGATCGTCTGGGTCGCGCGGAGGACGCGGCTGGACCGCGACCCGAGGCTGGTCGACCTCCCCCGGTCGTGGACCGACTCGCTTCTGCGGGCCGGGGGCGTACGCGTCCGGATGGAGGGCCTCGACAATCTCGTCGAGCCGGCGGTCCTGGTCTGCAACCACGTCTCGTGGTACGACGTGTTCGCGCTGGTCTCGAACCTCCCGGTCGACGCCCGTTTCGTGGGCAAGAAGGAGATCGTGAAGATCCCCTTCTTCGGTCCCGCATGGCTCGCGTCCGGTCACATTCCGATCGATCGGACCGACCGCAGGAAGGCGATCCGGTCGCTCGAACGGGCGGGCGAGGTCCTCGAGGAAGACGGTGGCGTCATCGTCATGTTCCCCGAGGGGACGCGCTCGGCCGATGGACGCCTCAAGCCGTTCAAGAAGGGCGCCTTCATGCTCGCCCTCCAGCTCGGGGTGCCGGTGGTGCCGGTCGCCGTGATCGGCAGTCGGAAGATCATGAAGAAGGGGAGCATCCTGGTGCATCCCGGAGAGATGACGATCCGGATCGGAGAGCCGATTCCGGTGGAGGATCTGACGGTGGACGACCGGGACGTCCTCGTCACGAAGGCTCACGAGGCCGTACGGGCGCTCGGGGGCGGACAACCAACCATCGAAGGACGAGAGGAACACGGTGTCGAAGATCGTTGACGTGCGTGCACGGGAGATTCTGGACTCGCGGGGCAACCCGACGGTCGAGGCGGAGGTCGAGCTCGAGGGTGGATACCGAGGTCGCGCGGCGGTGCCGAGCGGTGCCTCCACGGGTGCCCACGAGGCGGTGGAACTCCGCGACGGCGACCGGGGCCGCTTCCGGGGCAAGGGTGTCCGGATGGCGGTCGGCAACGTCAACGGAGAGATCCGTGACGCTCTCGTGGGCTCCGCCCGCGAGTCGCAGGCGGAGATCGACGGGCGGCTGATCGAGCTCGACGGAACATCCAACAAGGGCCGGCTCGGCGCGAACGCCATCCTCGCCGTGTCGATGGCGGTCGCGCGGGCATCCGCCGCACGACACGGCCGCCCGCTCTGGCGACACCTCGCGCCGGCGGGTGCGGACAGCGGCGTCCTGCCCGTCCCGATGATGAACATCCTGAACGGCGGGGCACACGCCTCCAACAACGTCGACCTCCAGGAGTTCATGATCATGCCCGTGAACTTCGACTCCTTCTCCGAGGCGCTGCGGTGCGGCACGGAGATCTTCCACGCGCTCCACGCGGTGCTGACGAAGCAGGGTCGCTCCACGGCGGTAGGGGACGAGGGCGGATTCGCCCCCGATGTCGGCAGCAACGAGGAGGCGGCCGAGGCGGTGCTGTCCGCCATCGAGCAGGCGGGATATCGACCCGGCGAGGACGTCGTGCTCGCGATCGATGCCGCCGCCACCGAGATGTTCACGGACGGGTGGTACAACTTCCACTGGTCGAGCGGCGAGCGGAGGGACCCCGAGGGGATGATCGAGTTCTGGTCCGAATGGATCCGGAAGTACCCGATCCGCTCCATCGAGGACCCCCTCGACGAGAACGACTGGAATGGCTGGAAGTCGCTCACCGAGGCGATCGGCGACGAGGTGCAGATCGTCGGTGACGACCTCTTCGTCACCAACACGGAACGCCTCGCCCGTGGCATCGAAACCGACACCGCGAACGCGATCCTGATCAAGGTCAACCAGATCGGAACGCTGACGGAAACACTGGACGCGATCGGGATGGCGGGCGAGGCCGGCTACCGGTCGGTGATCTCTCACCGTTCGGGCGAGACCGAGGACACATTCATCGCGGATCTGGCCGTCGCGACCGCGGCAGGGCAGATTAAGACCGGCAGCGCCTCCCGGACGGACCGGGTGGCCAAGTACAATCAGCTGCTTCGCATCGAGGAGTCGCTCGGTGACGAGGCGCGCTACCCCGGAGACTCGGTATGGGACGACTGACGCGGATCCTGCTTCCGGGGCTGCTGCTGCTCAGCGTCTACTACGCCGTCTTCGGTGGCCGCTTCTCGATGTTCGAGGTGCACACCGCCGGAGGAGAGCTGGACGCCGCCACGGCCGAACTCGAGCGGCTGCGCGCCGAGAACGATTCGCTCCGTGCCCGCGCCGACGTCCTCGAGAACGACCCGCTCGTCCTCGAGCGGCTGGCGCGCGAGGAGTTCGGGATGATCAGGGACGGCGAGCGGTTCTACCGCATCGACCGTGGCGGCGCTCTGCCCGCGCCGAATTCCGAGGAGCCCGTCGCCGACGATTCGGGCGAGACCGACGGACCGGGGTGACGACGGCAGGCTCCCTGACGAGGGCGCTGCCCACGGCGGGCGGGCCGGCCTCGCGGCCGACCCGTGCGTCCCGTCAGCCCTCGTCGGACTCCTCGGCTGCACCGCTGTCGTAGCTGGCCGACGCCGTCCCGGCGCCGAGTCCGAGTGCGCGCCTGGCGACTTCCACCATTTCGGTCCGCGACGCACCCTCGGGCAGCGAATTCAGTGCCGCCTCGACATCCACGCCGAGCCCCTCGAGCATCTCCGTGGCACCGGCCGGGAGGGCCATCGGCGCGTCGGGAAGTTCCTTCGGATCCAGTTCGTCGTCCGAGGACAGCCCGCCGCCACCGGCCTTCTTCGCGAACGGCTTGAACATGTCGATCGGGATCGGGAACAGCGTGGTCGAGTTGTTCTCCGCAGCGATCTCGACGACGGTCTGCAGGAACCTGAGCTGCAGGGCGGCGGGATAGGTCTCGAGCACCTTGGCCGCCTGTGACAGGCGACGAGACGCCTGATACTCACCTTCGGCACTGATGACCTTCGCGCGCCGCTCGCGCTCGGCTTCCGCCTGTCGAGCCATCGCGCGCTTCATCTCGGTCGGCAGGCCGATGTCCTTGACCTCGACGGCGGTCACCTCGATTCCCCACGGATCGGTGCCCTGGTCGATGATCGTGCGGACGATGTCGTTGATCCTGTCCCGCTCGGCGAGCAGCTCGTCGAGTTCGGACTGACCGATCACGGAGCGCAGCGTCGTCTGGGCGAGCTGACTCGTGGCGAAGTAGTAGTCCTCGATCTCCACGACCGCCTTCGTCGGATCCGCCACGCGGAAGTAGACCACCGCGTTCACGGTGACCGAAACGTTGTCCTTGGTGATCGTGTCCTGTGGGTGGATGTCGAGCGCGATGATCCGGAGATCCATCTTCCGCATTCGCTCGATCCCGAAGGGAAGCAGGAAGATCAGGCCCGGACCGCGCGCCGCGACCAGTTTTCCGAGGCGGAAGATCACGCCCCGCTGATACTCGAAGAGGATGCGGAGCGAACTCAGGATGGCGACGGTTCCGACGGCGGCGATCGCGATCAGGATCGTGAGGGGATCCATGGATGTCCTCGGGGTCTCGGGAACGGCTGGCTACTCAGTGAAGATACGGTGTTCGCCGCCGGTTCGTTCATCTTGACACCCGACTCGCCTGAGTCGAGCTTTTCCGTCCCTCGCCGGAGTAGCTCAGCTGGTTAGAGCAGCGGAATCATAATCCGCGTGTCGGGGGTTCAAGTCCCTCCTCCGGCACTTTCGATATCCGACGGCCCGAACGTCTGCCGTCACGCCGGACCGAACGGCGGCCGATCCTCCCGATCGGTCGCCGTTTCGTCGTTCAGCCGCCGCATTCTCGAGAGCGCGGCGATCAGCCCGACGACGGCCCCCCAGACGACGACGAGGCCGAAGAACCGGGTCATCCGTGCCAGCGCGCGATCATGCCGGAGAAGACCGGTCGCTTCGAGCAGACGGTACCAGTCGTGGTCGACCGGCCCCGGTCCCACGCTGACGAGCGGGAGTGCCTGGGCTCGCGCGTCGGCCATGTACGGGGCGACGGACAGCAGGGCCGTGCCCACCCAGAAGACACCGACCAGGGTGCCTGCCACGTCCCCGTGTCGCCAGAAGTATACGGCGATGAGGGCGGGAATCCCCACCTCGAAGAGTGTCCCGCCGGCCACCATGACCAGCGACGATCCGAACCAGCTGAGGAAGAGGTGGCCCGCTTCGTGGATCGCGAGGTTGATGCCCGCGTAGATGCCGCGGAAGTCCGGATCCACCGTGTGCGACCATGCGAACCATGCCAGGATCGGCACGAGCAGGGCTCGCGGACGCCAGTCCCGCCCCACGAGGCGCGCATCCAGCGCCTGCTCCCACCCGGTGGTCGTTCCGGCGGCAGGCCGGGTGACGGATCGGCGGTCGAACGGTGGATGCTGGGACAGGTCGGCCTCCGGATGCGGGTCGCTCCCAAGGTGCCACAGGCTCCGCGACGGCGCCACGGGGTGGACCGAGGTGGACGCGACACCTTTCGTCCGCGGCCCGATATCCGCATCTTCTCCGGCCCGTTCCCCTCGATTCACCCAACGATGAACGATCGCGTCGCCACCCTCCTCGACGGCCGCCGTAGCCGGCTCGCCCGTGCCCTTGGCCGCCCACTCGAGCGTCCGGAAGGGCACCCCTCCACGCTTCCGGAGGAGAGCAGGGAGCACCTCCTCTCCGAAGCTCGTGACCTGTACTGGAACGAGCTGGAGTGGGAGAACCTCATGGAGGAGGAGGCCACCGACGTGGGCGAGCCCCTCCACGAACTCATGTTCCCCGGGCTGCTCGCCTTCGTGCGGGGGCTCCTGCTGACGGAGGCGAACCCGGACGCCCTAGCGCCCGCCGAACCGAGGCCCGAGGTCGTGGAAGACCTTCTGCGCTTCCTCGCGGGGCGCCTCCTCGAAATCGACGAGCAGCTGGCGCGGGACCCGGACAGTGCGGAGCAGCTCGAGGCAGAGCGCCTCGCCACGGATCGCCTGATCGACCTGGTGCTCCACCGCTTCCACGGCCTGGACGCCGGGGACGTCGCCGCGCTGGAGCGCGCGGGCTGACCGAGGCGTGATCGGACGACCTCGGCAGCGGCCGGGTCATCCCTATCTGGCCGGCGCACCGCTCCTCGTGGCGCATCGCGGTGGGGCGGCTCTCGCGCCGGAGAACACCCTCGAGGCGTTCGTCTCGGCCGTCCAGCGCTGGGGCGCCGACATGCTCGAACTCGACGTGCATCTCTCCCGCGACGGCGAGGTCGTGGTCATCCACGACCCGACCGTCGATCGGACCACGGACGGATCGGGCGCGGTCGCCGACCTGACCTGGGGCGAACTGCGCGACCTCGATGCGGGGGCTCGCTGGGAGAGCGTCCACGGAGAGCGGAGGTTCGCGGGGCGGGGCGTCGGCCTGCCCCTCCTGCGGGAGGTGCTCGAACGGCTCCCGGATACACGACTCAACGTCGAAACCAAGGTGCGCGACGTCGCCGGGCCGATGGTGGATGTCGTTCGCGCCTGCAACGCCGAGCACCGCGTGCTTCTGGCGGCCGAGCACGAACGCAACCGCGTGCACGTCCGGTCCGACTGGACGGGCCCGGTCGGCGCGTCACGGCGACAGATCGCGGGCTTCATGCTGCTGACTCGCGTGCCGTGGCTCTCGGCGACCCCGGCGACCGACGTCCTCCAGATCCCGCCGCGCTGGCCCGTTGCCGGCCGGGTACGCCCGATCCTGACCGAAGCCCTCGTACGCGAGGCGCACCGGCGCAACGTCCCGGTCCACGCATGGACGATCGACGAGGCGGAGGAGATGGATCGACTTCTCGACATCGGCGTGGACGCGATCCAGACCGACCGACCGGATATCCTGGCCGACGTGCTTCACCGACGCACGGGACGTCCTCTCCCGCCTGCCGCCCGGGACGACGCGGCCGCGCCCGTCGTGGGCGGGACCGCCCCGTCGAGCGCATGACGCCGGATTCGGGGTCGGCCCGGAACGGCGTGCGGGATGCGGTCGCGGGCGACGGGGTCGCGGCGCGTGATCTCGGAGCCGAACTCGCGGACGCACTCGCGGCGTCGCTCGTCGAGCCGCAGGAAGGGCGACGGGAGGTCGATCCCGGACCGAAGGCGGCCACGCCCGGCACGATCGTGCTCGCGTGGTCGGGGGGGGTGGATTCCAGCGTCCTCCTCCACCTCCTCCTCCACGACGCCCGGGTGGCGGCTGCGGTCGGGGACCCACGCGTCGTCGTCGCGCATCTCGACCACGCGATGCGCCCGGACTCCGCGGCCGCCGCGGCCGTGCTCGTCCGGACAGCGGAGGCGTGGGGCGTCGACGTCCGGTCCCACCGCCTCGCTGCGGCTCCGGAATCGGAGGAGGAAGCACGGGGGCTGCGATACGCGTGGCTGGCGGGGGTGGCCGACGAACTCGCGGCCGAGGAGATCTGGACCGCCCATCACGCCGACGACCAGGCGGAGACGGTGCTCTTCAGGGCGCTTCGCGGCACGGGGATCGCAGGCCTGACCGGTATCCCGGCGCGACGCGGGCGGGTGCGGCGTCCCTTCCTCCTGCTCCCTCGCCCGGTCTGGCGCGCCGACCTTCAGCGATACGCGGTGCACCACGACCTTGCCGTCCAGCCCGACCCGTCGAACGACGAACCCGTCGCGACGAGGAACCGGATCCGGAACGAGGTGATGCCCCTGCTGGCCGACATCGTGCCGGGTGCCGCGGAAGCGCTTCTCCGGCTGGCCCGCAACGCCGCCCGCGCCTCGGACGAGGCAGACGCGCTGGCGGAGTTCGCGCTGAGCCGGGCGGACGACTCGGAGTCGCACGCGCCCCGGGCCTCGGACGGGATTCCCGCTCACCTCTGGGCGGAGTCCGAACGGCCGCTGCGCCGAGCTCTGGTCCGCCATCTGGCGGATCGGGCGGGGGTCGCCCTGTCGGAGGCCGCCACGCTCGCGGTGCTGGACCTCCCGCCCGACAGCCAGAGCGGCCGGGGCGTGGATCTCCCGGGCGGTCTCCGTTTCGAGCGGGAGTTCGATCGATGGCGCCTCTTCTCACCCGCCGGCGCCGACGCACCTTCGGATCGCAGGGAGCGGATCGAGTTCACCCCGCCGGCCGCCGGCTCGGGCTCTCCGGGGGCCCGGACGTCGGGCAGCGTCTGGCTCGGGGGCAGGGAGCGGGTGGTCAGGTGGGCCGTGGGGGAGGTGGAAGCACCGGGCGATGAACCCGCCAGCCTCCGACTCCACGTCCCGCGATCCCGCTTTCCGCTGACGCTTCGGGCGTGGCGGCCCGGCGACCGGATCACGCGGTCGTTCGGGACGACGCCGGTGGCGAAGGTGTGGGCCGAGGCCCGCGTGCCGCGGCGCGACCGCACGCGCCGATGGGTGCTGGCGGATCGCGAGGGCACGGTTCTGGCCGCCGAGGGGTTGGGTGCGGCACGTCTCGACCGTACGATCGAGGGGTCGAGCGCCACCCCCGTGACCCTGCACCTTCGTCTGGACGTCGAGGAATGACCATCACCGATCCCCGCACCGGCTCTCACGTCATCGACCGCATCGTCTTCTCCGCGGACGAGATCGAGGCCCGCATCGCAGAGCTCGGTCGGGAGATCACCGACGCCGTCCCCGCCGACCTGGACCTCGTCCTCATCGGCATGCTGAAGGGTTCGCTGCCCTTCCTCGCGGACCTCGCTCGCGCGATCCCACGACCGGTCCGCGTCGACTTCATGGTCGCCGCGAGCTATCACGCGGGAACGGTTTCGAGCGGTGAGGTTACGCTGAAGTACGAGCCGGACACGCCTCTCGAAGGGCGTTTCGTGGTTATCGTTGAAGACATCATCGACAGCGGAACTACGCTGACGCGTCTGCTGCCGATGTTCGAGGCTCGGAAGCCCGCGCAGCTCGAAGTGTGCGCGCTCCTGCACAAGCGTCTCGCGACGCTGGATCCTCCGGTGAAGTGGGTCGGGTTCGACGCACCGTCGGAGTTTCTGGTGGGATATGGCCTCGACTATGCTGAACAGTTCCGGAATCTTCCCTACATCGGTGTGCTTCGGACCGATGATGGGTAGAGTCCCCGAGCGAGACGCCCATGGCTGAGCAGGACCCCCAAGAAAACGATCGACTCACGAAGGGTTCGAAGAACCTGGCTCTGTGGGCACTCATCATCCTCATGTCGGTGCTGGCCATCCAGTTCCTTCGTGGGGCCGAGACCGAGTACGCCGAGGTCTCCTGGACGGAGTTCGAGGAGCAGCTCGACGGCAACAACGTCTTCTCGGTCACCGTGGTGGGAGCGCGGACGCTGCGTGGCGAACTCCGCAACGAGGCCCAGATCGATGGCCAGTCGGTCACCCAGTTCCAGGCCCTCGCCCCCTTCGCGGCGGATTCGGACCTCGCACAGCGGCTCCGCGAACAGGGCGTCGTCGTGGACGCCGAGGAGGCGCAGACGGGGTGGGGTACCATTCTGCTCGGCGCGCTTCCGTGGCTTCTCATCCTCGTCTTCTGGTTCTGGATCTTCCGCTCGATGCAGGGCGGGGGGAACCGGGCGTTCCAGTTCGGCCGCTCCAAGGCCAAGCTCATTTCGCCCGACACCCCGAAGGTCTCCTTCCAGGATGTGGCGGGAGCCGACGAGGCGAAGGAGGAACTCCAGGAGATCATCGAGTTCCTGAAGGATCCGCAGAAGTTCGCCCGCCTGGGTGGGCGCCTGCCGAAGGGCGTGCTGCTGGTCGGACCCCCGGGGACCGGAAAGACACTGCTCGCGAAGGCGGTCGCCGGCGAGGCGGGTCGTCCGTTCTTCCAGATGTCGGGCTCCGATTTCGTCGAGATGTTCGTCGGGGTCGGTGCGTCGCGTGTTCGTGATCTCTTCGAGCAGGGCAAGGCCCACGCCCCGTGCATCATCTTCGTCGACGAGATCGACGCGGTGGGGCGGCATCGCGGCGCCGGACTCGGGGGCGGTCACGACGAGCGCGAGCAGACGTTGAACGCGCTCCTGGTCGAGATGGACGGGTTCGAGTCGAACGAGGGGGTGATCCTGCTCGCGGCGACGAACCGCCCCGACGTGCTCGATCCCGCCCTCCTGCGCCCGGGCCGCTTCGACCGGCAGGTCGTGGTGGACGCGCCCGACGTGAAGGGTCGCGAGGCCATCCTGAAGGTGCACGGCAAGAAGCTCCCGCTCGCGGCCGACGTCGATCTGGCGGTCATCGCGCGCGGAACGCCGGGACTGTCTGGTGCGGACCTCGCCAACATCTGCAACGAAGCCGCTCTGCTCGCCGCCCGGTCGAACGCCGACAAGGTGTCGATGGAGGACTTCGAGCAGGCGAAGGACAAGGTGATGCTGGGAACCGAGCGCCGGTCGCTGGTGCTCACCGAGCGGGAGCGTGAGCTCACCGCGTACCACGAGGCCGGCCACGCCGTGATCGGGCTGCGCGTCGAGGGTCTGGATCCGGTTCACAAGGTGACGATCGTGCCCCGCGGTCGCGCGCTCGGACTGACCTCGTCGCTGCCGGAGGAGGATCGGCACTCCTACACGAAGAAGTGGCTCGAGGGGCAGCTGATCATGCTGTTCGGCGGGCGCGTGGCGGAGGAGATGATCTTCGGCGTGGACGAGGTCACCACGGGTGCCGGAAACGACATTGAGCGGGCGACGTCGATGGCGCGTCGCATGGTCACCTCCTTCGGCATGAGCGAGGTGATCGGGCTCATGGCGGTCGGCGACTCCGAGCAGGAGGTCTTCCTGGGTCGAGAGCTCGGCCACCGGCGACAGGTGTCGGAACACACCGCGCAGCAGGTGGACCAGGAGGTCAAGCGACTCCTCGACGAGGCCCACGCGTCCGCGCAGCGCGTACTGGAACAGCACGAGGACCTTCTCGAGTCGATCGCGCAGGCGCTTCTGGAGCGGGAGACGATCGACCAGGAGGACCTCAGGCTCCTGAGCGAGGGGAAGGCGCTGCCGCCGCCGGAGGTGGCGGCCGAGCCGCTGCTCGAGGCGTCCAACGACGACGAAGAGCGTCCGCCGGCACGCCCGGCTCCTCGCCCCGAGGGTGGTCTGATGCCGCCTCCGCACCCGGCGACGGGCGACTGATCCCCACTCCTCTCCCCGCACCCTCGACCATGCATAGACGGAGCGGCCCCCCGGCGTGAACGTGCTGGACGATCTCGCGCTGCTCCGTCCCGGCTGGCTGGACCTCTTCGAGATCCTGCTGGTCGCGGTGATCCTGTACCGCGTCTTCCTGCTGGTACAGCAGACCAGGGCCATGCAGATCCTGCTCGGCCTCTTCGTCCTGGGCGGCACGTATCTGGTCGCGCAGCTCTTCGGGCTCGACCTGATCCGGTATCTGCTCGAGACCGTCTTCCAGTACGGGGTGATCCTGGCGCTCGTCGTCTTCCAGCCCGAACTCCGGTCGGCCCTCGCCCGGATCGGCCAGAGCCGGATGGTACGCATCTTCTCCTCGCTCGAGGAGAGCCAGGTCGCCGACGAGATCGCGGACGCGGTCGAGCGACTGTCGAGGTCCAAGATCGGCGCGATCATCGCCGTGGAGCAGGAGGTGGGCCTCGATGAGTACGCCGACACCGGCAGCGCGGTCGACGCGCGGGTCTCGGCCGACATGCTGACGACGATCTTCACGCCCTACTCGCCGCTCCACGACGGGGCGGTTCTCATCCGCGGCGACCAGATCCG
>Ga0102929_1001025_pt1 | contig 16670 bp, 18 predicted proteins | sample SalPonR1_B_D2_MG_FD_78510 | JGI IMG/M metagenome (GOLD analysis project Ga0102929, IMG submission 78510) | Salt pond soil microbial communities from South San Francisco under conditions of wetland restoration - Salt Pond MetaG R1_B_D2_MG | ecosystem: Environmental > Aquatic > Marine > Intertidal... | reverse complement strand
TCTTGACCCTCTCATTTGATTATTTTTAAATGATTTCTTTTACGGCCTTATCAGATCTCCTTGCCTATCTTTACCCTTGGCAGTTCGTCCCAGCTCGTGGTGTATTTTGCCGAGCCAAGGGAGTTTTTCATTTTCCATTTCCGGTCATTTACCGTCACGGCGGGCCTTATGAAGTCCTTTCCCATGAGGGCGTTAATGGAATCTACCGACCTCATGAGGTTTTCGCGTCTTGTAACCTGTTCCCTGTCTTCAAAAAGCCCTATCTGCCTTCTGTCGGCCTTTTCTATGCTGGAAAGGATTATTCCCGATTTTTTATATTCATATCCCGGTCTGTAGATCTTTTTAAGCAGGGCAGTTGCGGTTTCTATGATATGGGGTGTATAGAAAGTTCCCTCCTCAAGGTCCACAGAGCAGGAGTTGTGGTATTTGGGTCTCTCTCCATATAAACTGGTCCTTATATATATGGTGATATTTCCTGCCGAGAGTTCTTCCTCTCGGAGTTTTTCTGCAGCCCTGGTGGAAAATTCGGCCAGAGTTTCCCGGAGTTCCTCAAAGGAGGTGACCTTTTCTCCAAAAGATCTTGACACCATCAGCTGCTTGCGAACTGGCTTTTTTTCACTGAAGGGTATGCAGTAGAGACCTTCCAGTTCCGCAGCAGTCCTGAGCCCTTCTACGGTGAGATTCTTTCGAATCCAGTCCCGGGGAGCATCTTTAAGGTCCAGGGCAGTTCGAATTCCGTATTTGCCGAGAAAAGACGCGTATTTTCTTCCTATGCCCCAGACGTCTCCAACGTTCACATTGTCAAGAATTCTGTCCTGCTGGCTTTTAGTTAATGTGTCTAGGTCAAGGATGCCTCCCAGGTTTTCCTTCTTTTTGGCCACATGGTTGGCTATCTTGGCCAGGGTTTTGGTGGGACCGGTGCCTATGGACAGGGGAATTCCCGTCCATTGTTTTACCTTTCCCCTTATGTCGCGTGTAAATTCCGTTATGTCGTAACGATTCCGGCTGAGGCTGGTGAGATCCAGAAATGCTTCATCTATGGAGTATATCTCTATCCGGGGAGCCGAGGATTTCAGAATGGACATGACCTTATCGGACATACTGCTGTACAGGGCGTAGTTGGAGGAGAAGATCCGAACTGAGTTCCGGGTAAAAAGATCCCGGAATTTGAAGGCTGGAGCACCCATAGGTATTCCAAGGGCCTTGGCCTCGTTAGATCTTGCAACCACGCAGCCGTCGTTGTTTGACAATACTACTACCGGTTTTCCCTCGAGAGAGGGATCGAAAACTCTCTCACAGGAAACGTAAAAATTGTTGCAGTCAGCCAGGGCAAAAAGGGGTCTTCTCATTTTGTCCTGTGTATTATCCATGTTACAACTCCCCATATACTATCATCATGAGTATTCTGTCTTTCTGTGACGGAGGTTCTTTTGTAAGTAGACAGTACAAGGTCTTCGCAGCACGATGAAACTATAATATCTTCCTCCTTAGGCTCTATGCTTCTGTCAACCACGAGGATATCTCCGGGGGATACCGTCAGGTCCAGGCTGTTTTCCCCCTCTGCTTTCATGAAAAAGGTAGAGGAGAGGTTCTTGATAAGAAGAGAATTAAGATCCAGTTTTCTTTCCTCAAAATCCCTGGCAGGAGATGGGAATCCTGTAGTATACATAAAAACCTCCATATTTACAAAAAGTAATTATTTATATTCTACAATTACTGTGTGTTTTGTCAATACGGAAGATATGTACAAATTTGGTTTTTATGAAGTTGCCTCTGACATATTGGGTCTAAGGGACTTGAAAGGGAGGTAGCCTGGAGCAGGACTGTTTTTAATCCTGCTCCAGGAGATTGAATTCCCTTGCCAGTGCCGAGACTGCCTTCAGGGAGTCGGATTTGTGTACAAGGACGGATATCTTTATTTCAGATGTAGTCGTGCCAAGAAGTTTTATGCCGTTTTTGCTGAGAGCACTGAAGAATCTGCCAGCTACTCCTGATGCAGACTGCATTCCTACTCCTACTACAGATACTTTCTCTACCTCATCGTTCCGGCTGACTTCCCAGCCTTCTGTTTCCCCCAGTGTTTCGTTCACTGTCTCCCTGACCATGTCAGAATCTCCGGATACAAAGGTAAAGGTCAGATATGAGTGTCCGTTATCGTTAACTGTTGATATCATGTCTATATTGATCTCCCGATCTGCCATTGCTACGAATAGCCTGCTTATAAGTTCTGAGTCGTTGGGCAGATTGCTTATGGTAACCTTTGTCTGGTCAGGATGGGTGGTTACACCGGTTACAACCGGCTGTTCCATCCATTCAGGAAGATTGTTAACCACGAAAGTTCCCTCCTCATCCGAAAAAGTGGAAGCACAGTATATGGATACGTTGTACTTCTTTGCTATTTCCACTGCCCTGGAATGAAGTACCTTTGCTCCGAGTGCCGCAAGCTCGAGCATTTCGTCACAGGTGATATATTTCAGTTTCCTTGCATTCGGTACAAGCCTGGGATCAGCAGCATATACTCCGGCTACGTCGCTGTATATCTCACATTTTTTCCCTGCCTCTGTAGCTATTGCTACAGCCGAAGTATCGGAGCCTCCCCTTCCGAGGGTGGTAAGATAGCCGTCCTCGGTAATGCCCTGAAATCCAGTTACGACAACTACCTCGTGTATTTCAAGCTCCCTGAAAAGGCGGGTCAGGTTCAGGTCCTTGATCCTGGCGTTGCGATGGGAAGCGGTTGTTATCATTTCCAGCTGAAAAGCGTTGAAGGCTATAGCCGGAATATCCATTTCGTTCAGTGCCATTGAGAGAAGGGCAGCTGAGGTCTGCTCTCCTGTGGCAAGAAGCATGTCCATTTCTCTATTATGGGGATCAGGAGTAACCTCTCTTGCGAGATCTATAAGCTTGTCGGTGGTTTCTCCCATGGCGGAGACTACCACAACAAGTTTTTCTCCTTCTTTAACCCGATCCCTTATCCTTGAGGCGACTTTTTTTATCTTTCCCGGCGTAGATACCGATGAGCCGCCATATTTCTGGACTATCAAGAATTATCACCTTCCGTAAATGTTAAAGGATCTGCTGTTTTACTGTTATGGAAAGCCTTAAAGGTTTCTCAGCTCTTTCAGTATCTTTGTCTTGTCTTTTGTACCAGCATCAACTTTTTTGATGATCTTTGCCGGAGTGCCGGCAGCCACTGAATAGGGCTCAACGTCCTTTGTCACAACAGAACCTGCTGCGATAACTGCTCCTCTGCCAACTCTTACACCCTCAAGGATCACGCAGTTTGCGCCGACCAGGACTTCATCTTCTATGATCACAGGAGTTGCACTCGGTGGTTCGATTACTCCTGCAATTACGCTTCCAGCCCCTATGTGGCAGTTAGAACCGATAGTAGCCCTTCCCCCGAGAACTGCGTTCATGTCTATCATGGTGCCTTCACCGATTACACTTCCTATATTGAGCACGGCTCCCATCATTATTACGGAACCTTTGCCTATCTCTACCATGTCCCGAATAACAGCACCCGGTTCGATCCTGGCCTCGTATTTCGTAAGATCCGCCAGGGGAATAGCCGAATTTCTGGCCTTTACCTCTATTTCACTGTCTTCGATCCTGTCCCTGTTGTCTTCCAGAACTTTTAACAGGGAAGAGTGGTCTCCAATGACGATACCGAAATTATCAGATCCGAGAAATCTCAGTTCCTTCCAGTCTATTCCCGACAGGTTGCCGGTTATAAAGGCCCTGGCCTGGGTCTGTTTTTTTGATTGGCTTATCAGTTTTATTATTTCTTCTGCGCGCATTGAATGACCTCCTCGAAAGTGTAGAATCCCTGGTCCTTTGTTACTGCAAACTCTGCAGCCTTCAGTGCCCCCAGGGCGAAAACTCCTCTCGAAAGAGCCCTGTGGGAGAATTTTACAACTTCTCCTTCGTTTGCATAATATACCTCATGGTCACCCGGTACACCGCCCATTCTCAGGGATGCTATTTCGCACTCTCTGCCCGAGGCCTGTTGAAGAAGAATTGCCGTGCCGGAAGGAGCGTCCTTTTTCTTCGAATGATGGGTCTCGGACATTGTCATTTCCCAGTCAGAAAGCATGTATCCGGATTCCCTCAATATTATCTTCAGTATATTTATACCCGTTGAAAAGTTGAAGCTTTGAACCACTGGCACAGAGTGACCGAGTTCCCTTAATTCCTGGAGCTGTTTTGAGGAAAGAGCAGTAGTACCTATGACAAGTGCGCTCTCGTTCTCCCTGCAAATATCCATAGTTCTCGCTGTTGCGGCTGGAGAGGAAAAATCGATTATAACGTCGGGTGCTTTGTCCTTCCATTCTTTTTCAGCATCGATTGTAAGTGTAAGTTCATGTCCCTGGAAAGCCTTTATGATCTCGCATCCCATTCTTCCCGAATGTCCTATCACACCGAATCTCATAGTCTGGTCCCACTTTCTTCCATAGCCTTTTCGATAACAGCAACGGCCTTTTCGGAAGCAGGAACGAGGGGGAGCCTGAGAGAGTTCCTGCAGTATCCCAGTCTGCTTACAGCGTATTTCACAGGGATGGGATTTGTCTCGACGAAGAGATCTTTCATCAGCGGGAAAAGCCTCAGATGTAGTTCAGCAGCCTTTCCAAGATCTCCCTCAAGGGTTGCGTTGATCATCTGTGATGTCTCTGCCGGCATTACATTGGCAACCACTGAGATAACGCCGTCTCCACCGCTGCAGACGAGATGGAATGCCTGATCGTCATTTCCGGAAAATACCGCGAATTCAGGTCTACTTTTCCTGATCTGCCTGATAAGGCTGTCGATCTGCTTAAGGTCTCCCGAGGCTTCCTTGATACCTGTAATATTTTCGATCTCGGCACACCTGAGGACAGTTTCCGGAAGGATATTGGATCCTGTTCTTCCGGGAACGTTGTAGATGATAAGGGGGCCGTCGATGTTGCCTGCTACGGCGGCATAATGTTGATAAAGCCCTTCCTGGGTCGGTTTGTTATAGTAGGGAGTAACTACCAGTACTCCGTCAGCTCCAAGGCTGAGAGCCTGTCTGGACATCTCGATGGTATGAGTTGTGGAGTTGCTTCCTGTCCCGATTATTACTGGAACTCTTCTGTTAGCCTGTCTGACTGCGAAACGAATGACTTCCTCCCGCTCATCTGGTTCTATTGCCGGGGCTTCTCCCGTGGTTCCAAGGACTATTAGGGCGTCCACACCGCCATTGATCTGGAACTCCAGAAATTTAGCAAAACTTTCGTAGTCAACTCTGTTATCCTCTGTAAAAGGTGTTACCACTGCAGTTCCTGTTCCTTTTGTAAACATTTTCTCTTCCTCCTTTTTGTTTTGTTGAGGTATTTTTTCCCTGCAGGTTTTACTTTACATCGTTAAGACTGGCATGTTTTTTCAGGATCCTTACAGCGTTTGTCGCTGCTCCGACCCTGATATTGTCGGCGACGTTCCACAGAACAAAACCTGTGGAGTTGAATGAACGGATCCTGGAGACAAAGGTTGCGTCCTTTCCTGCTGCGTCTAATGGTGTAGTGAAATCGTCAGTGACCGTTACGTTCTCTCCGCTTCTTATTATATCTGTCAATTCTTCAAGGTCGAAAGGTTTTGCTGTTTCGGCGTATATTGTCTCAGAATGTGAATATTCCACAGGTACCCTAACAGTTGATGGCCAGATCAAAATACTCTCGTCACCAAGGATTTTCTTCGTTTCGTTTACCATCTTCATTTCCTCTTCACTGAAACCGTCGTCCAGAAAATCTCCTATCTGGGGTATAAGGTTCCTGTGGATCTGCCTTGAGAAAGCCCTGTTTTCAAGGTCCCCTCCTTCCTGTGCTTCCAGTTCTGCGACTCCCTTGTGACCGGCACCTGATACTGCCTGATAAGTGCTTACAACAATTTTCTGAATTCCGTAATGTTCGTGGATCCTGTAAAGGGAAAGAACCATCTGTATAGTGGAGCAATTGGGATTGGCAACGATCCCTTTGTATCCCTTCAGCAGCGACCCGTTGATCTCGGGAACAACGAGGGGAATATTTTCTTCCATTCTGAATGCAGAGGAGTTGTCTATAATCAGGGAGCCTGCCTCTGCGGCGAGAGGGGCGTATTGTCTGGAGACTTTTGAGCCTGCCGAAAACAGGATGTAGTCATATCCCCTTGTTATGGATTCTTCGGAAAGGACCTCCACCTTGTATGACTTGTTATAAAAGGTAATTTCCTTTCCTGCTGATCTCTCAGAGGCCAAAAAGGTAATCTCATCTGGCTTTACTTGAAGATCCTGCAAGACCTTTGTCATTGCTCTTCCAACTTCTCCGGTAGCTCCTGCAACAGCGATTTTCATAAAAGTCTCATCTCCTTATAAAAAACAGGCTCGTCCCTGAAGGGACGAGCCTGTATAAACTCGCGATACCACCCTGCTTGGAAATTCCCTGGAATTTCCCGCTCGAAACTTTTAACGGTGTTTAAGACCGGGACCTTACTCTGGTTTTCACCTTTCAGGACCAGCTCCCCTGGTTTTAGGCTTATTGAGATCATCGGGGGCATCTTTCAGCCGGTGAATGCCTTTCTCTGTCGATGATTTCCTCAAAAAGCGCCCAGGTTCATCGCTTTTTCAATTTAAACTGGACTGTTATAAAATGTTGCAAATCATTATAAATTCCCGGTATTATTTGTCAAGCCCTATCTTTCAGGTCTTTTGAAATAATTTATGTTCTTAAAGGTAACGACGAATACTTTCGATGTCCTTTCTTTTTTTGGAAGGAACGTTGTCTCTGACTGGATATCCCATGGTTAAGACTATATCGAATCGGTGTTTCCCCGAGAGTCCCAGTTCCTTTTTCAGGGCCTTTTCGTTGAACCAGCCTATCCAGCAGGTACCCAGGCCAAGTTCCGTGGCCTGAAGTACAAGATGTTCACAGGCAATGCCGATATCGATCAGACTGAAAGTGGTACCTCTGAAAAGTCCTCCGAACATAGCTGAATAACGAGAGCGTTCTGTCTTTATAAAAATCAGAACTGGTGCCTCTTCCGCAAATCTGTTCATCCTGTAGGGTCCTGAAAAAATGCTGGAACATATCTTATGGTTTCTTTCTGGATCATCGGAGATGACAAAGGACCATGGTTGTGAGTTGCATGCAGAAGGAGCAAGCCTGGCCGCTTCTATGCACCTGTCAAGATCCTTTCTGTCTACAGGTATTTGGGAATATCTTCTTGTGCTTGTCCTTTTCTTTACCAGGTCCAAAAACAATATGCCGGCTCCTTTCTCCTCGTCAGATCTGAATAAGTCCAGATTTCCATCATGGAGCAGTGTAGATGAAATAGAGGCCAACTGCTATGAGAATTATCCCAAAAAGATTGTTCATGATCACAGGCAACCTGGAGTTTTCGTCCATATCCATGAACCTGTTTATGAAACCTGCAGATGTACCGGCTATTACTATTATAAGACAGTTGCCCAGGCCGTACATAACGACCATCAGGATTGCCGTCATAAAGTTTGTTGTGGCTGTTTTCATTGCAAGTACCAGCATGGGTGCAAGGTAGGCAAAAGCACAGGGACCTATGGCAAGGCCAGAGAATATTCCCAGAAGCCATGCTCCGAAAAGGCCTTTCCCTCTTTGTTTCTGCATTCCGGAAAGATTGATCCATGGAATCCTTACAACTTCCATCAGGTGCAGGCCGAAACCTATAAAAACTGCTGCAACAAGGTAATTGGTTATCCTTGAAAGATCTGTCATAAGAGCCCCTGCAGAAGCTATTACTATTCCCACTACACCAATATTTATCAGTATGCCTGCAGAAAATGCCAGAGAGAGCAGCGTTGCATTGGAAGTGCTCTTGTCCTGCTGGGATTCAATATAGCCTATAACCAGTGGTATTGCGATGAGGCTGCAGGGGCTGAAAAGCATTCCAATTATTCCCCACAGGAAAGAAGCTCCAAGAACTATAAAGCCGCTGCCCCCCAGGGCGTTCTGCACCGAACTTAGAAATTCAATCATTATTGGGCCTGCTCTTTCGATTTCCCAAGTTTATATCCAAGTTCTTTCCATTTGGCCGCAAGCTGGGATTCTGTCATTACCCCCTCATGTCTGTCCAGTTCCTTTTCGTCGGGATCAAGGAAGATAAGGGTGGGAACAACACGTATTCCGTACTGCTCTCCCACGTCCGAGTTTTTCCATACGTCGACGATCCTTGTCTCTATTGAGTTAGAGTATTTCCTGTCGAATTCTTCCAGAATTCTTTTCATTTCCTTGCATGCCGGTCAGGTTTCCATGCTCAGGTCAAGGAGTACGGGAAGGTCTTGCTCTTCTGTCACTGAGGTTGCTTCATTTCCGTCCTTGAGCATAAATGTCCCCATAACTGCCAGAGCCACAAGGACCAGAATGATAAATCTCCTTCTCTGTGTCACTATAATACCTCCCTAAGATCAGGATCCTTTTCCTGCAGGGTGTTCTAAAATACTTATTTCGGATAACATTATAATAGAAGTTGTCCCTTGTTTAAACTGCGAAGAATTTGTGGACTTAAAACTGCCATACCCTGCAGGGGTTTAATATAACTGTTTTTGGCCTTTCTATCAACCCCTGTACTTTTTTCGGATCTATGAGAAAGGAGATTATCCTTGAATATCGAAGAAATCAAAAAGATCGCATTGGATCACAGTAACACCATGACGGAGACAAGAAGGCATCTTCACATGCATCCGGAGTTGGACTTCGACGTCGAGAATACTGCCGGGTATATTTTAGATGTCCTTGAAAAGCTGGACATTGAAGCCGAAATAACGCCCTGCAACGGGGTAAAAGCACTTTTGAATTGCGGAAAAGAGGGGCCCAACGTTGCTTTCAGGGCAGACATGGATGCTCTGCCGCTGAGCGAAAAGAACGATCTTTCCTACGCCTCCGTAAATAAAGGTGCCATGCATGCCTGTGGACATGATGCACACATGGCGATCCTCATTGGACTTGCTCACATCCTGGCTTCCAAAAGGGAAGAGGCAAGAGGATCAGCAAGGTTTATCTTCCAGCCAGCTGAAGAGACTTCTGGAGGTGCTGACAGGATGATCAGGGAGGGAGTGCTGGAAGACCCGCACGTCAGCTCAATCTTTTCCCTCCATGTGTCTCCCGATCTTCCGGCAGGACATGCAGGATATAAAGAGGGAAAAATGAGAGCAGCTGCTGATATGTTCGATATTACAGTTCACGGTTTTTCATCACATGGAGCGGAACCCCACAGGGGAGTTGACGGAATAGTTGTTTCTACAAGGATCATAGATGTTGTCCAGCACCTTGTGAGCAGGAGAGTGTCCCCCCTCGATTCAGCAGTTATAACTTTTGGAACGTTAACTGGAGGTACTGCAAGGAATATCCTGGCTGACAAGGTCACAATGTCCGGCATCATCAGGACTCTTGATGAAAATACAAGGATAATGATCAGAAAAGAACTGGCAAAGATAGTCAAAACAATAGCTGCATCCATGGGTGCTGAGGCAGATATAGTTTTTACAGAAGGTTATCCGGCTCTTGTGAATGACCCTGAAATGACAGGGATAGCCAGGGACTCCGCAGGGACATTTCTGGGAAAAGAGAAGGTTATCAGCCTCGAAAAACCTTCAATGGGAGTTGATGATTTTTCCTTCTTCCTCAGGGAACGTCCGGGATGTTATTTTATGCTCGGAACAGCTTCCGAAGACAGAGAAAATAATTTTCCTCTTCACCATCCCCGGTTCAATATAGATGAATCTATCCTTCCTGCAGGAGCAGGAATTCTTGCCACAATTTTTCTTAAGATCACGGGTATGCTTTAAACCGTTACTGGATCAGTTATCAGGAGGTATAAATCAATGACAGAACTTTACCGGGCATGGACTAAAGGCACAGGCAGAGATCTGCCTGAAGGGACGATCTTATGGGTACCTCTCCGAGCTGAGAGGATAAGAGTGGCCCCCTATTCCGTTCTTGTAAAGGGAATAGAAAACATCTATCCTACAGCACTTTCTGCAGTAAAGGGATATATTGATGAGTTCTTTACAGTGGATGAACTCTACAAACTCAAGGACTGTATCGAAGGATCTTCTGATCTTCACGTGGCTTTTTCGGAATATAAAGCTCCACTTGACTGCACTGACGATAATGGCGAACCATTGATCCCCTACAGGTGTAGAGGACTTGAAAATATTGCAGAAAGAAAAGGTCTTCCAGCACGCCTTGTCTCATATCTACCCTTTGACGTGGCATGCTACCTGGTCTCTGACTGCGAAAAGGAATAGAATCGTTCCAGATAAAGATTTTCATCTTTGAAAGGATGAGTGATTTTGGAGAGACTGGAAATTTATATTTTTAAAAGATTAAAAAGAGATCCCGAAGAGAAAATACTGTGGTGGGAGGGTGAATGGTGGACCAGCCGGCGTCTTCTGGAGCTTTCCCGCGCATGGAGTGAAAAGCTCGTTTCATCAGGTTTTGGACCTGGTGACAGACTGGCTATAATAATGCCCAACTGTCCTGTTTTTCTGGCTCTTTGTATTGCTGTCTGGGAAAATAGAGGTACAGTGGTGACTCTTAATGGTGCCGGTGGAAGCAGAGCAGTTTCCCAAACCCTGGAACTCGCTGATCCTTACGGTATCGTTATAAGCGAGATATTCCCGGAACTTGCGGAAGATCTTGAAGGAAAGGGCTTTGCTGTCAACTTTTCACCGAAAGATACCCTATCCGAAAAATTTATTGGGGAAAAAAGTTCTTACAGGGACGATCCCTCTGTAGCCGTGATATTTGCAACTTCAGGAACTACTGGAGCTCCAAAGGCTGTACCACTCTATCACCGAAACATAGCCGACAATTCATTTACCGTATTTGAATGTCTTGAGGATATGAACGAAGAGGATATTTTCCTTAATGTCCTTCCCAATTTTCATTCTCTTGGTTTTACCGTAGCGGGTATTATGCCCCTCCTGTGTGGAATGAAACAGGTTATTCTCTCTTCCTTTATGCCCCCTTCAAAGGTCCTTGAAGCAATGAGAGAAGGGGAAGTAACTGTTCTGGCTGCAGTTCCTGCGATGCTCTCATTTCTAGTCTCCACAACAGTTAACACAGGAGTTACTGTCCCTGATAAACTCAGAATGATAATTGTCGGTGGTGATCGGCTGAATGTACAACTGGATGAAAGAGTACGAAAAGTAATGGGGGTTGGAGTCTTAGAGGGCTACGGATTGACAGAATGTTCTCCCGTTGTCTGTGTTAACAGGTCATATGATAAAAAGATAGCTGGCACAGTGGGTCCCCTTATTCCTGGATATCTTAAACAGATAAGGGACCTGGATGGAAATGTCCTTTCTGGGGGAAAAGAAGGTATTCTCTGGGTTAAAGGGCCTTCTGTTACAGATGGATATTACAGGTCTTCAGATCTGACAGAAGAAAGGTTTCAGGATGGCTGGTTCAATACAGGGGATTTCGTGACTATGGATCCGGAAGGTTATGTCCGTATACTGGACAGGGCTACAGATATAATAATTGTCGGAGGTTTCAATGTTTATCCTCAGGAAGTGGAGTCTGTAGTTAACTCAATTTCCGGGGTATCAGAATCAGTTGCGGTAGGAATGTCCCATCCTGTAAATGGAGAAGTTGTAAAGGTTTTCGTTATGAGAGCAGATAGCACATCTGTTACCGAAAGGGAAATAATCCAGCAGTGCAAAAAAGAGCTGGCCCATTTCAAGGTGCCGAGAAGGGTGGAATTTCTGGACAGTTTTCCCCTGTCAGCTACAGGTAAGGTATTGAGAAGAAAACTCAGAGAGAGAGCCCGGAACTGAATCCTGGCTCTCTCTCTGAGAGTATTCTATCTTTGATCGTGCTTTATCAAAAGGCATGGAAACCTACAACATCTTCTCTGATCTTCATGTACCTTTTTCTTGTGGTTTCCATATGTTCTTTTTCCATATCTGCCAGTTTCTCAAGCATGACCTTTGCTTCTCCGTCAGCTTTTTTTGCAAGTTTTGTGTAAAATTCATTAGCTCTCATCTCTGAAAGGTAAGCCGCCTGGGCAATTCTAAGGATCGATGTAGTATCGTTGAAATCTTTGGTCTGGACCTGAAGCTCAGGTGATACGATCATGTTGGGGTCTACCTCGGGTTCCTCGTTGTAAAGTTGTACGTAATAATCCTTCAAGCTTTTTTCGTGCTCACCTTCCCAGTCAGCCATCTCTTGAAGTTCTTTCTTGTAGTGATTTTCTGTTACGTTATCTGCCCACTTTGTGTAAAATTCCTTTGCTTCGATCTCGGCCTTTATGCCGTATACAAGCGCATCCTTCATTTCGAAACATTCCGCCATAAACTATCACTCCCTGTATAATTTAATTTAACTAATCCAAATCAATTATATTCTTTAGAGTGGCAAGTGGCAAATCCCTTATGGTAAGACCGGTCTTAATAAATCAGGGTAAACTGGTTAGCTTGAAATTTAACTTCTTTGAAGGTATATTTCCAAAAAGGTTCTGTATTAAGGAAATGGAGGAATATTTATGTCTGGTAACAAGATAACCGTCACTGCACCTCTCGATGAAAATGGCAGAGAGGTCTTTCTGGTTGCAGTAGGTAATGAAAACAGGGATAAGGTGGTTTTTATCGAGGAAGATTCACCACGAGAAGAGATTCTTTCTGATACTGAAGTTATAGTTTCCTTTTTCTTCAACAGGGAGGTAGACAGGTCAGAATACAGCCTGCTTTCAAACACAGAGCTTCTTCAGGCCGTTTCTGCAGGAGTCGATTACCTTCCTTTCGAGGAGATACCCCAGCATATTGAAATAGCGGCTAATTCCGGTGGCTGGGCGTATCAGATCGCTGAGCATTCAATAGCAATGGCCATGGTGCTTTATAAAAGGCTCGTGCCCCTTCATAACCGTCTTTCCAGGGGGGACTTCAAAAGGGAAGCTTTTCTTTTACGTAACGTAAGTGGAAAGGTTTTCGGAATTGCAGGTTATGGAGGAATTGGAAAACATGCCGGAAGGCTTGCCAAAGGGTTAGGCATGAAAGTGTATGCACTCAATAGAAGTGGCCGAACAGACGAGGACGTTGATTATATCGGAACCATGGACGAATTGGATTTTCTTCTCGAGAGTTCGGATATTCTACTTATAGCTCTTCCGCTGACACGCCACACAAAGGGAATGATCGGAGCAGAAGAACTGAGAAGAATGAAAAAGGACGGGACTATTATCAATGTGGCAAGGGCACCTCTGATAGATGAGAAAGCCCTTTATGATCACCTTGCAGCCAATCCGGAATTTCAGGCAGGTCTTGATGTCTGGTGGCAGGAACCTTCATGGAGTGACGCTTCTTTCAGCGTAAACTATCCTTTTTTCGATCTCGAAAATTTTATTGGTTCACCCCATAATTCCAATTACGTGGAAGGTGCCATGGAAAAAGCTCTTGACAAGGCAGGAAAAAACGTTTCTGCCTTTTTGAAAGGTGAAAAGTTTGCAGGAAAAGTGGACCGTGAGGACTATCTTTTTGAGTAATCTCTAAGATCCTGTTATAACCGGAGGGACAGGATGATCACGACAGCTGGTTCCCTCCGGCTTTATCTATGTCGATACTTTCCCCGCAGTTTATACAGGAGACATCTTCCCGAAGCCTTGCCATCTGGTGCCTTTCTCCAAAAATTATAAGTCTGTCGTCCTCGTCTATAACATAACTGCCTTCCGGATTGTAGATAACTTCTCCTTCCGGTTTCATTACGGCTATAACTGTAGTCCTGTATTCGGAACGGATGGGTGCTTTTGCGAGACTCTGCCCTGCCATGTAGTTGCCCCTGTTTATAGTCAGAGTGCCAAAATCGAGGTCAAGTTTGCGGGATATATTCACGAGTTCCAGAAAATCTGCTACTGAAGGCTGGAGAGAAGCTCTAACCATCGAAGCTGCCCCTGCCATAACGGGATTTATAACCTTATCGGCACCGGCACGGTAAAGCATCCCAACTCCCTGGGCATCACTTGCCCTGGCGATTATTCTGAGGTCCTTACGGATCGCTTTTGACGTTAAAGTAGTGTAGACAGTATCTGCTTCATCCGCAAGGGCGATGATCATTCCGGCAGCTCTCTCTATGCCGGCTTCATGGAGGACGGCTTCTTCTGTTGCGTCACCCTGGAGAACCAAAAGGTCCTTTTCCCGGGCTTCAAGAACAACATTTTCATCTATCTCGATAACAACAAAGGCAACTTCTTCCGCAGCAAGAAGGGAAGTGACCCTCTGCCCATATCTTCCAAGGCCGCATATTATCCAGTGGTTTTTGAGATCCTTCATTCTCCTGTCTCCTCCCTTTCCGAGGGAAAGTATCAGTTTTTCCTCTATTAGCATCTGTGTGAGATTTCCAATGATATAGCCGGCAATGCCAATTCCGGTGACTATTATTGCAGCAATGAACAGTTTCCCTCCCGGTCCCGGGTCGCCGGGAGCGTTGTATCCGACTGTAGAGAGAGTTACCACCGTGTAGTAGAGAGAATCTGACCAGGAGAGGCCTACAATAAAGTGCATGCCAGTAAAAGATATTCCAAGCACTGCAGCAAGAATAATAAAGAAAACCTTGGTCTTTTTTTCTATTTTAAGTGATATGGGAATCCCCCCTCATCGTGAAAAGATTTATTATATTCAAATTATATCGTAGAATGGGTCCTGAATGTTGAACAGGACGAGAAAGGAGATTAGATTTTATGGCACAAGTAAAGATCGCCACATTCAATGTAAATTCTGTCAGAAGCAGGCTCCATATACTTGAAAAATGGCTGCCATCCTCAGAGGTTGATGTTTTGTGTCTTCAGGAGACTAAAACAGTGGACGAGCATTTCCCGGTAGAGTTTTTCGATAAGCTTGGATTTAAAGCTGCATTCAGAGGGCAGAAAGGATATAACGGAGTAGCTATACTGAGTCGTTATCCCATGGAGGAAGTGGTTTACGGTTTTGGGGACGGCAAGGAACCGAATGCTGATACAAGAATTATCCAGGCAAAAATATCCTCTCTCAGGATTCTGAATACTTATGTTCCACAGGGTAAGTCCATAGATCACGAAGATTATATATACAAACAGGAATTCCTGAAAAGGATCGGTGAAATAGTTGGTAATTATCCGGGAAAAGACGAAGTCCTGTGGGTAGGGGACCTTAACGTTGCACCAACAGAACTCGATGTTACCAGGCCGGAAACAAAGAAAAACCATGTATGTTTCCATGATGACGTAAAATCTGTCTTCAGTAAGGTCATAGACACGAAGTTTGTGGATATTTTCCGTAAATACAGGCCTGGAGAGGGTGAATTTTCTTTCTGGGATTACAGGGTTAAGAATGCTCTCGAAAGAAATATAGGCTGGAGGATCGATCACGTGCTTGCAACCAGAAAACTCGGTGAGTATTCTGTGGACTGTTATGTAAACAGGGAACCAAGGGGATGGGAGAAACCCTCGGATCATGCTCCTGTGGTGTCTGTCTTTGATATCATGGATATTTAGAATCTTGTGTCAGGGCAAAGCGGCTGAAAAAAAGAATTGCCGCTTTGCCCACATTTGTTTCAGAATTAAGATATTTTATTCATATTTTTTCCAGGTTTTCCCTTACGAAAGAAACATCCCTGTTGACCTCTTCTGCGAGGAAAAGGATCTCTTCCTCCGATATGTCTGAGGGTTTGATGCCGTTGTTTTTTACGCAGTTTCTTATGTAGGACTGCCTGAGTTTGTCCGAATCTATCTCTTTTATCCCTATCACAGAGGCTTTATCAGGTATGATGATGTTCTTTCCCGGAACCTGGTCTGCAGGATCTCCTCTCCGAATCTCTATGCCGTTTTCCCTTGCAAAGGTAAGTTGTGCAGTGACATGCTTCCCGGCTCCTGTATATTCTGTCTCCTGAACTACGACAACTTCGTCCTCATTCATTTCCTGGGCAACAGCAAAAGCAGCCGTAAGGGATGTGTTACCTGCAGGTCCTCTTTCGAGACCCTCGATCTGTGCCAGGGCCTCGGTAACATAGAAAACTTCTCCCTGGGAGACGGTGACATATCTTTCCATGTATCTCAGAGGTCTTGCAGCATTACGGGGAACATCGGCTCTGTCAGGCCATGTAGCGAAAGGGACTCCAAATCCTGTATGTCCTGTAGTGAAGGACTTTTTGTTGAAGTCGATGTCGCTTGCCATATGAAGACCAGACAGGTCAACAGAAGCAGAAACTATCCTTGCATCCTTTACACCGGCCTTTGCCATCCCTCTCGCTGTTCCGGTGAGATTCCCTCCTCCGGCATGTGTTACGACAACGGCATCAGGATCTCTGTCACATCTCTGCCTCACCTGCTCGGTCAATTCGTATCCCAGTGTCTCTATCCCTGCTATTCCAAAGGGAGTGTAAAGGGAAGCATTGAAAAAACCTGTGTCTTCAAGGGTCAGCAGGAAAAGGTAGAATAGTTCAGGACCTACTGTAAGCTGCATTACCTCAGCTCCGTAAGCCTCACATTTTCTTCCCTTTTCGAGGATCTCGGGCTGTCCAAATCCCCGGCTGTCGAATACTTCCTGTACAATGATGGATTTAAGGTTTCTCATGTTGGCCTGGGAAGCCACAGCAGCTCCGTAATTTCCACTGGTGGCTGCGATAACTCCCGGATAGCCTTTTTCAGCTGCATAATGACAGGATACAGAAGCCCTTCTA
>Ga0102929_1001020_pt1 | contig 16722 bp, 16 predicted proteins | sample SalPonR1_B_D2_MG_FD_78510 | JGI IMG/M metagenome (GOLD analysis project Ga0102929, IMG submission 78510) | Salt pond soil microbial communities from South San Francisco under conditions of wetland restoration - Salt Pond MetaG R1_B_D2_MG | ecosystem: Environmental > Aquatic > Marine > Intertidal... | reverse complement strand
GCTGCTGGCGTGGATGCTGTGGTATGTGCCCGCCGCCGATCACCTTTCAGTGCTCGAAAAGATCGTTCTCTTCCTCGGGCTGGGCGTGATCACCGGGACGGTCGGCATCAACTACAGTCATGAACTGATGCATCAAAAACCCCGTGGTGAACGGCTTCTTGGCGATGCGCTGCTTGCGATGGTGCTCTATTCGCATTTCCGGTCCGAACACATGCTGGTTCACCACCGATATGTCGCGACCCCGCGCGATCCGGTCACCGCACGTTATAACGAAGGCTTCCACCGGTTCTTTCCCCGCGTTCTGCGGCAATGCTACGTCTCGGCCTTCAACGCCGAAAAGGCCATGGTCAACCGCAAGGGAAAACCTTGGACAGATATTTCTAACCCGTTTTTCCGGTATTGGGCGATGCAGGGCCTGATGCTGCTCATCGCGATCCTGCTGGGCGGGGTCGCCGGGTTGCTCTTGTTCCTGTGGCAGGCGTTCATCGCGATCTGGCAGCTTGAGCTGGTAAATTACGTCGAGCATTACGGGCTGACGCGCAAACATCTGGGCAGCGGCCGATATGAGCACGTTCACCCCCGTCACAGCTGGAACGCGGCGCACAAGGCGTCAAACTGGCTTCTGATCAACCTGCAACGCCATTCGGACCACCATTACAAGCCCGACCGGCGGTTCCCGCTCCTGCAAAACCATACCGAAGAGGACGCCCCGCAACTCCCCTATGGCTATCCGCTGATGACCATGGCGGCGATGGTGCCGCCCATCTGGCGGCGGGTCATGAATCCCCGCGTGCGGCGCTGGCGACAGATGTATTACCCCGAAATCAACGACTGGAAACCTTACAACAAGGCGCTCAACCCGGCGCCGCGCTAGGGCCGCGCGCCAAACATCGCCGCAAATGGCTCTGGTTCAAGTGGCCGGTTTCAAGTGGCCGGTCTTGACATAAAGAAGGCATCCTTCGTCAGACTGCGGAGCATGCCGCGATCCCGCCGGATTGCGCAGCCATGTGCCTTGGGGATAATCGCCCTCCTCATCCGAAAGGCGCCCTTCAAGAACGAGCACTTCCTCTCCCCCCGGATGGCTGTGCGCACCCTGCGCCGTGCCGGGTGCCCAGCGTTCAAGAACGACCCGTTCGGCCCCGGCCTCGTGCAATGGAAGAACGGAAACACCCGCAACGTCGCTTTCTTCAAAGTGGCCGCGCGGTGTGTCCACGGCAAACTGCGCGGTATCGCTTTCCTCGAACTGACATAGCTTGACGAAAATCGTGCAGCCCGGCTCGGTATGTGGGGTGTGTGACGACCCGATCGGATTGCGCACATAGTATCCCGCCGGGAAATCCCCCGTTTCGTCGGAAAACACCCCGTCAAGCACCAGATACTCTTCGCCGCCGCCATGGGTGTGCGCATCGAAATACGACCCCGGCGCAAACCGCACGAGGGTGGTGGCGCGCGCCACCTCTTCGCCCACCCGGTCCAGCATCATCCGCTCGACCCCCGCCGCCGGAGAGGCAACCCATTCCCGATCTTCGGGCCGCACCACTGCCCGGCGTGAAAAATCCGCGTTGATCCGCATTCCGCCCCTACTCCCTGTCTTGCTTTCATGATGATAACGCGTTCGTCTGCCATGGCCAGAGCTTCGGGTAAACCAAGCTGAAACGGATTAGAGCTGGGCGGGCATCAGGCCAAAAGCCAGCCGAGGTAGCCAAGATAGCACGCAACCAGAATTCCCCCTTCGCGCCGGGCCAGCCGCCAACCGCTCCGGGTGAACACAATGATCAGCAAAGCCGCCGCAGACATCACCCAGATGTCGAGCCTTATGATTTCAAGCGGAACCGCCATCGGTTGAACAATAGCGGTAATTCCAAGAATTCCGAGGATATTGAATATGTTGCTGCCAAGAACGTTGCCCAAAGCGACGTCGCCCTGACCTTTGCGAACTGCTATGATGGATGTAACAAGCTCCGGCATCGAGGTGCCGATCGCAACAATCGTCAAACCGATCACCGTCTCTGAAAGACCGGCGGCTTGGGCTGTGGAAACAGCGCCCGACACCAGAAACCGCGCGCCAAGGATCGTCAGCACAAGGCCGAATGCCGCGATACCAATGGAAATCCCAAGCGTGTAATCCGGCCCGGGCACGGCGTCGGCCTCGGCCACATAAACCGCTTCGGAGGCCGAGATGCTTGGTCCTTTCTCGGACCAGAGCGTGAACGCCAGATACGCAACGAGCACCATGAGGAATGTTGCGCCGATCAAGCGGCTCACCTCGCCGAACAGCACTGCGGCAAGACACATGAGCGTGGCAAGAATCATCACCGCCCCATCTCGCCGCAATGCCTTCGGATCAACCGCGATGGGTGCCAGCAACGCAGCAATGCCAAGGATCAAAAGCGCGTTGCCGATATTGCTTCCAACCACATTCCCCATGGCAATCCCCGAGGAGCCGGACAAGGCGGCCTGAAGACTTGTCACCAGTTCCGGCGTCGATGTGCCGAACCCGACCAAAGTCAGGCCAATCACCATTGGCGAGACACCAAAGGATTTGGCCCCCGACACCGCCCCACGAACCAACATCTCTCCACCGATGATCAACCCGATCAGACCGATGATGATTAAGAAAGCGGCACTCATGCTTGAACTCTTCTTGTTGTGCAGCGACGCGGCGTCCTGAACGGTTCAGACAAGCGGCGTCACATGCTCAGAGGGATATAACGTCATGCGGCCCCGAAAAAAGCCGCTGACCCGGACAATCGCAACATTTTTTCAGTCACCAGACCGCGCCACGCCTCATACTCTCCCGCATGAAAAAAGGCCCCACCACATAGGGCGGGGCCACGAGGTAAGTGCCTATGTCAGGCCACAGGCACCGGCGGTGTTCGTTGTTGCGGGTTCAGTTCGGCCGCTCGGCCATTTCTGCCCGGATTTGTTGGCGGAAAACGTCGATGGGCACGCGCTTTCCATCGCGCTGAATGCACCAATAGGTCCAGCCGTTACAGCTTGGCGCGCCTTCAAGGGCGGCGCCGACCTGATGGATCGACCCTTTGACATCGTCACCGACAAGCGTGCCATCGGCGCGAACCTTGGCCTTGAACCGGTTGTTCATGGAATAAAGGTTTTCGCCCGGTCGCAGCATGCCGCGCTCGATAAGCTGGCCGAAGGGCACACGCGGTTCGGCGCGCTTTGATTGGCTCACCTCAAGCGTTTCGCGATCAAACTTGCGCACCTTCGCCAGCCGCTTCTCGGCCACCTCGCGATAGGATGCCTCGCGCTCGATCCCGATATAGTCGCGGCCCAGCATCTTGGCCACGGCACCCGTCGTGCCGGTGCCAAAGAACGGATCAAGCACCACATCGCCCGGGTTGGTCGTTCCGACAAGAACACGGTGCAAAAGGCTTTCGGGCTTTTGCGTCGGGTGTGCCTTGCCCCCATCCGCATCCTTGAGCCGCTCGTGCCCGGTGCAGATCGGCAAAACCCAATCGCTGCGCATCTGGATACCGTCGTTGAGTGATTTCAGAGCCTCATAGTTGAAGGTGTACTTGCCGCCTTCCTCCTTGCTGGCCCAGATCATGGTCTCATGCGCATTGGTCAGGCGCTTGCCCCGGAAATTGGGCATCGGATTCGACTTGCGCCAAACCACGTCGTTGAGAATCCAGAACCCTTCGTTCTGAAGCGCGGCACCGACCCGGAAAATATTGTGATACGACCCGATGACCCAGATCGCGCCACCCGGCTTCAGGATGCGCCGCGCCGCACGAAGCCATGCCGTCGTGAACTGATCATAGGCCGTGAAAGACGCGAACTGATCCCAGGCATCATCCACCGCATCCACCTGGCTGTTGTCCGGCCGGTGAAGATCGCCCTTGAGCTGAAGGTTATATGGCGGATCGGCAAAGATGAGATCCACAGACGCCTCGGGCAGCCCGTTCATCATCTCGATGCAATCACCGTCAAGGATAGTGTTGAGAGGAAGCGCTTGCGCGCCCTCGGCTTTCGTCTTGATCTTCATTTTCTGCCTCTGTCCCCGACGCCTGAGTGCGCTCTGGTTGTTGAGACAGAGGATGAGTCAAACCCGATTCGCGGTCAATTTCTTTTTTGAATCAGTCACTTATAAAATTATCTTGATACAAGATATTGTGTACCGGTTTAAAGGAACGTCTATGGTGTGGGCTCACACCAAGATTTCGGATCGCGTCTTTGTGGCTTTTCGAAGCGTATCCGACGTTGGTGTCCCATCCATAGCCAGGCCAGTGTTGCGCCAAATCCCACATGACACGATCCCGACATATTTTGGCCATGATTGAGGCCGCCGAAATCGACACCGAAAGCGCATCGCCCTTGATCACGGCACGCGCCGGAAGTTTCAGATTTCGGGGGATCATGTTGCCGTCGATCAGGCACATGGCCGGGCTGAGCGCGAGCCCGGCAAGCGCGCGCTCCATCGCAAGATGCGAGGCGCGCAGAATGTTGAGGTCGTCAATTTCCTCGACGCTCGCATGCGCCACCGAGACCTGCGCGACCCGCGCGATTTCATCATGAAGCGCCTGCCGTCGCTTGGCCGAAAGCTTCTTGGAATCGTCAAGCCCCTCGGGAATGCAGCGCGGATCAAGGATCACGGCCGCCGCTGTCACCGGCCCGGCCAACGGTCCACGTCCTACCTCATCGACACCCGCCACAATCGCATGTCCGGCCGCCATCGCTTCGCGCTCAAGATCGAAATTCGGTCCCATACCGCCTATTATTCCCGATCGCGTCATGAAGGGAACCTCAAATGCATCACCGATCAAACTCCGCACAAAAAAGAGGAGGGCAATTGCCCTCCTCTCCTGCTCGATCCGGCACGCTTAGCGGCGTGCCACCTGATATCCGAATTGGCCAAGGCAGCGTTGACGATAGATCACGCGGCTGTAGTGCCCGTTGCGGTTCCGTGCGCGCACCGCGCATTGCTGCGGCAGGCTGTTGGCATGGCCGTAATGCCGGTTGAGACAATGGCGCCCAAAGCCACGGACGGCCCCCCTGCGGGTCTGGCCACGCACGATACAGCGACCGGGCAAAAGCTTGCGCTGAACGGCGCGTGGCACGGGGCGCGCGTGCTTGTTGTGCTTCCGCCAGCTATATTCGTCGCTGTGGCCATAGGCCGTGCCGCGCCCGTCATTGTGATTGCGATACTCATGCGCCTGCTGGCGGCGGTGGCGCTTCTTCTTGTTCGCGTCGGCAATACCCGCCCCTATGATAGCGAGGGCGGCAATACCCGCGATCCATTTCGCGGTGTCCTTGTCATCGGCGCGCGCCGGCGCGGCGGTCAGGCCGGTCAGCGCGATCGCGAGGGCGGAAATGATCGTGATAAATCTCGTATGTATCTGCGTGAACATGGGGGTCCTTTCCGGGGCAGCGTCCCTGTTGATGTCTTGCGCCCCTTTGCCGATAGGGCAGTGGGCGTTGATAAATCAGACTGGGCCGAACCCGCACGGACAGGCAATAACCCCCCGGTGTTATCCGATAACGCCCGCGTTTCGGGCCTTCTGTTATTGAATAGCCGGGCCGCCTCGCGCATCTTGTTGGCATGAAGCATATGACCCTTGCCCTCGCCCTCGTGTCCACCCTCATAGGCGCACCCGCCCATGCCGGATGTCAGGTCGAATACAAAGCCAAGCGCGACAACCCGCTTGAGCTTTTCTATGATGTGGCCCAGATAAGCGGCCCATGCACCGTGGCCGCCGCGTCAGCGGCGCTGCAATCGCGGCTGGCTGCCGCCGGGCTGACCCTTCTCAAGGTGATCTCGGTGACTGACACCTGATCCCGCGGAGGGCGCCCAATGCAAGAGACCAGCACCACTGCTGCCGATGCCCGCCGCTCGGGGAACCGGATCGTTGTCGCGGGCGTCACCGCCATCGTGGTGATCCTGACCCTTGCTGCGGTCTTCATCTTCGTGTCGCTGCCCGATGCCAACGCCTTCAATGCGCGGGTAGAACGGATATTCATCGAGACCGACGCCCTCACCTCGGACGCCGAGATCAAGCTGCTGGAAATTCTCGCGCTGTCGGGCACCGCGTTTTCCGAAACGCTGGTGAGTTACCGGATGGTGATCTTTGTGCTGCTGGTTTTCGCGGCGGCACTTCTTATCGCAGCGGTCGTGTTTCTCATCATGCTTGTGGCGCTCAACCGGCGCATGGCGCAGATCGAACGCTCGGGCATTCAGGTCAGCTCCCTCTTGATCAGCCGTGCCGAGAAGTCTGTCTATCTCAACAACATGGGGTTCAAACTGACGGATGCCGCGCTTGAAACGCTGTCGATACTGGCCGAGGCGCGGATGGATGGAGACGTGCTCACCGGGGCCGAGATCGAGGCGATCATCTCGGGCCGCTCCGCGGCGGATTGCGAAGAGGCCGCAGGCGCCACACGGATCAAACGCCTGCGCGACACACTCGGGAATCAGCTTGTGAGCGAACTTCTGGTCAAGAACATCGCGCGTCAGGGCTATGTGCTTGCCATCGACAAGGACGTGATCCGGGTTATCTGACTCCCACTCAAGACGGACTGACAAGATGAACCACCTTCCTTATCTCACACGCTGCACCGAACTGGCAGAAGAGGCCGTCGCCGCTGGCGATAAGCCCTTCGGCTCCGTCCTCGTGGACCGTAACGGCACAATCCTGCGCGAAGAACGCAACCGCGCGAGCACCTGCGATCCCACGCGCCACCCCGAATTCGATCTCGCGCGCTGGGCCGGTGCCAATATGACGCCCGAGGACCGGCGGCACGCCACGGTCTATACGTCGGGCGAGCATTGTCCGATGTGTGCCACCGCGCACGCGCTCGCCGGGCTTGGCCCGATCGTCTATGCCACCTCGACCGCGCAACTCCGCGACTGGCTGCAAGAGCTTGACAGCACGCCGTCGCCTTTTGTCTCGCGTCCTATCGGGGAGGTCGCACCGGAAATCGAAACAATTGGTCCCTTCCAAGAGTTCGCCGCCCGCATCCGCGACCTTCACATTCGTGCGCATAGTGCGGTTTCGTGAATGGTCAGGCCCGGGCCGGTTCGGTTCTGATCGGAAGATCATGCGCTTCCGCGAATGATCTGATCGCCGTGCGGAAATGCTCTCGAAACGAAACAGACGCTTTTGAATTCTGCTCGGCGCTGGGGACGGCAAAACAATATTGAATGCTCAATGTCGGTTCGAACGGGCGGATACAGACCCCGGCGTGGGACCACAGAGGGGCCGAAAAAGGTTCGGCCAGACTTGAGGCCAACCCATTAGCGATCATCGCGTATCGCGTGAATGAGGTATGGCACCAAATGCGCCGCTGCGCTGGTGCCTCCAATGACCTGCGAAGATCATCGGAGTCTTGAATGTCCTGCACCCTGTCCGCCATACCGCCGATAAGGCGCTCTTCCTCCAAGTCACGCGCGTTCAGATGGTCCTTCTTCATAAGCGGATGGTCCGACTTCGCGGCAAACACATAATCCGCTTCAGCCAACCATTCGATATCGATGCCATCCATGCCCGGAATATTGAAGGTTATGGCCAAGTCCACACGGTCTTCCTCCAAAGCGATGAGCGCCGAACCGTAGGTTGCCGTATCTATCTCGACCACGGTATTTGGAAAGCTTTCCTGAAAACTTCTGAGTGCGAGCGGCAAAACCGTTGCCGACATTGTCGGAAGGCACGAGACCCGCAGCCGTTGCCCAAAACCCAAGCGAATTTCCTCTGCAACCCTCTCCAGAGATTCCAGCCCGGTGATGCTGCGTTCGACCTCCTTGAAAAACTTGAAACCCTCCGTCGTTGGCCTGAGACCACGCCCCGAACGCACGAACAACTTGAACCCGACACCCTTTTCAAGCTCGGAAATCATGCGACTGACACCTGACTGAGTAAGCCCCATGGCCTCGGCTGTCGCCACGATTGACCCAAGGCGGACCACGTGGATGAATGCCTGCAACTGACGAAAGGTCATGGCCGTCCCATCATTGAGTATTTCGCATTTACGATGATGATTTATGCCGATGTGTCAATATTCAGCCTGTGCAAAACTGTCGTCAATCTCTTTTGACAAAACAGGAGCGAGCTATGAATGCTTCAAAAAAGAACCGCGACGTCCTCCAACCGGGTCACTATGATCGTCGGCAGTTCCTGAAAACCACCGCAGCACTTGGCGCCGCGGGGGTGATCGGTTCAGCCTTGGGTCTTAAATCGGCCCAAGCCTCCACGCCAAAACGCGGCGGCGTTTTGCGTCAGGCCCTCCGGGGCGGCGCGACGACCGACACGTTGAATGGCGGAACCCTGCAAGCCGCTCATCCGATCAATGTAAGCTGGCAGCTCCGCAACAATCTGACCGAGATCGACGCCGATGGTCAGGTGGTTGGTGAATTGGCCGAGTCATGGGAGGCATCAGACAACGGAAAGGTCTGGGTCTTCAATCTCCGCAAAGGGGTCGAATTCCACAATGGCAAGTCCCTCGAGGCTGCGGACGTCATCCACTCATTGAACCTGCACCGCGGCGAAGAAAGCGAATCCGCCGTCTCAGGCATCATGAACGCGATCAGTGACATCAAGGCCGACGGCAAACAGAGGGTGATCGTGGAACTGGCGAATCCCAACGCCGACTTCGCCTTTCTGATGTCGGATTATCACCTCGTCATTGGCCCTGAGGGAACAAACGGTGAGCAGTGGGACAAGGGCATCGGAACCGGGGCCTTTATACTCGAGGAATGGGAGCCGGGGGTGCGCGCCCTTACCAAAAGGAACCCGAACTACTTCAAGGACGGCATGCCATATTTCGACGCGGTCGAAACGCTCAACATCGCCGACGTAGCAGCAAGAACCAGCGCGCTTCAAACGGGCGAAGTGGATGTCATAGAAGACCCTGATTTGAAAACGCTGCACCTTCTGGAGCGGTTACCCGGAATTGATGTTCTGGAAGTCGGCGGAACCCGCCACTTTCCCTATCCTATGTTGAAAACCGTTTCACCATTTGACGACAAGGATGTCCAAATGGCGTTGAAACTGGTCGTTGATCGCGAGGAATGGGTCGAAAAAATCCTCAAGGGTCATGGGTACGTGGGCAATGACCACCCGGTTGGTCGCAATCAACAGTTCTTCGCCGACTCTCTGGAACAGCGCGTTTATGACCCTGACAAGGCTCGATTCCACCTCAAGAAAGCAGGATACGAAGATAACCTCAGCGTCGAATTGGTTGCGTCCGACGTTTATTCCGGGGGCGTTGACGCCGCATTGCTTTATCAGGCATCAGCCAAAGCCGCAGGTATCAACATTGACGTAAGAAGGCTGCCGAAAGACGGTTACTGGTCAGAGGTGCCATTGAACGTGCCGTGGCATGTCAGCAGTCTCGCGGGGCGCGCAACCACCGATTGGGTGATGTCGGTATCCTACGCCGCCGATGCGCCATGGAATGACACAACATGGGCAAACGAGCGTTTCAACAAGCTGTTGAAAGAAGCGCGGGGAGTGTTTGATAAGGCGAAGCGCGCTGAAATGTATCATGAAATGCAACAGCTCGTTCGCGACGATTGCCCCACCGTCATCCCTGCGTTTGCAAACTTTATCGCGTGCAAGACCGACAAAATCGGCACCCCGGAAAAACTCGCATCGAACTCTCAGCTTGACGGACTCAAGAATTGCGAACGTTGGTGGTTTGCATAAGTCGAAGACGAGCCGCGCAAACCGGATATTTCCCGAGATCAGCCGCGATGCCCATGTCCGCGCGGGTTAACGGGTCCGAAAGCAGGTTGGTGACAGCGTAGCACGACGATCGTAAAGGGCCGCGGGCATCATGCCCACGGCCCTTTCTTTTAAGTGTTAGATCTCAGGCCGCGTGACGGCCATCAATGCACCACTGCATCGTCCGGGCGTGGCCGGTCCGAGCTTCCCACACGGTCGCCGATAACAAGGCCCTCGGCCCCGGCTGTCACCGGCACGGTCTCCCCGTCAAGGATATCACCCGACAAAAGCGCCTCGGCCAACGGATCCTGCAGCGCCCGCTGGATCACCCGCTTGAGCGGACGCGCGCCAAACACCGGGTCATAACCCTCATTGGCAAGCCACTCGCGCGCAGCATCGTCAAGTTCGAGCGTGATCTTCTTGGCCGCCAACCGCTTGAGCAGACGCCGCATCTGGATATCCACGATGCCCGCCATGTCCTCGCGCTTGAGCCGATCGAAGATGATCGTCTCGTCCAGACGGTTCAGGAACTCGGGTCGGAAATGTGCCCGCACCGCATCCATCACGTCGCGCTTGGCGTCGGCCCCATCCGCGTTCTCGGGCAATTGGCTCAGAGCCTGTGACCCAAGGTTCGAGGTGAGCACGATCAGCGTCTGCTTGAAATCCACGGTGCGCCCATGACCATCGGTCAGCACGCCATCATCAAGCACCTGCAACAGCACATTGAACACGTCCGGGTGCGCCTTCTCGACCTCGTCGAACAGCACCACCTGATAGGGCCGTCGCCGCACCGCCTCGGTCAACACGCCACCCTCGTCATAGCCGACATACCCCGGAGGCGCGCCGATCAGACGGGCGACCGAGTGTTTCTCCATGAATTCCGACATGTCGATGCGCACCATGGCGCTGTCGTCGTCAAAGAGGAACTCGGCCACCGCCTTGGTCAACTCGGTCTTGCCAACACCCGTTGGCCCAAGAAACAGGAACGACCCGAGCGGCCGGTTCTCGTCGTTCAATCCCGCGCGCGCCCGGCGCACGGCATTGGCCACGGCCTTCACGGCCTGATCCTGACCGATCACGCGGCGATGCAGGTTCTCTTCCATACCCAGAAGCTTTTCGCGCTCGCCCTCCAGCATCTTGGCGGTCGGGATACCGGTCCAGCGTTCCACGACCTGCGCAATCTGTTCGGGGCGCACGGCCTCCTCGACCATCATGCCCTCGGCTTCCTGCTCTTCGGCTTCGGCGAGTTGCTTCTCAAGTCCCGGAATGACGCCATAGCTCAGCTCACCGGCCTTCGCCAGATTGCCCTCGCGCTTGGCTGCGTCAAGCTCGATGCGGGCGCGGTCCAACTCCTCCTTGAGCTTACGGGCCCCGGCCAGCTTGTCACGCTCGGCTTGCCATTGCGCAGTCATTTCGCTCGCGCGCTCCTGCAAGTTCGAAAGCTCTTTCTCAAGCTTCTCAAGCCGGTCTTTCGAGGCCGCGTCGTCCTCTTTGCGAAGCGCCTCCTGCTCGATCTGCATTTGCAGGATTTGCCGGTCGAGCGCGTCAAGCTCCTCGGGCTTGCTGTCCACTTCCATGCGCAAACGGCTCGCCGCCTCGTCCATCAGGTCGATGGCCTTGTCCGGCAGAAAGCGGTCAGTGTTATAGCGATGGCTCAGCGTGGGCGCCGTGACCAGCGCGCTGTCACTGATGCGCACGCCGTGATGCAGCTCGTATTTCTCCTTGATACCACGCAGAATCGAGATCGTGTCATCAACCGTCGGCTCTTCGATGGTGAGCGGCTGGAACCGGCGGGCAAGCGCCGCGTCCTTTTCCACGTGCTTGCGGTATTCATCCAGCGTGGTCGCGCCAATACAGTGCAGCTCGCCGCGCGCCAGTGCAGGCTTGATCAGGTTGGCGGCATCCATCGCGCCATCGGCCTTGCCCGCGCCCACAAGCGTGTGCATCTCGTCGATGAAAAGGATGATCTCGCCCGCCGCCGACGTGACCTCGTTCAGCACGGCCTTGAGCCGTTCCTCGAACTCACCGCGATACTTCGCCCCGGCAATGAGCGCCCCCATATCAAGCGCCAGAAGCCGCTTGTTGGCCAAGCTTTCGGGCACATCGCCATTGACGATCCTTAGGGCAAGCCCCTCGGCGATCGCGGTCTTGCCCACCCCCGGCTCCCCGATCAGAACGGGGTTGTTCTTGGTCCGTCGTGACAGAACCTGCATTGCGCGGCGAATCTCGTCATCGCGGCCAATGATCGGGTCGATCTTGCCCTCCTCGGCGGCCTTGGTCAGGTCATGGGCATATTTTTCAAGCGCCTCATACGTGTCCTCGGCGCTGGCACTGTCGGCCTTCCGCCCCTTGCGCACGTCATTGATCGCCTCGTTCAGGCTTTGCGCACTGACATCACCGGCCTCAAGCGCCTCTTTTGCGCCGCTCTTGACCACGGCCAGCGCCGTCAGAATGCGCTCCACCGGCACGAAACTGTCGCCCGCCTTGTTGGCAAGCTTTTCGGCCTCGGCAAGCACTTTGCCGGTCTGCTGATCCATATAGGTCTGACCCGCGTCGCCCGTCACGCGCGGGATTTTCGAAAGCGCGATGTCAAGCGCCTGAACCACACGTTCGGGCGATCCGCCCGCACGCCGGATAAGATTGCTCGCCAACCCCTCGCCGTCATCCATCAAGGCTTTCAGAATATGCTCGGGCGCCAGTTTCTGGTGGCTTTCCCGCATGGCGATCGTCTGAGCGGCCTGAACAAAGCCGCGCGACCGCTCGGTGAACTTCTCAAAGTCCATCCCAACTCTCCTTTTACAAGCGTTACCCCGGTGCGCACCCAACCTTAGGCATGCGTCATTCGGGAACCTCTGATAGGGAAATGGGCAATATCATGCCGATCTTCAAGCAATCGTGAACGGGTTTTTTGCCGCCAGCGAAACAAAATCGGCCCGAGCCCGTTAAATTTTCAGGAACTTTCCTAAGTTATCAATGCAGGACTTGTTCCGGCAACGAGCAGAAGGAAAACGACAATGCAGATCGAAAAGATTGAATTTGATCAGGTCCGCTACAACCCTGAATTAAGCGCCTTCGAAACACTCATTCGGATTCACGATCAGGGCCGGACATATAGCTATCCGACTTCGGTCAAAGCCACGCTTCACTCCGAGTTCGAGGATATCACCCGCCGCCTGAGCGAAAGCGCGGCACGGTCGCATGCGGACAAATATCCCGGCCTGCGGATGTCGGCCCCTGCGACGGATACCGATTACGAGGCGCGCGTCGCCGAAATCCTCGCCAGCGGCGCGATGTCCGCGGGCGCAACCGATCCGCGCGTTGCCGCCTGATCATGGGTGGCATGCCCCCTGAGCGGGGAAACTGCTCTGCCGATTCACCCTGTATGCGTCAGCGCGGTCACGTATCCGTGCTGAAACGGCAGATTGGTGGCGCGATGCTGATCAGTAAAATCGAGTTTCATGATCTGAAATACCAACCGGAACGCGACGCGCATCGTGCCGTCATCGTTCTGACGACCGATATGGGGTGTCTGTCGCTTGTCTGTCATGCCCAATGCCCCCAGGATCATCCGATCAACGATACCGCGCTCGAGTTGATGCGCGACGCGGTGCGACAAGTGCGCCAGATGCCTGAATACCGCCGCAACCCACGCGGCGTTCAGATCGCCGAGGACGCACCGCTCGAGTTCCCGCAAAGCGCTTGACGCGACCTCACCGCATGGCCAAAACCGGCGCGACCCACAACAAGGATCGCCGCCATGCCCCGCCTCCCCGCTGATGACAGATTGATCGTGGCACTTGACGTGCCCAACGCGCTGGCCGGTCTGAAACTTGCCGAAACGCTGGGCGACACCGTTTCTTTCTACAAGATCGGTCTCGGTATGCTGACCGGCGGCGGCCTCGCCCTCGCCAATGAACTCAAGCAGGATCAGGGCAAGCGCATCTTTCTCGACATGAAGCTCTTTGACATCGGCGCCACCGTGGAAACTGCGGTGCGCGGACTGGCACAGTTCGACCTCGATTTTCTCACCGTGCATGGTGATCCGCATGTGGTGCGCGCCGCCCGCGAGGGCGCGGGTGGCGGCGATATGAAAATCCTCGCCGTCACCATTCTCACCTCGCTTGATCGCGCCGACCTCGATGCCGGGCTCATCCGTCCCGGCGACATCCCCGAGCTTGTCGCCGAGCGCGCGGCCCGCGCCTTCGAGGCCGGGGCCGACGGCGTTATCGCCTCCCCGCAGGAGGCCGCCATGATCCGCGCCCTGCCCGAAGCAAAGGACCGGCTCATCGTCACGCCCGGCGTCCGCCCCCAAGGCAGCGCGCTGGGCGATCAGAAGCGCGTGGCGACTCCGGCACAGGCCATTGCCGACGGGGCCGACCACATTGTCGTTGGCCGCCCCATCTGGGCCGCCAAAGACCCCCGCGACGCCGCCCGCGCGATCCTGTCAGACCTGCCCTGACTGTCCCCAAAGCGGTTCGCGAAAACCCTGGATCACAGATTTTCGCGAACCGCAGCGCGACATTCAGGCGTTGCACGCGTTTCGGAAAGATGATCCTTCACGTTTTCCACGGACGCTTTAATTGTTCGGTAATAAATGCACCGACGCGATACTGACGTTACTACCGACGTGAATACCGACGTTGTGTGCTGTGCAGTAATACCTGCTTAATCTGTTCAGAAACCACAAGATATGGTGTAGGATAAGCCTACCCAACGCAAAACCAAGCCATGCCCGCCTTTTGCCGAGATTGCCTTTCATCAACGCCCATGCCCGGCCGCTGCCCCGCATGCCGAAGCCCGCGTGTCATCTCGCACCCCGAGCTTTACTCGCTCGGGATCGCGCATATGGATTGCGATGCTTTTTATGCCAGCGTCGAAAAACGCGACAATCCCGATCTTGCCGACAAGCCGGTCATCATAGGGGGTGGTCGTCGCGGGGTTGTCTCGACCGCCTGCTATATCGCCCGCATTCGCGGCGTGCGCTCGGCAATGCCCATGTTTCAGGCGCTCAAACTCTGTCCCGAGGCCGTTGTCCTGCGTCCGCGCATGGAAGTTTACGTTTCCGTGTCACGCCAAATTCGCGCGCTAATGGAAGAACTTACGCCATCGGTCGAGCCTCTTTCCCTTGACGAGGCATTCATGGACCTGACCGGCACCGAGCGTCTGCACGGCGCACCGCCTGCCGTCATGCTGGCCCGTCTGGTCCGGCGGATGCGCGATGAGTTGGGTGTCACAGGCTCGATTGGGCTCAGCCATAACAAATTCTTAGCAAAGGTCGCGTCTGATCTTGATAAACCAAGGGGGTTTTCCGTGATCGGACAGGCCGAAACAGCCGATTTCCTGCGCGACAAGCCGGTGCGCATGATCTGGGGTGTCGGACAGGCTGCGCAAGCCTCGCTCGACAAGGCGGGGATCAGAACTTTCTCGGACCTGCTGCGCTGGGAACAGACCGACCTCGTGGCGCGCTTCGGCTCGATGGGCGACAGGCTCTGGCATCTTGCACGCGGACAGGACCGCCGCCGCGTCGATGCCCGCGCCCCCGTCAAATCCATTTCGAACGAAACCACCTTCCGCGACGATACGTCCAGCACCGATCTGCTTGATGGCCATATCTGGCGGCTGTCCGAAAAAGTGTCGGACCGGGCCAAGGCGCGGCATCTGGCGGGTCGGGTCGTCACGCTCAAGCTCAAGCGCGCGGATTTCACCGCCATCACCCGGCGTATCGCCCTGCGCGACGCCTCGCAGATGGCCGACACGATTTATCGCCAGGCCCGCGCCCTCTTTGATCAGGTGGATCACACCGCGCCCTATCGCCTTGTGGGGGTCGGCATTTCCGATCTGGTAAACGAAGGCGCCGCCGATCTTTCGGGCGATCTCCTCGATCCTGATGCCCGCCGGAGAAGCGAGGCCGAGCGCGCCACCGATGCCATCCGGCAAAAGTTCGGCGACAAGGCGATCGTCAAGGGCCGTGCGCTGCGTTAGGGATTCGTTTACTCTGCCGCGAGCGTCTGTTCACCGGGACGGCCTATTTCGATCAATTCTGCCAGAATTGATCTCATAAGTATTTGAAATTCTGCAAAATTACTGTTGGGCAAAACGGTTCTTTCATCCATGTAAAGCGACCGGTCAATCTCGATCTGAAGCGCATGACGATTGCGCGCCGGCCGCCCGTAACTTTGCGCCACATAGGCCCCTGCAAACGGTGAATTGCGCGTCACACTAAGCCCCGCCCGCACAAATGCCGACTCGACCTGGTCCACCACATCAACAGATGCGGACGCCCCGAACCTGTCACCAAGAACAACCTGAGGCCGCGTCTTGCCGCGTTTCGAAATCGCCTCGACAGCTTCATGCGGCATCGAGTGGCAATCAAACAGAATCGCCTCTCCGAACTGGGCAAACGCCTGATCAAGCTGTGACCTGAGCGCCGCATGATACGGATGCCAGTATTGCACAATCCGGCGCTCTGCCTCGCCCCGGGTAAGCTTGCCAGCGTAAATCGACTGCCCGTTGGCCACCACACGCGGTATCACCCCAAGCCCTGAGGCGACACGCGGGTTGTGCCCACTGGGCCGCACCCCTTCGATCAGGGCCGGGTCAAGTTCATCCGCCCCCCGGTTCAGATCGATAAACGCCCGCGGAGCTCCCGTATGCACAAGCGGCGCACCCAGATCCGGCGCAACCTCAAGAAGTTGATCCACGAACGCATCCTCCGAAGACCGGATCGCAAGCCGATCAAGCCGCGAATGCGCGAGGAACCACTGCGGATAGTCCCGCCCGCTATGCGGCGAGGCAAAGACCACGCTCGTGGTTCTTTTGACAGGCTCGGCAAGATGGTAGGCGTGGCGTGGCATTGGTCCTCCCGATACAGGTTTAGCATAGCCCGAAAAATTCACTCATCAAAAGCCCTTGATCACCTCTTCGACTCCTTTTATAGACAGCGACGCTGCGGCGCGGTTTTCCGCGCCCCTGTTTTTTGGGGGCATGGAACCGGGTCACGGATAACGGGCGATGAGCTCAGCGGTAGAGCACTTCGTTGACATCG
>Ga0102929_1001019_pt1 | contig 16724 bp, 17 predicted proteins | sample SalPonR1_B_D2_MG_FD_78510 | JGI IMG/M metagenome (GOLD analysis project Ga0102929, IMG submission 78510) | Salt pond soil microbial communities from South San Francisco under conditions of wetland restoration - Salt Pond MetaG R1_B_D2_MG | ecosystem: Environmental > Aquatic > Marine > Intertidal... | reverse complement strand
GGAAATGCAGCAGCCGACGAAACCGACACCAAGAGCGAAAAGGCAGCGACGGCTGATGTACGAACAAAAGAAGATGCTAATCTATGCATTGAAAACCCTCAGTTTTTTAAATCGCGCGAACAGAATACCATGACTCAGCCATGTTTACCTAACGTAAACCATAGACCCGGTGGACCCGAATTAACCACCGCGATGTGGACGCGATACCAACACTCGTCGCGCTGTTCAGCGCTTTTTCTGGCCCGTGCTACAGTGACTTTGGTGATTTGGCGCGCAGAGAATACCCGATCCGAGGAGAGGATAGTGATGCTTCAGCTCTTCCGGGATGCGTCGGATGGAGTAGAAAACCCCGTCTTGGATGAAGGTGAACGGGCGTGAAATGGTCTCCGACATGGTTTACGGCTCCTAGCAGTGGCTAAAAGCTGGAGTGATACCAATGAGTTATCTGAAGAAATGGTGCCCCCACACGGACTCGAACCGCGGACCTACTGATTACAAATCAGTTGCTCTACCAGCTGAGCTATAGGGGCTCCGAGCGGGTGATTACTGAGTGTCGGGCGGCTGCGCAAGAGGCAAACTCGGGATTTTTCGTGATTTGCGAAGACGCGCCGGAACGTGGTTTTCATTGCAAGCGGTCGGCCTATACTGCGGGCAGGCAACGAGAAAACGAGAACAGATGCAGGTTGTCCTTCACACAGGCCTTCACGAGACCGATGCCGATCGGCTGTTCAAGACGCTGCTGCGCAACCGCGACCAGCTGCGTCCCGAGGGAATCGCCATTCCCGGACCGGGCAAGTACCGCAGGCTGATCTCGGAGATGCTCAACGCGCTGAACGGGGCTGCGCCCGCGCCGGGCACGCGGGAGGTGTTGCTGGACAGCATCCTTGACGAGGATTCGGGTCATGTTGATCGGCTTGTCCTGTCGCATGAGAATCTGTTCTCGGTGCCCAAGATCGCGTTTCAGGGCGGCGCGGTCTACCGCAAGGCGGAACAGCGGCTGGCCATTCTGAAAGACATCTTCGCCGGGGACACGTTGGAAATCTACATGGCGCTGCGCAATCCGGCGACCTTTCTGCCGGCGCTGCTCAAGGCGACGCCACATGACAGCCTCCCAGCGCTGCTGAACGGGATGGACCCGATGCAGGTGCGCTGGACCGACCTCATTGCGCGGCTCACCGAGGCGTTGCCGGGTGTTCGGGTCACGGTCTGGTCTGACGAGGACAGCCCGCTGATCTGGGGCGAGATCATCCGCGAGATCGTCGGGGTCGAACCGACCCATCCGATCATCGGAGCCTATTCCCGGATGGCCGACATCATGTCCCCGGACGGCATGACGCGGTTTCGCGCCTACCTCGCCGACAGGCCGGATCTGACCGAGGTGCAGATCCGGCGCATCATGGTGGCGTTTCTCGACAAATACGCCGACGACTCCAAGATCGAGGACGAGCTGGATGTCCCGGGCTGGGACGAGGCGTTGATCGCGGACCTTTCGGAGCAGTACGAGGAAGACCTGTTCGAACTTGGCCGCATGCCGGGGGTTTCGCTGATTTCGCCATGAGGCGACCTGGGAATCGCAGGCGGCCTCGAACCGACCAGCCTGTTTCCCTTTCGGGACCTATCGATCCGGTTCGGACCAATCCGAGGCCGGCGCCTTGCGGCGCTGCAATCGGAAGGCAAGACCAAGCGCCACACCCACCCCGATGGCGACAGTGAGATCGGCCAGCACCGTCAGGATCAGGGTCATCGCCAGCAGGAACACATCGGATTTGCACTCCGCCAGGTAGCCACGCCATTTCTGCGGCTCGCTCATGTTCCAGGCTGTCAGGACCAGAAGGCCCGCCAAGGCCGGCATCGCCATATATCCGACGAGCCGTGATGCGCCCATCATGACCAGCAGGATCGTTGCGGCATGGACCAGACCTGCCACCGGCGTCCTGCCGCCGGCCCGGATATTGGTTGCGGTGCGGGCTATGGCCCCGGTCGCGGGCATGCCGCCGAACAGCGACGATCCGAGATTCGCCACGCCTTGTGCCAGCACCTCTGCATTGGGACGGTGATGGCCCGCGATCATGCGGTCGGCCACCATGGCCGACAAGAGCGATTCCACACCTGCCAGGAACGCGATGATCAACGCCGATGGCAGCAACCCGATGATGGTCTCGAGGCTGACCTCCGGCATTGCAGGCCAGGGCAGGGTGCCGGGAAGATCTCCGAACCGCGAATGGATCGTGTCCACCGGAAGATCGGCCGCGACAACAAGGCCGGACGTCAAGGCGACGGCGACGATCAGACCCGGCAGCTTCGGCGCGACGCGGCGGAACAGGACGATCAGCGCCATCGTGGCAAGGCCGATCAAGGCAGAAGAGGTCGAGAAGGTTGGACGCGCCGCCCAGAGCACCTCGATCTTGGCCAGGAACTCTGCCGGAACGTCGGCCGCCGTCAGACCGAAAAGATCCTTGAGCTGGCTTGTTGCGATGATGATGGCGATGCCGATGGTGAAGCCGTTGATGACCGGCTCGGGAATCAGCCGGATCAGATCGCCCGCCCGGAAGACCCCGGCAACGATCAGCATCAGCCCGGCCATGAACGTGGCAAGCACCAGCCCGTCATATCCGTGCTCGGCAATGATGCCGTAGACGACCACGATGAAGGCACCCGTCGGGCCGCCGATCTGAACGCGGCTGCCTCCCAGCAGGGAGATCAGGAAACCTGCGACAATCGCGGTAACGAGGCCCTTGGCGGGGTCCGCGCCGGACGCGATCGCAATCGCGAGGCTAAGCGGCAACGCCACCATCGCAACCGTCACACCCGCGACGACATCCTGCCACAGCAACGATCGTGTATAGCCTGGAAGTGTCGTGAGGAGTTTTGGTTGCATGGCACGACGTTAGGATCATGCCGATCCGTTGTCATGCGCAAAGCCCACGCCCGGGACGCGCCCCTGGTCGCGGGTTCAACAGCTGATTGAGGTCGTCAGACACCGGACCATGGCGCTACGGAAAACGGGCGGTGCGTCTGAACCGACACACCGCCCGCTTTGCAAAACCCGTCCGTCGGACCCCTGGGTGCCCGCCGAAACGCTCAGGACATTCCGAGCGCCTGCTTGTACATGTCCAGAACCGCTTCTTCCTCGGCGATGTCATCGGGTTCGCGCTTGCGCAGCGCGATGACCTTGCGCATCACCTTGGTGTCGTAGCCGCGGCCCTTGGCTTCGGCCATGACCTCTTTCTGCTGCTCGGCGATGTCTTTCTTTTCCGCGTCCAGCCGTTCGATCCGTTCGATGAACTGGCGCAGCTCATCTGCGGTCACGCGGTAATTGGCTTCGATTGCGCTGTCGTCCATCGTGGGCTCCTCTTGCGTCTGGACGGTGTCGTAGCGATGGCCGGGCGGGCCTTCAAGGGCTTGTCAGCGGCCGGGCGATGAATTACCGCCCGGTGGGTCTGGATCACTTCGGGAGCGCATCATGGACATACTGATATGGTCTGGGGCCGCCCTGTCTTTCGCCGGGCTTTGCGGCCTTGTCTACTGCATCCTCCGGGTGAACAGGGCGCGCAAGGCGGGTCTGAGCGACGACGACCTGCGCACCGAGGTCAAGACGGTGATGCCGATCAACCTGGGCTCGCTGTTCGTTTCGGTGCTGGGCCTGATGCTGGTGATCGTGGGGATCTTCCTGAGCTGATCCTAAAGGTCGTCGAAGGTCCGACCGTACTTGATCAGCTCTGCAAATACCGGCTCCGGGGTCCAGAGATCGCTGTCCGGGTGGTCCAGCCCCTGCATCGCGTGGACGGTCCTCAGCAGGCCGATGTCGCCGACCGCGTGCATCACACCGCCGCGCCACGTGGGAACGAGATGCGTGAAGACCGACAGAACGTCGATGTCGCCGGCGCGGGGCACGATCTTGTCCCGCAGCGCCTTGGCCCCCTCGTTTGCCAGCGCGCCAAGGACAGAGCGGACGATCAGGTCGTCGGGCAGGGCGGTGCGTGGCGCCCGCAGCTTGTTGATGCGGTGCCGCACGTCCTGGTCCGGCTCCGGCGGACCAGAGGTCGGGTAGGCATAGAATCCCTCTCCCGTTGCCCGGCCGTATCGGCCGGAATTCAGCAGTTCGCCCGACCAGTTCTGGCAACCCTCGGCGCGGGCGTGGCGCGCGGTCATGTCCAGGCCGATGCTGTCGGCCAGTTCGAACGGCGGATGGGCCATGCCCCAGTCCCGCAGGGCGGCGTCGATGGCAAAGGGGGATTGTCCCAGATCGACCAGCGCATCCGCCGCGCGCCACAAGGTCTCGAGGAGCCGCGCATGCAGGCCGAGGCCGGACGTCGTCTCGACCACGGCCAGCCGGTTCAGACGCCGTGCGAGCGCCAGCCCCGCAAGACGGTCCGCCTCGGTGCCGCTGGGGCCGAGGACCACCTCGATCAGGCGGGTTTTCGAAGCCGGTGGCACGAACTGGATCGCCAGCCGCGGATCGGTGCCGGGCAGGCAATGCGCAAGCGGCATGTCCGGAGGAACCGGAACGCCGCGCTGTCCGCGCGTGGCCCGCAGGGCCATGTCCGCGCCGTCGATCATTTCTTCGGGCACATCGTAGCGCAGGGCATCGAGCGCGTGCTTGGCGCGGGCGGCAGGCAGTTTTCCGGCCTCCACCGCCTCTTGCATCATCGCGCGGACCTGTCCCACCGCATCGCGCTGCTGCGCCGGGTCCTTGATCGCCCAGTTGACGGCCACTCCGACGTCAAGCGCGGCCCGCACGATCTGCACCGCAATGGGGCTGCCGCCCAGCACAAGAAGCGTCGAGATGTCGGGTAGGTCGGTCCGCCGGGTCTGCGCAGCGACGGCCTGTTCGGCATGAAACAGGTGGGACAGGGCCTTGGATTGCCGGGTTTCGGCGCAATCCTCGTGCGCCGCACGTTCAAAGGCCAGTCCGGCGTCGATCTGCAACAGCATGGCGGCCTCGACCGCGGCAAGGATGTGTTTCGGCGCGATCTCGGGGCTGGACTCGATCCTGGGCCGCAGGCCGGTCAGGGTGGCCTGATAGGCCCTGGCATCGGCAAACCCGTCGCGTCGGTCCGCCGTCGGACGTGGCTGCGCGCCGGACTGGCGCAGATCGGCAACCAGGCGTTCGACCGCCGCATCGGGCGTGTCGTCGTAAAGGTCATCCGCAAGCCGCGCCAGTTTTCCCGATGTGACCGGAAGCAGCGCGCCTCCGAGCAACAGATCGAGCGTCATCTCGGCCCCGACCAGGCGTGGCAGGCGCTGGGTCGCACCGGCATGGGGCACAAGGCCAAGCCGTGCATTCGGCAACCCGAACCGGGTGCCCTTGTGGACCAGCCGGTAATGCGCCGCGAGCGCCAGTTCGACACCCGAGCCGACGACGGGACCGCAAAGCACCGCGATCACCGGTTTCGCGCTGCGCTCGATCCGCAGGCACAGATCGGCCAGCAAATTGTCCCGGTCATCGCCGCCGCCCTGGGGGGCCGTCACGCCGGAAGGAAAGACCGACCCGGCGCTGCGAATGACGAGGATTTCGGCCCCGTCGTCCTTCAAAGCCCGCGTCAGTGCGGCATCAAGCGCGACCAGAAGGGCATGGTTCAGGCGCGCCGAGGGTCCGGCATCCAGCGCAATCTGCGCGACACCGTTGTCGACCGACAGTTCGGCTCCTCTGCCCATCTGCTGCTCCGATGGCCTCTGGCAGGCGGTTTTGCCTGCTCTTTGCGGCCATTAGAGGTCAACAGGGGCGATCTGGCAAGAATCCTGCGTTACTTCGCGCGACGGTGCATCATTCTGGCGACATCGATCATTCGGGCCGAGAAACCCCATTCATTGTCGTACCAGCCAAAGATGCGAAGCTGATCGCCGGTCTGAAGCGTCTCGTTCGGTGCGATGACCAGGGATTCGGTCCGTGCGCGCAGGTCGACCGACACGCAAGGGTCCTCGACAAGGCCGAGCACCGGGTTCTCGTCGGCCAGCGCGCGCAGGGCGCCAGCGGCATCGCGTGGCAGGGAGGCCAGACGGACCACGAGGTCGACCGCCGAAACGCTGATCGCGGGCACCCGCACCGCCGCTCCGGTGACGCGCCCGGCAAGATCCGGCAGCACACGGTCGATCAGGCTTGCCGCGCTTGTGGTCGTCGGCACCATGCTCACCGCACCGGCCCGGTTGCGGGCGAGATCCGGTCCGCGCGGCGCATCCACCATCGGCTGGCTGCCGGTGTAGCAATGAATCGTCGTCATATGCCCCTGGATCAGACCGTACCGCGCGTCCAGATCGCGCAGCAAGGGCGCCAGCGCATTGGTCGTGCAGGAGGCGTTCGAGACGATCCGCGCCGCACCAAGCGCCTCGTCATTGGCGCCGTGCACGATGGTGATGTCGCCGATGTCGGACGGGCCCGAGATCAGCACCGCCGCAGCGCCCGCAGCCAGCGCCGACTCGGCGGTGGCGCGGTCCTTCAGGGCACCGGTGCAATCCAGCACCAGGTCGACCCCGTCAAGCGGAAGGTCGGCCATCCTGACGCCGGTCAGCAACGGGATCGACCGGCCACCCGCATGAAGACGGCCATTTTCATGGGTCACGCCACCCGGCAGGGGGCCGAAGACGCTGTCATATTTGAACAGATAGGCACAGGTGTCGGGCTGCGCGATGTCGTTGACCGCGACCACCTCGATATCCGAATGATCGGGCGTGGTCAGTATCTGCCGCAGGATCACGCGACCGATACGCCCGAACCCGTGAATGACAATGCGCATGTTGCAATCCTTCCGTTCACACCAAGCTGTGCGTTACGGCTTGCATTTCAACGCCGAATTTTTCACATTGTAAAAATATTTTTTGTATCGAGACAATGCAAGGCGCAGAAACAGGCATGAACGCAGATACCGGACCAGAACGTCGCGCCCGCGGTCGGCCTCGTGCCTGGGGCGACACGACCGAACAGAACAGGATCAAGTCGCTTGACCGTGCGCTGATCATCCTCGAACGGCTCAGCGAATGGGGCGGGGCGACCCTGACCGATCTGTCCGAAGACCTGAAGCAATCACCCGCGACGGTCTACCGGGTGCTGACCACCTTCGAAGGGCGCGGCATGGTGGATTTCGACCCGGTCGCGCAAACCTGGCATATCGGGGCAGGGGCGTTTCACATCGGCTCGCGCTTTCTGCGCCGCACATCGCTGGTGGAACGCGCGCGGCCCTTCTTGCGCGAACTGATGCAGCAGACGCAGGAGACCGCAAATCTCGGCGTGTCCCGCGACGGGCAGGTGCTGTTCCTCAGCCAGGTCGAGACGCATCACAACATCCGCGCCTTCTTTCCGCCGGGCAGCATGTCGCCGATGCATTCCTCGGGCATCGGCAAGGCGCTTCTGGCGCAGATGTCCGACAAGGAGGTCGCGGCGGTTGTCCGCAAACACAAGCTGACCGCCTTCACCGAACACACGCTGGTCACGCCCGAGGCATTGGCAACCGATCTCGGCGCGACGCGCCAGCGCGGCTATGCGTTTGATGCCGAAGAGAAAAATGACGGCATGCGCTGCATCGCGGCGCCGGTCTTCGACATGCATGGAGAGCCGGTCGCGGGCGTGTCGATCTCTGGCCCGTCGGCCCGCATACCGGATGAGCGTATCGAAAGCCTTGCCGCCGCGGTCAAGGACACGGCGGCAAAGCTGACATCGGCTCTGGGCGGCCCCGTGGATTAAGCGACGTTCTTGAGGTCCAGCTTGGGTGTCACACCCAGCGCATGGCACACATCGCGAGTCAGTTCGGGACGGTTGAGCGTGTAGAAATGCAGCGTGTCGACCCCGCCATCGATCAGGTCGGAACACAGCTCGGCGCAGATTGCCGTGGCCAGCAGGTCTTCGCGGCCGTCGCGCTCGGCCTTGTCAAATGCGTCGGCAAGCCAGGTCGGAATCGGCGTGCCGCAGGCCTTGGCAAAGCGCGCGGCCCCCTTCCAGTTCTCGATCGGCAGGATGCCCGGCGTGATCGGCGCATCGATTCCGGCCTTTTCGCAGGCGTCGCGGAAGCGGAAGAAGGTCTCGGCCTCGAAGAAGAACTGGGTCAGGGCCTCGGAGGCCCCGGCCGCGATCTTGCGCTTGAGGTATTGCACATCGGCTTGCGAATCCGCGGCTTCGGGGTGTTTGTCGGGATAGGCGCCGACGCGAATGGTGAAATCGCCGGTCTCGTTCAGCGCCTCGATCAGATCGACGCTCGTCGCAAAGCCATCGGGATGCGCGGTAAATCCGCTCGACCCCTTTGGCGGATCGCCCCGCAGCGCGACGATGTCGGACACGCCGGCGTCGGCGAAATCGCGGGCGATGCCCAGGGTTTCCTCGCGCGAGGCGTTGACGCAGGTCAGGTGAGCCGCGACCGGCAGGCCCGACGACTTGTGCAGGGTGGCGACCGCCTCGCGGGTCAGGTCACGGGTCGTGCCGCCCGCACCATAGGTCACCGACACGAAGCGCGGCTGCAACGGGGCAAGAACCTGTACGGTGTCCCAAAGCCGGAACGAGGCCTCCAGCGACTGTGGCGGGAAAAACTCGAAGGAAATCGACGGTGCTGTCATCTCTGCAATCCTTGATGGCCCTTGATGGCGTTAGGGCTCTTGTCGCATGTGCAGCATTGTGAGACAAACTCATAAAACTAAAGATCAACATGAGAAGAGTTGATAATGCACATCGAATTCCGCCATCTGCGCACGATCCGCGCCATCCATGATTGCGGCGGCGTGGCCAAGGCCGCGGACCAGCTCAACATCACGCAATCCGCGCTCAGCCACCAGATCAAGGCGCTCGAGGATCAGGCGGGAGTCGAGCTATTCGTGCGGCGCTCCAAGCCGATGCGGCTGTCGGCGGCGGGCATGCGGCTGTTGCGGCTGGCCAACCAGGTACTGCCGCAGGTCGAGGCGCTGGCCGCCGAGTTCGACGGGCTGCGGGCTGGATCGTCGGGCCGGATGCATATCGCCATCGAATGCCACGCCTGTTTCGAATGGCTGTTCCCGGTGCTCGAGGCGTTTCGCAAGTCCTGGCCTGACGTGGATGTGGACATCCGGCCCGGCCTTGCCTTCGACGCGCTGCCGGCGCTTCAGAAAGAGGATGTGGATCTGGTGGTGTCGTCGGACCCCGAGGAAATCCCGGGCGTGACCTTCACGGAACTCTTTGATTACAATGCAGTATTCGTGGCGTCTTCGGCGCATCCGCTGGCGCAGAAGCCCTATGTCGAGGCCGAGGATTTTCGCGGCGAGACCCTTATCACCTATCCGGTGGAACGGTCCCGGCTGGACGTGTTCAGCCAGTTGCTGATCCCGGCCAAGGTCGAACCCGCTGCCGTGCGACAGGTGGAACTGACGGCTGTGATCCTGCTCCTCGTGGCGTCGAACCGCGGCGTCTCGGTGCTGCCCGACTGGGTCGTGCGCGAAGTGAAATACAGCTCGGATTACGTCACCCGGCCGTTGACGGAAAAAGGCATCACGCGACGGCTTTATGCCGCCACACGCACAACGGACATCGAAAAGCCGTTTGTCTCGGAACTGATCCGGCTGGCCCGGCAAGAGGCGCAGCGGTTGCAGACGGCCTGATCTTTCTCCTGACCCTTACATCGCCGAGATGTTCGAGGCCATCATCCGGCCATCGCGGCCTTCGGCCATCTCGAAACTGACTTTCTGATTGTCGGCCAGACCTTCCATACCCGATTGCTGCACTGCGGAGATGTGAACGAACACATCCTTGCCGCCATCTTCGGGGGAAATGAAGCCGTAGCCCTTGGTCGAATTGAACCATTTCACGGTACCGTTCGGCATGTCTCCGTGTCTCCTCTTGTCGTCACCTTTGACTTCTCGTCACCTTTGACCCGAAAAGGTCGCTTTGCTTGCGACAGGGCAAACAATCTGCGACACCCCGTCACGGTTAAAAGATTGGCCGATGTCACGCGAAAACAAGTGCAGATCATGCATTTTGCATGTGCCTTTGATTCGCGGCGTTCCGAGGATGAGGGAGGACGGATGATTCTTTACGGGCTGAAAACCTGCGACACCTGCCGTAAGGCCTTGAAGGCCCTGCCTAATGCAGAGTTCGTGGATGTCTCGAAAACCCCGGTGCCCGAAGCCGTGCTGGATGTGGAACTCGATCTTTACGGGGACAGGGTGCTGAACACCCGGTCCACGACATGGCGCGGTCTTGACGCGGCAGAGCGCGCGAAAGAGCCGAAGACCCTTCTTGCAGATCATCCCAAGCTGATGAAGCGCCCCCTGATCGTCGATGGAAGTTCGATCCATCTGGGCTGGGACAAGACCACGCAAACCGCGCTGGGCGTCTAGTCCCGCATCTGCATCTGGTGGAGGGAAGCGTAAGCGCCGCCTTGGCGCAGCAGATCGTCATGCGTGCCCTCTTCGATCACCCGGCCCTGATCCATCACGATGATCTTGTGCGCGTCCCGCACCGTCGACAGCCGGTGCGCGATGACCAGCGTCGTGCGGCCTTTCGACAGTTCGTCGAGCGCGGCCTGCACCTTGGCCTCGGACCCGGTGTCGAGCGCCGAGGTCGCTTCGTCCAGCAGCAGGATCGGGCGGTTGCGCAGAAGCGCGCGGGCGATGGCGACCCGTTGCCGCTGCCCACCCGACAGGGCCGATCCGCGCGGGCCCACGGGTGTGTTCAGGCCGTCGGACAGCTGCGGCAGGAAATCCGACACATGCGCTGCGTCGAGTGCCCGCTGAAGGTCTGCATCGGATACATCGGTCTGGCCAAGAAGGATGTTTTCCAGCACTGTGTCATCGAACAGGAGCGCCTCCTGCGACACGACCGAAAACAGCCCCCGCAGCGCGCCAAGCTCCATTTCCGCGACAGGCACGCCACCTATGCTGGCTTTTCCATGTGATGGATCAACAAGGCGGGTCAATATGTTGAAAATGGTTGATTTTCCGGCCCCTGAAGGTCCGACCAGCGCGGTGGTGCATCCCGCTTCTGCCACAAGAGAACAGTTCTTGATTACGCTTGTATCCCCGTAGCTTAGGGAAACATCTTCAAGTCGAATCTCCGGAACGCCCTGCGGAGGCGGCTTGGGATGCGCCGGCGTGCGCAGGTCCGGCACCGTATCGAGGATCTGGCGAATCCGTTCGATCCCGGCGGCGGCGACCTGCCAGACACCGGCCACGTTGCCCAGGCGCCGCAGCGGTTCGAAGGCCAGGCCAATGGCGGTGAAGAAGGCCATGAAATCCCCGACCGTCTTTTCCCCGGACAGGATCTCGCTGCCGCCATAGAACAGGACGCCCATGAATCCCAGACCGGCCATGATGTCGATCAGGCCGGGGATCGTCGCCTGCCCAAGCGCACTGCGGGTCTCGACCCTGACGCGCTCTTCCGTCAGCGTGCGGTAGCGGTCGGACTGGTAGCGTTCCAGTGCGTTGAGCTTGACCGGGGTGATGCCGTGAAACGCCTCGTTGAGGCGCACCGACAGCTTTGCCGCCACATCGCGCGCGCGCCGCGCCTTGCCGCGCACGTAGCGTTGCAGGACGATTGACGGCGCGATGAGCAGCGGCACCCCCAGCAGCGCCACCAGTGTCCATCGCCAGTCCACGGATATCGCCACGGCAAACAGCGACACCAGAGCGATCACGTCGCGCCCGGCGCCGGTGATGATCGTGCGCCAGACCTTGCTGATCGCGTCCACGTCGCCCTCGACCCGCTGCATCAGGTAGCCGGGGGAATGGGTCTGGTGGTAGGCGGTGTCCAGCACCATCAGATGCGCCAGAAGATCCTGCCGGATGTCGGCCACGGACAGCTGCGAAATCCGCGTCAGAAGCACTTTCTGCACGACGCTCGACACGGCGCGGATCACGAAGATCGCCAGGAACAGAAGGCCCACCCAGAAGATCGCGTCGGAGTCGCCCCCGACGAACACGCGATCGAACATCGGCTTCATCATGTAGGACAGCGCGCCGAACATGCTGCCTTCCAGCGCCATGAACAGCAGCGCGACGATCAGCAGGGGCCAATGGCGCGCCAGGTATCCACGCCAGACCCAGAGCAGCAGCCCCCGCGGGTTGACGTCGGCGTCCGTCACGTCGCCAGCGCTGCCGGCAGGTTCAGCTTGTGCGCGGGGATCTTGCGGTCGAACCCGGCTTGGATCGCCTTGGCGTCATATTCGGTGCGGATCCACTGTTCGAACCCGATCGGGCTGCGGCCGTTGCGCGCGGCATAGACGTGAAGGATGTAATCCTGCACCCCGGTCGCCGTGAAATCGAGATGGATGTATTTCAGCGACAAGTGCTTGCGGGCGGTCTCGACGGTCTGGTTCTCGAACACCATCATGTACATCGCCGACACGAACCCCGCCCGGTCGGCGCCGGACTTGCAATGGAACACCAGCGGCTTTTCCGCCGCCCGCAGCGTGTCGATGACATGCACGATCCGCTGGCGGCTGGCGGCGTTGCGCGCCCAGAGCTTGGCGTTGACCAGGTTGAGCCCCAGCGCCTCGCAGGTTTCCCTTTCGAACAGGTAATGCGCGTACTTGTCTTCACCGCGCAGGTTCACCACGGTCTTGATGCCCATCGCCTTGTATTTCAGGAAGCGCGCATGGGTCGGCTGGTTCGACCGGTACACGCCCGGCGCGATTTCGAAGAAATTGGTCCAGAATGTGCGCAGGAAGGCGTGATCGAAGACATGGTAATGAAAGGTCGCCCAACGCCGCGCACGCGGGTCGGTGATGTCCTTGCCGAAGGACCGGCGCAGCCTGCGCTCCGCGTCTTCGATCCGTGTCCAAAGCTGTCCGAGCATCCGGTCCCTTTCACGTCAGGCGCGGATGTAGAGACTGCAAGCCGCGCTGGCAAGCGCTGCACGTTATTGACGGCGCGGCGGATCGGGGTAGGTTGCGCGTCATCCTGTTCGTGCAACAGGGTTTTCCCATCCTGTCGAGGTTGCTCATGTCGCTTGCCAATGGTCGCACATATCTTGCCATTCCCGGACCGTCCGTCGTGCCGGATGCCGTTCTGCGCGCCATGCACCGCGCCTCTCCGAATATCTATGAAGGCGAATTGCCCGACATGATGCCGGGCCTGACCCGCGACCTGAAGCGGGTCGCGCGCACCGACGGGCATGTCGCGATCTATATCAGCAATGGTCACGGCGCATGGGAAGCGGCGCTCGCGAACACCGTGGCACCGGGCGAAACGGTGCTGGTTCTTTCCACGGGGCATTTTGCCCTTGGCTGGAGCCGCGTCGCCGAGGCGCGCGGCATCGAGGTGGATCTGCTCGATTTCGGCAATGGCGGCCCGATCGACCTTGACCGCGTGGCAGAGCGGCTGAAGGCCGACGCCGGGCATCGCTACAAGGCTGTGATGGCGGTGCATGTGGACACGTCGAGTTCGAACCGCAACGACTTCGCGCCGCTGCGTGCGCTGCTGGACGATCTGGGCCACCCCGCGCTCTTGATGGCCGATTGCATCGCCGCGATGGGCTGCGACCGCTTCGAGATGGACGCCTGGGGCGTCGATGTGACGGTGACCGGGTCGCAAAAGGGGCTGATGTGCCCGCCGGGCCTGGGCTTCGTGTTCTTCAACGACCGGGCGGCGGATGCGCGCAAGGCGCTCGAGCGTGTCAGCAGCTATTGGGACTGGACGCAGCGTGCCGCACCCGAGGCGTTCTACCAGTATTTCGGCGGCACCGCGCCGACGCACCACATCTACGGCCTGCGCACCGCGCTCGACATGATCCACGACGAAGGGCTCGACGCGATCTGGGCGCGTCACGCCACGCTGGCTCGGGCGATCTGGACGGCCTGCGCGCATTGGGGCCAGGACGGCCCGCTGCGGCTCAACGTGGCCGATCCGGCGCGGCGCAGCCACGCGGTGACGGCGCTGGCCATCGGCAAGCCGCTCGGGCGGGACCTGCGCCGGTGGTGTTCCGACCAGGCCGGGGTGACCCTGGGCATCGGTCTTGGCATGGGCAACGAGGACGACCCCAAGGGCGACGGCTATTTCCGGTTCGGCCATATGGGCCATGTGAACACGCACATGATCCTCGGGCTTATGGGGTCGGTCGAGGCCGGGCTGGGCGCGCTGAAAATTCCGCACCGACCGGGCGGCGTCACCGAGGCGGCGAAGGTGATCTCAGGGGCAAGCTCAGGCGTCTGAGGGCCAGCGGATCTCGCGGCTGGCGCGGTATCGGGCGATCCAGGTGATGCCGTGGTTGAGCGCCCAGCCGGCCACGGCCACCGCGAGAAGCCCGAAATGCGCCCAGATCACACCCAGGATCCAAAGCAGATTGACGAAAATCAGGACTAGGTTCGCCGTCGTGTAATCCTCGACCCGATTGGGATGGCGTTGATCCATGGGAGCCTCCGCGCTCTGATTTGCAGGCTTGATGCGACATGATAGCGCAGAAATCCCGCCCGTCAGGGGTAATCTGGCGGAATAACCCGAATTTTCCGTGAATGGCCCCGGTTTCGCCTATCGGCGCGCCATCTCAAGCGCCTTGGGCAGTGCCGTCTCGAGGATATCGAGGTCCGCGGGCCGCCCGGCGCTGATCCGGATCGCCCGATCTCCCGGGGACACGAAGGGCATGCGCACGAACACGCCCTGGTCGATCAGAGCGGCCAACACCGCCTTGGCAAAGGCGCCATCCCGTCCGCAATCCACGGTGACGAAATTGGTGGCCGAGGGCAGCGGCGTCAGCCCGTTGGCTCTGGCGATATCCCCGATCCGGTCGCGTGCGGCCGCGACCAGGGCGATCACTTCGGCCAGCCAGCCTTCGTCTTCGTAAGCGGCCAATGCGCCCGCCTGCGAAATTTTCGACATGCCGAAATGGTTGCGGACCTTGTCAAAGCTCTTGATCAGGTCAGGCGCGCCGATCCCGTAGCCGACCCGGGCACCCGCCATGCCGAAGGCTTTTGAAAAGGTCCGCAGGCGGATCACCCGCGGATCGTCCGGATCGATCCTGGGCGCGGTGCCCTCTGGCGCGAACTCGATATAGGCCTCGTCCAGCAGCAGCAGCGTCCCGTCCGGCAGCGCGTCCAGCGCCTTTTCAAGCCGTGCTCCGCTGTGCCAGCTGCCCATCGGGTTGTCGGGATTCGACAGGTAAACGATCTTGGCCTCGACCTCGGCGGCCTTGGCCACCAGCGCATCGATGTCCTCGTGATCGTTTCGGAACGGCACCTTGTGCAGCGTGCCACCAAACCCGACGACGTGATAGTTGAAGGTCGGATAGGCGCCGTCCGATGTGACCACCGGATCGCCGGGCGCCACCAGCAGGCGCACCAGGTACCCGAGCAGGCCGTCGATGCCCTCGCCGATGATGATGTTGTCGGGACGCGCGCCCAGCCGAATCGCGATCGCCCGGACCAGATCGTAATTCGTGGCGTCCGCGTATTGCCAGCACAGCCCGGCGGCATCCTGCATCGCCGCCACGGCAAAGGGCGAGGGGCCGAAGACGCTCTCATTCGCGCCAAGCCGCGCGCGGAAGGGCGCGCCGCGCTGGCGTTCCTGCACCTCGGGGCCGACAAAGGGCACGGTGGAGGGCAACTTGGCGATGAGGTCTGGGTATCTGGGTCCGGTCATGCCCGTGTCTATGCCAAGCGCACCGGGATTGGACAAGCACTGAAGAATCTTCGTACGAAGATTCTCGCTGCCGAGATTTTTCGTACGAAAAATCTTGAACCCCGTCCCGATCGTATTGAGACTAGGTCGAGATCGCGTTCATTTGGATCAGATAATGCAGGGCTGCTCAGGCCAAAACCCTTTGGCGGCGCTTCGAAAGGTCAGCACCGCTGACCGGTTGTTTCGCGCGCGAAACAATGGGTCCGGAACGGACCTTCCCCGCACGCCTTGACCCGCCCGACCCGAGCGGCCACTTATCGTCATGAGCAGCAAGAGACCGACATGTCCCAGACCCCACCCCCCTTTGCCCGGTTCGAATGGATGATCGCGTGGCGCTATCTGCGTGCGCGTCGGGCCGAGGGCGGGGTCAGCGTGATGACCTGGATCAGCCTGATCGGAATCACCCTGGCGGTGTTCGCGCTGATTGCGACGCTGGCCGTGCGGTCGGGCTTTCGCGCCGAATTCGTCGACACGATCCTGGGCTCCAACGCCCATGTCACGGTTTACTACGCCGCCCAGACGGATGCGGCCGGGCGCGCCTCGCGCACGATCCCGGATTACGAGGCGCTGGCCCGTTCGGTCGCGTCGGTGCCGGGCGTGACCCGCGCGGCCCCTCTCGTCAAAGGGCAGGTCATGGCAACCGCCAACAGCCGCAACGCCGGGGTCGAGGTCTTCGGCATCGCACCCGGGGATCTGGCCACCATCCCCCGCATCGCTGATCCGGAAACGGCGCGCGGCGATCTGGGCCGCTTTGCCGAGGGCATCGCGATCGGCTCCGGCGTGGCGCGTGAGTTGGGCGTCGCGCTAGGCGACCACGTGAAACTGATCTCGCCGGACGGGGTACGCACCGCCTTCGGCACGAGCCCGCGCGTCAAGGCCTACGAGGTGGTCTACATCTTCACCGCCGGGCGCTACGACATCGACCGAACCCGCGTCTACATGCCCTTTGACGAGGCGCAGCTCTATTTCAACCGCGAGGGGGTCGCGGACGAGATCGAGGTGATGGTGGCCGATCCCGACCGGGTCGACCGGATGACCTTGCCCATCGTTCAGGCGGGCGGGTCGCGGGCGCTGGTCTGGACATGGCAGGATGCCAGCGGCGGGTTCCTGCGCGCGCTCGAGATCGAGGACAACGTGATGTTCATCATCCTGTCGATCCTCGT
>Ga0102929_1001015_pt1 | contig 16772 bp, 16 predicted proteins | sample SalPonR1_B_D2_MG_FD_78510 | JGI IMG/M metagenome (GOLD analysis project Ga0102929, IMG submission 78510) | Salt pond soil microbial communities from South San Francisco under conditions of wetland restoration - Salt Pond MetaG R1_B_D2_MG | ecosystem: Environmental > Aquatic > Marine > Intertidal... | reverse complement strand
CCGGGTGAACCAGGCATCATTCAGAAGTACGTGGTAATCCAGCCGCCACAGGCCGCCGGCGAAACGTATGGCCATGCCTTCCAGGCGATAGCCGCTGGCGGCGCGCCACAGGCTCGCGTACTCGGCGCCCCCGTCCGTCAGTGAGCGCCAGCGTTGCTGGGCGACGAGATTCACGATTGGCTCGCAGATCCGGGATGCGGGTCAATGAACACCTGGCAGTTACCTCCCGGACGATCGCGCGTGTGGTCGTCGCCCTCCGTTATCACGGCATCCATCGGGACATCGTGCGGCTGTGGATAAATGGTAGGCATACGGCCGGTTGCCAAACCGTATGCCGTCGGGCGGCTGTACGCAAGCAGGTCCACGATCGCAAGGTTACACTCGGACACTGAGAGAAACACATCATTGCGATAACATGGAGGTCGGAATGAAGTTGATGACGCGTATTGTCTGTCTGGCCGTTGCCATCGGCCCGATGGCCGTTGTCACGTCCGCCGGGCAACCACCGGCCGAGCCGGTGACCGCTGCGCTGTCGGACGAAACGCGGGCGCTGCTGATCCGTGAGATGCAGGCCATCGCCCAGGCCATGGGCCTTATCCACACGGCCGTCGTGACGGGCGACCACGAAACCGTCGCCAGCAAAGCCCGGAGTATCCACGAAAGCTTCGTCCTGGCCGGGGAGATCACGCAGGCGCAGCGAGAGGAGATCGCCAGCCGACTGCCGGAGGGCTTCGTCGCCGCCGATCATGCGTTCCACGAACTCGCCGAGCGGCTGGCCGAAGCGGGCCGGCAGGGTGATCCGCGCCTCGAACGATTGTGGTATCAGGAAATGACTCGTGCCTGTCAGGCGTGCCATGCGGATTATGCGGGGAGTCGGTTCCCGGGGCTCGTGGAGGACGGCGGCGGCCGGCGCTAGCCTTCCGCGACCAGCGGCGGGAAATTCAGGGCGGACCGACCGTAGACTGGCCGGGCGGTATCGGAGTGGATGCTGCGAAGTGTCGAACATGCGAATAGCTTGCAGGGTTCTGGCGGGCATGGCGTTGCTGATGATGATCGGCTGCGGCGATGGCCGTGTGGATTCACTGTCATTGCAGCACGCCCGCATCGCCGATCCGCCGTGGCCGGTTGCGGCATTCGAACTCGTGGATCACACCGGCGCGCCGTTTTCTCGTAATGAGCTTATGGGTCACTGGACGATTCTGTTCTCGGGCTTCACGCACTGTCCGGACGTCTGCCCGGCTACGCTGGGCATCCTGCGAGCCGCACAGCATGGGCTCGGTGATACCCGCTCGCTTCGCACGGTCTTCGTGAGCGTGGATCCGCAGCGTGACACGCCCGAACGCCTGGCCGAGTATCTCGCCTGGTTCGATGAAGACTGGATCGGCCTGACCGGAGAGCGGGATGAACTCGAGCGGCTGCTCGGCAGCGTGCAGATGGCCTATGTGCGCGTGCCGACCGGCAATGGCGAGTACACGATGGATCACGCCACGGCTGTGGCGCTTATCGACCCGAGTGGCCGGATGACGGCCTACTGGCGGCCGCCTTTAGACGCCGCCATGTTGCGCAACGACCTGTCTGCGTTGCCTGAACCTTGATTCCCGGCGCCGGCGACCGGCCGGATCAGAGGTGCGTCGAGGGAAGTTCGAAGTCCGCGTGCGCCCAGGCGCGGCCGAACCGCTCGGCTACGGAGCGCGCCTCATCGTCCCGACCCTGCGCGGCGAGCGCCTGCTGGAGGCCCTTGAGCGACCAGCCGTTCTCCGGGTTGCGCTTCAGCTCGGCGCGGTAGGCAGCTTCGGCTTCTGCGTGCCTGCCGGCATCCAGCAGTATCGCGCCGAGCACCAGGCGGCCGGGATGATGCCACGCGGGCGGTTCGTCGTAGGGAAGCTCGTCCTCGATCGCAATAGCTTCGCCCATTGCACGGACCGCGGCGTCGAACTCGCCTGCATGCCAGGCCAGCTCGGCCGCCAGCGTTCGTTCGGCGATGCGCACGCCGTGGATCAGAGAATAGCGCTCCCAGACCGTCATGGCCTCGATCGCCGGGCTGCGAGCAAACTCTGCGAGTCGCGCGTGATGGGCGGTTGCTGCCTCAACGTCACCGGTACGCAGCTCGGCCAGACCGCGGCCATAGTCCCACATAGCGACCATGTACGGCAGGTCGTCGGCCGGTTTCGGTGTGGCCAGCAGCTCGTCCCAGCGTCCGAACCGCACGCGTGCGAACAGCGGCGTAAGTGCGAAGCTCTGCATCGGTTCGAAACCGGGCGTACGCATGAGATCCGGATCGCTGGTGCGTTCCCGCGTGGACGCCGCGGCCTCCATGGCTACCTGCTGCTCTCCGGCCATCGTCGCTGCGAACCACAGGAAGTGATGGTTATGCGGGACATAGCCCAGTGGATAGATGCCGGGTCCCGGCCGGCAGGCGGCGAGGTAGGCATCGTCGGCCTCGATGGCCCGGCGGTTCGCGATGACGGCGTCGTGCCAGCGTCCGACGCGCGCGTAGATGTGGGCCGGCATGTGGACGAGGTGGCCCGAGCCGGGAATGAGCGCGCGCAGCCGGTCGGCGGCGGCGACGCCGCGCTCGGGCTCGTTCGACGCCTCGACCGCGTGTATGTACAGGTGCAACGCTCCGGCGTGATCGGGGTTACGGTCGATAACGCCTTCAAGCACGTCGACGATATGCAGCGTCTCCCCAACCGGCGCGCCCTCGTCGGTCCAGTAGTTCCACGGCTGCAGGTTCATCAAAGCCTCGGCGTAGAACGTCGCGGCGTCCAGGTCGTCCGGATAGGTTTCGACGACATCCTTCATCGCGTCGGCATAGGCGCGATCGAGTGCGGTGCGGTCGTCGCTGGGGCTCTCCAGGTAGCGTGCGCCCAGCGCCTCGATCCAGGCCTGTTCCCAAGGCTCGGCCGAGTCCGCGAGGCTGCGCGCGGCCTGCAGTCTCTCCCAGGCCGCAGCATTGTTGGATGGGTCCGTGCCGGCGTTGACATGCGGTCCGAGCACCAGCGCCGCGCCCCACCAGCACATGGCGCACTCGGGATCGACCGCAACGGCCTGCAGGAACGATCGCTCGGCAGCCTGGTGATTGAAGCCCCACGTCAGCATCAGCGCCTGATCGAACCAGCGCTGCGCCTCTTCGCTGTCGGTGGTGATCCTGCGGCTATAGTCGCCCAGTCCGTGGAGCAGTGTGGCGCCGACCGGCGCGATGGGCGGGATGAAACTCTCCGATTCGCCGGGATTCCGCTTCGGTCCGGTAGTAATACCGGACAGATGAACGGCCGACAACACGAGGGCGCCGGTCACGGCGAGGACGGCAAGCGAGAGTAGCGGGCGTTTCATGACGGCCTCCGTAAACCCCCTACAGAGACTGTTCTGCTTTCAGTCGGGTATACGCCTGCAGAAAAGGGAAGTCAAACCACCGGAGAATGGCTCCCGTCCACGCGCTCGTGGCTGCCGCCCGGCAGCGGCACCAGCGCCGGCACGCGTTCACGGTATTGCCGGTACTCCTCTCCGTGGAAGGTAAGCAGATCCCGTTCCTCGTAGCGTATTGCGATCAGGATATAGGTAGTCATGGTGGCGGCGAACAGCAGGTGTCCGACGGTCATCGTCGGCGTCGCCCAGAACGCGAGGATGAAGCCGCTGTACAGCGGGTGGCGAACGAAGCGATAGAACCAGGTCACCTGGAAGCGCGGATGGCGATAGTCACGGCGGCGGAGATTCGCCACGACCTGTCGCAGTCCGAACAGGTCGAAATGATCGATGTTGAACGTGGACAGCAGCACGATCAGGAACCCCGTAGCGAACAGCGACCACATCAGCGTCCGGGCCCACGGAGCCTCGATATTCCAGACCACCTGACCCATTGGCTGCCAGAGCAGGAACAGCAGTATCACGACTCCGCTCGAGACCAGCACATAGGTGGAGCGTTCCACCGACGCCGGCACGATGCGCTTCCAGCGCGCCTTGAACCCCTGCCGGGCATCGGGTGATGCGCTCCAGCGTGCGCGCTCCTGGATCACCGGCTCGAGGCCGACACCCGGCATTTCCTGCTCTCGGCCTCGGCAAAGCGGGTAAACTGCTTTCCGGTCGGAAAAAAAGAGAGCTGACATGCACTACACCGCGGATTACCTGGTCGTGGGGGCGGGCGCCTCGGGGATGTCCTTCGTCGACGTCATGCTCGAGGAGACTGATGCCACTTTTCTCATGGTGGACAGGCGGGATGCCCCCGGGGGCCACTGGACCGACGCGTATCCCTTCGTTCGATTGCATCAGCCCGCTCAGACCTATGGTGTGAATTCCCGCCCGCTGGGCCGTGGCCGCACCGAGCAAGCCGGGACCAACAAGGGCTTTTACGAGCTTTCTTCCGGACGCGAAATCGCGCGCTATTACGAGAGTCTCATGGCGGACGTTTTCCTCGAGACAGGTCGCGTGACTTTCCTGCCGCTCACAGACTTCGTCGGCGACGGCGTGGTGCGTAATCTGCTTTCCGGCGATGAGTGCCAGGTCACGGTCACGAAGAAGCTCGTAGATGCGACCCCGATGATGACCACAATTCCCATGACGCATAAACGGAAATTCAGCGTCAGCGAAGGTGTGGAATGCGTTCCGCCGAATCTGCTGCCGTTACGGGCCGCGGGTCATGAGTATTTCGTGATTCTGGGCGCGGGCAAGACGGCGATGGATGCCATTTCCTGGCTTTTGGACCACGGCTGCCCGGGCAGCGCCATCAGCTGGGTCATGCCTCGCGATTCCTGGACGCTTCGCCGCGAGGCCGTGCAGCCGGGGATCGAGTTCTTCGATGGCACCATCCGTACCATGGCAGGTCTCTACGAAGTCGCGGCGAAGGCCGAGACGGCCGAGGATTTTTATGCGGGCGCGGAACGTATCGGCTATATGCGGCGCTTCAGCGACGAGGTGGAGCCTTCCATGTTCCATGCCGCGTTGCTCACGGACGCCGATGCGCAGCGCCTGCGGGGGATAGATGACGTCATACGGATGGGTCGCGTAAGAAGTGTCGAGCCGGGACGGCTGCAGCTCGCCGGCGGGGAGCGTGCCATTCCGCTGGGCAGCCTGATCGTCGACTGCACCGCCAGTGCGGTGGCGGACAACGTGAATCGCTTCGAGCCCGTCTTCAGTGAGGGGAAGATCGCCCTGCACATGGTGCGTCAGTTCCAGCCCTGTTTCAGCGCAGGTTTGATCGCTTACCTGGAGGCGACCATGGAAGACGACGATGAGAAGAACTTCCTGACTGCCCCGACGCCGATGATCGACGACATCAGCGACTGGCTGCGGGTGCTGGCAAACAGCATCGAAAACCAGGGCAAATGGACGATGAATCCGGATGTGGCAGGGTGGATAGGCAGGAGCCGGCTGGATCATCCGAGCAAGACCATCGCGAGTATTCCGGAAGACGACACGGAAAAGTGGTCCGTCATCGGGCGCCTCAGAGAGTATGGGCCCGCGGCGGTAGAGAATCTGCGCAGACTCCATGAGGGCAACCGAATCGAACGATCGTGAGCATCGGGCAAGCGGCCCGGGAACATGACTGACCCCGAACTCTTCTGACCTGGCAAAGACAGGGTGTGAGCCAATGATGAGAAGAATGACGACAGACGCTGCACTGGCAGCACTGGACGCCGCAGACGACAGGATTTACGGAATCCTCCTGCAACACGGTTCACTCGAGATCGGCTTTTACAAGCCTCGCGGTACCGATGCTCAGGAACCGCACGAACAGGACGAGGTTTACATCGTCCAATCCGGTCACGGGCAAGTCGTCATCGGAGACGAACGACACGCCTTCGAGCCTGGTGAAGCACTATTCGTGCCCGCCGGCGTCGTACACCGCTTCGAAGAGTTCTCCGAAGATTTCGCCGCGTGGGTCATCTTCTATGGACCGGCGGGTGGTGAGGAGGCCTGAGCGAGGATCCGGGAGTCCGCCGGCAAGGTCGAATCGGTCAGCGATCGTGGCTACCGGCGAAGAGACGATGCGGTCCGTGCTCAGTACTCGGCCTTCGGATCGAACGCGTCCTGAAGTCCGTCGCCGAGGAAGTTGAAGCACATCACCGTGATGAAGATGAATACGCCCGGCCAGATAGCGAGCATCGGGGCTTCCCAGATCGTTTCCTGAGCATTGGTCAGCATGTTGCCCCAGCTGGCCATGGGCGGCTGGATGCCTAAGCCCAGAAAAGACAGCACCGACTCGAGCAGGATGACATTGCCGACCGAGAGCGTTACCGCGACGATAATCGGCGAGAGCAGATTCGGCAGGATGTGGCGGAACATGATGCGGCCGTGGCCGCCACCGAGACCTTCGGCGGCCAGCACGAAATCGCGTTCTTTGAGCGACAGCGTGGCACCCCGAACGAGTCGTGCGACCACCGTCCAGCCGAGCAGGGCGACGATCAGCACGATGCGCACGAAGCTCACATTCTCGGAGTTCGCGAGGTGGCTGGGCAGCACTTTCTCGAGATCGATGGCGGCGAGCACGATCAGCAGCGGCAGCGTAGGCAGAGTGAGCACGCTGTCGGTGGTGCGCATCAGCAACGCATCGAGGCGGCCGCCGAAATAACCGGCACACAAGCCGATCACGGTGCCGATGGTGGCGGCGATCAGCGCAGCCGTGAGGCCGACGAAAAGCGAGACCCGGCCGCCATAGAGCAAGCGTACGGCGACATCACGGCCGAGTTCGTCGGTACCTAGCCAGTGGATACTGTCGGCGGGCGCCATGCGGTTCATGAGATTGACCTGCGTGGCGTCGACACCCAGCAGCGATTCGATAACGCCGGCCAGCAGCACCAATGTGATCAGTATCACCAGAACGACGAAACTCGCCATGGCGAGGCGGTGCCGTTTGAAGCGGCGCAGCGCGAGCGCGAGGGGAGAGTTGGACCTCACGACTTGCGGCCTCCGACCACGATGCGGGGATCGAGAAGGCCGTAGCAGAGATCGGCCAGGAGGTTGGCAACGAGCACCAGCCCGGTGGCAAACAGCAGTGCCACCAGCGCCAGGTTGAAGTCGTTGCCGAGTACGGCGTCGTAGATCAGTTTTCCCATGCCCGGCCACGCGAAGATGGTCTCGGTGATCAGTGCGCCGGAGAACAGAAAGCCGAAATCAAGCGCGAGGATCGTGACGAACGGGATCAGTGCGTTGCGCAGGGCATGCACCCAGATTACACGCGCGCGGCTGGCTCCTTTGGCGCGCGCAGTGCGAATGTAGTCCTGGCGCATCACCTCCAGCATGGCCGAGCGTACGTAGCGCGCATGTCCGCCAACGCTCGCCAACATCAGCGTTGCTGCAGGCAGGATCATGTAGCGAATCTGCTCACCGGCCGACGCGCCGTCCGGGGCAATGCCTCCGGCGGGCAGCCACCCCAGCACTACCGCAAAGGTGAGCATAAAGACCAGTCCCAGCCAGAACTGCGGCACCGAGATACCGGCGAACGCGAACAGATTCACCGCGTAGTCGAAGGTGGACCGCGGACGCGAGGCAGCGATGGCACCGAGGGGAACAGCGATACAGATGGAGCCGAGCAGCGCCAGGGCCAGGAGCTGGACGGTATTCCCGAGCGCAGGGCCTATTACCGAGAGCACGGGTTGGGCGTACAGGCGCGAGTAGCCGAGGTCGCCGCCGATGGCGGCCTGCAACCAGTTCCAGTAGCGCTCGATGATGGGTTGATCGAGACCGTAGAGAGCGCGCAGCCGTTCCGCATCGGCCGGTGTCATCATCGGGTCGGCGCTGATCATCAGGTCGATGGGGTCGCCCGGCATCAGGCCGATCAACGCGTAGATGACGAACGACATCAGTGCCAGCACCACCAGGGACTGGGCCAGACGGGACAGCAGGAAGCCCCTCATGCCGCCGTCACCTCTAGTTCGCGGGCGTGGTGGCACGCGGCCGCGTGTCCGTCCGCGTCCTGAGCCTCGAGCACCGGTGTCTCTCTGCGGCATATATCGGTGGCATAAGCGCAGCGCGGATGGAAGCGGCAACCCGCCGGCGGATTCAGCGGGCTGGGCGGGTCACCGGGAAGGACACGTCCAATGCGACGTTTGCCGGCCCGAATCTCGGGCACCGAGCCGAGCAGGGCGCGAGTGTAAGGATGGCGTGCCCCGGAAAATAAGGTGTCGCGATCGGCGATCTCGACGATGCGCCCGAGGTACATCACGGCCACCCGATCGGCGATGTGGTGCACGACGGCGAGGTCGTGGCTGATAAACAGATAGGTGAGTCCGAAACGGCCACGCAGATCGGCAAGCAGGTTGAGGATCTGGCTCTGGACGGAGACGTCGAGCGCCGAGACGGGTTCGTCAGCGACGATGAACTCTGGGTTCAGCATCAGCGCGCGCGCGAGCGTAATGCGCTGTCGTTGGCCGCCGCTGAACTCGTGGGGATAGCGCCGCAGGTCACCGGGTGCGAGCCCCACCGCCTCGAGCAACTCGGCCGCCTTCTCCCGTCGCGAGAGGCTGTCGCCGACGCGGAAATTCTGCAGCGGCTCGGTGAGAATGGTCTCCACGGGGTGTCGCGGATTGAGTGCGGAGACGGGATCCTGGAACACCATCTGGACCTGGCGTCGCAGCGGCTTCAACTGGCGCCGCTTTAGCGCGACGGTGGCGCTCCCGCCAATCGTGAGACTGCCACTGGTGGGCGAGAGCAGCAGCGACAGCAGACGCCCGAGCGTCGTCTTGCCGCAGCCCGATTCACCCACCAGGGCCAGCGTCTCGCCGGGGAAGATATCGAGGTCTACGCCGTCCACTGCCTTCACACGCGCCGCCCTCGCGCCATGACCCGTGGCAAAGCTGCGGGTCAACTGCCGCGCGGTGACCAGAGCCTCAGACACGCTCGATCTCGTGGCAGGCAGCCCTATGACCGGCGCTGATGGGGACGAGATCCGGCCGCTGGCTGCGGCATGCGTCCCGCGCGAGCCCGCATCGGGGGTGAAAGGGGCAGCCGGCGCCGCGTTCATCCGGTCCGGGAACGCGGCCCGGGATGGCCGGCAGTATGTCGACTTTCTTCTCTATACGGGGGGTGGTGCGGAGCAGCGCCTGCGTGTAGGGATGCCGCGCACCGTCGATCACGTCGGCCGCGCTACCCTGTTCCACCACGCGGCCGGCATACATCACTGCGATGTCGTCGGCCATATGGGAGACCACGCCGAAATCGTGACTGATGAAGAGAATGGCCGTGCCGAGACGGTCCTGCAGATCGAGCATCAGGTCGATTATTTGCGCCTGGATGGTCACGTCGAGAGCCGTAGTCGGCTCGTCGGCGATCAGCACATCGGGGTCGCAGGCGAGCGCCATTGCAGTCATCACCCGCTGGCGCATGCCTCCGGACAGTTGATGAGGGTAGTCGTCGATCCGCGAACCGGGGTCGGGAATGCCCACCGCCGTCAGGGCGCGAATGGTGACTTCCCGCGCGGCATTCGCGTCCAGATTCTTGTGCAACCGTAACGCCTCGCCGATCTGCCGGCCAACGGTGAACACCGGGTTCAGGGCGCTCATCGGCTCCTGGAAGATCATGGAAATGCGGTTGCCGCGGATGTCGGTCATGACGGCATCGTCGAGTGCGGTCAGGTCCCGGCCATCGAAACCGATACGGCCCGAGGTGATGCGGGCAAATGGCGGCAGCAGCCCGAGTATGGCCAGCGCCGTCAGAGACTTGCCGCAGCCGCTCTCTCCGACCAGTGCGAGCGTCCGGTGGGCCTGGAGGCCGACGGAGACATCTTCCAGCACGGGGGTATAGCCGTCATCTCCATCGAATCCGACGCTCAGGCCATCGACCGCGAGTACCGGCTCGGTCACTCGGCGCGGCTCCAGTCTTCCACCCAGGTGGTGGCCGAGATGATGTGGCCGGTAGGCCGTAGACCTTCGAGCCAGGTCGGCATGATATGGACGTTGGATCTGTAGTACAGCGGCAGCACCGGGAGATCTTCCGCGTAGATCTGCTGTGCGCGCTTCCAGAGGTCCTTGCGTGCTTCGGGGTCGAGCTCATCCTCGATCGCGACGATGAGTTCGTCCATCTCCGGATTCGCGTAGCCCGTGTAGTTCTGGCCGGCGAAGTTATTCTCGGCCGTCGGTATTTCCGAGGAATGCAGCACCGGCCTCCATGTGGACTCCGGCGCGCTGGCCCAGGCAAACATGGCCATCGCCTCGTACTCGCGCTTGCGGGTCGTCTCGCCGAAGAAGATGCGGGGAGCCTCGTTCCTGATGCGAACGTCTATACCCGAAGAGCGCCACTGGCTCTGCAACACCTGCTGCACCAGTTCACGCAGCTTGGCCCCGGCCGTCGTCATGATCTCCAGTTGCAGCCGCTGGCCCTCCGCGTTCCGGCGGATGCCGTCCTCTCCCAGCGGCCAGCCCGCGTCGTCCAGTAACGCGGCGGCCCGCTCCGGGTCATGGCTGTAGGTGCGCACACCTTCAGTCGTGTAGGGGGTGTCCATCGGATGCATGAAGGTCGCAGCCACCGGCTGCCTGCCGCCGAACAGTTCCGCGGCCATCTGTTCCCGGTCGATCGCGTACATCAGCGCCTGGCGTACGCGCCGGTCCTTCAGGATGGGGTTGTCGAGATTCAGATCGATGTGTTCATAGAGCAGGCCCGGCTCGTAGACCACCTGATAGGCGTCGCCATGACGCCGCTCGAAGGCGAGTGCCTGGTCGATGGACAGGCCCAGTTCGCCGAAGATCATGTCCAGATTGCCGGACAGCAGGTTGGCCTCGAGAGTCGTCGTGCGTTCGAGCGCCCGCACCACGATCTCGTCGAAGTAGGGCGTCTTACCCGCCCAGTGCGGGTTCCGTACAAGGCCGATGTGCGAGCCGCGTGCCACCTCGGAGATCACATAGGGGCCGTGGTACAGGCCGGGATTGGTCGGGTCGGTCTGATACAGCGAGCGATTCAAATACTCGGCCGGGGCGTCTTCGAAGACGGACCGATCGAGATGCTCGGGAAGAGGGGTGAAGGGATACAGGTTGTTATAGCCATACCCCCGGCGGTCGAGCGTAAAGTTCATGTTCCGCTCGTCGATGATCTCGATGTCGCGGATGGTGCGCCACATCTCCATGGCGATGGCGCCCGACTGGGGGTGTCTTCCCACCTCCCACGCGAAGCGGAAATCGCCGGTAGTGAGCGGCACGCCGTCTCCCCAGGCAAGGCCGGGCCTGAGCTCCCAGCTGAGGCGCATGCCCTCGCTGCCATCATCCAGGATGATCAGTTCGGCTCGGCCGTTCTCCAGGGTCGGCAGCTCCGTGCACAGCGAGCAGGCCACTTTCCAGTCATGATCGACGGTCGTCAGCGCCCTGACGGCCATACCGAGCACGACACTTTTCGCCGTCATGCTCTCGACGTTCGGGTTCAGCGTGGAGGGATACTGGGTGATGCCGAAAACGAGGCGGCGCTCGTCGGTACCGCTCGGATCTGGCGTGTCCGCCGTGCCGGAGCCGGCAGTCCGGCCGCTTTCGGATACCGAACCGTCGCCACAGCCAGCGAGGACGAAAAGAAAAATGGCCGGCAACAGGCCCCGTAGCTTATGTCTCATCAAACCACCCCCTTACGTCGCTTCTTATTCGATAGCTCTGAACACAGGGCGCGTCCCATGGTTTCCCCAGGGCCGTGTGACGAGGCCGACGCCGAAAATTAGTTGAACGATTGAACCGTGTCCAGTGAAAACGGAAGGGTGCCTCGAGTTGGTGTCAGTGCGAGCACAGAACGGAGCGGCCGATACACCTGCGACACACTCTGGCGGAACAACCCTGCTTCGTCCCGGCCGGGCAAGGGCGAAGAAGGCGTGCGGTCGCGAAGGAAACAGCCGATAGCGATATTACAAGCAAAAAGGAAGCAAAATTCGGGCCAAGGAACGATGTCCGTGGACAGGCCGGACGATCAGCGTTTTTGACGAGCACGGTCACTAGTTGCACCGCCAAAGTGCAGCTCGATGCCCGCCCGCTCCGAACCGGTGCACTCAGCCATTTCGGGGCCGGTTCCGTTTACCATCACAATTTCGTCGCCACCAGCGCCTTCTACGGTGCAACAGCCTCCGCGCTTCCGGCCATCTCGGAAGGGGTTCGGCAGGACTCATCCGCCCGCCGATCGCCATGCCGCAGGCTGTGGAGATACCGGACCTCGATGCTGTCCGCAGCGAGGTGTCCGCTATCCGTTATTTCCCGAATTGACCGGAGTTTTGCCGACTGTTCGACTGTTGTTTGATGACAGACGGACGCCCATTCCGGCCGCGACCGATGTCACGCCGCCGCTTTATCGGCTCAACGGCGTCGGCCGCAGCTGCCGGCTACCTCTCCCTGCTCCGACCGGGGTGGGCTTCGAACGGTGCAAAGGGCGACATTGCACCGGCAGGGCAGGTCGGCGAACTGAGAGCCACCGACCCCGGCGGCATCGATCTCTACCTCGAGCACCGCGAGTTGCTGATCGGCGGTCGCCCCGGCACGACGATCGCCATCAACGGCTCCATTCCGGGCCCGGTGATCCGCATGGCCGAGGGCGGAGACGCATTGATCCGGGTCCATAATCGTCTCCCCGAGTCCACCTCGATCCATTGGCACGGCATTCTGCTGCCCTTCGACATGGACGGGGTTCCGGGCATCAGCTTCCCCGGTATCCCGGCAGGCGAGACCTTCACCTACCGCTACCCGGTCCGCCAGAACGGCACCTATTGGTACCACAGCCACAGCGGCCTGCAGGAACAACTGGGTCACTACGGGCAGCTCATCCTGGAGCCCGCCGGCACCGATCCCGTCGACTACGACGTGGAGCATTCCGTCGTCCTCTCCGACTGGACCTTCGAGGATCCCGACCGCGTGCTCTGGAAGCTGAAGACCATGGAGGGTTATTACAACTTCCAGCGCCCGACACTCGCCAACATCGACGACCAGATGCGGGCCACCGGCATGAGTCTGGGCGAGGTGCTGAAGAAACGGCTCGCCTGGGATCGTATGCGCATGGATCCGACGGACATCGCGGATATCACCGGTGCCACTTATACGTATCTCATGAACGGCCGGGCCGCCCACGAGAACCCGACGTTTCTCGCGCGACCCGGCCAGCGTGTGCGCTTCCGCATCGCCAACGCCTCTACCATGACGTTCTACGACATTCGTTTCGCCGGACTCCCTATGACGGTGGTCCAGGCCGACGGCCAGAACATCCAGCCGGTGGAGACCGACGAACTCAGGATCGCCGTGGCCGAGACCTACGATGTGATCGTCACCCTGCCCGACGAGGGCGCCTACACGCTGTTCGCGGAGACCATGGACCGCAGCGGTTATGCCCGCGGCACGCTCACATCGCGCGAGGGCGAAAGCGCGCCCGTGCCGGCGCAGCGCCGCCGGCCGATGCTCACGATGGCCGACATGGGCATGATGATGGGAGGCATGGAGGGCATGGACGGGATGGATCACATGTCGGGCATGACGAAAGATGCGCATGTCGACCGCCACCCAATCCGGCCCGGTGAATTACCGACCGAAAATCTGCCGGACCGCATCCGTCACGGCCCGGCCGGCCACGGACCGGCGAGCATCACCATGGCGCAGAACGCGTACCGCCGCCTCGATTATCCGGGTGCCGGGCTCGGGGAGGACGGTTGGCGGGTGCTCACCTACGGTCAGCTGCGTGCACTCGAGCGGCCCTACGGCCGCCGGCCGCCCTCGCGCCAGTTCGATCTGCACCTCACCGGCAACATGCACAAATACATCTGGGGCTTCGACGGCCGGAAATGGTCCGAATCCGACATGATCCTGTTCCAGTACGGCGAGCGGCTGCGGATCAACATGATCAACGACACGATGATGAGCCATCCCATCCACCTGCACGGGATGTGGATGGATCTCTATGCCGGGGGCACGCTCGAGGATAATCCGCGCAAACACACCGTCATCGTGCAGCCGGCAGAACTGCTCACCGTGGACATCACCGCGGATGCGCCGGGCCAGTGGGCTTTCCACTGTCACCTGCTCTATCACATGGAAGCCGGCATGTTCCGCACGGTGGCTGTCGTGCGCTCGCTCGGCGAGGGACCGGTCGGTGTCGGCGCGTAATATCCATGGAGTGATGCTCGCCGTCGGCGCGGCGGCGGTTGCGCTATCCGCTCATGCGCAGGAGACGCCCCAGTCGCCGACCACAGCGGAGCGCCCCGGACACCACGAGTCGGCCGATGCGCATGCCGACAAGACGGCGCCTGTGATGGAGCAGCCGCCGCTCCCGGCCGGAATGACGCTCGACGAGGTGCTCGAGTACTCGGCGAACCCGCCGCCCGGCCACTTCCCGGATCCCGTTCCCGACGACCAGACCTATGTCTTCACGTTCATCGAGCAACTCGAATATCGCATTGCCGAGGACGGCGGCACAGATCATCTGGGCTGGGAGGCTCAGGGCTGGGTCGGCGGCGACTTCCACAAGTTCTGGTGGAAGAGCGAAGGCGAGGCGGCGTTCGACGGTGCCGACGAAGGTGAGAGCGAGACGGATTTTCTCTATTCCCGCCTCGTCACGCCTTTCTGGAACTTCCAGGCCGGCGTCCAGTACGCCAACGAGTGGGGTGAAGACTACGAGGATCGCTGGTCCGCGGTGATCGCCCTGCAGGGTCTCGCACCCTATAAATTCGAACTGGACAACTCCGTGTATCTCTCCGAGGACGGCGATCTGACCCTGGCGGCGGAGGGAGAGTACGACCTCAGGATCACCCAGCGCCTCGTGCTACAGCCACGAGCGGCCGTCGGCATCAGCGCCCAGGATATCCCGGAGCGAGGACTCGGCAGCGGCGTCACCGATGTAAAGGTCGATCTCAGGCTGCGCTACGAGTTCCGGCGGGAGCTGGCACCGTATCTGCTCGCGCGCTACACCACACCCCTCGGTGAGACCAAAGATATCGCAGTGGCCGCCGGGGCCGACACCGGCCAGTGGTTCTTCGGTGCGGGCCTGCGTTTCGCTTTCTGAGGTAAGACGAGCTCAGCCAAGGCGGAGACGGCGATGACCGGGGCCACGACGTGGGCCGTATGGCAGGCATGTGGTTCTGGTGGATACCGGCGTTGGTCCTTTTTGTCCTCGCCCTACGGATCGTCGGTCGGGTGACGTTGCGGCAATGCGGCGCGGCCGGAGCGTCCGCCGAAGAAAGGTCGAGGCGTCGTTACGCCGCGGGCAAAATCGACAAGGAGTAATAGACATGGAGAACAATAAACCCGGTTACTGGCGCTTTGCTGCCATGATCGGCACCTCGATGGTAGTGATGTTCGTGCTGATGTACCTGAACAGCTACACGGTCGGTCATGTCCGCTGGAGTGAGACTCGTTTCTACATGACCCTCATCATGGGCGCGGGCATGGCCGTCGTCATGCTGAGCTACATGATGGGCATGTACGACAATCGGAAAGTGAATCTGGCCATCTTTTCAGGCAGCCTTATCGTGATTCTGGCGGCTGTTTGGCTGGTGCGTTCGCAGGCTACCGTTCAGGACAGCTCCTATATGAACGCAATGATTCCACATCACTCCATCGCCATCCTGACCAGCGAGCGAGCGACGATTCGCGACGTCCGGGTCCGAGATCTCGCTGACGAAATCATTCGCGCGCAACGACGCGAGATCGAAGAAATGAACTGGTTGATCGAGGACATCAAGAAGAACGGGGCGGTGACGTCCGCGTCCGAAGCCGCGGCACGCCCGGTGCCTGACTTTGAGGGCAGCAAAAAATAGGTTCTTCGTACGCTACCGGGATTGTCCTGATTTTCTGCTGTCGATGATGGGAGGCGAGTTCGACGGTTCGGGACGAGGAGCTACTGGCGTCACATGTGGGGGATACGTGTGGCGGCGCGGTTTTGGTGCCCAGACGGATGTATCTCTACGCGAGCCTGTCGGTACCGTTCGATCGATGTTAAAATCGTAAAACGATTGGTAGATCGATAGCAGAGGATCGGTCCATGGAAACCACCAAGGTCTCTCCAAAATATCAGGTGGTGATTCCGTTGAAAGTGCGCGAATCGCTCAACCTGAAGCCTGGCACACGACTGCAGGTCGTCCAGTTCGAGGACCGTATCGAGTTGATTCCGTTACGCAGTGCCAAGAGCCTTCGGGGATCGCTCCGCGGACTGGCTACCGACGTCCCGCGAGATGCGGACCGTGTCTAGGACGCGATGAATATCGTCGACTCCTCGGCGTGGCTGGAGTACTTTGCCGACGGGCCAAACGCTGAATACTTCGCGGGGGCCATCGAGGATACGGCCGCTCTCGTCGTGCCATCGATCACGTTGCTGGAGGTCTTCAAGCGGATTGCACAGCAACGCGACGAAGCGTTGGCATTGAGGTATGTCGCAGTCATGCAGCAGGGTGAGGTGATCGACCTGGATTCTGCCCTTGCCCTTCGTGCCGCCGCAGCGAGTCTGCGTCACAAGCTGCCTCTTGCTGACAGCATAATCTACGCCACTGCACAGAGTGTTCAGGGCATCGTCTGGACCCAGGATGCCGATTTCAAGGATCTCGACGGCGTGCGCTGCTGGCCGCGCCGAAAGCGTTGAGTCGGTTTGCAGGGCTTGGGGTCGTTGCGCGGAATCGAACATTCGAGGGGGCTTACAAATCGTCGAGACTGTAATGCTCAGGCCGCTCCTGGCTACATCCCGTACCGTTACCGCTTACCGGAATGCGCAGTGTTCGCTGAGGTTGTTGATTTGCACAGAAAACTGCCCCGGGATTTGCATCGCGTATTGACCCGGATCGTCTGCTCCAAGCGACTGAGGGAAAACGTCTATATGGCCAGCGATGCGGGTCAATCGACGATGCAAAT
>Ga0102929_1001013_pt1 | contig 16786 bp, 16 predicted proteins | sample SalPonR1_B_D2_MG_FD_78510 | JGI IMG/M metagenome (GOLD analysis project Ga0102929, IMG submission 78510) | Salt pond soil microbial communities from South San Francisco under conditions of wetland restoration - Salt Pond MetaG R1_B_D2_MG | ecosystem: Environmental > Aquatic > Marine > Intertidal... | reverse complement strand
TGGAGTCTACAACGGACGCGCGAATCGGTTTCAGAGTCGCCAGAGAATTCTGACAGGGTGATGGTGCCGGGGGCGGGAATCGAACCCGCACTCTGTTTCCAGAACCGGATTTTGAGTCCGAATCTCAAGGGTATGACAGTATTACATAGAATTGCCTAGTGCTTGATAAGTCAATAGATTAACGGTATTCTGAGTCCGATGCTTCTGTATGAAATCCGATGCTGTCGGGTTACATATGGGTTACATGCAAATACACCGGATTCAGAATGCGATGAAAATCAGCGCCAGCACCGTCAAGAAGGTCAAGCCGCCGGAAACCGGTTATGACCTTCACTGGGACTCGGATCTCAAGGGCTTCGGACTCCGCGTGACGGCGGCCGGGGCCAAGGCATACATCGCGCAGGCGAAGGTGAATGGCAAGGCCCGGCGTGTGACGCTGGGCCGGCACGGTACGATTACGCCTGATCAGGCTCGCAAGCTCGCTCGGGTCGAACTGGGGGACATGTCGAGGGGTACCGACCCGTCCGTGGAAAAAGCCCGCCAGAAGGCCGAGTCGGTAACGTTAGCCGACGTAGTCCAGGCTTACCTTGCCAATCGGCGCACTCGGTCGGGCTTGCCGCTGAAAGAGCGCACCAAGACCGATATCCAGTACCACCTCAAGACCAACTTCTCTTCATGGCGCGACAAGCCCATCGCGAAGATTACGCGCGAAATGGTCCAGCGGCGGTATTCCGACCTGTGCAAGCGATCGACCGCCCAGGCAAATCAGGCCATGCGCGTGCTATCCGGGCTCATGAATTACGCGGCTGCCAGCTACCGGACGCCGGAAGGCGAGCGGATAATAACGGACAACCCGGTTGCCGTGCTCCGCGAGGCCAACATGCTGCGTGCGGTCAAGGGAAAATCCAGCGCGGTGCCGCTGGATCGGATCGGCGAATGGTGGGGCGCGGTTCAGACCATGCGCCACGATCCGGCCTTGACAACGGCAAGCCGCGCTGCTGTTGATCTGATCGCGCTGCTGGCTGTCACAGGCCTCCGGCTGGGGGAGGCGCGTGCCATTCGATGGGATCAGGTAGACCTTGCGGAATCCTCGCTGATGTTGAGCGATACAAAGAATCGAAGCGACATCAGACTGCCATTATCGACCGTGGCATTGGGGATCATCAGCACCCGGCCCGAGGGAAACCGCTACGTCTTTCCACCACGTTCGGAAGGCGGCAAGATACCGCATCTCAAGGACTGTCGAGCCCAGCTTGAGATCATTGCTACAAAAACCGGTATCCAGGTCACCGCGCACGACCTGCGGCGCACTTTCCGCGCGGTCGCCGCCGCCTGCAATGTTGAACTCTGGCGATGCAAGGCGCTGATGAACCACAAGCAGAACCATGATGTGACGCTGGCGCACTATACGGACTTGTCCGATGTCCGCCATTTAAAGCCCGAAGCGGATCAGATTGGCCAATATTTCGAGCATCATCGGTACATTTACGAATCCAACAGCGGTTGCAAGCGGGAGCGCCCGCAGGCATGAATGATGGGAAAGCACATCCAAAAGACCCCGATCTCTGCCGCTACGATTCCACGGCTTCATGGGGTCCGATGGATGTTCCCTCGGTTGCGCATCATCATCTGGGTGATGAGCACCGCGCCGCCATCGATCTGGAAACGATCGTCGATCGATTTTATGATGGATTACCGGCGCATGATTCGGCTATGGCTAAACAGATCCTGGAGGCTGCACAATTCTTGTACATCGAGCTTTACCGAGATTGTGGTCCAGAGGCGCGCAGGCAGAAGCTCAAGGGCGCCCGCCTGCTATGGCGCTGGCTGGAAAAGACGATCGTACCCAAAAGGGTCACGAGTGAAGAGAAAAAGCGTTGCAGAGCATTCATGGTTGCCGACTGTGTGGATCTTGGCATATCACCCAGCAGGGCCTACGAAATCGCTGCCAGCGTTGCAGCCACACGCGGCTTGGACTTAGGAAAGAAGTCTAGTTTTGCGGCCGCATTCAAGGAGTATCGCGAGGGTGCCGATTGGGTTAATAGCTCGATGGAAACAGGCCTGCATGAGCCCGTTGCCGAGTCCGAGATTCTGGCCTATCGGTCTCAGTCTGGCGAATCCAGAGAACGTGCGGCTCGCCGAGATGAACATCTACTAGCTGCCGCTTCAGCCATGCCAGATTATTGGGCTGTAGAGGCGATGGTGCGTACCTTGAAGGAACGGGCGGGCTACTTAGTGCGCCACACACGCGATGGACATCCGCATATCGATGAGCTTCTACGGCTAAAAGTATGGGAAAAACAGATTTTCGAGGCGCTTAAAGTTGACTCAAGTCTGCCCAGCAGCTCGCGGCTTCGCCAGCTGTGCAAGAAATCCAAACGCAGTCAAGACGACTCCTGAGCAATTCCCTGAGGGTCGCTTTTACTGAAGATTGGCGATTTCCAGAAATCCCGGCGGGATTTCTGGACAAGGGCGACAAAAACAAGACTGTTTAATTATGTCCGAACCCATCTGGCAAGGACATGCAATGCAGTATCTCTGTGAATTCCTGGATACCAAGCGTGCGGCCGAAGTGCTCGGTCTGCAGAAGAACACCCTAGAAGCGTGGAGGTCGAGGGGCGGTGGGCCGCCGTTCGTGAAGTTGGGTCGCGCCGTCCGCTACCGTCAATCGGATCTTGAAACCTGGATTCAGACCCGTATTCGCTCGAACACCATCGAGAAGGAGGCGTAAAAAGGATGAATTCACAACGAAAAAGCCCCGCCCGGCCGGGACGCTTGCTTGTCAAATGGAAAACAGTTCGCGCTGCTGCGGCTGATGGGCATCTGTCGGCTGCCGCTGACTTGAGAGTGCTCGTCGCCATTCTTGACCGCATGGATGATTGCTTTGAGGCCTTCCCTGGTTACGGCACCATTGCAAAAGATGTAGGTATCGATCGGCGCACGGCGACGAGATCGGTGAACCGGCTGGTCGAGGGTGGGTATATCAGAAAATCACGATCTGACCGTCGGAACTCGAACACTTATCGCCTGATCGGCCCAGAGGTGAACCCACCTACAGGCGAATCTGGCGATCCGAGCAGGGTGGATTTGTCCCAGGCAGTATCGGTCGATTCGCCGCCCGAATCCGGAAACCTAAAGCCGAATCATGGAAAGTCGGGAAATAAATCCGGGGTTGCGCGCAAGACGGCAAGGCAACAGCCAACGTATTCAAACGGGTGCCGGATACCCGCTGACTTCCCAAATGACGATGCGTTGCTATGGAGTACGCACGCCTTTCCCAGCGTGAATCAGAGCGAGGAGGCGGCAAAGTTCCGTGATCACTGGCTTGCGAAGGCCGGCAAGGACGCCCGTAAAGCGGATTGGATGGCGACGTGGCGCAACTGGATCAGGCGGACCGCGAAATGGCAGGCAGAACGAAATCCGCCTGCCGGCAGTGATGACGCTCGACGCCGAGTGATCGAGGAAAGCAAGCGGCTGCGCGCAGCGCGCAACGGGGGCCCCGCATGAAACAAGATGACTACGATACTTTCGCGGAGGTGTGGTCCTCGGCCTATGAGCTAACCAGTCGAGGAAAGGCACCGAGCGCCAATGCGCTTTTGCTGGCTTTCGATGCGCTGTCAATGTATCCTCTCAGTCAGGTAACCGCGGCGCTGAGCAGTCATGTTCGCGACCCAGATGCCGGACGCTACGGACTGACTCCGGCCGACGTGGTGCGGCAAATCGACGGCGAGAAACCCAGCCAAGATCAGATTATCGCCGCCGCGCTAAAGCCGCGCACCCCGCTGGCCGTGTTGTGTCGCATCGAGATCGGGAGCTGGAACTTGCAAAATCTGGACCGGCATCAGCTGCGGCCGTACGCTGAAGAGTGCATCGCTAGCCTGCCGGCCTGGCGGCGGCGGATTGCACGGGGAGAGGTCACCGGCCACGAGGTCGAGCGCATTGCACACTACGGTGCGTCGATGGACTCGCATCGCCTGTCCCAATGCAATGACGGCGCGCCGCCAGTTGTTGCTCGTGGGCTCGATGAGGATCCCGGTGATGCCTAGTCGCTCGGGAAAAGCACTTCAGTGAGAGCACGCCTTGTGGGATTCGAATATTTGGGTGCTGGACGGTTGCGGGCCGCCATATTGCAGCAGCTTGTAGTCGGCGATTTGGCGCCCTGCAATTTACGGTGCGTCCGCGGGTCCTTCCAAGCCGATGCGCTCGGGCGGGTACACAAGCGCGCACTTTTCGGAAATATCTGGCCCGAAAAGTTCCGGTTTCGTTTCGCAAATGCCCTGCAATTCGTGGAAAACCAGCAAACCGATTTTAAAGTCGGACCACAGGCTGGTGAGAATTGGACCCGGTAGGGCGGCAAGACGAGCTACTATCGCTAAGTTATTGGAAATCTCGTATAGGCTAGGCGCACTCAAAACGCCGACGTCACCAACGCCGATGGTAAGCCTCGCCGGTAGGCAAGACAGAGTCGGCGGCAAGTTAGCGATAAGGAATGAACGAAGGCGTCGTTACGTTCAGGGTTGGTTTGGGCCTGCCGGAGGAGTCGGTCGTAATGGATAAATCTGGAATTTGAGACTCAGGAAACGCGTTGAAGCCAACAACTAAAGAGGCAGCTAAATTGCGCGTATCAGAGATAAGAAAGACCGGTAAAGATCTGACCAACCTCTGGCTGTCAGAATTTGTCAAAGCGGTGACCTAAAAGCTTGTATGCTCAATTCGAATTCTTAGATATTTGAAATACATCACACGCGGGAGAAACAAAATGCTGACACCTATGGACCTTCATTTGATAGCGAACCGTCAGGATCAGATGACCTTTGAGCGTGACACAAGGCTAAACCCTTCACTGCGATATGACATAGCGCCATTGCATTACAATTGCCTAGGACAAACGCATTCAGAACAGATGATGGCGGATGGCATATTCAGGCAGCGACAGTCCGGTCTTAACGGAACTCTGAGGTCCTTGGTCTGGGAATCTTCCAGCTTCTCTGCGGACACGAGCCAGACCAGAAGCATAACCTGCACCAAGTGCAAAGGAGGAGGGGAAGTAGAACCCAGCATCGGATGGATTTTCGGTGGCAGCAACCAGCGGATAAGATGCGACAAATGCAGGGGATCCGGCGTATTGAACGAATGATCAATAACCTCTGACCCATGGATCTGCTATGCGAAAATTTGAGATCGGCTGGGTTTACTTGAGTCATAACGTTCTAATTCGAGTGACGTTATAAGTACAGGAACTATAATTATACGAATGAGCCTTGAGAGGTCGTGCGTTTTACTCCAGGTAAGGAAGACTTTGCCGTATGTTAAAGTGAATTGCCTCGCCGTCATTATGGAACAACTCCAAAAAATCCATGATGCGACGCTTGTCTTGCTGTGACAGCTCTGATCGGCCCCATTGCAATCGATCCGTTTTGGTGCCGTCGTCAGGGTTAAAGAAAAGATCCAATCTATGTACATTGACTGATCTCGGATAGACCTTGGAGCTTTTTCCGCTGGAACCAAAATAGCGCCGATATTGATTGGCTTCTGATGAGTAACCGAGCCGGTCTGCAATATCTTTCCATTCACACGACTCAAACCGATTTTTGGCGCAGGCCCAGGCATTCGCCAGCAATGCGCCGATACGAAGCACTTCACGGCGCACATCGTGCGACTCTTCGCCGTAGAGTTCGCTCACAACCTCATGGAAAGGTAGTCGGCGAATGTCCGATGCTCCGGAGCGGAGGTTACCTTGATCTTCACGGTTGAATTGCTCATCTTGAAACCTGAAAGCATGCAAAGTCTTATTGAACGAATCATCAATAGCCGCAGATTGGCTTAATTCATCGTCGTCTATGTTAAAAAGGCCGCGAGCAAAGTCAATCATGTTCTCGGCTGCAGCGCGATCGACATGAGATTTCGACCACCCAACAAAATCCGCACATAAAGAGAGCCATTGAATCCGATCTACACCGAAGCTGTCACTGATAAGTTCAAGGTGAATTTCAGGATCTACCGCAATTTTGGAATCGGCGCCGCGGTCAAACTGCTCAATTAAGGATGTAAGGTACTGCCATATCGCCTCACTGTTAGAGACTCTTACGTGGCCTGACGTAATTGCCTTGGCCAGACTGCCCGTATAGGCCTCGAGGGCTTCTTCCAATGCAGAAGAGTTATCCCCGATTGCTAACCAGGGCTTATCTTTCAAGTATTCTTCAATAGTGAGGTAGTCAGCGTCTCCATCGATACCTTCAAGAATCCTCGAGCCGAATGTCGCACCTTGCGTCTTGGCCAAAAGAATTCCGAGTGGGAGTAGAACCCAGGGGCTGGTCATCACGCCTGCCTTTGCCCTTGAGCTAAAGTGAGCGGAATATATTACATAAGTCCAGATGGCGCGGCTTGATACATACGGCAAGGCAAGCATTGGGCCGATAGGTTTCGCTCCAGTGCATTCAGGGAAATGGCGGTCATCGAGTCCTTTTATGCTGGGGTCTTTTTCAAAATCGATGTCAGCTAAAACTATATCTGGTCTGCAGGGTGATCGACCGCCTATGTCTCGCTGTAAATCCTTCCAGGTCCGAAGTCGCCGTACTTCGAAATGAGTTGCATGTCCTACGCCGCTTTTAAACTCGGCCACTTCTTGGTCATTGATGTCGAGAACGGTCAATTTGCGAATTCTCATAATTGCTCCTTGCTAATTGAATTATTCAGGTCGGCCGTTGATCTTGATTCTCGTTACCCGCGTAATTTTTATCCATTGGCCTGGGTCGTCTGCACTTTCCACCTGCTCAACACTGATCGACTTCACTAATGGCTGAATCCGGCAAAATGACTCAGGTATTATCGAGTTGGTTCGCTCCGCGCCGGAGCTAGGGTGATTGCGGGTGGCGTCGGCGGGTTCAACGGTTTTTTGGAACAGAAGACACTCGCCAGCTTCCGTGTCGAGGCCCGTCCAGGCCTGGATAATGCGGTCCCCTGAGATATTGCCCTCCCCGGCGCGCATATTGTTAACTGGTTCATGCGTCGCGAACAAGAGAAACTGCACCGGCATACTGGACAGAAGTCTCTTCAATTTGGATTCTGGTGAGTGTCCTCCCCGGCGGCCGCGTCCACGCAGTGGCACATTGTAGGCCGATGACAGGCAATTCATTGCGTCTTCCAGGCTTAATTCGTCGACGACGTCTAGAGATTGATGGTCCAATTCATAGGACGAACGTATATAGAGCATGATGCGCAAGGCGGAGCGGAATATCTCCAGCATGTCGTATGCGCGCACAAAGCTTTGGCTTGCGCCTGGCTTGGTCAGTTCAAACAATGCAAGTGCGAGCCGACTAAGCTGTTTGACCTGCAAGGCTAGACGACCAATGCCAGCTCGAAGTTCTTCGCTCGATGAAACGTCGGAATTGACGTCCGTTGCAACTCTCTCCGCCAGCACGGACACATTTCGGGTCAGGTTCTTGTACTCATGAGCTACAGACTGCGCAAGATCACCCTTTGCGCGTTCTTCAGCCCGCAGGCGGGCCCGGATAGAGCGCTGAAGTGAATCGGCCAGGTCGCCAATATCACCCCAAGGTTCATCGCTGTCGGCTTTGATCAGGGTGCGAAAATTCGGATTCGGCTCGGGACGTATCCACCAGTATTCACCCGATAATAGAATGGCTTTGTTCCGGTCAGTTTGTTGATCCGCGACTGCCACAGTCATGCGAGGAATGGCGAAAGGGAATTCGCTGCCCAGCCTTTGCCAAGAGTCGTTGAGGCGGCCGTGTGCCCAACCGCCGCTTTCGAGTTGGACCTCGAGAACTTCAAGGACTTGGTCAACGTAGGCGGATCTAGCTGCCATTCGAATTGCTTCAAGGAGTCGTGCTAGCGTATCGCGGTAATAGGCCAGACCGGATTTCCAATACGGTTCTTTGCATTCGCAAAGAATAATGACCCAGGCTGCGTTGGCAATCGTACATGGCACGGCAAGCCAGCGTCCGCCGGATGCCGGCCCCCGCTCTGACCAATGGGCAAACCCGGTGCTGTACGCTCGCGCCAGAGCACCCATAGCGCTCTGACCTGAAGCGAGCCTCGTGTCATCCGCCTCGAATAATCGGCAGAATCTAGGGTGGCCGGCCTTGGAATACGAGACCGTGAAAATTTCGGCTATACGCGCACATTCGATCGGTGAGCTGATCTGTTGGTAATCCTCTATGAGTTTGATGACCGCGCTACCAAACCCGATCTGGCTCTCAGGAACGTCGGCGATCTTTTTCTCGCACTGAGTCAGCTCCGGAATATCAAGCCAACTAGGTTCCGCCCGGATGACGCGGCGACCAATTTCCTGCGTCAGTCCGGGGCACGTTTCGTCCAGTGCCCCGGGCAGTTCGGCTAGTCGATCCAGGGCTCGTCGGGATCCCGTCGCATTGGCGGGCAAGATGCTCACTTTCAGATCGATTAATTGTATTGACAGGGCCTGTGACCAGTCTGCTGAGCCGGTGTCCGGTTCGTTTTCTATTTGTTTCTCGTTCTCGATGCGAATCAGGCAGCGCTGTCCGAAAGCGAGCGTCAAGATGTCCATCAACACGTAAATAGATGCTAGCGGATCGCGGAATTTACGAAGCCCGCTAAGTACCGCCTGTGCGACGAATTTTTCCTGTTCGGTCGGAACGCGAGCTGTCATGAATCCCTCACAGATAACCGCAATAGTCAATCAGTGTTTCGAGCGACAGCGCCTGCTTTTCCTGTCCCGAGAACCGATGTCTGATACGGCCCTGGTTCATCACCAGCAAGGTGTCTCCGTAGTTCAAGGCGTAGCTGAAATTATGCGTTACCATGATCACCGCGACGTTCGAATCACGGCTGATCGCAAGGGTCGCATCCATGCAGCGATTTGCATTTTTCTGGTCGAGGGAAGCTGTGTGCTCGTCCAGCAGCAGTAGGGCCGGTTTTTGTGCCATTGCCAATTGCAGCGCCAGCAATTGGCGTTGACCGGCGCTCAGATGTTCAACACGGTGATGCAAACGGTCCGCCAACCCATGGCGTCGAAGGCTGCTGGAGGCCGTGTCGATAACCGATTGTTTCGGTTTCGTTTTCAGCGGTGACGGCGCGCCCTCCAAAGCAAAAAGCCAGAAATTCTCCAGGACAGTCAATTCGCCAAACGCCCCGTCACCTGGCGACTGTCGAACCCGTGCCGTTGATGATCCGCCTGATGCAGCCGACGGTGGCTTGACTTGTATACGTCCCGCGTCAGGCTCCAGAGTGCCGTCGACCAGGTCCAGCAGGGTCGATTTGCCCGAACCGTTGTGACCGACCAGGATAACGAACTCACCGGCTGCAACTTCCAGCGAAACGTCATTCACCGCCACTACCTCTGCATCAGAGCTGTCGGTGAATCGCTTGGTTACATTGGCCGCTGCCAGTATCAGCCGTGAATTCGCAGGCGCCTTGTTTTCCGCACCTGTCATTGCGCGGTCTCGGCTCCGGCCATCATCTCCGCGGGAATCGTCAAGCCAAGACGCTCGATCACTGCGAGGTTCACGACAAGCAGATCCCCCTGCACCGACACCGGAGCAATCGTGCCGGGTAGCACGCCGGTGTCCAAGATTCTCGCCACCAGTTCACCGGCAGCCAGCCCGACCTGCTCATAGTCCACCGAAATAGCGGCAGCGGCCCCCCGTTGGACGCTGCCTGCATCGCTGGCAAACACCGGTATGCCATTTTCATAGGCTACCGATGTCAAAGCTTCGATCGCGGACACTACAGTGTTGTCCGACCCGACGTAGAACGCATCAACGCTGCCAACCATGCTGCGCGCAGCATCCGCCACCTCGCCGGAGCCCGCTATGGAGACGACGACAAGGTCTAGGTTTCGTTCTTCGGCGAGCTTTCTAGTCTGCTCCACGCCGTACTGCGAGTTGCGCTCTCCAGAGTTGTAAATGACGCCCAGCGACCGTGCACCAGGAAGCACCGTCTGGATCAGATCCAGGTTGGCTGCGTAGTTGACGACGTCGGACACGCCCGTCATGTTGGCCGGCTCATTCTGCATGCCAACATCCGCGGGATTGGTCACTGTGCTGTATACGATGGCTTGTTCCGGATCTGCGACTTTGGCCACTGCCTGCGTCACCGGTGTCGAGACGGGGACGATGACGTCGGGTCTCGCCGACAATAATTCCAGTGCGAAGGTGTTTAATTTATCCGTTTCGCCGTTGGCATTGACTTCCATGAGGCGGATCTCGCCCGCGCCATACCCGTTATCTGCCAATCCTTCCTTGATTCCTTTCACGGACGCATCCAGGATCGGATGTGATAGCAAGTTGAAAATTGCCACCGTTGGTCGGATATCGTCTTGATCCTGCTGCTGGCGAAAGCCGATAAAAACAAGAATAACGGCTAAAGCGGTGATAACCAGTGTCCATTTGAGCTTGGCTCCCATTCACTAATCTCCAATCACTAAAAGTCAGAACGGCAAAACCTCTTCCTTCGAGCCCTTCCTGTTTCGGACAGAAACTGCCAAAACAACGGCCAGAGCCGACAACAGTTTCAGATCCGTGGGCCGGATTTCCACCGGAATCCAGCCAAGGATACTGGCGCGCAGGATGAGGATGTAAAGAAGAAAATACAGGACGGTCCCCATGAATACCGCCAGAATTCTGGTCGAGACGCTGCGCGCGGGATCGATCCCGAAGATGCGCAACACCGCCTCGCCGATCACAAGAGCGGCAATCAACGTGATCACGATACCGACCGCCATGTTGATATCAACGAAACCCTGTCTCGAAACGACCACCGCTGCGGACACTCCGACCAGGCCGTTGGCGAGCGCCAACCCCTGGGCCTGCAGCCGAGACGGCTTATGCCTCAGCTCTTTCAATAGGCCGGGGTGACTTCCGAGTGCTCGAATTGCCAGTCCCCACTCACTTCTGAGTAGGAATGCGACGACGCCAGCCACGACGAGCGCCACCAAAAGCGAAGTCAGCAGCTGTCCTGAATGCAGCCCCAAGTGAGATAGCTGCTCGAGGTTATCGAGCCTACGCAGCGGATCGAACACCGTGGCTTCGGAGCCGAGCCCGATATTCGGCCTTCCCCCCATCATTCGATACCCAATGGAATAAGCCATCATAGATGTGAGAATGCCGGTCAACAGCCGATTGACGCCGAAGCCCGAATTCAGCAGTGAGGTCAGAACGCCAGCCAACGCGCCACAGGCGAAAGCGGCGATGAGCGCCGGAAACCAGTGGGCTCCCGCCAACACCGCGGCGGAATACGCGGCCGAACCGAGCAAGAAACTGCCGTCCGGCGTCAAGTCGGGGTAACGCAGTACACGAAAGGCCAGCATGACACCGGCGACTGCTAAACCATAGGAGAGCCCCTGCAAAAGGGCATTATCCAGCAGCGAAATCGAGTTCATTGGATCCGGAACACTTTGGCTCGGCCTGTTCTTGCGGCTTGGCAAGAAAGGAACCGTAGCGGAAAACACTGATGCCTGGCAAGTCCTCGATTCTGCGAAGGTAGGTGGAAACCTCCATCACGCGCTGGGGATCGACCTGGAACGTACCTCGCCGGAGCGCCGCTACCTCCAGAATCCCTTCGGGGATGCCCCCGACCCCATGCGCGAAATGTTCCCCCAGCCAACGGAATATTGGCTGTTGTTGGTTCTCCCAGGCGGTGAATCGCTCGAAGACCGACTCGGTCTCCGGACCAAACCGGTCTTGCCTGACGGCCTCCCTGAAATGCTGCGTCCCTGGATACACCACGTGAAGCTGGGGAAAAACGGTAATCAGTTTACCGGCTGCCAATGCGAGTCTGCCCAATATCGCCAGGTGCTCGAGGGAGCGCACCCTGTGCCGCTGATCCTCATCAGGCAAGCCGAGCTGCAGGTTGATAAAACAATCGATCCGGCTGGCCAACAAGTCCGGCACGACTCGCTGCGACAACCGCTGCAGGTAACGCTTGGGGGATCGCGATTTGCCGAGATACAGCAGGTGGTCCTCATTCAAAGCCTCCACGCCGATATATACGGCAGTGCATCCTGCGTGCTGCATCGCCCTGATCAAGCCGGGCCGGTCCAGTGATTCAACCCGCGTCTGGCAGTCCCAGCCGAATTCGACCTCTGTTCTGAGTTCGGCAAGCGCCGAGCAAATTTCGATCGTCCGTTTGCGCGAATGCGCGAAGAAATTGTCTTCGATTGCGATGCTTCGGTAGCCCAGATCCACCACCAGATGCCTGATATCGGCCAGTATTGCAGGCACGCTCTTGGCGCGTATCGCCTGGCCCGCCTCCGAACAAAATGAACAGCGCAGCGGGCAGCCTCGAGCCGACACGTAGGTAATATGATCGAACTTGCCCGGCGCCGAGCTCAGCTGGCCATGCTCAAGATCCGGATGGATGCTGTCAAGAGCTTCCTCCGACAAAAGCTGCGCAGGCCGATTACGTCGAATTTTGCCCGACGGTTCCACATAGGAAATACCGGGTACCTGGCCGAGATCGGGAAATTTTTCGATCAGTGACGTGAGAGCAACCTCGCCTTCATCGTGAACGATGATATCGACCAGCCCTTTATGGGCGCTCAATACTACCGGCCCCTGGGTTGATGCGTGATGGCCGCCGAAAACGACGACGCAATCCGGCCGCACCGACCGAAAAGCACCGGCAACGATCAACGCGCTCTGGTAGGAGGCTGTGGTTGTCGAAATCCCCACCATAACCGCCCCCTGTACTTCGGCCAGCGCTGCTTCGATAGTGGCCCTTAAAGCGGTCTCGGACGTCAGGCCCAGGTCGAGTGTCTCGATAGTGAGTTCCGGGAGATGCCCGCCCACGTAATTGGCAAGGCTGATAACGCCGTTGGCAAATCCCTCCAGAAGGCCCAGCTGCGGCGGGATAACCAAAATGAGCCGTTCGATGCTGCTCGGATTCTGATATGTCGGGCCTTCGCTCAGAGGCTGCCCTTTGGGAATAAGACGTACGCTCATAAACGAATCATGCCGCATCGTGCCGCGTCTCTCTGACAAAGTTTGACAAACAATCAAAGTGTCTTGGTCGCCTGGGTTTTCGCCCGCCAATTTTCGGGTAGAGTTTCATATATGCATGTTTCCATTGAATTTTGCATGTTTTGTCCAGCATTGTCTGAGCCTAGGGGGAGGCCAGTGAGACCATTTACTCGCAAACACACAAAGGCGGCCAATGGCGGCTGAATCTGGACTCGCCAGGTCTGATGATCAGGCCGAGCCTTACACAGTGAAAGACGACACAGCTGGAGGAAGTAGTAATGAACGCACTCAAGACAGTACTGGTTGTTTTCGTGGTAGTCGTGATCATCGGCTATCTGATTCTCGGCCACGACGAAACAATGTTCAACGCGCGCGGTTGGCAGGCGCAAACGCAGGACCTGGTTCGCGATGCCGGCCCTGCGGAGGTTAATTTAGAAAAGCTGTGGGCCGAGATTCGCGAGGCCGAAGAGAAGATCTACGAGTTGGAAGCCGCGGCTCGAATCGCTGCCGGCGATGCGAGTGCCATGAGCCGTCAGGCTTCGGAGCTGGAGGCTGAGGTTTCAAACCTTCGGGAGCAGGTGGAAATCGGCAAGCGACTCTTGCAGGAACGTCGCGATGAATACGTGGTTGCAGGGCGGGCGATGAGCCCGAGCGAGTTTATCGAAGTCTTGAACTACAAGGCCGATGAGTATGCGCGTAGGTCGGCACAGCACGAAAACCTACGAAGCGGTGCTGAAGAGCGAGCGCTGATGGCTAAACGACTGGCTCGCGAATCTACAAACCTGGAAGCGATGATCGAGTCTGAGCGGATGGAGCTGATGAGGTTGAAGCACGAGTATCAGATGGCGCGAGTTGGGCGCGATATGGCAAACATCGTCGGTGACTTCAATTTGGACTCCGACATCTTTGCCGACGGACCGTATGCGAGTCTGAAGCGCAACCTGCAGGAAGTGACGCATCGCCTCCAGGCGGAAGCAGATTACAAAATGCGGAAACAAGGATTGAGCGTGGCGCAGGAAATCGATTTCCGTGATCCAGCTGATCCTGAGGACATTGCTTCTTTGATTCGCGATATCGATCGCAAAATGGGCGTTACGACCGCCGAACCGCGTCGGCCGATTGTTCTGGAACCCGCCGCGGTAGCGATTACGGAGTAATCAACGATGAACAGCATTCGCCAGTTTATTTGCGTGCTGTGCTTGATGGCAGCGAATACCGTCCACCCGCAGTCGGCTTTGCCGGCTGCGGGGGAGGCGGAGTTTCGTCGGCTGACGTCGGCAGTTTCCGAGTCCATCCGGACGGTCGAGAAAAGCCTGGCGCCGCTCAGTCGCGAGGTTCAGGAGGTGCAGCAGAAAGTCGACCGGAATTCGGCGGCGCTTGCCCAATGCAGGCAACAGGTCGCGGTGCAGGAGGCGCGGGTCGAGTTTGTTTCGGACCGCCTGGGAACTACGGAAGCAGCGCGTGTCATCACGATCGGCAACGAAAGCTATTCACAGGCCGAATTTAGCCGTGCCGTGGACGAAATGCACGGTCGGCTCATCCGCACGGAACGCCAGTGCGAGCAGACAGAAGTTGTGTTCCGGTCGAATCGTGCCGAGTTGAGTGCCAGAAAGGCCGATCACGGACGGTTGGCCGCAAAGCTCGAGGCATTCAAGCAGGCTGAAGCCGAGCTCGCGTCCAGGTGGGCTGAAGCTGGAAAGCGATCACAAATCCGGAAAGTGGAATCAGCGCTGAGCGCCAACGATTCATTGATTCTTGCATCGGATTCCGAGCTGGGCCGCGCCTTGTTTCGATTGGAGGCGCTGGTATCGAGCAAGGAAGCTGAATTTGCCGGAAGTAGTCGCATTCGGAATATTGACCTGACTCAGAGTGACTTTGAATAGAAAAACATCGGGAGACCATCATGAAGACCAGGAATTTTGCACTTTTGATCACGTTGTTCGCCGTTGTTGCACTGTCTGGTTGCAGTCGAGGTGATTCACATTCGCGCCAAAGCCACGGTTATCAGGCGCCGAATCACTCCGTCCAGGTACGGGCACGTGCTCAGCGCGATGCTAGCCGGGGCCAGATGGTTCGGCAGGTCAACGGGATCGTGGAGAACATCGAACAGGCTGATCGGCGGCTGCGTAGCAAGCTGGATGTCCTCGAGGCTGAACAGCGTCAGCTCGATCGGCTCAAGGAAGATGCAAAAGCCGCCTATATCGCAGGCCAGGTCGGGGACTATCGAACATGGCAGCGGATCGCGCGTGACAAGTACGCCAACGTTCGCGCCGAGCTGGTCCGCGCCGAGAACACCGTCGCGGCGGTCCGCAATGATGTATCGAACCAGCTTCGCCGTGTCAGCTGGGTATCCGGCGCCGATCGGCGCCGCCACCAGGCGCAGATCGATCAGAAATTGTCGCAACTGGCGCGTTGGGACCGTGAAATCCGCACGACAGCGGCAAACGCCACCAGCCACGAAAAGTGGCTGAGTGCAGATCTCTGAGAGGCCAGTCATGCATCGTACAGCGAAATCGAACCAACTGACTGTCGCAAAGGGCGCGTTCCTCTTGTTGGCACTGATCGCCATCTCCGGTTGCGCTGTCAGCCCTTCGGCTGGCAGTGCCACCGCACCGATCAGCCAAACCGTTTCGGCGGTGCGGCTTGAAGTGCCGGTGGAAAGCGACTCATTGCTGGACAGAACGTCCGTGGGTACGGGCTTCATGCTGTCGTCGACGGTCGGCGTTACTGCCGCCCACGTTTTCAACGGCCGGTTAGTCAATCAGCCGCTGCAAGCCGAAATCGCGGGCAAGTCTTTCGCAATTGAACTGGTCGGGCAAGACCTGTCGTCCGACGTCGCCGTATTTCGCCTCACGCAGAGCGAAGCGCCGGGCCCGCTGTTGAACCATGCCCGGCGAATTCCTGAAGCTGGGGAGCAGGTTCTGGTGGCGGGTTTTCCGTTGCCCGATGTTTTTCTGGACCACCAGCCATCTTTGACGGGCGGCATCGTCAGCGCGATAGATCGCAGCATCGATCTTGATGGCGAGCGACACGACGGACTGATTCAGCTCGACGCGGTCGCCTCCTACGGAAATTCGGGCGGCCCGGTCATGAATGCCGGCAGACAGGTGATCGGCATGCTGGTGCTTGCGGCAAGCGGCCCGCAGGGCGAATGGCGAGGCGCCGCATTTGCCTTGCCGATCGAGCGGGTAGCCGCAATTGCCGATAACATTCTGGGCCGCGCCGACCCCGGCGGCCGCGCTGCTCTCGATTAGCACGCATTACGGCATGGGCGCAACGGAAAAAGGACAAGGGAGAAGAACAATGAATTCACGCAACTTGAAAGCACTGCTGCTGCCGCTGGCGTCCCTCACGGCCCTCGCCGGTTGCGCTTCTGCGCCGGTTCCTTATGAAGTGCGCGACGGTTCAGGCAACCTTGTGGTCAGTCAGGCGGTCGAGATCGACCGGCCCGAAGTCGCTTTACAGGCGCTGCACGGCGCGTTCGTGGACGCCGATTACACCCGCTGCCGCGCACTCGCGGTTCTGGTCCAGGATGCGTGGCCCCAAGAGCGGAAAATCAGCGCCGAAGCCCGCCGTACGGCGGCCTGGTGCCGGCTGTTTACCTATGAAAGCCGCCCCGGATCCATCAGCGCGCTGGAGAACGAGGCGTGGAATCTGGACATCCTCGACGCTGCCCTTGCCGAATTTCAGCGCCTTCCGCCGTCGTGGTCTGGCGAGGTCAAGGTGCTCGAGCGCGCCGTCGAGGCGCGCATGCGCTATCCGGAGGCATTCGATGCAACCATCGCCGAACTTCGACTGGCATCACGAACCGGCGCCGCTGACGCCCAGGC